>Ga0154020_10000868_pt1 | contig 37281 bp, 39 predicted proteins | sample Klosneuvirus_201_FD_109709 | JGI IMG/M metagenome (GOLD analysis project Ga0154020, IMG submission 109709) | Active sludge microbial communities from wastewater, Klosterneuburg, Austria - Klosneuvirus_20160825_MG | ecosystem: Engineered > WWTP > Aerobic digester > Activated sludge | place... | reverse complement strand
CCGCTGCGCGGCCCCAACGACGACCGCCTGGGCCCGCGCTTCCCCGACATGACCGAGGCCTACCCGGCCACGCTGCGCGCCTTCGCCCGCGAGCGCGCCCGCGGCCTCGGGCTCGAGCTCGCCGAGGGCGTGTACTGCGCGCTGTCGGGGCCGTGCTACGAGACCCCCGCCGAGGTCCGCATGCTGGCCACGCTGGGGGCTGATCTTGCCGGCATGTCGACCGTGCCCGAGGTCATCGCCGCGGCACACATGGGCGCCCGCGTGCTGGGCATCTCGTGCGTGACCAACCAGGCCGCCGGCCTCGGGGTCGGCAAGCTGTCGCACGCCGAGGTGACCGAGACCGCGGAGCGCATCCGCGGCACGTTCACGCGGCTCATCGCCGACCTCCTGGCCGGCATCGGAGGGGTGCCATGAAGATCCGCGCTCGCAGCACCTCGAGTCGAGCCGCGGTGCGGCCGCCGGACGCCGACGCCAGTCCCGATGGCTCGCTGGAGCTGGCCGCCGCAGCGGCCCGCGGCAACGCCTATGCGCCGTACTCGGCGTATCTGGTCGGCGCCGCGGTGCGCACGGCCTCGGGCCGCGTCTTCACCGGCGCCAACGTCGAGAACGCCTCGTATGGCCTGACCCTGTGCGCCGAGCGCGCCGCCATCGCCGCCGCGGTCAACGCCGGCGAGCGCCGCCTCAGCGCCATCGCGGTGGTGACCCAGAGCGAGCCGCCGGCCGCGCCCTGCGGCATGTGTCGCCAGACCCTGGCCGAGTTCGCGAACGACGACCTCGAGATCGTCCTGGTCAGCGCGTCGGGCAAGCGCCTCAAGACCACGCTGGGCGCCCTGCTGCCGCACGCGTTCCGCCCCGCTGCCCTCGGCAAATGAAGACTCGGACCGGACAGCACAGGAAGAGCCGGACCGGACAAAGGGTCCTGTGCCCGAGGCACAGGACCCTTTGATGCGCGACCTCGTCATCCGCGGCGGCACCGTGGTGACCATGGACCCCACCAGGCGGGTGGTGACAGGTGACCTCATGGTCGCCGATGGCACCATCGCGGCCATCGGCAGCGATGAGTTCACCGCGCGCGGACCCAGCCTGGACGCCACCGGCTGTCTGGTCATCCCCGGCCTCATCCAGTCGCACATCCACATGTGCCAGACCCTGATGCGCGGGCGCGCCGACGACCTCGATCTGCTGGGCTGGCTGCGCCAGCGCATCTGGCCCTACGAGGGCGCGCTCGACGAGGCCGCGACGCGGGCGTCGGCCGAGCTGGCGTGCGCGGAGCTCTTGCTGGGCGGCACCACCGCGATCCTCGACATGGCCACGGTGCGCCACACCGACGCCATCTTCGCGGCCGCGCAGCAGAGCGGGCTGCGCGCGACCATCGGCAAGGCCATGATGGACGCCGGCGCCGAGGTGCCGGCGTCGCTGCGCGAGGACAGCCAGGCCTCGATCGACGAGAGCCTGGCCCTGGTGGCGCGATGGCACGGCGCCTCGGGCGATCGGCTGCGCTATGCCTGGGCGCCGCGCTTCGTGCTGTCGTGCAGCGAGGGCCTGCTGCGCGACACCGTGGCCGAGGCGCGCCGCACCGGCACCCGCATCCACACCCACGCCAGCGAGCAGCAGGCCGAGATCGAGGTCGTGCGGCGCGAGCGCGGCATGGACAACGTCAGCTACCTCGATCACCTGGGCATGACCGGCGCCGACGTCGGCCTGGCGCACTGCGTATGGCTGAGCGAGGCCGAGCGCGCCATCCTGGCCCGCTCGCACACCCACGTGCTGCACTGCCCGTCGTCGAACCTGAAGCTGGGCAGCGGCATCGCCGACGTGCCCGACCTGCTGGCGCGCGGCATCTCGGTCTCCATCGGCGCCGACGGCGCACCGTGCAACAACAACCTCGACGCCTGGCAGGAGCTGCGCCTGGCCGCGCTGCTGCCCAAGCACCGAGCCGGCGTGACCGCGCTGCCGGCCCAGCAAGCCTTCGAGCTGGCGACCCTGGGCGGCGCCCGCGCGCTCGGCCTCGAGGACCGCATCGGCTCACTGGAGATCGGCAAGCGCGCCGACATCGTGGTGGTCGACGTCGAGCGCGCCCATGTGGCGCCCGCGGAGTCGCCCTATTCGCAGCTGGTCTATGCCTGTCGTGCCAGCGATGTGCGCCACGTCGTGGTCGACGGCCAGATCGTGGTGCGCGACCACAAGCTGGAGACGCTGGAGGTCCCGCGCGTGGTCGCGGCGGCCCGCGCGCACGCCCGCCGCATCGCAAACACGCTGTAACCGGAGCCGGCCAGCTGTCTCTGCTGCGCCGCGCGAGCTGTAACGAGTCCAGCACGCGGCGCATCCGATCCCGCACAAACATGCTATCAATCGCCCATGTCTGACGAGATCGAGAAGGTCGTGATCATCGGCTCCGGCCCCGCGGGCCACACCGCGGCGGTGTACGCGGCGCGCGCCAACCTGAATCCGCTGATGTTCGAGGGCTTCATGGCGGGTGGCGTCGCCGCCGGCGGCCAGCTGACCACCACCACCGAGGTCGAGAACTACCCCGGCTTCCCCGAGGGTGTCGACGGCACCGAGCTGATGGACCGCATGCGCAAGCAGTCGACGCGCTTCGGCACCCGCATCCACACCGAGACGGTCGAGTCGATCGATCTCTCCAAGCGCCCGTTCCGCGTCAAGTCGACCGACCGCGAGGTGCTGGCCGAGACGGTCATCATCACCACCGGCGCCACTGCCAAGCGCCTCTTCATCAAGGGCGAGGATCGCCTGTGGCAGGCTGGCATCTCGGCGTGCGCGGTGTGCGACGGCGCGCTGCCGATCTACCGCCAGAAGGTGCTGGTGGTCGTCGGCGGCGGCGACACCGCGGTCGAGGAGGCCACGCACCTGACCAAGTTCGGCAGCAAGGTCGTGGTCGTGCACCGCCGCCACGAGCTGCGCGCCTCCAAGATCATGCAGAAGCGCCTGCTCGACAACCCCAAGATCGAGATGATGTGGGACTCCGCGGTCGAGGAGGCCCTGGGCGACAAGGCGCTGACCGCGGTGCGGGTCAAGAACCTGAAGACCGGCGCCATGACCGACGTGCCCGCGGGTGGCCTGTTCTACGCCATCGGCCACGTGCCCAACACCTCGTTCCTGGCCGGCCAGCTGAGCCTCGACGAGACCGGCTACATCGTGACCAGGCCGGGCACCACGCAGACCTCGGTCGAGGGCTGCTTCGCCGCCGGCGACGTGCAGGACAAGCAGTGGCGCCAGGCCGTGACCGCGGCCGGCACCGGCTGCATGGCGGCCCTCGAGGCCGAGCGCTTCATCCACGAGCATCACTGAGTGAGCGCCGCCCCGGCGCCAGCCGCTGCCGTCCCGGACGCGGCGCCGCGCGGCCTGGTGGTGGCGGCCTTCATCTGCATCTACACCGTCTGGGGTTCGACCTACCTGGCCATCCGCTATGCGGTGGAGACGCTGCCGCCGTTCCTGATGGCGGGGGCGCGCTTCCTGTTCGCGGGCGGCCTGATGCTGGGCTGGGCGCGCCTGCGCGGGGCGCCGGCGCCGACGCGCCGCGAGTGGAAGAGCACCATCATCATTGGCGCGCTGCTGCTGCTGGGTGGCAACGGCGGCGTGGTGTGGGCCGAGACGCGGGTGACCTCCAGCCTGGCGGCGCTGCTGGTGGCCACGGTGCCGCTGTGGATGGCGCTGGGTGACTGGCTGCGACCGCGCGGGGTGCGCCCGACCGCGCGCACCGCGCTGGGGCTGGCGCTGGGTTTCGGCGGCGTGGTGGTGCTGATCGGGCCGCGCAACCTGGTCGGCGGCGGTTCCGACGCAGTCTCGCTGGCCGGGGTCATCGCCATCATGGTCGGCTGCATGGCCTGGTCGGCGGGCTCGCTGTATGCGCGCAGCGCCGACCTGCCGCGCTCGCCGGTGCTGGCGACCGGGATGGAGATGCTGGCGGGCGGCGTCTTGATGACGCTGCTGGGCCTTCTGCGCAGCGAGCATGTCGGGCTGACCGCGGCCGCCTTCACGCCACGCGCGCTGGCGGCGCTGGGCTACCTGGTGGTGGCGGGGTCGCTGCTGGGCTTCACGTCGTATGTGTGGCTGCTGCGGGTGTCGACGCCGGCCCGCGTGGGCACCTATGCTTACGTCAATCCAGTCATCGCTGTGCTGCTGGGCACGCTGATCGCGGGCGAGAAGCTGAACCCGCGCGCCGCGCTGGCCGCGGTCATCATCGTCAGCGCGGTCGTGGTCATCGTCAGCGCGAAGAAGGAAGTGAAGACCGGCTAGCGGGTGACCATGGCGCCCGACAGGTCGGCGGGGGCCATGGCGGCCGAGGCGTGCGCATGGACACGCTTCCAGCCGTCGGCGCCGCGCTCGAAGACCTCGGTGACGCGGTTCTGCACGCTGACGGGCGCCCCGCCGACGTCGCCGGTCAGGGTGATGAGGTAGGTCGCGAAGCCCCAGGTGCCGCGCTGCGCGACCCAGACGTGCGCGGGGCCGTAGCTCGGCGTCAGCGGCGCGGTCACCGGCGGCTTGGGCTCGCCGGCATAGTCGGTGCCGGTCCAGCGCTCGCCGGGGGCGGTACCGACGATGAGGACGGTGGGCGCGGTCGAGGTGTATCGGCGCACCGCGTCCCAGCCGCCCTGCTGCATCGCCATCACGGTCTGGTACAGCTCGCTGGCGGTGGGCGAGATGGTCTGCTGGATCTGCGCCGGCTGCGTCGCAGTGCCCGAGGCGGCGCGCGCCAGCAGCGCGCCGTCGGCGATGGCCACCGAGGTGTGGCCGCCCACGATGCGCAGGCGGTTGTCATAGCCGCGCTCGAACACCAGCGTCATGCGCATGGGCAGCGCGAACTGGCGGTCGCCCTGGAAGGTCAGGACCTCGAACTCGACATAGGCGACGCCGCCGCTGTTGTCGGCCGCGGCGTGGGTCTTGATGTCGGTCTGGCGCACCAGGATCCCACCGCGCGCCAGCGAGCGCCGGATGGTGTCGGAGAACGCCTGTGGGCCGACATACAGCTCGCCGGGGCCGGAGCCCAGCATGAAGCTGTAGGGATCGGCCGAGAAGTGCGCCAGGTAGCGGTTGGCGTCGCCCTTGGTCAGCGCGTCGTCGAGGTCCGCGACCTCGGCGATCATCTCCAGCTGCGGCGGCCGCCAGGGCGCCGGCGGCAGCTGCGAGCCAGGCCCCGGGGTCGGCGCCGGCGCAGGCAGGGTGGACGAGCGTTTGGGACAGCCGCCGAGCAGGGCCAGCGTCAGCAGCGCGAGGGATCTGGTGATCGTCTTCAAGGTAGCCTCATCTTCGCGTAGTCGGGCGGCGTGTCAATGTCGTAGCGCACTCCGCGATCGCTGCAATTGACGCGGATCACGCGGGGATTTTCGGCCAGCAGCGCCCGCGCCCCACCGCGCGCGCCGAGCCCCGGGTCGGCCAGAGCGGCAAAGTGCAGGCGCCCGAACCAGACCGGGTGACCACCACGGCCCTCGAGCGTGGGCACCACGATGTCTGCCGCCGTCGCCTGCTCCAGGATTGTGGCCACCGTGTCCGGCCGCACCAGCGGGTGATCGACCGGCCACAGCAGCGCGCCAGCGTCGTCGGCGGCGGAGACCGTGAGGCCAGCGGCGATGGACGATGCCATGCCGCGGTCGATGTCGGGGTTGACCACCACGGTGGCCTCCAGCGCCCGCGCCGCCGCCGCGACCTCGCTGGCAAACGGTCCGCCAGTGACCACCACCGGCCGCAGCCCGGCGGCCCGCACACCAGCGACGACGGCCGCCAGGAAGCTGCGCCCGCCAGCATCGAGCAGCGCCTTGGCGACGCCACCCAGGCGCTCGCCCCGCCCTGCCGCCAGGATGATGCCCAGCCCGTTCACGTGCTCGTGCTCACTTCTCGGTCTCCTGCTCGACCTCGACCTCCGCCGGCGCGTCTCCGCTCCGCGGCTGTCCGGCATGGCGCACCTGGATCAGCTCGGCCGCGATCGACACCGCGATCTCCTCCGGCGTCTCGGCCCCGATGTCCAGCCCGACCGGCATCCTCACGCGCGCGATCCTCTCCCCCGCCACGCCGCGCGCCTCCAGCCTGCGCCTGAAGCGCCCCGCCTTGCCGCGCGACCCGATGACCCCCAGCCAGCCCAGCTCGCGCCCGATCAGCGCCTCCAGCAGCTGCTGGTCCACTGCATGATCACGCGTCGCGATCAGCACCGACGTGCGCGGCCCCAGCGGCAGCGCCTGCGCCCAGGACGGCGTATCGAAGCCATGCACCAGCTGCGCGCCCGGGAAGCGCCCCTCCGAGGCGAACTCCTCCAGCTCGTCGACCACCCAGAGCGCAAAGCCGATGCTGTGCGCCAGCGGCGCCAGCGCCAGCGCGACATGGCCAGCGCCGAAGATGACCAGCGGCGGCGGCGCCGTCACCACATCGATGAAGACCTCCATCTCACCTCCACAGCACATGCCCAGCTCGTGCGTCAGATGAAGGCGCACCGCGCGCGACCGGCCGGCCGCCAGCGCCGCGCGCGCCGCCTCGGTCACCTTGTACTCCCAGCGCCCGCCCCCGATGGTGCCAAGAATACCGCCGTCCTCGAGCACCATCATGCGCGCGCCCACGTGGCGCGGCGTCGACCCCGCCGTCCTCACCACCGTGACCCACGCGAAGCCCACCCCGGCCGCCGCCAGCCGCGCCGCCTCGGCCCACAGCCCGACCGCCGCCTTCATCTGTGCGCCCGCAGCGCCGCCCCCGCGCGCACCCCGGTCGCCGCGCCAGCACGCACCGCGACCTGCCCGGCCACCACCACGTGCTCGATTCCCACCGGGGCGCGCGCCGGATCGGCGTAGGTCGCCACATCCAGCACGCGCGCCGCGTCGAACACCACCACATCCGCCGCCGAGCCCGCGACCAGCCGCCCGCGCCCACCGAGCCGCATGGCGTCCGCGGCCTGCGCCGACAGCTTGTACACCGCGTCCTCCAGCGACAGCACGCCGCGCTCGCGCACATAGCGCCCCAGCACGCGCGGAAAGCTGCCCCAGGTGCGCGGATGTGGCCGCCCACCCAGCAGCCCGTCGGTGCACAGGTTGACCCAGGGCAGCTTCAAGATCCGCTCGACCACGGCCTCGTCCTGGCTGAACGTGATCATCGACACCGCCAGCCGCTCGGCCTCGAGCAGGTCGAGCACGAAGCCGAGCACATCACCGCCCTGCCCCGCCGCCTGCGCCGCCTCGGCCAGGTTCTTGCCGATGACCTCGGGCCGCCGCCCCGACGGCACATCGGCGATCATGATGGCCTGCGGTCCGGTACGCAGCCACGAACTGGGCCCGTCCTCGGCCAACGGCGCCTCGATGGCGCGCCGGATCCGCGCTCGCTCTGCCAGGTCGCCCAGCCGCCGCGTCGCCTCGCCGGCGCCGCCGGCCTGCGCCCAGCGCGGCAGCAGCTGCCCCAGCGACGTCGAGCTCGCGGTGTAGGGATACTGATCGCCGGTCACGTGCACGCCGTCCGCGCGCGCCGCCTCGATCAGCTCCAGCCAGGCGCCACACAGGTGCACGTTGCGCTGGCCCAGGATCTTCATGTGCGACAGGTGCAGCTGCACCCCCGACGCGCGCGCGATCCCCAGCACCTCCTCGGTCGCCGCCAGCAGGTCGTCGCTCTCGCTGCGCAGATGCACCGCGAACAGCCCGGACGCCGCCGCGACCTCGCGACACAGCGCGGTCAGCTCGGCGGCGTCGGCGTGCAGACACGGCTCGTAGATGAGGCCGGTCGACAGCCCCAGCGCGCCCTCGGCCAGCCCGGTGCGCAGCTCGCTGCACATGCGCGCGATGTCATCCGCCCCGGGCCCCCGCGCCTCCGCGCCGCGCCCCAGCGCCAGCGTGCGCAGCGCGCCGTGCGGCACCAGGTACCCCGCTGACAGCGCCGGTCGCGCGGCGTCGATCGCCGCCAGATACCCCGCGACGTCGCGCCAGCGCCACGCCACGTCGGCCGGGTCGCCGACCAGCCAGCGCAGCTCGTCGCGCACCGCCGCGGCCTGATCCAGCGGCGCCACGCTGAGCCCGTCCTGCCCGACCACATCGGTGGTCACGCCCTGAAGGATCTTCATCGGCAGCGCCCCGGCTGCCGGCGACACCAGCGCCAGGTCGGTGTGCGCGTGGGTGTCGATGAAGCCGGGCGCCACCACCAGCCCTGAACAATCCAGCACCTCGGCTCCGGTCGCCGCCGCCGGCAGCGCGCCGCCAGCCGGAATCACGCTCACCACGCGGCCGCCATCACACACCACGTCGGCGCGTCGCCGCACCGGCGCCACCCCGACAGCGCAGTCGATCACCTCACCGCCAGCCAGCACGAGCACGGCATCACAGTGCGAGAACTCGGCCAAAAATGCTAGGCTTCGCCGTCTTGAGCGTCGTCGTCGATAGTCTGGTCAAGCGCTATGGCAAGACCCCCGCGGTGCATGGCGTCTCGTTCGAGGCCGTCCCCGGCAAGCTGACCACGCTGCTGGGGCCGTCGGGTTCCGGCAAGACCACGGTGCTGCGCTGCATCGCCGGCCTGGAGTCACCCGACGCCGGCGCGGTGCGCATCGACGACACCGAGGTCACCTACACCGCGCCGCAGCAGCGCGGCATCGGCATGGTGTTCCAGTCCTATGCCCTGTTCCGCCACATGACGGTGCGCGAGAACATCGCCTTCGGCCTCGCGGTGCGCAAGGTGTCACCCGCCGATCAGACCGCGCGCGTGGACGAGCTGCTGACCTTGCTCGGCCTCGGCGAGCTGGCGCATCGACTGCCGCCGCAGCTGTCGGGCGGCCAGCGCCAGCGCGTCGCCTTCGCGCGCGCGCTGGCCCCGCGTCCGCGCGTGCTGCTGCTCGACGAGCCGTTCTCGGCGCTCGACGCCCGGGTGCGACAGGAGCTGCGCGACTGGACCCGGCGCATGCACGACGAGCTGCATGTGACGTCCATCCTGGTCACCCACGATCAGGAAGAGGCCATGGAGCTGTCAGCCCGCGTGGTGGTGATGAACCAGGGCAAGATCGAGCAGATCGGCTCGCCCACCGAGGTCTACGATCACCCCGCCACGCCCTTCGTGGCCAGCTTCGTGGGCGCCGCCAACGTGGTCGAGCGCGCCGGCGCGGGCCCCGGCGGGGCGTCGCAGAAGGAATATGTCCGCCCCCACGAGGTGCGCCTGAGCCGGCAGACCCCGACGCAGCAGGACGCCGACGGCAACGACCTCGCCGACCCGGGCGCCGACCCGCTGTCGTCGGCGCGCGTCGAGCGCATCGTGCGCCTGGGCGGCAGCGCCAAGCTGACCGTGCGCACCGCCGACGGCCAGTCCATGGTCGTCAGCCTGACCAGCCGCGAGCTCGAGGAGCTGGCCCTGGCCGAGGGCGACCGCGTCACCATCGATCTCCGCTCCACCAAAATCTTCGTGGAGGACTACAGTATCTAGCCGTGGGGATCTTCAACGACATCGCCGAGACGGTCGGGCGGACGCCGCTGGTGCGCATCTCGAAGCGGCTCAACCGCGGGCAAGGCGAGCTGCTCGCCAAGCTGGAGTCGCGCAACCCGGTGGGCAGCGCCAAGGATCGTGTCGCGGTCGCGCTGATCACCGACGCCGAGAAGCGCGGCGTGCTCAGGCCCGGCGGCACCATCGTCGAGCCGACCAGCGGCAACACCGGCCTCGGCCTGGCCTTCGTGGCCGCCGCACGCGGCTACAAATTGATCCTGACCATGCCCGAGACCATGAGCCGCGAGCGCGTCGCGCTGCTGCGCTTCATGGGCGCCCGGGTCGAGAAGACGCCCGGCAGCCTGATGAAGGAGGCCGTCAAGCGCGCGCAGGAGCTGTGCGCCGCCACCCCGGGCGCCATCACGCTGCAGCAGTTCGAGAACCCGGCCAACCCGCGCGCGCACTACGACACCACCGCGCCCGAGATCTGGGCCGACGTGGACGGCAAGCTCGACTACTTCGTGGCCGGCGTGGGCACTGGCGGCACCATCACAGGGGTCGGCCAGTTCCTGCGCGAGCACGCCTCGACCTGCAAGGTCATCGCGGTCGAGCCGGCCAGCACGCCCGCGCTGTCGGGCGGCCGCATCGGCCCCAACGTCATCCAGGGCATCGGCGCCGGCTTCATCCCCAAGATCCTCGACCGCAAGGTCATCGACGAGGTCGTCACCGTGGCCGACGACGCCGCCTTCGACGCCGCGCGCGCGCTGGCGCGCGAGGAGGGCATCCTGGCGGGGATCTCGTCGGGCGCCGCGATGGCCGCCGCGCTCGCGGTGGCGGCGCGCCCCGAGGCCGCCGGCAAGCGCATCGTGGTCGTGTTGCCCGACACCGGGGAGCGCTACGTGACCACGCGGCTGTTCGCGGATCTTCTCGGCGACAAGCCATAAGCACGCGCAGCTCCTGATGATTCCGGCACAGCAGCGCCCCATGGCGGTGCCCGTCGATTTGTCGCCACCGAGCGCGCGCGGTAGACTCGTGCCGCGGGCATGAAGGAAGAACGCGAAGAGAAGGACCTGACCACCTATCCGCCCACGCCGACAGGGCTGACCATCTTCTGGCTCGAGGTCCTCGAGCGGGCCCACGGCGGTGACGAGCCCGCCATCTCCAGCAAGCTGCGGTCGCTCAAGCTCAGCCCCGAGCACATGGCCGAGCTGTTCGGCCCCAGCCAGGGCGCCCGCGTGTATGCCGAGTACGAGCGCGCGTTCGAGGCCTTCGCCGAGCAGGCGCCCACGGATCTGGCGCAGAAGATCCGCGAGCGCAGGTACGACGACGTCGAGATCATCGAGCTCTCCGAGCAGCGCCCCGATCAGCTGCTGGCCAACGACAAGAAGACGCTGGCGGCGCTGCGCACCAACACGCAGCTCTTCAACGTGCGCCTCAAGCGCAGCGAGGAAGACGGCGGAATCCGCATCGACACCTTTGCGTATCTGGAGGGCGGGTGGCGCGCGGCGCTCAAGATCGGTCGACTGCTGTAGCCCGCATCGCGGGGCTGCTGGTGGGCGTCTGTGTCGGCGTCGGCTTCGGTGCGGGTACGCCCCACGGCCTCGGCCTCGGCGTCAAGGCGACCGAGGCCCGCGTCATCGTCGCCCGCCGCGACGAGGCGCCCAGCCGCGAGGCCCTGGAGCGACTGATCGCCGCCGGCCTGGTGGCGCCGTCGCAGCGCGGCAGCTCGGAGGGCGTGCGCGGCTTCGTGACCGGGCGCTCGATGACGCGTGAGGCCTACGCCGCGGTGTTCGGCAGCGAGCGCGCGCGCCAGCGCTTCGGCAGCTACAAGAGCTGGCGCGACGAGGTCCGCGTGCACGCACCGCAGCGCTTCCCCGAGATCGTGACCCAGCGCGGCTTCACCGAGGTGCGCTCGTTCGACGTGTCGACCATCGAGGGCGCACGCCAGCTCCCCATCGAGCAGCCGCGCCTGGTGCTGGCGGCCATGGTGCGCGAGCGCCCGGTGTTCGCGATCGCGCTCGAGGACGGCCGGGGTGATCGGGTCTTCATCGGCGTGTTCGTCTATGACGGCGGCCGCTGGTGGGTCGCGCCCCTGCAGCCGTGAGCCGTTACGAGGTAGGATGCGGCCGGTGCTGCCGCTCGCGACCCAGACCTGGCTGTATGGCTCGGCCAAGTTGCTGCTGGTGCTGCACGCCGCCGCTGCCATCGTCCTGATCGGCGCGTCGACCCACCACAGCATCATCACGGTGGGCTACCTGCGCGGGACCTACAAGCTGCGCCTGGGCCGGATCTACGCCGCCACCGTCGCGGTCGCCTACGCCGTGACCTTCGCGCTGGGCAGCATCGTGTACCCGACCTATCGCTATCACGTGCGTGGTCTGTACCTCGATCGCCACGCCATCTGGGCCTCGAACCTGTTCGACATCAAGGAGAACTTCGCCGCCTTCGGGGTGCCGCTGGTGCTCGGCGTGCTGCTGCTCAGCCGCGTCATGAAGCCCAAGGAGGAGCGCCACCTGCTGCCCCCGTACGCCGGCCTGGTCTTCCTGTCGACCGCGATCATCTGGTTCAACACCTTCTCGGGGCTGGCCATCACCATGGCCAGGAGCGTGTGATGGCCGAGCCGGCGCCGCCCGCGCACAAGGAGGCGCTCGCCCTCGCGGTGTGCGCTGGCACCATCGGCTTCGCGCTGGCGTTCGCCTATCCGGCCTACGCCAGGATCCGCGTGCTCTGGTACTACCCGCTGCAGCACCGCTGGGCCTTGCAGCTCCGGCCCAGCGCGCTGGCCATGGACTGGTATGGCCGCGTCCTGCTGGCGCTGGGGCTGGGCGCGGTCGCGGGTGTGCTGGCCTATGTGGTGGCGCGGCGCGTGAAGCCATCGGCGCGCGCGCTGTGGCTGTGGGCGGGCTGGGCGCTGGCCGCGAGCCTGGTCGCCATGAGCCTGTATGTCTATCAGCTCGCGCGCAGGGTGCCGCACGCGGAGCCGCTGCCGTCGTGGTATCAGGCCAAGTGAGGGGGATCTCGATGAAGAGCAGGTTCGCGATGGCGACGCTGGCGCTGCTGCTGCTGTCCGCATGTGGAGGTCCGCAGCGGGGGGCCGCGCCGCGCCATCAGCCGCCGGTGGTCAGCAAGGAGTTCGGCCTCCGCTTCGAGGTGCCCGCGGGCTGGGCGGTCGAGAGCGTCGAGGTCACCAACGTGCGCTTCCTGGTCCGGCTGGCCCAGGGCGACCTGGTGATGTGGGTCGGCGCGCGCGAGGGCGTCGAGTCGGATCCGGTCGCGGCGCTGCGCGAGCGCGGCGGCACCAAGGCGACGGTGAAGACCAGCTGGATGGAGCTGCCGGCGGCGATGACCAGCGCCGAGGCCAGCTTCTCCAGCGACGGCAACCGGCTGGAGTCGCGCCTGCTGGCGGTGCGCGGCGGCTGTCACTACGAGATGACGCTGTCGGCGCCCAAGGCCGACGCGGCCCGCGCGCGCGACCTCTTGCTCGAGCTGCGCCAGCAGGTCACCGGCCTGAGCGGGCCGACCCCGCTGGTGGAGCGCTGCAACGGGGCGGCGGCGCCGTGAGCGCGGGCCAGCCGCCCGGGACGGGGGGGCCGGACAGGCCGGAGCGGGACAACGAGCTGGCGGTGCTGGCCGCCAACGCGCTGTTCTATGCCGCCTTCAGCCGGCGCGACCTCCCGGCCATGGAGGCGCTGTGGGCGCGCGCCGAGCCGGTGACCTGCATCCACCCCGGCTGGAACGCGCTGATCGGGCGCGACGAGGTGCTGCAGAGCTGGCGCGCCATCCTGGGCAACCCGGCGTCACCGTCGGTCGAGGCCTCGGGCGAGAGCGCGCACGTCGCGGGCGAGGTGGCCTGGGTGCTGTGCACCGAGTCCGCGCCCGATGGTGAAGTCCAGCTGGTGGCGACCAACGTGTTCCGCAGGGAGGATGACGGCCAATGGCGGCTGTGTCATCACCAGGCCGGGATGCTGGCCAGGGCCACGCCGCAGGCTGCACGCACGCTGAACTGACCTCTGCACGGCCGCAACCTGCTGAAACCACGAGGGCAGAAACGGCTACCCGGGTGGGTACAAAGATCGGCTTGCGCGCTCTGCAATTGAGAACTATTCTCAGTATCACGAGGCTGTCATGATCGTCTGCGTCTGCAAAGTCGTCTCGGATCGCGCGGTCAAGGCCGCCATCGCCAGCGGTGCGGGTTCGCTGACCGAGATCGGGCAGAGCTGCGGTGCCGGCACCGGATGCGGCGCGTGCCGGCCCATGATCGCGGACCTCCTGCAGCAGGCCGGCTGTGCGCAGCGCGAGCAGGGCCAGGCATGCAAGGATTGCCCGAACGTGGGATCCCCGGTATCGTCCCGCGCAGCATGAAGGGCAACGACCGCGTCATCGAGATGCTCAACTTGGTCCTGACCGACGAGTTGACCGCCATCAACCAGTACTTCATCCACGCGCGCATGTGCCAGAACTGGGGCTATGAGCGGCTGTGGAAGAAGGTCCGCGCCGAGTCGATCGACGAGATGAAGCACGCCGATCAGCTGATCGCGCACATCCTGTACCTCGAGGGGCTGCCCAACCTGCAGCGCCTGGGCAAGGTCAACATCGGGCAGACCGTGCCCGAGCAGATGACGCTCGACCGCGACGTCGAGGTCCACGCGCGCAAGCAGCTCAACGGCTTCATCGAGGAGTGCCGCGCCCTGGGTGACCACACCACGCGCGAGCTGCTCGAGAAGATCCTGATCTCGGAGGAGCAGCACCTCGACTGGCTGGAGACGCAGCTCGAGCTCATCAAGCAGGTCGGCGAGGCCAACTACCTCGCGCAGCAGATCCGCGACGCCTGAGCCTCCGCATGGCGATGGCGGTGGGTGGCGAGGTCGAGGTGGTGACGGGAATGGGGCAGGCGCCGGCGCCGGCCATGACCGATCGGCTGGCGGCGCCGCCGTGGCGGCTGGTGCTGAACGCGGTCGGCTCGCCGCGTGAGGCCGCGGGCAAGGCGCGCAAGCTGGTCACCGCGGTGGCGGGGCTGGCCAATGGCGCCGCGCTCAGCGACCGGCTGGGGCGACTGCGTGGCCTCGGCTACATGGACGCGGTGCCGACCCGGCTGCAGCTGGTGGTCGGCTCGCTCGACATGCTGCGCTTCTGGATCGCGCCTGCGGCGCGCGACTACTACCAGTCCAAGGGCATCGACTTCCGCTTCCACCAGCTGCTCAGGGTGCTCGACGACCCGGCCTCGATGATCGATCCGACCGGCTTCCTGAGCGCGCGCGACGTCATCATCGGCCATGTCATGCAGGTGGTGCACGCCAACCCGCGTTACGACCTCGAGCTGCTGGCGTCGTTCGAGGATGGCCTCGCCGAGATGGAGTCGCAGGTGGTGGCCATGCTGGCGGGCAGCCACCCGCGCGCGCGGTCGATCGGCGCCATCGTCGAGGACCCTGGCTATCACGCGCGGCTGCTCGAGTACGTGCGCGCGTTCCGGCGCGACCCCGCGGCCAGCGCGCCGGTGCGCGAGAACGTCGAGGCCTCGGGCCACCTGTCGCGGGTCGAGCGGGTGTTCGGGACGCTGCCCAGCAGCCTGCGCTACTTCGGCAAGATGCCGCGCACGGTGCTCGGGGCGGTGCGCCATCTGGCCACCGTGAAGACCTTCCCTTTTCACCTGGTCTAGCGGCGAAGGGCTGAACGGGCGTCGGGCGCCAGTGTCACAGCTTCCATGATGTCAGATGGTTAGGATGGCTTCTGAGGCCAGGTGCTCTGACATCTGTGCCCTGGAGACGGTGTGGGAGGGAAGGCAGCCAGCGGCAGGCCGTAGCATGGTCCGTGACTGCGATGATGATGGCTTCGACCCCCCCCCTGATGATGACGTTCATCCCGACCCCGATCGTCGAGAGCGCGAACCGCTGGACCCTGGCGCTGAGCCTGGCCGCGCGCGCCGCTGGTCGCGACTTCCGCGGCAACGCCCTGTCGGGCGATGCCCCCGCGCACCTCGACCCCGAGCAGGTCGGTCGCGCCGCCGCCGCCAATGACGTGAGCGACGTGAGCGACGTGAGCGACGTGAGCGACGTGGCGCAGGCCGAGCCGCCCATGCCGCAGGCGCCGACCGCGCGTGGCTTCTGGCCGTTCCGTCGCGGCTGGTTCTAAGCCCCTCGAAGCGCAGCTTCGAGGAGCGAACTCCGTCTCTCGTCTCCGTCTCGGTCCCGTCTCCGCCCTCCCCCCAGTCTCTGACGCCCTTCTCAATCTGAAATCGACCCCGCCCTCCGTGCTACCGTCGCGGGCGGAGGTCCCTGATGGCCGTGTACGAGCGGGGTGGGCCGGCCTTCGGCGCGCCCGGAATCGAGCCGCGCTGGACCCACGGCGCCAAGGATGCCGTGGGCACCGCCTACAGCGCGGGCAGCGACGTCTGGTACACCATCGCGCGCGGCGTGGTCACCGAGATCTACCACCCGACGATTGACAAGCCGCAGGTGCGCGACTTCGGCTTCCTCATCAGCGACGGCGAGAGCTTCGTCCACGACGAGAAGCGCCACCTCGAGAGCCGCCTGGAGAAGGTGCACCCCGACGCCCTGGGCTTCGTCATCACCAACCGCGATCCCGCCGGGCGCTACCGCCTGGTCAAGGAGATCATCGCCGACCCGCACTCCGCGGTGGTGCTGTGTCGGGTCCACCTCGAGGGTGACGACGAGGACTTCCTGCGTCGGCTGCGCCTGTTCGTGCTGGTGGCGCCGCACCTCGACGGCGACGGCGGCATGGACAGCGGCTACGTGTCTTCCTACGCCGGACGCGAGGTGCTCAGCGCGAAGGGCAGCAAGACCTGGATGGCGGTCGGGGTCAACGCGCGCTTCCTCAAGCGCTCGGTGGGCTTCGTGGGCCACTCCGACGGCTGGCAGGACGTGATGGCGCACAAGCGCATGGAGTGGGAGTTCACGCGCGCCGAGAACGGCAACATCGCGCTGTGCGGCGAGATCGACATCGCCACCCGGCGCACCTTCACCATGGGGCTGGCCTTCGGCGACAGCGAGCACCGCGCCGGCGCGACGCTGTTCCAGTCGCTGGGCAACCGCTACAAGGTCGACCACCGGCCGCGCTTCATCCGGCAGTGGCAGCGCGCCGCGACCGGGATCCTGCCCCTGGAGGAGCAGTCGTTCGACGGCGGCGTGCTGTACCGGTCGAGCCACGCGCTGCTGCTGGCGCACGAGGACAAGACCTACTCGGGCGCGCTGATCGCGTCGGCCGCCATCCCGTGGGGCGACGCCAAGGGCGACGAGGACATCGGTGGCTACCACCTGGTGTGGACGCGCGACATGTGCAACTCGTCGGGCGGCCTGCTGGCGTCGGGCGACGTGACCACGCCGCTGCGCTCGCTGATCTATCTGGCGTGCACGCAGCGGCCCGATGGCGGCTTCTACCAGAACTTCTGGATCGACGGCCGGCCCTACTGGCACGGCATCCAGCTCGACGAGGTGTCGTTCCCCATCATCCTGGCGTGGCGCCTGTGGCAGCTCGACGCGCTGGGCAACTTCGATCCCTACCCGATGGTGCTGGCGGCGGCGGGCTATGTCATCCGCACCGGACCGTTCACCCAGCAGGAGCGCTGGGAGGAGAACAGCGGCTACTCGCCGTCGACGCTGGCGTCGAACATCGCGGGGCTGGTGTGCGCCAGCGAGTTCGCGCGCGCGCACGGCGACATCGCGACCGCGGGTCTGCTGCTGGATCACGCCGACTTCCTGGAGTCGCACGTGGAGGCCTGGACGGTGACCACGCAGGGCTCGCTGCTGTCCGGCCACCCGCGCCACTACATCCGCATCCAGCCGGTCGATCTGTCGCGCCCGGTCACCGACGAGGATCCCAACGCGGGGATCCTGCCGGTGCGCAACCGCGCGCCCGACGAGCCGCACGAGTTTCCTGCGCGCGACGTGGTCGACGCCGGCTTCCTCGAGCTGGTGCGCTATGGCATCCGGCGCCCGCGCGATCCGATCGTCGAGGACAGCCTGCGCGTGATCGACGCGGTGCTGCGGGTGGAGACGCCGGTGGGGCCGGTGTGGCGGCGCTACAACCATGACGGCTACGGCGAGACCCGCACTGGCGATCCGTTCAAGGGCTACGGTGTGGGGCGGCCGTGGCCGCTGCTGTCGGGCGAGCGCGGGCACTACGAGTTCGCGGCCGGGAGGGACGTGACGCCGTATGTGCGTGCCCTGGAGGGCTTCGCCAACCAGGTCGGCCTGTTGCCCGAGCAGGTCTGGGACGAGGACGACGTGCCGCGGCGCCACCTGGTGCGCGGCAAGCCGACCGGGGCGGCGATGCCGCTGATGTGGGCGCACGCCGAGTACATCAAGCTCTTGCGCTCGCGGCGCGACGGCAAGGTGTTCGACCTGGTGGCGCCGGTGGCGGCGCGCTACCTGGGGCGGCACGGACGGCACGACCTCGAGGTGTGGAAGTTCGCGCGGCGCATCGCGCGCGCGGCGGCCGGCTGCACGCTGCGCGTCGAGGCCGAGGCGCCGTTCGTGCTGCGCTGGAGCACCGATGGCTGGGCCAGCCAGGAGGAGACCCGCGGCACCGGGACCAAGCTGGGCTTCTGGTACGCCGACGTGCCGACCGCGAACGACGCGCGGGCGCCGGTGCAGTTCACGTTCTACTGGCCCGAGGCGCAGCGCTGGGAAGGCACTGACTTCCGGGTCGATCTGGTCCAGGGGGAGGCAAGCCGGTGAGCGAAAATCCGCTGCGCGTGGGGCTGGTCGAGGAGCGCATCCCCGAGCCGTGCACCGTGGTCATCTTCGGCGCCTCGGGCGATCTGACCAAGCGCAAGCTGGTGCCCGCGCTGTACAGCCTGGCGCGCGAGCGGCTGGTGCCGCCGGGGCTGACCGTGCTGGGCTTCGCCCGGCGGCCCATCGGCGATGACGGCTTCCGCGCCGCGATGCGCGAGGGCGTGGAGAAGTTCGCGCGCCGGCGGCCCGTCGCCGGAGACGAGGCGCTGTGGGCGAGCTTCGCGCAGGGCATCTTCTATCACCAGGGCACCTTCGATGATCCCGAGAGCTACCGGGCCCTGGCGGCGCGGCTGGCGGAGATCGACGCTGCGCGCGGGGTGCCAGGCAACCGAGTGTTCTACCTGTCGACGCCGCCGGGGGACTTCCCCATCATCCTCGGAAACCTGGGCGCGGCGGGGCTGGTGGTGCGCGGCGGCGCGGGCACCCGGCCGTTCACGCGCATCATCGTGGAGAAGCCGTTCGGCACCGATCTGGAGAGCGCGCGCGTGCTCAATCGTCAGGTCCTGGAGGTCGCCGACGAGCGCCAGATCTACCGCATCGATCACTACCTCGGGAAGGAGACGGTGCAGAACCTGATGGCGTTCCGCTTCGCCAACGCCATCTTCGAGCCGCTGTGGAACAACCGCTTCGTCGACCACGTCCAGATCACGGGCGCCGAGGCCATCGGCATCGAGGGTCGCGGCGACTACTTCGAGTCGGCCGGGATCCTGCGCGACATGGTGCAGAACCACCTGATGCAGATCGTGTCGCTGACCGCGATGGAGACGCCGGTGACCATGGGCGCCAACGATCTGCGCGACGAGAAGGTCAAGGTGGTCAAGGCGCTGCGCGTGATGGACGACGCCGCGCTGGAGCGCGACGTGGTGCGCGGGCAGTACACCGCGGGCTCGGTGGGCGGCAAGGCGCTGGGCGGCTATCGCGACGAGCCCAAGGTGGCGCCGGACTCGAAGACCGAGACCTATGTGGCGCTGAAGTTCTGGATCGACAGCTGGCGCTGGGCCGGGGTGCCGTTCTATCTGCGCTCGGCCAAGGCGATGCCGAAGAAGGTCACCGAGGTCGCGCTGGTCTTCAAGGAGGCGCCGCTCCGGCTGTTCGGCGCGGCGGCGGCGGCGGTGGGCAGTCGCGCCAACGTGCTGGCCATCCGCATCCAGCCCGATGAGGGCATCAGCCTGAACTTCGGCTCCAAGCTGCCGGGGCCGACCACGGCGATCCATCCGGTCAACATGGAGTTCAGGTACGGCACCTCGTTCGGGACCGAGCCGCCGGAGGCCTACGAGCGGCTGCTGCTGGACTGCATGCTGGGCGACGCCTCGCTGTTCACGCGCGGTGACGAGGTCGAGGCGTCGTGGACCTGGATCTCGAAGATCCACCAGCGCTGGAAGGCGGCGGGGACCGACGTGGCGCGCTACGAGGCCGGCACCTGGGGGCCCTCGGAGGCCGAGGCGCTGCTGCTGCGCGATGGCCGCAGCTGGAGACGGCCGTGACCGTGCCGGGCGCCTCCGTCGAGCACTTCACGCATGGTGAGGCCATCGGCGTCGATGTCGCGGCCATCGAGCGAGATCTGGCGGCGCTGTGGCGCGAGTCGGCCAGCGGTGCGCACGGGGTCACCCGGGCCTGTCTGTGGAACCTGGTGTTGCACGCGCGCGGCGAGGCCGAGCTGGCAGTCGGCAAGGGGCTGGTCGATGCCATCGCGGCGGCGGTCCCGGCGCGCTCGCTGGTGCTGGACATGCGCGCCGAGGCCGGTGAGCGCGACCTCGAGGCGTGGATCTCGGCCAACTGTCAGGTCGCGCCCGGCGGCGGCAAGCTGCTGTGTTCGGAGGAGATCACGATCGCGGCGCGCGCGAGCGGCAGGGCGCGGGTGCCAGCGCTGGTGCGGGCGCTGCTGGTGCCCGACGTGCCGACGGCGGCGCTGTGGCTGGGGCCGGCACCGGGGGTCGATGATGCGCGCGCGCTGGCGGCGCTGACCGAGGTGGCGCAGCGCCTGGTCATCGACAGTGATGATGCCGCGGCGCCCGCGGGCGGCCGGTCGGTGGGCTGGCGTGCCGGCAGCTGGCGCACGCTGCTGGGAGCGGCGGGGCTGGTGCAGGTGACCGATCTCGGGTGGCTGCGGCTGTCGGCTTTTCGGGTGCTGCTGGCGAGCTGCTTCGATCCACCGGTGGGGGCGGAGGGCTTGCTGCGGGTCAAGCGGGCGGCGGTGGTGGTGTCGCCGCGCGGGGTGGCGACGGGGGAGCTGCTGCTGGGCTGGCTGGCGACCAGGTTGGGATGGGGCGAGGCGCGGCGGGCGGACGGCGGCGGCGCGGGCACCGGTGCGGCAAGATGCCGGGACTGGCGTGCCAGGCGTGCGGCAGGAGAGGTCGAGCTGGGGCTGGAGGTCAGGGACGTCGCGGCGGGGCGGGATGGCATCTGGGAGATCGTGATCGAGTGCGACGATGGGCCGACCTGTCGGGTGGTGGATATCGAGGGCGAGGCCGCGGGCACGGTGCGCATCGAGATGGATGGGCTGCCGACGCGGGTGGTGGTGTGCGAGCCGCGGCCGGATGCCGAGCTGCTGGTGGCGGCGCTGGGGGCGCGCGGGCTGGATCCACTGTATGTGCAGGCGATGGCGCGCGCCGCGGAGCTGGAGGCATGATCGTCGAGCGCGTGGTGGCGGCGACGCCGGCGGCGGTCGGCGAGGTCGTGGCGGCGCGACTGACCGCGGCGGCGGCGGCCGGGCCCCAGGTGTGGGCGCTGACCGGGGGTTCGGCGGCCAGGCTGGTGCATCCCGGGCTGGTGCGGGCCGGGCTGGACTGGGCGCGCATCACGCTGGTGTTCGCCGACGAGCGCGCGGTGGCGCCCGAGCACGCCGATTCGAACTACCGGCTGGCGCGCGAGACCTTGCTGGAGCCAGCGCAGGTGCCGGCGGCGCGGGTGCGGCGCATGCGCGGCGAGGCCGACGATCTGGAGGCGGCGGCGCGAGCCTATGAGGCGGAGCTGCCGGCGCTGGACGTGGTGCTGCTGGGGCTGGGGCCGGACGGCCATGTGTGCTCGCTGTTTCCCGGGCATGCGCTGCTGGGCGAGCAGGTGCGGCGGGTCGCGGTGGTGACCGATTCGCCCAAGGCCCCGCCGCGGCGGCTGACGCTGACCCTGCCGGCGCTGCTGGCGGCGCGCGAGGTCTGGTTCGTGCTGGCCGGCGCCGACAAGGCGGCGGCGGCGCGGGCGCTCGAGGATCCGGCGTCGCAGCTGCCGGGGGCGCTGGTCGCGCGCGGTGCGGCGGCGGCGCGGCTGTTCATGGATGTGGCCGCGGCAGGCGCGGCGGGGGGGCACGATGATCCTGGTCGGTGACATCGGCGGCACCAAGTGTCTGCTGGCGCAGCGCGACGACGCCGGCAAGCTGGGCGACAGCACGCGTCTGCCCAGCGGGTCGCACGCGACGTTCGACTCGGTGCTGCACGAGTATCTGGGCGAGACCCGGCCGCGGCCGCGGGCAGCCTGCTTCGCGGTCGCCGGCGCGGTGTCACCCGATGGCAAGCGGGCCCGGGTCACCAACCTGCCCTGGGCCATCGAGGCCGACGAGCTGGCGCGCGGCTTCGGCTTCGAGCACGTGGTCCTGATCAACGACTTTCACGCCCAGGCGCTGGCGGTGCTGGAGCTGCCCGAGACGGCGCTGGCGCCGCTGCGCGAGGGCAGCGCGACGCCGGGCGCGGCCAAGGCCATCCTGGGCGCCGGCACCGGCCTCGGGCAGGCCTTCCTGGTCAGCGCGCAGGGGCGCTACGAGGTGGTGCCGTCGGAGGGTGGCCACACCGACTTCGCACCGGCGACCGAGCGCCAGGTCGAGCTGTGGCGCTGGCTGGGCGCGAAGTTCGGCCATGTCTCGTACGAGCGCGTGCTGTCGGGCGCGGGCATCGCCAGCTGCTACCAGTTCCTGGTCAGCCGCGAGCCAGCGCGAGAGCTTGCCAGCACGCGCGAGCGCATGAAGGTCGACGACCCCGCGGCGGTGGTGACGCGGTCGCTGGCGGAGGACCCGCTGTGCGCCGAGGCGCTCGACCTGTTCTGCGAGATCTACGGGCAGGAGGCCAGCAACCTGGCGCTGGCGGTGCTGGCGCTGGGCGGTGTGTATCTGTGCGGGGGGATCGCGCCGCGCATCCTGGCCACGCTGCGCGCGGGGGCGTTCTCGCGCGGGTTTCTGGCCAAGGGGCGCCATCGCGAGCTGCTCGCGGGGGTGCCGGTGTGGGTGGTGACCAACACGGAGTCAGGGCTGCTCGGCGCCAGCGTCGCCGCGGGCCGGATGGCATAGAGAGGGAGAACAGCGATGTCCAAGCAGAAGATCGGGCTGGTCGGGCTGGCGGTGATGGGTGAGAACCTGGCGCTCAACATCGAGGAGAAGGGCTTCCCCATCGCGGTGTGGAACCGCAGCCCCGACAAGGTCGACAAGTTCGTGGCGGCCAATCCGGGCAAGCAGATCGTGGGCGCGCACAGCCCGGCCGAGCTGTGCGCCGCGCTGGAGAAGCCGCGTCGCATCATCATGATGGTCAAGGCCGGGCAGCCGGTCGATGACACCATCGCGGCGCTGCGTCCGCACCTCGAGGCCGGCGACCTGCTGGTCGATGGTGGCAACGAGTTCTTCACCAACACCGAGCGGCGCGGCAAGGAACTGGAGGCGGCCGGGCTGCGCTTCGTCGGCATGGGCGTCAGCGGTGGCGAGGAGGGCGCGCGCAAGGGGCCGTCGATGATGCCGGGCGGACAGCGCAGCGCGTACGACGACCTGGCTCCGGTGCTGACCCGGATCGCGGCGCAGGTCGATGACGGGCCGTGTGTCGACTACATGGGGCCGGGCGGCGCCGGGCACTACGTCAAGATGGTGCACAACGGCATCGAGTATGGCGACATGCAGCTCATCGCCGAGGCCTACGACGTGCTGAAGACGCTGGGCGGGCTGAGCAACGCCGAGCTGGCCGAGACGTTCGCGAAGTGGAATGAAGGCGAGCTGCAGCCGTTCCTGATCGAGATCACGGCCAAGATCTTCGGCAAGAAGGATCCCGACACCGGCAAGGAGCTGGTCGACGTCATCCTGGATGCCACCGGGATGAAGGGCACCGGCAAGTGGACCGTGCAGCAGGCCAGCGAGCTGGGCGCGCCCATCCCGACCATCGCCAGCTCGGTCGAGGCGCGCATGCTGTCGGCGCAGAAGGCCGAGCGCGTGGCGGCGTCGAAGCTGCTGCCGGGCGTGACCATGGCGCCCGCGGTCGACAAGGCGCGCCTCATCGAGGATGTGCGCCACGCCCTGTATGCGTCCAAGGTGTGCAGCTATGCCCAGGGCATGAACCTGCTGCGGGCGGCCTCGAACGCGTACAAGTGGGGCCTCGAGCTGGGGCGCATCGCGCGCATCTGGAAGGGCGGCTGCATCATCCGGGCGCAGTTCCTGGGCCGCATCACGGCGGCGTTCCAGCGTGATCCTGGCCTCGCCAACCTGCTGGTCGATCACGACTTCGCGCGCGAGCTGGGTGAGCGCCAGCCGGGCTGGCGCCGCGTGGTCTCTGCGGCGGTGCAGGCGGGCATCCCGCTGCCGACCATGACGGCATCGATCTCGTACTTCGATGGCTACCGGCGCGAGCGCCTGCCGGCGAATCTGTTGCAGGCGCAGCGCGACTTCTTCGGGGCGCACACCTACCAGCGCATCGACAAGGAAGGCACCTTCCACACCGAGTGGGAGAGCTAGCCGAGGTCAACCGGAGCGATCGCAGCCGGCGTCGATGCGCGCAACCTGGCGCGGCACGCCGTCGTCGGACAGGAAGGCGGGAGCGTAGAGCTCGAACACGCCCGCGGCGACCTGCTTGACGGTGAGGCGGTCGCCGAGGGCGACGGGGGCCAGCAGCGTGGACAGCGGCGCGGTCGAGAAGAGCTCGAGCTCGGGGCAGCCTCGGGGGGCGAGGCGCAGGAGCTCGACGTGGACGCGCAGGCCGCTGAGCAGCGCGAGGCGCAGGCCATAGCGGCGCGCGTAGCCGGCGGCGGGCGGCGCCAGCTCGTCGGCCAGGTGGGCCTCGAGCTCGGGGCGCAGCGCGGCGGGATAGGCCGCGAGGGTGACGGTGGACAGGCCGGGTTCGGCCAGGCCGCGGACGCAGGTGGCGAGCGGGGCGGCGGCCGGGCAGCGCTCCAGGGCGGTGCGGGACTGGGCGTCGGCGGCCAGGCGGGCGATGGCGTCCTCGCGCGTGGCGGCCGGGGCATCCGCGGGGCTGCCGGCGCTGGAGGTGAACATGGCCTGGGTCTCGAGGGCGTCGGCGGCCAGGTGGTCGGCCAGCGGCGGCTCGGCGGCGAGCAGGGCGTCGAGGCGCGCGGCCAGCGTGGTCAGGGCGGCGGGTGTCGGAGGTGTGGTCGACAGCAGCAGCTCGGCGGTGGGGGCGAGGAAGCCGGCGGCGCCGCTGCCGGCGAGCGCGAGCGAGAGGCCGACACCGCCGCGGCCGAGCTCCTGACCGGCGGCGAGGGCGTCGAGCACGAGGTCGAGGCCACGCGCGGGCTGGCCGTTGCGGGCGTCAGCGCGGGCCAGCACGGTGGCGGCGCGCGACAGATAGAGGAAGGCGGTGGGATCGGGGGCGCGCGCGAGGCCGGGCAGGAACGGCGAGCAGACGTCGGCGGCGGGGTGCGCGGCCGCGGCGAGCTGACCGGGCAGTGCGCCGCAGGCCAGCTCGATGGTGGCGACGGTGGCGCTGAGCGAGGCGGGGTCGTCGAGGGCGCGCGCGGGGCATGGGCCAGCGCCGCCGGGCGGGCAGTCGGACAGCGCGGCCTTGAGGCTGTCCTTGCCTGCGCTGACCGCGGCGTCGCACGGGGGGAGAGCGCCGCTGGGCTGGGTCAGCGCGGTGATGGCGCGGGTGAAGATGCTGGGGTCGCTGGGGGTGGCGGGTGCGGGGGGTGCGGGTGCGGGGGTGGCGGGTGCGGGAGGTGCGGGTGCGGGTGCGGCGGGGCGCGGGCAGCGCTGGGTGCGGCGGGCCGCCAGCGCGGTGGTCAGCGACTGCTCGAGGCTGGCCAGTGCGGCGGTGACCTCGCCCTGCCCTGCCGGCGGCGCGGCCTGGGTGCGCTTGTGGCCGCGGCGACAGCCTGACATGGCGAGCGCGAGGGCCAGCGTGACGGTGGCGAGCTGGCGCATCAGAAGGGCCAGAAGCACACGCCGAGCTGCCCTCCGCTGGCGTCGGTCGCGTAGGGATGGAAGCTGCGGGCGCGGCTCTTGTCATAGACCGCGCGGGCCGCGGTGGCGGCGCTGCAGCTACCGACATAGTCCTCGGTCGCGATCCAGAAGGCGCGCCCGCCCGGGCGCAGACCCAGGGCGCCCCAGGCCGCGAGCTCGGCCTCGGCGTCGGTGTCAGGGCTGGGCGCGTAGACCTCCTCGTGCGAGATGCCGTCGAGCAGCGCGGGGTAGGCCACGCCGCCGGTGCGGCCCTGGCGCGTGAAGTCGCCGGTGGCGTTCTGCATCACGAACAGGAGGTCGGGGTACTTCTCGCGCAGCTTGCGGATGAGGTCGAGGCCGCCCTGGGCGCAGGCGGCGTCGCAGGGGCCGTTGCTGGTCGAGGTGCCGTGCTCGATGAGCTCGAGGTTGTCGAAGAAGAAGCCGTCGATGCCCTGCGCGACCAGGCGCGGCGCGACATGGTCGAGCAGCAGGCGCTGGTAGGCGGCGTCGCCGACGTTCATCCACACCTCGTCGGGGTAGCCGTCGTAGGCGCCGCGCTGCGCCGCGGTGTTGGCGCTGCACGAGCGCAGGCCGGCGGGCGCGCTGCTCCAGTAGCTGCGATAGTTCTCGCAACTGCCCAGGTTGAAGTAACTGATGACGCGATTTCGGCCGCCGGCGCGCAGCTGGGCGATCTGCGCCGGGGTGAAGTTGCCGACGTCGGGGTCGGCGTCGATGTTGATGACCCGGAAGGTCGACGCCACGCGGGCGAGATCGCCCATCTGCTGCGCGGTGCCGTAGAAGGACACCCAGGGCGAGCCGGCGGGAAAGCCGCGCGCGCTGGCGCTGGCGCCGTCGCCGTCGCCGCCGGGGCTGCCGTCGCCGCCGCCGCCGGCGTCGTCCGTCGGCGACGCCGCGTCGGGGCCGCCGGTGCCGCGGCCGCCATTGCCGCCGCAGCCGGCCACCACGAGACTGCACATGATCGCGAGCCGCCAGGGCATGGCGACGATGATACCCTCTGCGCCGTGGAAGCGCTGGAAGAGCTCGGCCGGTTGCTGCGCCCCGCGGCGGGTGGCCTGTACCTGGTGTCGACCGGGCTCGGCGAGCAGCAGGCCTTGCAGCAGAGGCTGTACGGCGCCGCCAGCGTGGCCGAGGTCGATGCCCGCTGGCGCGAGGCGCTGGCCCGCATCAGCCATGCGCGCGCGATCATCCTGGGCATCCCGTCGGATGTCGGCGCCGGCTTCCTGCGCGGCGCCAACCTGGGGCCGCAGGCCATCCGCACCGCCCTGCTGGCCGAGGTGCCCGACTGGCCGGCGCGCGCGGCCGACGCCGGTGTAGTCGACATCGGCGATGTCTTCGTGGTGCCGCAGCTGCTCAGCGACGACATGCTGTCGGAGGCCCAGCTCGCGGCCAGCCGGCGCGCGCTGTATCCCGACGTGTCCGACGCCACTCAGCTGCCGGTGTCACCGCTATCGATCGCGGAGCGCGCGCTCGAGCTGGTGCTGGGGCTGAGCCACGGGGTGCGGCCGATCTTGCTCGGCGGCGATCACTCGTGCACCTGGCCCGCGATGGCCGCGCTGGCCAAGGCGCGCCCGCCGGCGAGCGAGCGCTGGTGCGTGGTGCAGTCCGATGCCCACACCGATCTGCTGTCGGAGCGGCTCGGCGTGCGCATGTGCTTCGCGACCTGGTCGTTCCACGCCAACCAGCTGCTGGGCGGCGGGGGGCGCCTGGTGCAGCTGGGCATCCGGGCCACGCGCCACGATCGCGGCCACTGGGAGGCCCTGGGGGTGCGCCAGTTCTGGGCCGAGGAGTGCCGGCGGCGGCCCGAGGGCGTGCTCGACGACCTGGTGGCGCACCTGCGCGCGGTCGGCTGCACCGGGGTCTACTTCTCGAACGACATCGACGGCACCGACGCGTCCTGGGCCGACGCCACCGGCACGCCAGAGCCCGATGGGCTGACGCCCGACTTCGTGGCCGCTGTGATCCACCGGCTGGGGCGCGAGTTCGGCCTCATTGGCGGCGATGTCATGGAGGTCGCGCCGCCCATCGCGCGCACCCCGGGCGGCGCCGAGCGCACCCTGGCGCTGGCGGTGCGCTACCTGCGCGAGACCCTGACGGCGGCGCTGGGCAAGCCGGTCTGATGGAGGGCCCGCGCGATGGATCTGCGTAGCTGCAAGCTGCGCTGGGCGGCCGGCCATGTACGCGCGGTGGTGGTCGACGCCGGCGGCGAGCGCGGCCGTGACCTCGAGGGTGCGGCGGCGGCGCGGGTGCTGGCGGCGGCCGAGCCGCTGCGCGCGGCGCTGGACGCGGGGGCGGATGCGCTGTCGATCGACGTCGGCGACCGGGTGGTGCGCGCCAGCGTGCCGGGTGTGCGCGCGGACGGTGCGCGCTTCGCGGCGCTGGAGGGCGAGGTGCGCGAGGTGGCGCGGGCCATCCTGAACGAGCTGCTGCCGGTACGCACCGCCGATTCGCAGCCGGCCCCGAGCGACCCGGCGTTCTGGAGCATGGTCTGGCAGACCGGGCGCGATGGCTGGGAGCTCGGGCGGGCGGCGCCGCCGCTCGAGCGCTGGGTGGCGGCGCATCCGGCGCGGCGCGCGCGCGCGCTGGTGGTCGGGTGCGGACGCGGCCACGAGGTGCGCATGCTGGCGCGGGCGGGGGCGGCGGAGGTCGTGGTCGGAGTCGACTTCGCGCCCGAGGCGATCGCGGCGGCGCGCGCGCTGACCGAGGCGGCGGCGACCGCGGGCAGCCAGGTCGAGTTTCACCAGGCGGATGTGTTCACGCTGGCGGCGGCGCCGGAGCGCTACGACCTGGTGCTGGAGCACACCTGCTTCTGTGCCATCGCCCCGGAGCGCCGCGCCGAGTATGCGCGCGTGATGCAGGCGGTGCTGGTGCCGGGCGGGCGCCTGGTCGGGCTGTTCTGGCAGCACGGCCGCGAAGGCGGGCCACCGTTCTCGGTCACGCGTGGCGAGGTCGAGCAGCTGTTCACGTCGACCGGGTTCACGGTCGCCAGCGCGGAGACGGCGCCCGACTCGGTGGCGTCACGCGCCGGGCAGGAGTGGCTGATGGAGTTCGTGCGCAGGTAGCGCGGCTCGGGACCGAGCTGTCAGGACACCGCGCCAAGGCGTGCATGAGCGCCGGCTGTCGCCACGGCGGCAGCGCCGTGCGGGCCCGGGGGGCGCGTTTCAGCTGAAACGCATCGCGTCTGCCGCGGGCACTCTGTCTCGTTGGGGCGACACGCCTCGTCGCCGACGTGTCGCGGCGGGCGCAGGGGGCCGCCGGTCATGTCAGACCCCCGTGGTACTGGCGAAGCATGAAGACGCTCGACGTGTGGACGGTGGATGAACTCGAGGACGAGATCGCGTCGATCTCGGCGCGCATCGCGGTCGCGACCGGGCGCATGCTGGACTGCCTGGGTGAGCTCGACCGACGCGGGACGTTCGGTGAGGGCTTCGTGTCGCTGGCGCACTGGCTGCACTGGCGCACCGGGCTGCGTCTGCCGGCGGCACGCGAACATGTGCGGGTGGCCCGGGCGCTGCGCGACCTGCCCCTGGTCCGCGAGGCACTGGCGCGCGGGGAGATCGGCTACTCGAAGGCGCGCGCCATCACGCGCGTCGCGACCAAGGGCAATGAGGCCCAGCTGGTGTCGATGGCGCAGGGTGGCTCGACCTCCCAGCTGGAGCGGGTGGTGCGCGGCGTGCGGCGCGTGGGTCTGAACGAGATGGAGGAGGCCGAACGCGTGGCAGCCAAGCGCTACCTGCAGTGCTGGCATGACGACGACGGCATGCTGGTGCTGCAGGGACGCCTGTCGGCGGAGGAGGGCGCGCTGCTCCTGAAGGCGATGGAGGTCGCTCGGTCGGAGGCGTTCAAGGCCAAGGCGCCGTGCGACCGCGCCGCACAGCTGATGCGGGTGGCGGAGCGCTCGCTGGGTGGTGAGGTGCGCACGGGGGGCGACCGTGCGCTGGTGGTGGTGCATGTGGACGAGGAGGTGCTGAAGGACAGGAGTGAGGACGGGAGTTGCCAGCTGGAGGACGGCCCGAGCGTTTCAGCTGAAACGTGCCGGCGCATGGCGTGTGACGCCTCGACGGTGGAGATCAAGCACGGGGAGGATGGGCGCGTGGTGGACGCCGGGCGCAGGAAGCGGCGCATCTCGAGGGCGCTGCAGCGCGCGGTGGCGGCGCGGGACCAGGGGCACTGTGTGTTTCCCGGCTGCGTGAACCAGATCGTGGATGGCCATCATGTCGAGCACTGGGCCGATGGCGGCGAGACGGTGCTGGGCAACGTGTTCTCGCTGTGCCGCCAGCATCATGGACTGGTGCACGAGGGTGGCTGGAGGATGGAGGTCGGGGATCGCGCGCGGTTCTGGCGACCCGATGGGCGCGCGTTCGAGCCGTCGCCGCCGCCGCCGTCGCCGCGAGACCTGGTGGCGCTGAGGGCCGTCGAGGGTGAACGCTGGCTCCAGGTCACGCAGGGCTGGCGGGACGTGCGGCCCGACTATGACGAGGCGGTGGCCGCTGCCCTGATGTGATCCACCGCTGGGGGTCAGCGGCCGCGGAACACCGGCGGGCGCTTCTCGGCCATGGCGCGACGGCCCTCGGCGGCGTCCTCGGAGCGCCACGCGGTCTCCTGCGCGGCGGCCAGCGCGGCGGTGGCCTCGGGCGACAGGCGCACCCGCTGGGCCAGCAGCGCCTCGAAGGTGCGGCGCATGCCCTGCACCGCCAGCGGAGCCAGCGCGGCCATGTCACCGGCCAGCGCCAGCGCCCGCGGCAGCACCTCGGCCTCGGGCACCACGTGATCGATGAGGCGCCAGGCGTGGGCCTCGGCCGCGTCCAGGGTGCGTGCGGTCAGGAACAGCTCTCGCGCGCGCGACTCGCCGACCAGGGCGGACATGCGACTGAGGCCGCGCGCCGAGTAGATGATGCCCAGGCGCGCGGGCGGGATGGCCAGCTTGACGCCGGGATGGGCCACGCGCAGGTCGCAGGTCGCGGCCAGCTCGAGGCCGCCGCCGAAGACGCCGCCGTTGAGCGCGCACACCAGCGGCACCGGCGACGCGGCCACGGTGTCGACCAGCGGATCGAACGGGTTGTCAGCCGCGCCGGCGTCGGGATTGTCCAGCGCGCCGAGGTCGAAACCGGCCGAAAAGGCCCGATTTCCCGCCCCGGTCAGGACCGCTGCGCGGACCCCGGCCAGGGCCAGCGCGCGCACCGCGTCGGCCAGCGCGCGGCACAGCGCGGGGGTCAGGGCGTTGCGCTTGGCCTCGTGCGAGAGGGTGAGCACCATCACGTCGCCCTGGCGCTGCTGTTCAATGGTCGCGGTCACGGCGCCATCATAGCGGGCGTCGCGCCGGAGCAGTACCATGCCGAGGTGACAGCGAGGACCCAGCGCGGCGAGGCCCTCGGACTCAGGCTGGCGTTCGCGCTGGCGCTGGCGCTGGCGCTGGCGCTGGCGCTGGCGCTGGCGCTGGCGCTGGCCGGCTGCGGCGCCGACTCCGGCGCGGCCCTCGACGCCGGCCCCGCGGATGGCGACCTGCCGCGCGAGGCCGGCCCCGACAGCGCGCGCCCCGACGCCGCGCTGGTCGATCTCGATCAGGACGGCCTCGACGACGGCGCCGAGCAGGCCCTGGCGCAGGCCTACCTGCCTTACCTGTCCCTGTCACCGACCGACGGCTGTGCGCGTTCGGGGCTGATCTTCCGGCTGCGGCCGCACCCGGCCGGTGGACGCTGCCTGCTGGCCACCTATGTCTGGCTGTACGACCGTGACTGCGGGTCGCCCGGTGGCATCGGCGCCCATGACGGCGACGACGAGACCTTCGGCGTCACCATCGATCCCACGCTGCCGGCGCCGCAGGGCCTCCGCGCCATCCGCGCCATCTCGCACCAGGGCACCCTGTGCGAACGCATCAGCGAGTGCGGCGACCTCTCCACCCTGACCGCGTGCGAGACCCTGCCCCGCGCCGGCACGCCGTGGCCCGCGCTGTGGTCGAGCAAGAACAAGCATGGCGGCTACGTCAACAAGACGGCGCGCTGCACCACCTTCGGCACCTGCATCGACACCTGCGAGGACAACGCCACCCCGACCGTGCCGCCCCTGGTCAACGTCGGCGAGCCGGGCCACCCGCTGGTGCGCAACCTGACCACGCAGGGCTTCATCACCAGCGCGAACGGGTGGACCAGCGCTGGCCTTTCGAACTACGATCCGTGGGGCATGAGCGATTTCGGCGGCGCCGGCAGCGTGGCGGGTGATCTGGTGGACACCGCGTTCGACACCCCGGCATGTCCGTGACGGCCTCGGGCGGGGTCGAGTTCGAGCTGTCCTCGGGGGGCCTCGTGATCGACGGCGCCGGCCGTGTCCTCATGATCAAGGTCGCGACCCAGAACGAGATCTGGACCTTCCCCAAGGGCCGCATCGATCGCGGCGAGACCTCCGAGGACGCCGCGGTGCGCGAGGTCCGCGAGGAGACCGGCTGGCGCTGCGAGGTGCTGCGCACGCTGGCGCCGGTGACCTACTGGTTCCAGCGTCGGCGCGGCGACAGCTCGGTGCGGGTCAAGAAGACGGTGCACTGGTTCCTGATGCGACCGCTGGAGGAGGTCGGGGTGCCCGATCCCAAGGAGGTCGCGGCGGTGACCTGGCTGCCGGTGGCCGAGGCGCCCAGCCGGTTGACCTATGCCTCCGACCGCAAGCTGCTGGAGTCACGCGACAGCTGATGCGCGCGCACGCCGTCGTCATCGTGATCGGGGTCGCCGGCCTCGCGGCCGGGCTTCAGGCTGGCTGCGGTGGCCGCCAGCCCGTGGCCCACAGCGCGCATCCCGCCGGCACCGGCGCGCCGCAGCAGCCGCCCGCGCGTGTGGATGACTGTCTCGACAAGCTGGGCCGCGAGCGTCACGTGCTGGCGGCATGTCGCAGCGACGATGCCACCTTCGAGCGCATGGACGGGCCGGGCCCGCAGCCGTGGCAGGCAGTGAAGACCGGCGAGGCCTCTGCGCTGGAGCAGGCGCTGCCCGATCTGGCGGTCGAGACGCTGCTGATGCTGCGCTGGCCCGATCGTGCCGTGGTGGTGACCCGGGCGCGCGGCACCCACCGCGCCGCGCTGGGCGAGCTGGCGCCGACCGGGCGGGCGCTGGCCTGGCTGAGCGCGCTCGAGCTGGAGCTCGACCCCGATGGCCGCGTGCAGGCGGCGCGCGCCTATCAGGATGGCCTGACCCTGTATGGCCAGCTGGGGATCTGGGCCGGGGCCTACCGGTCGACCGATGACGCCAGCAGCGCGCCGACCGGGAGCGCGCGCGGCGACGCCGCCGCCAGCAGCCCCGACGTCGCGACCATCAGCGCCTGCCTGGAGGCCTGGAATCGCCACGATCAGGCCGCCGCACGCGGCTGCTACAGCGCCGACGCCGTGCTGCACGATCTCGGCGCACCCGCCGACGTGCGCGGCGGCGATCTCGACAGCGCACTGACCACCACGTTCGCCGCGTTCCCCGATGGCCAGTGGACCGGCACCCCGCGCGCCGCCGGCCCCTGGGTCGTGGTCGCCGCCGCCTTCACCGGCACCCGCCAGGGCGCCCTGCCTGCCCTCGGCCTGCACAAGACGTCGACGCCGGTCGCGGTCACCAGCCACGAGCTGCACCTGTTCCAGGTCGCAGGCGGCCACATCACCGAGCACTGGATCTTCCGCGACGCCCTCGCGCTGGCGCGCAAGCTGGGCGTCAAATAAGGAGCCACCCACATGCAGCAGATCTGGAAGCGCATCGAGAGCTGGATGGCCGCCAACACCGACGGCGACCTGGCGCTGCGCCCGGGCGCGACCGACACCGAGCTGGTGGCGCTGGAGACCGCGATGGGGCGGCGCCTGCCCGACGACCTGCGCGAGTCGTTCCTGCTCCACGACGGTCAGGAGCTGCCGTCGGTGCGCTGGTTCGACGGTGAGCGCCGGCTGCACCCGCTGGCGTCGATCGCCGCGCAGTGGCAGCACGACTCCAGCGAGACCGAGGTGCCCGACGCGCTGACCGAGGACGAGCGCGCGCGCATCGCCATGTTCCACCATGGCCGGCTGCCGCTGATCGGCGTGCGCTTCTGGGACGGTGACACCCTGTATGCCGACTTCATCCCGGGCCCGGCCGGCCGTGACGGCCAGCTGGTCTACCGCATGGACATCGAGTTCAGCGTGGTCGCGCACAGCTGGCGCGAGTTCCTCGGCGAATATGCGCGCAAGCTCGAGGCCGGCGAGCTGGTCTACCACAAGGGGGTCGCCCTGTACCCCGAGGCCAAGGGCTGCATCATCAAGCCAGGCGCCGACCTGACCTACGGCCACGACGTGCTGGCCGCCTTCAGCGTCGCGTGAGGCCCAGGCCCAGGTTCAGACCAGCGCGTCGAGGTAGCGCGCCAGCGCCTCGGCCTTGCTGAGCAGCGTGGGCAGCTCGATGTACTCGTCGTGGGTGTGGAAGCCGAGGCCGCGCGGGCCCAGGCCGTCGATGGCGGGCACACCCAGCGTGGCGACCGTGTTGGCGTCGGAGCCGCCGCCCAGCAGCGGCGCCTCGCCGTCGCCCAGGCCGACCGCGCGCGCGTGCACCGCGTAGGCATCCTTGAGCGCCGCGCTGGCCTCGGTGCGCAGCAGCGGCAGGCGACTGACCCCGCCGCTCAGCGAGATCCGCGTGCCCGGTACCTCGGCCGCCGCCTGCGCCGCCGCGATGTGCAGCGACGCCATCAGCGCGTCGGCGGCGTCGGGCGTCAGGAAGCGCAGGTCGACGCCGCACTCGGCCGCCGCGGGCACGGTGTTCTTGCTGGTGCCGCCGCTGACCTTGCCGACGTTGATGGTGACCCCGCGCCGGTAGTCGGTCAGGCGCTGCGCCAGATCGATGAAGCGGGCCAGCGCCCAGATGGCGTTGGCGCCGTCGGCGTGGCCGTTGCCGGCGTGCGCGGCGCGACCCTCGGCGCGCGCGACCACACCGCCGGTGCCCTTGCGCTGCGTGATGATGAGATCGCCACGGCGGCCCGACTCGAAGACCAGCGCGGCGCGCGCCCCGGCGGCGGCCTGCAGCAGCACGGCGCGCCCGTCGGGGCTGCCGACCTCCTCGTCGGCCACCGAGACCAGGCGCAGCGGCAGCGCCCCCAGGCGCCCGGCGCGGGACAGCGCGCCCAGCGCGAACGCCATCACGACCAGGCCGCCCTTCATGTCGAGCACGCCGGGGCCATAGGCGAAGTCGCCCTCGCTGCGATAGCCCTCGAAGGTCCCGGGCGGGAACACGGTGTCATGGTGGCCGATGAGCAGCGTCGGCGCGCCCGCGGCCGCGGTGGCATAGCTGAGGTGCTCGGCTCCGGCGCGAGCGCCGGCGCGCGGGCCGCCGCCGAGCTCGGGCGCCAGCGCGCGCAGAGCGACGTCGAGGCGGCGCGCCACCGCGGTGCAGCCCGCGGGGTTGTCGCTGAACGAGTTCATGTCGACCAGCTCCGCGAGCAGCGTCTCCATCGCCGGGCGCTGCGCCCGCAGCCAGTCCAGCCAGGCCGCCATGCAGACACCCTATGCCATTCTCCCGCGCCCATGAAGGGGTATGCTGGACGCGGGGAGGCGCACATGAGGCGTTGCTGGCTGATCGTGGTGGCGGTGTTCTGGCTGGTGGGCACGCGGGCCGAGGCGCAGAAGCCGGCGGCAGCGCCGAACAAGAAGGCGGTGCAGGCGCTGCTCAAGCCGCTACACAAGGTGGTGCGGGTCTCCAAGGTCCTCGGCGACGCCGGCGGCGGCCGCTGGGTCGTGCTGTACACCTCGCACAAGGAGGGCAAGGGCAAGAGCAGCGCGACCTTCTGGGTCGGCCTGGTCAGCGCGGCCGCCGACGGCACGCTGGCGCTGGCGGGCAAGCTCGAGCTGCCGACCGAGATGGATCCGTTCGAGGACATCGAGCCCATCAAGTGGGGCACCTCGGCGTTCAAGGACCACGACGGCGACGGCAAGCCCGAGGTGTATGTCGTGTACGGCTACAACAACGAGCCGCAGCCCGCGGTCGGCGACACCTACTACCGCGCCATGGCGCTGCTCAACCTCGACGGCGCGGCGCCGACCATCGCGCTGGCCCTGACGCTTGACGAGTCGCCCGAGGCCGACAGCGCACCCGAGATCATCTCCAGGCTGAGCTTCGCCAAGCTCAAGCCGGGCACGCCGGCGGAGGCCACGCTGACCACGACCATCGCCGACGATGCCGACGGCGTCGGCGAGCGCACGCCGGGCAAGCCGAAGAAGACGCTGTACCGGTACGACCCGAGCAAGGACGTCTGGGCCGCGCAGAAGTGATATCTTCCCGCGCGCATGAAGAGGTTCAAGGCCGCCGTCATCGGGGGCAGCGGGTATGGCGGTGCCGAGCTCATCCGGCGCTTGCTCCTGCACCCTGACATCGAGCTCGTCCGCGTGGCATCCGTCGACTTCGTCGGCGAGCCGCTGTCGGCCGCGCATCCCAACCTGGAAGGCCGCCGCGATGACCTGCGCTTCGAGAAGCTGAGCGCGACCGAGGCCGCCGCCGGCTGCGACGTCGTGCTGCTGGCGCTGCCGCACAAGGTCACCGCCGAGAAGGTCGCCGAGCTGTGGCCGACCGGGGTGCGCATCCTGGATCTGTCGGGCGACTTCCGCCTCAAGGACGCCGCCGTGTACGAGAAGTGGTATGGCGCGCGCCACCCGGCACCGGAGCTGCTGGCCGAGGCGGTGTATGGCCTGCCCGAGGTCAACCGCGAGGCGATCCGGGGGGCCCGCCTGGTGGCGTCCCCGGGCTGCTTCGCGACCACCATCGAGCTCGGCCTGCTGCCGCTGGCGCGCGCCGGGCTGCTGGCGGGCGAGGTCGACACCGTGGCCATCACCGGGTCGTCGGGCTCGGGGGTGGCGCCGCAGGCGGGCACGCACCACCCGGTGCGTGCCGGCAACCTGCGCACCTACAAGCCGCTGTCGCACCAGCATGTGCCCGAGATCGAGGCCACCCTGGCGGCGCTGGGGGCGCACATCGCGCTGCGCTTCGTGCCAGTGTCGGCGCCGCTGGTGCGCGGGATCTTCGCGACCTCGTTCGTCCACGTCGATGCCGCGGTGACGCCGGCCGACGTCGCGGCGGCGTTCGCCGGCAGCTTCCGGGGCGAGCCCTTCGTGCGCATCCCCGCCAGGCGGCTGCCCGAGGTGGTCGCTGTCGCCGGTTCGAATCACGCCGAGGTCGGCTTCGCGGTCGGCGACCCGGTCGATGGCCGGCGCGTGGTGACCTGTCTGTCGGCGACCGACAACCTCATCAAGGGGGGCGCGGGCCAGGGCATCCAGTCGCTCAACCTGATGCTGGGGCTGGACGAGCGGTTGACCCTGGAGGATCCGGGGTCGTGGCCGTAGACGCCGGGACCGGAGCCGGACAGGCGCCCGGTCGCGACGCGACCGAACGCCTGAGGTGCGTCGTCAAGCTGGGCGGCGAGGTGGTCGGCGCCGCGGGCGAGCTGGCCATCATCGCGGCCGATCTGGCGGCGCTGGCGCAGGGCGGGGCGCACATCGCGGTCGTGCACGGCGGCGGCGCCCAGGCCAGCGAGCTGTCACGGCGCCTGGGCCTCGAGCCGCGCCTGCTGGGCGGCCGGCGCGTCACTGACGAGGCCACCCTGGACGTCATGAAGATGGTGCTGGCGGGCAAGCTGAACGTCGATCTGTGCGGCGCGCTGATCGCGGCCGGCGCCCGCCCGGTCGGGCTGCATGGCGCGTCGGGGCCGCTGATCCGCGCCCACAAGCGCCCGCCGCGCGCCATCTCGGGCGCCGGCCCCGAGCTGGTCGACCTCGGCCACGTCGGCGATGTCGACGGCTTCGACCTGGCGCTGCTGGAGACCCTGTGGAGCGGCGGCTGGCTACCGGTGATCGCGACCCTGGGGGCCGACCCGGTCACCGGCGTGGCCTACAACATCAACGGCGACCTGGTGGGTAACCAGCTGGCCGCTGCGCTGCGCGCCGACAAGCTCTTGCTGGTGACCAGCACCGCGGGCGTGCTGGCCGACGTCAAGGACCCGGCGTCGCGCATCGCCCACCTG
>Ga0154020_10000867_pt1 | contig 37331 bp, 27 predicted proteins | sample Klosneuvirus_201_FD_109709 | JGI IMG/M metagenome (GOLD analysis project Ga0154020, IMG submission 109709) | Active sludge microbial communities from wastewater, Klosterneuburg, Austria - Klosneuvirus_20160825_MG | ecosystem: Engineered > WWTP > Aerobic digester > Activated sludge | place... | reverse complement strand
GAATGATCCAATCCTGCCAGATCCAGCACTCTGTCAACAACGGTTGCGGCGAGCTCCTCAAAGTTGGAAGGGTTTGAATAAAAAGAAGGGGAGGCAGGACAAATAATGCCTCCGGCTTCAGTGATGGCTTTCATGTTATTGATGTGAATGAGGCTGTACGGTGTATCTCTTAACACGAGGATCAGCTTTCTTCTTTCTTTAAGTATTACATCTGCTGCACGAGTGATGAGATCATTTGAAATTCCTTGTGCAATTCTTCCCATTGTTCCCATAGAGCAAGGGCAGATAATCATCGTTTCAAACTTCGCCGAGCCACTTGCAAAAGGGGCGAAGAAGTCATTTTTGGCGAAAGTCTTAAAAGGAATTTTTTCAAAATCGGTATTATTCAATTCAAGTTTCCAGACTGCTTTTGCATTGTCAGACATAACCACGCCTACCGTGTCTATCTGATCTTGAAGTTTTACCAGTTTATCTAATAAGACTTTTGCATAGACAGAGCCGCTGGCGCCGGTTATTCCCAGTATGATTTTATGTTTGGACATTGTTTAAATCGTAGAGAAAGGTAACAAAAAATCAAGCATTGAGTTTTGTTTTATCTTTTTTGAAAAAACGTTTGTAAGCCCACAATCCTATGAATGCACCAATAGAATTTGCAATGGCATCCCGTGCATCACCACTTCGGTTAATAAACACAGCATATTGAAGGAATTCAACCAATGCTCCATATACAACGCAAATGCTTATTGCCAATATGATGGAATTCTTTTCTGAAAGATGAAAAGTTTTTGCATCAAGAAAACTGCGAAGAAGCAGAATGCAAAGCACTCCGAAAACAAGAAGGTGTACGATTTTATCAGGCTTTAACCATTCCAGAAAACTAAGTTTAGGAATGCGGTCACCGGGAATGGCACAAATGGTCAGAATAAAAAGTGCCCACAATAAAGTGGGCAAGTGATAGCGTAGAAACATGTTTTTTTACTTAGGCACCTATCAGTTGCTTATAATCTGCAGCACTTAAGAGGTCATTGGTTTCAGATGCATCAGTCATTTGAACACGAATCATCCATCCCTTCCCATACGGATCTTTGTTGATGGCTTCCGGTTCAGATTCCAGGCCTTTATTGAAGGTCAGAATTTTTCCGGATACAGGCATAAAGAGATCTGAAACTGTCTTCACAGCTTCAACGGTGCCGAATACAGCTTCCTTATCTATTGTATCGCCTTCAGTTTCAATTTCTACATAGACAATATCGCCAAGTTCGCTTTGGGCGAATTCGGTTATTCCAATCACAACTTCATTGCCTTCTACACGTACCCACTCGTGATCCTTGGTGTACTTTAAATTTTCAGGGAAATTCATGGTTTTTAAATTTTGGTCAAACCTAGAGCTATTTTAGGAAATGACAATTGCCGGTTAATAAATTTATTGAATGAATAGTTATAATCTTTCCGTTCCGGTAAAGGTCCGGAGCTTCTTATTGTGCCAGTGTAAACCTGATGCTGATACCCGCATTCGTATTCGAGGTAGGATAGCTTGATGATACAAATGGATCATTTGCATTCCAGTCATAGAACAGGCGAATGTTGAAACGATCAGTAACCGGATAGTCAGCGCTGAGTTTTACTCCCATGGTTGTACTTCCTGAGCTTGGCTGATTTGTATTTTCAATAAGCTTTCTCAGGATGGTGGTGTTCTTTCTCAGGTTGAAATCAGCACGTAAACTCAGGTCGTTGGTCGGTCTCTTGCCTCTTCCCAATCCAATCGGAAACTTGACTTTCTTTATCTTATACCCAAGTCCTATTACATATTCAATTCCTCTTACCTCCGTAACCTGGATATTTGAGTAAGCAAGAGTCAGAGTTCTGTCTCGTTTGATTTCGAAGCGCGTTTGTAAAGAGTTTTTCCAGGTAATATCAATTCCAATCAATGGAGCCAATTGTTCTGCTATGGTGACTTGCTGTATAGCATACTGAGGAATGAAATTTCCTGCTGTGTCTCGTCTGGAAGGAGCGCTATTCAATTCTTCATACAAAAGATTTTGCGAGAATGAATTGATGCTGTAGGTCGAGCGATAGCCATGTGACAAGCTAAAGGATTGAATTATTTTCTGGAAAGCTTTTACTCTGCTTAATCCGTCATAAGTAACTCTCCAGTTCGGCTTAGGAATTTTCGGGAAGCGTTCATTTAATTTTTTAGAAGGAGTATTTCCTGAATAGGCCGCGAGGAATGCATAGGTTAATACTTCTTGTTGAGATCTGCCATAACCTGCTGTATATCCTGAAGTATCTATAGTGCCGGGAGAATTTGGATTGTCAGAAGCCAGTAATGCAGATACTGTCCCAAGATTGCTTTTGAAATCTTCAAAATTTGTGTTTGAATAATCTTCTGCATCCTTTACAAATTGTGTACTCCATGTGAGATAGGATATTGAATAATTTCCGGATTCAGTCGGGCTGTATGATCTGAAAACTCCATCAGTACCGTAGCGGTAATATTCAGACCGGGAGACAGAAAAGTTTCTGTTTCCTGTCAATTCAATCTTTAAACTTTTAATTGGTTCGGCGCTAATCCTTGCAGAAAAATTTTCCTGATGTGTGGTTGTGAAAAAGGAATTCAATGTTGAATCTGTCGTCAGCCAGTGATACTTGACGGCGTCCGGTCTTGGATCCTTTTGTGATCCAATGAGGAATCCCCATCCCGGTGCTCCTTTTTCTCCATCAAAATTCCAGTCTTGTCCGACCCAGTCAGGCGTTCCTCTGAATCCGGGGAGAGCTGTTCCATCCGTTAGGCTGTAAGTAAAGGAGGCTGTCTTAAACATCATCAGTAGTTTCACGAACTCCTTTACTATAGGCTCTATCGGAGATGGTTTCTTTACCTTAACACTGTCGGCGGCTAAACTATCTTTTGGTGACCTCGGTTTAACCGGCCTCGCCTGATCTCTTCCTCTTGTGGCCGAACTGGAATTAATATTTTTAAGGTAGGGAACTTTATTGTAGAGTGTAGTGAGGGCAAAGTTGGCATTGTACTGAATAGTGCGTGAGTTTTGGATGGTATTGGCCCAAGGATTTGCTTTAATCCGGTCATCCAAAGAATCTCTGTATAAAGGCGATGCCTGCCAACTGTAATTTCCACCATAGCGAACATTTCCATTGATCCATTCCATCATCGGTATTTTATTGAATGGAACGGTATAAGTCAGATTGACTCCGTGATTGTAGCGCGTAAGTCGTCCGAGGCGCAATAGATTTTCTTTTACTGAATCTCTTTCTTCGCGCGTATCCAATCTTCCTATTGGTTCGTCAATCATTGCATTTGCCGTTGCATTGAAATCAAATTTCAGTGATCGCGTAAAATCCCAATTCAGGCCATAAGTTCTTTGCATGCTGTAGGTCTTGATATAGGTCGGATCAATGGCAAATGCAAAGCCTGAATTATTTCTCAGCTGCGTTTCGGAATATGTTCTATCCAGACTCGCTCTGAAATTCAAACTTGATGGAAGGGGATTAAAATTAAAATCTTTTATCAGCTTCAGTCCTTTTTTATCCAGTGCCCTTGACTTCTCAAAAGGTACAATGGGTTTGGCAGAAGTGTTATAATTATAACCAATTATTCCCTGATGAGTTTTTGCAAGGCTGTACTCAGTGTTGTAGTTTCTCTGATAAATTTCAGTGTAAGCATAGGTGAAGTTCAGGTTCTCCACATCATAGATATGGTTTTTCCCCGTCGAGCCTACTTTAGTTTTTCTGACGTTGGTAAAATTCAAACTCTTTCTTTGGGTATAATCCTGCACCTGCTTTTTTATCGAGTCGCGAACCTCGGCGTTGGGTGTAGCATCCAATGCTTTGTTGAGTTTCACATCCGGGTCGAGGGGATTATATTCCGGATTAATGAACAATTCTCCGTAGCCAAAATACATCGGAACTTTAATTCCTGTTTTTTCAGGAAGGAATTTTCCGAGTTCCAACGTTGTTGCAATGTCGTAGCTGGTTTTATTTTCTTTATCCCTTTCGCTTACTTTCTTTTCAATACTTCCCCATCCGGCAGTACTGTGCAATCCTGTGACAGAAAAGGTTCCAAGGTCGGCAAGTTTGGTGGTGATGCGGGCAGTGGCCGCCCAGCCTCCTTTTTCATCAAAGTCAGAAAGCCGCAATTCATTTACCCACACTTCTGCACATATTTTCGGTCCGTCACCATTTGGATCCTTAGGGTTTCTAACGCCAATCATTATGGAGCGAACGCTGCTGAGATTAGGAGTTCCTTTAATGATTATTGTACGGGCACCGTCTTCAACGCGGTAAGGTGTAAGCAGTGTGACTGTTGAATTGGAAAGTATAGCATTGTTTCTTAACAATTTCGCATCCACCAATTTCTCCAGATCAATTTCCATGTTGTTTCCTTCAGGCCATACTTCTTCGCGGGAGGTAGAATTCCATGTTGAAACAAGGAGAGGAATTTCATATTCGTAATAGTTGTCATTAAAGTCACTACCAAGACGGACAAAAGCGTGCAGGTCTCCATTTTGTAAATTGTCACTCAAACCGGATGATTCGGCATGAATAAACATTTTCATTTTTTTATAGGCACGGAGATCGATCTCCGTGTTCTTGTAGGCTGCTCTCGCATCACCGTCTTGTAAATCACATACACGCAAAACCAATGATTGTTCGTTCAACGTTGACAACTGAGTGGTGCTTATATCACGTTCCTTTTCAATTCCCGGAGGTAGAACGTAAGAAATTGGCTGCCGACTGCCATTTTCTTCGATGCTTACTGAAGATATTTCAAACTGCGTTCCACCCGGAACTTCGGGAGTAGGACTGTATTCTCCCGGTTGCAAGAGGGAGAAATTATAACGACGCCATTCACCGCGAAGGAATTCCAGTTTACCAAAACGACAAACTACAGGTTTCTCAAAATTCTTCATGAACATCCTGATGAAACGGATGTTTTGAAGATCAACTTCACCGATAATTCTCTCAGGAGATTTTACCGGAATTTTAAACTGGTACCATTTTACTTCACCTGTAGTATTGTTGGCAAATCTTACGGGCGACTTCTGCATGTCAGTGATGTAGTTCTGGCCGACAACCATATTGCCGGGTTTGAGAAGAACTTTGTACTGAAAATAATTCTCACCAACATCCATATTATTATCACGGTTGATGTCTTCACCATCAGGTTGGCTTGTTGCAGTTGACTGCACTCCATTGATAGTTCCGTTTGCCGGAGAGTTTCCTTGTTGACCGTTAAAATATTTATAGCGTTCAAGAGGGGAGGCATTCACATTGCTCCAGTCCGGATTCAGATAATAAATGAAATTGTCATTCGAAGGGTCACTTTGTGCTGCAGGTAATGCTGCTGCGAAATTGGCACTGACTAAATTCAGATAAGGTGCCTGAAAATAGGTTCTCTCTGCATCATCATTTAATCCATCCAATCCTACGTCCTGAGCCGCACGACTATTTGGATCGTTATCAAAAGCATTCACAATGGATTGTTCAATGGGGTATTGGCCCCATACAGATGTTCCAACCGTGTTATTATTAGTAGGTGCCGGGAGTCCGTTTTCAAAAGATTTGTGCCCATCACGGAGGATATCTTCAGAGACGCTTCCGAGATTAAAATAAAGTTCTCCACCTGTTCCGTCGTTAAGAGAACCATCGGCGAAAGGGTCCATCATCCAGAATTGAATGAACTCAATATTGCTTGCTTCAAAATCATTGGTTTCAATCTTTCGCATGATTCCTCCCCAACGTGAGGCCGGCCTGTTGAGCAAACCGGATGCATTCATACCTGCTGAGATTCCACCCACTGGTAAAACATCGAAATTGTATGGCCCGCGTTCTTCAGGATAGAAGGCAACGTTCATACAGGTAATTGATTGTGGTCCGTTCGGCTGAGATTTATTTGGAAAAATTTCTGCCTGCGGAATTTCACGAACGAAATTATTACTCATATCATCCGCATCAATATCAGAAGGCGTGATGCCACCCTGATTTCTTTGGAAAAGCGGATCGACATAATACCATGCAGTTCGTGCACGGTTAAAACCATATATTAAACTATCGTTGTATTGACTCTCCGGAAACATGCCGGGTTCATTTTGTCCCAATGGCGTTGATGCAAGATACCAGCTGCCGGGATTTTTCATGTCCAATGGTGTGATAGCACCTTCGAAATCGTCAATGTAAGATGTTCCTGCTTTACCGACTGCACTTGAGTGGCCGGGGAATAATTTTGCCACTTCACCACTGATGGTGATAGTCGACACTTCCTTGGTATTGTAAAAGGGAAGTTTATCCAGTAGCTTGGTAAGAAAGCGGGATTCAGTCCGGTAGTTTCCATCGAAGCCTACCATGGTGTTCGCGATCGGCTCATCACCAATGTTGACTTTTTGTGTCAATGGTCTTTCAGTTAGACGTAAAATTGTAGCACCGACCTGGAGATCTTTATGAAATACATAGTCGAATCGGCTTCCAATCATTGTTTTTGTCTGGAGGTTGAACAAGGAATTGCTCTCCAATGATATGCTGATGGGTGTATTGGATCTTAAAATACCTTCATCGATAATTTTTACACGACCCAAGGTATAGTCAACCGTGTATTCGACGTTCTCTGTCAGCTGCCTTCCGCCGGCAGTAACTTTTACCGAACCTTGCGGAACGTTGATTGCATTCAATGGAATATCAGAACCGGATGAGCTCTGATATGTACCATGCAAACTGAATTTGTTCTTTTCCGGTTGTTGTTGGGCAGCAGTCTTTGTCGAGTCATATAGGGCGTAATAGCCGTACTTATCAGCAAGAAGAGTGTCGCCGCAGAATTTATTTCGGAGATAACTTCCAAAGGGTTCCCTGACAGGGAAAATGATTCGCCCGTTCTGATTATTAATGGTGATTCCACTTACGAAGTCAAACAATCCATCCGGCTGTGGATCTCCATTTGAATTAAGGTCATCAAGATTCAATAATCTTAAAAGAGGGATACCTTGCACGTCAGAACAACCATCCGAAATGTAATTAATGTTTCCGCCAATTCTGTCGTCCTGATAAAGGATGTCAAGACGAAATTTTTCCTGGGAAATGTTATAGCCATTCAGGGAATAGATGTTTTTCATCATCAGATCCCATGTATAAAACTTTGGAGTAAAGTTCGTACTGCGAATCAATTTCACAAACAAGGCTTCAGGCGGAGGTGCAATAGCCGAGGTTGTCAATTCTCCAACCTGGTGAACAGCACCGCCCAGTGTATACTCATAAGCAACTGCGAGTACTTGGTTAGGTTCCAGAGTAGTATTCAGGGAAATATATCCAAGAAGGTTGTTGACAGTATATTCATTAGGCTGAAGCATTCGTGCATTCTCAACAGTTTCATAATTTCTTGTTCGTGTGAAACCTGTGTTCGCAAGCGGGTCAAGTATGGATGAGGCGTTTGAAATCTGACGAAGGCTTGTAGTCGGGATAGCTCCATAGAGTAGATTGTTCGATGAGTCAGACGGAACAATGAAGTTAAACGGAGGATTGTTATTTATAAAGGGGATGCTTTGGTTAGGATCCAGGTTGCTTTCTCCGAGATCGGCGAAGGCTACTATGTTTCTGTTTTGGTTATTCTGTGATGAAACGAATGAACGTGAAGTTACCCACACTTCCAATCTGGTGATATTAATTCCCGAACCGATTCGATTCAGATCACGCAGGTTGGCATCATAGTTATCTTTGAAATATTGTCCAATGAAAAAGTGACGGTTGCTTTCGTACTGATCAGCTTTGATATCAAAAGTTACAGTCTGTGCTCCACCCTGTACGTCGATAGTTTTTGCCTCGCCCTTCTGCTGAGAGAATACACTGGTGACGGTCATTCTTCCAAACTGCAATTGGGTTTTTATTCCAAATAAACTTTGTGAACCTTGGATAAGTTGTGTGCTGAGTGGAAGGTTTACGTTACCCGCTTCGATTTTTTTAATGATATCATCCTCGTAGCCTGTGTACTCGAGTTTCATTTTATTTTCGAAGTCGAAGGTGGCTTCGGTATTGTAATTCATTGTAAGCTTCATCTTGTCACCGATGTTGGCGATGACATTCATCTGAATCTTTTCGTTGAAATCAAAAGTGGTAACTTTTCTTTGCTTCTCAGGAACGGCAGGGTTCTCATTCTTCTGCACATTCACGGCAAAATTAAGTTCTGCGGAACCTTGAGGACGAATATCTATGGTATTTCCTCCGAAAATTCTGTCGAAGGCTACACTGTTGATAGTGATTTTAGGAGCGAACGCTTTCTTTGTGAGCTTATCATCTTCTGTAGAGCGGAGTTTCCAGTAATCTTTTGTCGACTTTCCAAATTCGCTTTCAATAAATTCATTAAACGTCATATAGGAAGGGTTCCTATAGTACAATTCTCCTATGTTATCATTGATGTTGTAGCGGTTATTATCCGGATCGTATTCAACTTCTGTCTTCACATTCGAAGGATCGTTCAAATACATCGGACTGTTATCCGCCGGTGCGCTGTATGGATCGGTTATCCTGTCCCTGAAAGGATAGGGCAAGGCGGTGGTGTCAGAATCAGAGGGAAGAAAAGTGGCTTCATTGTACAAATTATCTGAGAAAGCAAGTGGCGTTTCTGCACCCCAGACCACTCCCAAAAGAGACAATACACTTCCAATCCCGAAAAAGTACGTTTTATAATTTTTCAAGGCCTTTTAATTATTTGACTAGCAATCATATAGGTAAAGGTCTCCCCGATAATGCTGGATTTTACAAAGGCACTAAAATACTTTTTTTAGGCACTCATCCGGCAAAATCCTTAAAGAGCTTTCAAAGCTTGTTTGATAAGATCCTCGACTGAGGCTGACGGACTGGTTTTCAATAAGGTATCTAAAGTCTTGTCGACCGAGTTTCGGGTGAAACCCAAAGTGACAAGAGCAGATATTGCTTCGTCTTTCACGCGCAAAGGAGAATTTGCCATGGGAACATGTCCTTCTTTGCGCAGTTTATTTTTCAATTCCAGGATGACACGCATGGCAGTTTTTTCACCGATGCCTTTAATGCTTTTCAGTTTAGCAACATCATCTTGCAAAATATAAGTTTCAATTTCGGCAACGGTCATAGAGGAAAGCATCATTCTGGCCGTGTTGCACCCTATTCCGGAAACAGTAATCAGCAATCGGAATAATTTTCGTTCTTCATCATCTGCAAAGCCGTACAACGTGTGTGCATCCTCTGATATTTGAACGTGTGTCAATATTTTAACATTTTCAGCATCTCCCAATTTGGAATAAGTATTGAGAGAGATATTTATATAATATCCAACTCCGGAGCATTCAATGATGATACTTGCCGGATTTTTCTCTGTAAGTTTTCCCTGTAGATGATTAATCATGATAAAATCAATTGGAAAATATTTTGAATTTGTTTCTTGAATTTGTCCACACTCTAGAATAAATATCAGAGTGAAGACCTGCGAAAATAGTAAAATGATATTGATAAAAGGCCTTTGTTAATAAAGGTTTTTGTCAATGAAGACGGAAAAAAAAAGATGTTTTCAAATTAAAAGGCACTTAAACAATTCAGAGAACAGCGGAATAATTTCATTGCAGAAATATTCCGCCGTTCTTTTAAAATTAGCTTTATCTGGTGTTTTTTCTAGACTGTGCATCTACCACAGCAATAGTCACCATGTTTACAATCTCTCTTACTGAGCTTCCGAGCTGTAAAATGTGTACCGGCTTTTTCATTCCCAAAAGTACCGGACCAATTGCCTCGGCTGCACCCATTTCCTGCAAAAGTTTATAGGCAATGTTGCCTGCATCAAGACTTGGGAAGATGAGTGTATTTGCACCTTCTTCTGAGAATTCGCAGAAAGGAAAATTATCAGAAAGCAGTGCAGGATTGAGTGCGAAATTTGCCTGCATCTCACCATCGACAAGCATGCCGGGATATTTTTGATGGAGAATGGCAACAGCATCTCTTACTTTTCTTGCTCCTGCATCATCGGATGCACCGAAATTAGAATAAGAGAGGAGTGCAATTCGCGGCCTGATATTGAATTGTTGAACGGCCCATGCTGTAAGCACAGTAATTTCTGCAAGATCCTCAGCTGTAGGATTTACATTGATAGTTGTATCAGCAAAAAATACAGGACCATTTTTAGTGACCATGATATACATACCGGCAACCTTTTTTACTTCATCCTGAGTCCCGATAATCTGCAGAGCCGGACGAATGGTGTCGCTGTATTTTCTTGTCAATCCGGATATCATCGCGTCCGCTTCTCCTTCTTCTACCATCATAGCGCCATAATAATTTCGCTCATTCATGATTTTCTTTGCCTCGTACAGGGTAAAGCCGCGACGTTTTCTCTTTCTAAAAAGCAATTCTCCAAATGATTGTCTTTTTGCTTCTTCTTGTCTTGGATCAATGATGGGAGTATCTCCCAGATCAAGATTATTTTCCTGAATAAGTTGTCGGATCGTCTCGACGTTTCCGAGTAATATCGGTTTGGCAATACCTTCATCACGGACTATCTGAGCAGCCTTAAGGATTTTATAGGAATCGGCCTCAGTGAACACGATGCGCTGTGGATTTTGCTTAGCCTTACTTGTTACGACACGAATTAATTTATTGTCAAGTCCAAGTCGTTTACGGAGTTCATCGGTGTATTGATTCCAGTTTTTGATAGGAAATTTTGCAACACCGGATTCCATCGCAGCACGTGCAACCGCAGGAGCAACAGAAATAATCAGACGGGGGTCGAGTGGTTTAGGAATGATATAATCAATGCCAAAAGTGATATTCTTTTTATTGTAAGCAAGGTTTACAATTTCAGGAACAGGTTCTTTCGCGAGATCGGCTATGGCTCGTACAGCAGCGAGTTTCATCGCTTCATTGATCTGTGTTGCTCTCACATCCAAGGCGCCACGAAAAATAAACGGGAAGCCCAGAACATTATTCACCTGGTTAGGATAATCGGATCGTCCGGTTGCGATGATGATGTCTTCTCTTGCAGCCGCCGCTTCTTCATAGGGAATTTCCGGATCAGGGTTTGCGAGTGCAAATACAATCGCGTTCTTGGCCATCGATTGGATCATTTCTTTGTTGACGATGTTTCCTTTTGATAAACCCAAAAACACATCAGCACCTTTCATCGCTTCAGCAAGAGTATGCAGGTCCTTTTTCGAAGCGAAGAATATTTTATTTTCATCCAGGTCATTCCTATCTTCCCGAAGCACGCCTGTGCTATCGAGCATGATGATGTTTTCTTTCTTTGCGCCAAGACTTAGATATAATTTAGCACAAGAAATTGCTGAGGCGCCGGCACCATTCACCACAATAGTGACTTTGTCAATTTTTTTATTGGCGATTTCAAGTGCATTCAATAAAGCCGCCGCACTGATGATTGCCGTACCATGTTGATCATCATGCATTACCGGGATGTTCAGCACCTCTTTAAGTCTTCGCTCAATCTCAAAACATTCAGGAGCTTTGATGTCTTCGAGATTAATTCCTCCAAATGTTGGCGCAATGGCTTTTACCGTTTGAATAAATTTTTCCACATCTGTTTCATCGATCTCTATATCAAAAACGTCTATGTCTGCGAAGATTTTGAAAAGGAGTCCTTTTCCTTCCATGACCGGTTTTGACGCTTCTGGTCCAATATTACCAAGTCCTAAAACAGCGGTACCATTTGAAATTACTGCGACAAGATTTCCTTTTGCTGTGTATTTGTAAACGTCCTCAGGATTTTCAGCGATGGCCAGACAAGGCTCTGCAACGCCGGGGGAGTATGCGAGAGAAAGATCTCTTTGTGAACTGTATGGTTTAGACGGAATGACTTCGATTTTACCAGGTCTGCCATTGGAATGATAGTCAAGCGCTTCCTGATTTTTTTTCTGTTTTGACATAGTTATTTTTTGGGGTGATAAATGTAGTTAAAAAAAAAGCATCCACCGAAAGGCAGATGCTGCGCAAGTTTAGCTCCAGGTAATATTTTGTTCGCAGACTGATATAAGGAATCAGAGTTGAATCAGGTTCCAGAATCAGAATATCGATTTAATTGTTGAATTTAATTTTTAAGATTTTTTAATAAAGCGAATACTAAAATTTTTAATCTCTCAGATCCCAATCTGAACACTCAAAATAAAATGAACGACCATCCGCCGCACTATCTACCGTCGTTCGAAGTATAAATATGATAAATGCTTTGCAAATGTCCAAATTAATTTTTCAAAACCTAACATAATTAAGGTTTTAGCTGATTTTCTCGCTTTTGCAAGGATTTGGATAGCTTTGGGAGGCCATTGGACGGGAGTGGATCTGTGACCTTATTCTATCACAATAGATGGAATAAAATTTCTATTTTTGGAAATCAATCATTAATAAATCATTCACATGATAATGAACAAAATGTTTTCCGTGCTAGTATGTTTTGTGCTAATCGCAGGGAACATCCTGGCGCAGGAGGAAAGCCGTATGCTTCCTTCAACGAGTGTTAAAACCCTGACGGGTGAAATATTTAACACCGAAAATTTTTCCAATGATGGAAAACCAATGATCATAGATTTTTGGGCGACATGGTGTAAACCTTGTATTGAAGAATTAACCGCAATTCATGAAGAGTATGCCGATTGGCAGAAAGAAACAGGCGTTAAGCTGATTACCATATCTATTGACGATGCACGGACATTGAACAGAGTTGCGCCATTCGTGAATGGAAAAGGTTGGAACTTCGAAAATTATCTGGATGCCAACGGAGACTTCAAGCGAGCGATGAACGTGAATATGCCTCCACATACATTTGTTCTCAATGGTAAGGGAGAAATAGTCTGGCAGCATGTTGGATTTACTGAAGGAAGTCAGGAAGAACTCATTGAAACGGTTCGTGGTTTGCTTGAAAAAAATATTGCAGAGCCCGTCAAAACGGATTGAAGTAAGGAATTCATGTTAAACCGCTTGTGATGAACTTTGTAATTTAACACAGGCATTATTCCGGCCGGCATTTATATCATTAGTGTATCCTTTAGAGGAAAAACTCCCACCAATTAATTCATTCGATACGTGAAAGCAAAAATATTACTCTCTTCATTAGTTTGTTTCCTTGTGATTGGCGATAAAGATGTGTTCTCCCAGAATAATTCACCAATCCACGGGAATTTTCAGATGGATGCACAATACTATTTCAAAGATTCAATTATTGGAGCACCGGAAGTTCCACAGAAGCTTTTATCAAATGGATTTGCCAATTTCGAGTATGAAAAGGGAAATTTTTCTGCCGGGATCCGCTATGAAAGCTACCTGGATCCAATTCTCGGTTATGATACCCGTTATCAAGGAAGTGGTATTCCTTACCGTTACCTGAGGTATAATACCGGGGACCTTGACGTAACTGCCGGCACTTTCTACGAACAATTTGGAAGCGGTATCATCCTGAGAACTTACGAAGAGCGTGGATTAGGTTACGATAATGCAATTGATGGTTTCCGGGTGAAATATGTTCCTGTTCGTGGAGTGACAGTTAAAGGTTTAATAGGAAGACAGCGTAATTTCTTCAGCACGGGAGAAGGGCTTGTTCGGGCGGCTGATATAGAGTGGAACCTCAACGAGTCCTGCGATTCAATGGCCGGAAATAAAACACAATGGATTATAGGAGGAAGTTTTGTAAGTAAATTTCAGAAGGATGATGATCCGGTCTTTAATCTTCCTGAAAATGTCGGGGCAGGCGCCGGACGTATAAGCATGAATTCCGGTGGTTGGAATGCAAGCGCGGAGTATGCTTATAAAATTAATGACCCATCCGGAGGAAACGGGTATATTTTTAAGGACGGACAAGCATTATTGCTGAATCTTGCCTATACGCAAAAAGGGTTCGGTGCCATTCTGGGTTTAAAGAGAATTGACAATATGGGTTTCAGAAGCGATAGAAATGCTACCGGAAACAGTTTAATGATCAATTATCTCCCGGCACTGACCAAGAATCATACTTATTCCTTGGCAGCCTTGTATCCTTATGCGACACAACCAAACGGAGAGATCGGAATTCAGGCTGAGATCTTTTATAATTTTAAAGCCGGATCCACAATGGGAGGGGAATATGGAACAGACATCAATATTAATTATAGCAGAGCACAGGCTATTGAAAAATCGGTTGTTGATACTGTCGGAAACCCGGATGCTATCGACCTGGGTTATACCTCCAGCTTTTTAAAGTTTGGCAAAGAGATTTATTATGAGGATTTCAATATTGAGATTAATAAAAAATTAAGCAAGAAATGGAGAATGCATTTATTGTATATGTATCTGCATTACAACAAGTCGGTGGTAGAAGGCCGCGCCAGTGAACCAACGGTCTATGCGCACATTGCAGCGCTGGAACTAGGATATAAAGTAACATCGAAGAAAAATATCAGAACAGAGATCCAGCATTTATACAGCAAGCACGATAAACAAAGCTGGGCCGTGCTTCTCCTGGAGTATAGCATTGCACCTCACTGGTTCATTGCCGGATTCGATCAGTACAATTACGGCAATGATATCAAGGAACAACAGATACATTATTTTACCGGGACAATTGGCTATACAAGGAAAGCTAATCGGATAACTCTGGGCTATGGTCGCCAGCGTGCAGGTATTTTCTGTGTTGGTGGTGTTTGCCGGAATGTACCGGCATCAAATGGTTTCCTCATGTCAATCACTTCTAGTTTCTAAATACGGGCTTTCTTAGCTTGAGTTCATTATCGGACGCTTAAATATTTCAAAATAAAATCATCTAATTATATTATACATGTTGAACAGGTTAAACAAATTCGGATCAATCATAGCATTCATTCTGATTAGCTTTTATGCTTGTGATGAAATTGACGCTCCATATCGTGATAAGGATAATGCTGCATCAGTCGCAGGAGTAAATTATATCGATGAATCCAATGTTTCCATTGACGGCGATACCTTATCCTTTCCGGCAGATAATTCGACACCACCGAAAAAAGTTCTTGCTGAAGATTATACCGGAACCCTTTGTGGGAATTGTCCTTATGCAGGTGAGAGATTGAATGATACGATCAAGCCAGGCTATGGGGATCGTTTGGTGGTGATATCTGTTCATAGCGGATTTTTTGCTAATCCATGTCCTGCCGGCTTCGCCTGTCCTCCTTCACGTCCTGCCGGTGCATTGGAAACTGATTTCAGAACGACAATAGGAACCGATTGGGATGCTTTTTTTGGAAATTCAAATGCAGGTAATCCTAATGGACTTATTGACAGAATGGACTATCCAAACACACATATCAAAACTCCTGCAGAGTGGGCTGCAAAAATTCAGGCCAGGAGCCAACTAGCCGCTTCATTCGCTTTGAGAATTCAGCGACTGTATGATTCGGCATCCAAAAAATTAAAGGTGGCTGTTCAGTCAAGATCCATTGGTAATCAGGCCGGAACTTACAAATTACAAGTAGTGCTGACGGAAGACAGTATTGTTGACTGGCAATATTGGTATCCGCCTGTTACTCCTGCATCTGACCCTCATTTTTTACACCGTTCAGTTTTACGCGCCGGAGTGAATTCGACATTTGGTGATGAACTAACAGCCAGTGGTTTTGGCAATGGTGACCTTGTTTTAAAAGCCTACAATGCTACTATCGATGATGCATGGGTAGAGAAAAACATGCGCGTTGTTGCTTTCATTTATAATACTGTCACTTATGAAGTGAAGCAGGTGGAAGAGCTAAGTTTGATGCCATGATTTAATGCTTTCGGATTGCCTGTATGCTTAGTTTAGTGCTTTATCATCATTTAATTTTGTGAACCTGCCTTTATTTAACTACAAAGCGCACAAAGAAAACACAACAGACATAAGGAGAAGGAATATTTCGAGGGTGCAGATGTTTATTCAGAAATAGAATTAAGATGAGAAGACTTTTGCTTTTGGTGCTTGTACTTTTATGTTTGTTTGATAAGGATGCCGTGGCTCAGGATTTTCATGGAGGACTTCGACTTGGTATATGTGCCAGTCAGGTTTCCGGCGATAATTTGAGTGGCTATGATAAAGCCGGGATTTTAGGTGGTGCTTATGTGAACAGAAGTTTTTCTGAGAAGATCTCTGTTCAAATGGAGATGATGTTCATTCAGAAGGGAAGCAGGAGTACTGTTTCCAAAATAGATAATTCGTATTACAGGATGCGTTTGCATTATCTTGAAGTTCCATTATTGTTTCGGTATCATGCCGGAAAGAAGATTGTACTGGAAGCCGGCTTATCTGCAGGTACTTTAATTTTTTCTGAGGAAAATAATCAGATTGGAGTCATTTATGGAACTCCTCCTTTCAAGAAAATTGAGATTGCTTCTCAACTTGGGCTTCAATTTATTTTTTCGGAAAACTGGGCTGCCGATCTTCGATACAGTGGTTCACTGACTCCGGTGAGGGCTTTCGAAGGTTCATACAATTACAATTATTTCGACCAGGGACAGTATAATTCAAGTCTGCAGTTGAGCCTGGAATACACCTTTTAATCTGATGCTTTTGGGAATTGGCGAAGGACTTTATCCCATACTACAGGATCATATTCGACATAGGGGTGCTTTAGTTTACAGATTGACTCATTCTTTGTATCTTCGTGCTTCCGGGTACATTGACCCGATAGATTTTGACGATGAAAGCAACAAAACATGATTTTATGGATAGTCCTTCGATCGACCAGGTAGGCGTTGAAGAACGAATCGCACGCTTAACCAAAAGAAGCATAAAGAAAGAATCCAAACTTGCTGCATTAAAAATGGCATTGAGTATGGTTGATCTTACAACGCTTGATGCTAAAGACACTCCGGGTAAAGTAAGACAGCTTTGCATAAAGGCCATGCATCCCCATGATTCGGTTCCGGGTATACCTCAGGTTGCAGCAGTTTGTGTTTATCCAACTATGGTTCGCATAGCCAAGGAAACCTTGAAGGGTTCTAAAGTCCAAGTTGCGGCCGTTTCCACTGCATTCCCAAGTGGCATGTCAACCCGAAAAGTTAAACTGGAGGAGACACGCTTTGCTGTGAATGAAGGTGCCGATGAAATTGATATGGTTATTTCACGCGGACATTTTCTGCAAGGAGAATACAATTATGTTTACGATGAAATTGCAGCAGTGAAAGAAGCCTGTGGTGCAGCCCATTTAAAAGTGATATTAGAAACCGGTGAACTTAGCACATTGGATAACGTACGCCTGGCAAGTGATATTGCCATGCAAGCCGGTGCCGATTTTATTAAAACCTCCACAGGTAAAATTCAGCCGGCCGCTACTTTGCCAGTGACATTGGTTATGCTTGAAGCTATTCGTGATTTTTATTACGAGACAGGTAAAAAGATCGGGATGAAACCCGCAGGAGGAATTGCCACCGCAAAATTGGCCATTCAATACCTGGTTGTACTTCGTGAAACACTGGGTGAGGATTGGTTGAATTCAAAAATGTTTCGATTCGGCGCAAGTACACTCGCCAATGATTTGCTGATGCAAATTGTTAAAGAGCACAGCGGAGTTTATCAGAGTATAGATTATTTTTCCAAAGACTAAAATGAAGTAATAGAATTATTCAAGACAATTATTCCACGGATAAAAATTGAAATCCTTGTATCATGAAGAAGAAAAGTAAAAAAGCGGAAGTGAAATTGAAGTTCGACAGTTCATGGGAATATGCACCTGCACCGGAGAGCAAGGATCATGTGAAAATTAATTCCAGCTACGATTTATTCATCAATGGAAAATTTACAGCTCCTGACTCCGGAAAATATTTCGATACTATCAATCCTGCTACAGAGACAAAAATCGCAAGGGTTGCCGATGCAAATGAAAAGGACGTAGACAGAGCCGTTAAAGCTGCAAGGAATGCCTATGATAATGTATGGAGTAAAATGCCTGCGAAGGAGCGTGCAAAATATATGTATCGTATCGCAAGAGTAATGCAGGAACGTGCACGTGAACTGGCAGTCATAGAAAGTATGGATGGAGGAAAAGCTATTCGCGAATCGAGAGATATTGATATTCCTTTGGCAGCAGCACATTTCTTTTATTATGCAGGATGGGCCGATAAAATTGATTATGCTGTACCGGGATCTAAGTCGAGGTCATTAGGTGTAGCCGGACAAATTATTCCATGGAATTTTCCTCTTTTGATGGCTGCATGGAAAATAGCACCTGCTTTGGCTGCGGGAAATACGGTGGTCCTGAAGCCTGCAGAAACTACTCCTCTTACTGCATTAAAACTTGCGGAGATTATTCAAGAAGCTGATTTGCCGCCCGGTGTTGTAAATATTATCACAGGCGCAGGTGCCACAGGCGCAGCACTGGTAAATCATCCGGGTATTGATAAGATTGCATTTACGGGTTCAACAGATGTAGGAAAGATTATTCAAAAAGCCATTGCCGGTACCAAGAAAAAATACACACTGGAGTTAGGCGGTAAGGCTGCAAATATCATATTCGAAGATGCAGCTATTGATCAGGCTGTTGAAGGAATCGTTAACGGAATATTTTTTAACCAGGGCCATGTATGTTGTGCAGGCTCACGATTGTTTGTTCAGGAATCGGTGATGGATACAGTTGTCCGTAAACTGAAAGACAGAATGGAAACTCTTATTGTTGGAGATCCATTGGATAAGAACACAGATATCGGAGCGATAAACTCAAAGGAGCAATTAGGAAAAATTAAGCAGTACCTCAAGATTGGAGTTAATGAAGGCGGGGAAATGTATCAGAGTTCCTGCTCTCTTCCATCCAAAGGTTTTTGGTGCCGCCCGACTTTATTCACCAATGTATCCCAATCTTCCAGAATTGTTCAGGAAGAAATATTCGGTCCTGTTTTAGGAATCCAGAGTTTTCGTACTGTCGAAGAAGCAATAGAGAAAGCCAATAATATTCCTTATGGTTTGAGCGGAGGTGTTTGGACCGATAAGGGCTCTAAAATATTTAAGGTGACATCCCAGCTTCGTGCCGGTGTGATTTGGGCAAATACTTATAATAAGTTTGATCCGACATCACCATTCGGTGGATATAAAGAGAGTGGAGTCGGACGGGAAGGCGGTCTTCATGGACTGATGCCTTATTTGGAATTGGTATAGTATCTCCGTAGCAGGGAGATTTGTATAAAATTGAAAAATGAAATTAAGATGGATTCAACGGAAAAACAAAAGACTAAAACATTAAACGGGGTGCAATCAAACGGACAAGCTTCAAAGGGTAAACGCCTGGATGTTTTGAAAACATACAAGATTTATATCGATGGAAAATTTCCTCGTACAGAATCAGGTCGATATTATGTATTGAAAAACAAAGATGGAGAAGTACTTGCTAATATTTGTCAGAGTTCCCGTAAGGATTTTCGTGATGCGGTAGTCGCTGCCCGCAAAGCGCAACATAGCTGGGCATCAAGATCTGCCTATAACAAGGGACAGATTCTTTACCGTATTGCTGAAATGTTGGAAGGACGAAAAGCGCAGTTTGTTGCAGAACTTGTTGAACAAGGTGTTACAAGCGCGAAAGCAAGCGCTGAAGTTGATTTATCGATTGACCGATTGGTTTACTATGCCGGTTGGAGCGATAAATACCAGCAAGTTTACAGTTCAGTTAATCCTGTTGAATCATCTCACTTTAATTTTTCACTGCCTGAACCAACGGGTGTGGTTTCAATTCTTTCACCTGAAAATTATGGCTTGATTGGTTTAGTGTCCACTATTGCGCCTGCAATTGTAGGCGGTAATACTGTAATAGTCTTAGCTTCTTCCGACAAACCGCTATGTGCAGTGACCTTCGCTGAGGTGATGCATTCTTCCGATCTGCCTGCAGGTGTGGTGAATATTCTGACCGGTCACAGAGCTGAGTTGATCAGTCATTTTTCAAATCACATGGATGTAAATGCCTGCATTTATACCGGTGATGTTTCGGCAGATATTAAAAAGATTCAGGAAAATGCTTCTCTTAATGTGAAGCGCCCGATGATCTATACAAAAGATGACTGGATGGAAGAGTCTTCGCAGAGCCCGTATAAAATTATGGATCTTCAGGAGATTAAAACGACATGGCATCCGATTGGTCAATAGCTATTATTGATTTCCAATTTATTATTATGAGTCAGGACAGGCCCTTGTTTTCTCCCAATCACCAGATTCGAAAATCAGATCGTGTAAGGCATTTGGGGCAAAGACCCCTTGTCGTCTGGTTTACAGGCTTAAGTGGTTCCGGAAAAAGCACGCTGGCCGGCAAAGTAGAGGAGGAGCTCTTTAAGCGAGGGTTTAAAACCATGTTGCTTGATGGAGACAAATTACGTCAAGGCCTGAATAAGGATTTGGGTTTTGATGATCAAAGCCGCAAGGAGAATATTCGCAGAATAGGAGAATGTTGCAGACTTTTCAATGATGCAGGTTTGGTGACAATCACTTCATTTATATCCCCTTTTAAGAGTGAACGTGAATGGGTACGTTCGCTATTTCCTGCAGGAGAATTTATAGAGGTATTTGTAGACACTCCTTTAGATGTGTGTGAAGCTCGTGATCCAAACGGTCTGTATAAAATGGCCCGGGAAGGAAAGATTAAGAATTTCACCGGGATAGATTCTGCATATGAAATACCTGAAAATGCCGAATTGACCATTAAGACAGATAATCTTCCTTTGGAAAAATGTGTTCAGGAAATTGTTGATGTGATTCTCGGCAGAATCATGGAGTATTGAATATTAGCTCTTCAATAAAGATTTTGATAATTTCAGTCAAAGCCAATTCTGGTGATTTTCAGGAATAGAACCATTTGGGCTCTGTGTTCATGCAATTAAAATTAATACCTTCGCTCTTAAGCAAAAATTACTTCAGGATGCTATCAAATGAGCTGTTACGCTTTAGGGAATTTCGTAATGGTATTGCATTGATTACGGAATGTATGAAATCAGGAACCGGGAATGTTTAGTTATAACCTTGATCATTTAAGAGCCTTAGAAGCCGAGAGCATTAATATTCTCCGTGAAGTAGCCTCACTTTTTGAACGGCCGGTTCTTTTGTTTAGCGGAGGTAAAGATTCTATTGTCACATCACATTTAGCCAGGAAAGCATTCTATCCTTCCAAAATTCCCTTTCCCTTTTTACATATTGATACGGAGCATAATTTTCCTGAGACAATTGAGTTCAGAGATCGTTGGGTGAAAAACATGAGTACAAATTTGCTCATCCGGTCGGTACAATCGTCGATCGATATGGGTCGAGTCACTGAAGAGCAAGGGATAAATGCCAGCCGGAATTTGTTGCAGACGACTACTCTTCTTGATGCAATTAAAGAATTTCGTTTTGACGCGGCCATTGGAGGTGCACGACGAGATGAAGAGAAGGCTCGAGCCAAAGAACGCTTTTTTTCTCATCGCGATGAATTCGGACAATGGGATCCAAAGAATCAAAGACCTGAACTATGGAATTTATTTAATGCCCGGAAAAGTCCCGGTCAGCATTTTCGGGTTTTCCCTCTCAGCAATTGGACAGAACTTGATATCTGGAAATATATTCTTGAAGAAAATATTGAAATACCCTCTATTTATTATTCTCATAAACGAAAGGTTGTGGAACGGGATGGCCAGTTATTGGCTGCTGCAGATTTTATCCCGCTTTCAGCAAATGAAGTTGCTGAAGAGAGAGTGGTAAGATTCCGAACGATTGGCGATATGACATGCACAGGAGCAATTGAATCTACAGCAGCATCAATCGAAGAAATTATTAAGGAAATAATTGGAGCGACTACAACAGAAAGAGGAACACGTCATGATGATCTGCGTTCAGAATCTGCCATGGAAGACAGGAAGAGGCAGGGCTATTTTTAAACTTTAGTTCAGAAGAGAATATTTAGAAATTATTATCCGGAAAATTAAAATTGATCTTACATAAACGCATGCCGCAAAGATCCAAGATAGAACTGCTCCGATTCACTACATGTGGAAGTGTAGACGATGGCAAGAGCACCTTAATAGGCCGATTGTTGCTTGACACGCGGAATATTTTGACAGATCAGTATAAATCCTTGAAAGCTACAAGCGATCAAAGGGGCCTGGACGATGTAGATTTATCCCTGCTCACTGACGGTTTGAGGGCTGAGCGTGAACAAGGAATCACTATCGATGTTGCATATCGGTTTTTTTCTACTGTAAAAAGAAAATTCATCATTGCGGATACTCCCGGGCATATTCAATATACCCGGAACATGGTTACGGGAGCCTCAAATTCTAATCTTGCTTTAATCCTTATCGACGCCCGCAAAGGAATCCTTGAGCAGACTTGTCGTCATGCTTTCATTGCTTCGTTGCTAAGAATTCCTCACATTGTTGTATGCATTAATAAAATGGACCTTGTTGATTATGACAGAGGGGCCTATGAAAAAATAGTTGAAGAGTTTGGAATGTTTGCTTCAAGGTTAGACGTACAGGATGTTCAGTTTATACCAATTAGTGCCAAGTATGGTGATAATGTGGTGATACGGTCTGAGAAAATGAAATGGTATGAAGGTTCAACACTGATGTTTCATTTGGAAAACGTGCACATAAGTGGTGATTTGAACCACATCGATTGTCGTTTTCCGGTTCAGATGACAATCAGGCCTCGCACGGATGAATACCATGATTACCGTGGCATTGCGGGTCAGATCGCAGGAGGTGTTTTCAGGAAAGGCGATACGGTGATGGTGCTTCCCTCAGGGTATAAGACAAAAATTAAAGCACTGGATACTGCGGACGGGGAATTAGAAGAGGCTTATGCGCCCATGAGTATCGCGATGCGTTTGGAGGATGAATTTGATATTGGAAGAGGAGATATGATCGTGCGAGAAAATAATGCACCGCAAATAGGGCAAGATCTGGAAATGATGATTTGCTGGTTGAACGAGAAAGCATTATCCCCGGGAAATAAATATGTAATCCGCCACACCACCAAAGAAAGTACATGTGTCGTAAGAGATGTACGTTATAAAATTGATATTAATACGCTGCGCCGAATCGAAAATGACAAAGTCTTTTTGATGAATGATATTGGTCGTGTCCATATCAGAACCGCGCAGCCACTGTTTTATGATAGCTATAGGCGAAATCGAAATACAGGCAGCATTATTCTGATCGACGAATTTACGAATGAGACGGTCGCTGCAGGGATGATATTATAGCAAGCAATGATTTTCTGTTCATTTTCTTGTTTAATACTATATGATTTAAGCAGGATAAATTAATACCGCAGACACGATTGCTTTTCAATTTCACGAGTCAATTAATTTTCTTAGTTCAAGATGAATTTGTTCGAACTTCTTTTGTTAGCCTGCCGCGTTTCTCTGAAAGGGGGCAAGGAAATCATGGAAGTTTATAAAACAGATTTCAATGTTGATTTTAAAAATGACAAATCACCTTTAACAATTGCCGATCAAAATGCGCATGATGTAATTAACTCAGGATTGTCAGTCGCCGCTTATCCGGTTATCAGTGAAGAAGGGAAGGAGTCCAGTTTTTCCGTGCGGAAGAACTGGACGCGCTACTGGTGTGTGGATCCTTTGGATGGTACGCGGGAGTTCGTTAAAAGAAATGGAGAATTCACTGTCAACATAGCTTTAATTGAAAATAATTCCCCGATACTTGGAGTTATCTATGTTCCTGTTCAGGATATTGTCTATGCTGCTTCCGAAGGAATTTTTTATATGATAGAAGATGCTATAAATAAAATGGAGAGTAATAATTTTGACATGAAGGATTTTATTATCCGGCCATCTGCTAAAGACAAAGTTACGGATGCATTAAAAGTATTGGTGAGCCGGTCGCATCTTTCCGTTCAAACGAAGAAATACCTTGAAGAACTTTCGCATGAGTACAAAGACATGCAATTTCTGTCTGCCGGAAGCGCATTGAAATTTGGACTAATGGCTGAAGGGAAGGCTGATTTGTATCCGCGCTTCAGTCCGTGCATGGAATGGGATACGGCTGCCGGGCATGCCATATTAAAATCGGTCGGTAAAAATATCTACAGTTATCCTTCGGGAGAAGAGCTGCGTTACAATAAAATTAACCTCGTGAATGATTGGTTTATTGCCCGCTAAATTTAAAGAAGCCTTAACAAAGTTTAAGTCCGATCCTGAATACCGGGAACTGATCAGTACTAGCTTTTTTTCTTTGCTTGTACGAATGATTGGGACAGGAACAGGTTTTCTTGTGACCTTGGTTACTTCACGTTATTTTGGCGCCGGGGCACTTGGTGTTGTTTCAATCTGCCTGGCTATATTAATTTTCGCTGCCAATTTTGGAAAGCTCGGATTGGATGTAGCACTTATGCGGTTTGTGGCAGAGTTCGCCCTCAAAAAATCTTTTGCTGCAATAAAGGGCACTTACCTCTCAGCCTTGAAATTGATTATTCCTGTAACACTTGCTTTATCCTTTCTTCTCTTCTTCACTGCAGATTGGATGGCTGGTACTCTTTTCCACAAGCCCTACCTTGCTCCAATTCTCCGCATCAACGCCTGGCTCACGATGCCCCTGGTACTGCTTCTGATACACTCAGAATGTGTGAGAGGATTGAAAAAGGTTCGCAGTTATACTTTTTTCCAGACAGCCGCTGTGTCAACTATTGCATTGGCATTGCTCATCTCCGCATTTTTTTCAGGGAAAGTACATATGTATATTCCCGTCTATGTACAGTTCATCAGCATCGCCGTGGCGGGGCTCCTGAGTTTTTTTAACTGGAGTCGCTATAGTAAATTCAGAGAGAACAAAGCTGAATTTGTAATTTCTCCCTCTGCTTTGATGAAAGTATCTGCTCCCATGTTTACAACAACGGTGATGCAATTGATCATGTCCTGGGCAGGGACTCTTATTCTTGCTGCTTACAGCACAGAAGCTGATGTAGGTGTTTACAATGCATTGGTCAGGATTTCAGTTTTTACCAATATCACCTACCTTGCAATTAATAGTATCTCAATGCCTCGTTTTGCTCAAGCGTTTGCATCTGAAGATAAGACTGCTTTAATGCGCAATGCACATGAAGCAGCAAGATTAATTTTATTGACTTCCCTGCCATTATTTTTTGTACTCGCTCTTTTTCCAAAGAGTATATTAGATGTATTTGGCAAAGAATTTCCCGGAAATGAAATTTCACTTTATGTTCTTCTTGCAGGTCAGTTTATCGTAATTTTATCTGGATTGTCAGGACAAATCCTCAATATGACAGGAAAGCAGGCTATATTGAGAAACATTGCCATTTTTTCTGCCCTTGTGAATGTGTCAGGCTGCTTCATTCTTATTCCTTCCTTTGGAATTTTGGGGGTATGTGTCGCGCAGAGCCTGGGCATGCTCGTTTGGAATGTTGCCTGTGTTCTGGCTGTAAAGCGTCATTTTGGTTTTTATACTTTTATTTTCAAGAGAAATAGAACAGAGTGATAATGAAAAATATTGAATTCACCTTATGTTGAACAGGATTCGTATTTTCGTATCCACACTTATGAATTTCAGTTTCGAATGAAAGAACAAACTCTTTCAACATCAAGGTTGCATCCTGTATTGGCTTATTCAATACTCGTATTAATTTTTGCATCCACATTTCGAGTCTTTGCAACTCTTCCCCTCGATACTTTACATCAGTCACTCTCTACATTTGCCATAATATCATTGACCGTTTATTATATTCTCAATTTATTTATCCATTTTCGAGAACATAAAATTACCCGGCTCGATCTGTTGATGTGGGTATTTGTACTGGTTAATTTTTTTGCAGCTTTCCAGGGACATAAGGTTTTTAACCAGCCTTACTACTATGGAATTATGGCTCAGCGATCAGTACTGCTTTCGCTTTCCGGGATATTGCTTATCTCCCTGTTAAGAAATAACTGGATTACCATTGAGCAGGTAGAGAGATCTTTCGTCGCCTTGAGTCTCACTTTGCTGATCGTTTTCTATTTTTTCTTTCTCTTTGTGAATCCGCAGAACTTTCAGCAAATGGAATTCGTTGCTTATAGTCCCATCAGAGGTTATCGATACCGGTTTCAATTTGCATTGGTATTGATGCTTTTGTTTTACTCCTTGTTTAAAGTTTCTCATGAGAAGAAAAGTGCCTATATGATCATCGTGATCCTTATCTTGTTCTACTTGGTATATTTTCTTCAATCCAGAACTACCCTTGTGGTGCTCGCCTTTACATTGCTGATTTATTTTTTCAGAAATTTTTCATTGAAGGAAAAAATAAAGAATACTTTGCTGTATGGATCAGTTGCCTTTCTTACGGTACTCGTTCTGATCTCACTGGGTTATACTTCCCTTTTTGATAAGTACCATGTATTATATCAAAATGTGTTTAACGTATTTATGGGAGAGTCTCCGGATGAGGCTTCTTCGGCAGTCCGATTTATGGAATTCAATACGGCATTGGATTATATTGCAAGAAACCCGATATTAGGAAATGGTTTCATTAGCAACCAATGGAATGGCGGCTGGCAGGAAATTTTGGGATACTTTTATCCAGTCGATATTGGTATCCTGGGTAATATTTTCGTTTTTGGATTTTTAGGTACCGCACTGATATACCTTCCATATTATTTTTCATTAAGTATGTCCCGGGCAGTGCAGAGCAATAATGTGTTTTTTAAAACGACTGAGTACATGCTGCTCTTTTTCTTTCTGAGTATGTTTTTCTCCGCTGTTAATATCAGAGATTCGAGCAGTATTATGTTTCTTGTTTGCCTGCTTTATTATTTTCGCTACTATTATTTTCATTCCGGGTCAAATGAACCATCCGGCCAAATTGTTGAATCATGAGAGCTCCACACTTCCTCGTTGTTGGCGCTGCAAGAGCAGGTACCACCTCCTTGCATTATTACCTCAGGCAGCATCCATCTTTGTTTCTTCCTTCCCGAAAAGAACCTTGTTTTTTTTCCTTCCCTGAGAAGACTCCGGAATACATAAATGGAAAATTTGCCTTTGCGGTTCATTCTCCGGAAAAGTATTTTCAGCTGTTTGAAGCCGCGAGAGAAAATCAGGTTTGTGGAGAAATATCTACACCTTACTTATACCTCTTCGATCAAACCATTCAGAATATATTGCAATACCATCCTGATCATCACAAATTAAAAATCCTGATTCTTTTAAGGAACCCGGTTGACAGAGCCTTTTCACAGTATATGTGGCGGGTGAGGGACGGTCGGGAAGATCTAAGTTTTGAGGAAGCTATTGCAAAAGAAGCAGAGAGAATGGCCAAAGGCTATAGCTTCGATTACTTTTACGTCGATCGTGGAATGTATTATAAGCAGGTGAAGGCATATTTAAGTGCTTTCAAATCTGTTAAAATTATTTTACTCGACGATTTGATTTCAGATACAGAAGGGATGCTTCGTGTTATTTGCCGCTATTTGAACGTCGACGAACAACATGTATTTAAGCTGGAAGAAGCGAGAAATTCTTCTTATGAACCCAGATGGAATTTTTTGGGTCGAATTGTCACTTCGGAAAGCCGATTAAAGTTTCACGTGCTTAATCAGTTTCCGGATAATTGGAAAAAGGGAATTCGTCAGCAATTCGACAGGTGGAATAGCAAAACGGCAAAGCCAATTAGTATTTCCCCGGAGTCAGAATCGTATTTGCGTGCTTTGTATAGAGAGGATACGCTTCGCTTACAGGATCTCATCGGAAGAGATCTCTCTGCATGGCTAAAACAGAAAGACATCCAATGAAGATGAAGAAAGTTGCCATAATTGATCCCATAGGCGTTAAAGCCGGTATGGATAGTTATGACTGTAATCTTTTAGCTTCACTTGCAAGGATGGACATTGATGGCCTCCTTTATTCAAATTTTCTCTGGAATGAGTTTCCTGAAAAATCATTTCCGTTTTTCTCAGAATCTATTGGACACAGTTTATCGGGAATATTTTTGTTGCCCTTAAAATATTTGAAGATAATCCGACATGCGAAATTAAAATCTTGCGGTTCTATAATCATTCACGTGTTTCATTTTAACAGAATGGATGAATGGGTGCTGGAAAAAATAAAAATTCATGGAATGAAAACGATAGTCATTGTACATGATGTCGAAAGTTTTATAAGTGTAACTAACTCAATCCGTCTTAAAAGAGTTTGTGAGAAATTGGCGGATGTGTTAGTGGTACATAACAATTATGTGTCGGAAGAGTTGTCTAAACGGATTAGCAAGGAAGCTGCAGAAAGGATTCATGTAATTCCGCATGGCGATTTTCTCAATTTAGCTTCTGGTAGTCTCAGCAAAGAACAGGCAAGGAAAAAATTGGGATTGAATCCCGAAAAGAAAATCGGTTTGTTTTTTGGGATGATTAAAGAGACAAAAGGACTTGACACCCTGCTTCATGCCTGGAAAAATGTAGCCCCGGATGTGGGCCTGATCATTGCAGGGCGCCTGCGAAATATTTCATTTCGAAAATATCAGGAGATTATCGATCTTGAACCGGCCAGTCAGAATATTCATTTAATGTTGAGGCAAATAAAAAATGAGGAACGCAATCTTTTGTTTCGCGCAGCAGACTTGGTGGTACTCCCCTATAGGCGCATCTATCAAAGTGGTGTGCTTCTCCTTTCAATGTCTTATGGCGTTCCTGTGATTGTCACTCGCCTGAAAGCATTTGAGGAAGTACTCAGGCATGAACATAATGCTCTGTTTGTCGATGTCGAAGATCCTGACCAATTAAGTGAAGCCATTTCAGCTTTGCTGAATGATACTGAACTGCAAGAAAGACTTTCCTCGAATGCATTGAAAACAATTCACACAAACCATAACTGGACAGATATTGCCATGAAGTTTAGCAAATTCATTTCCTGATATGAAGATTGCAATCATAGGCTCCAGAGGAATTCCGGCCCGCTATGGCGGCTTTGAAACTTTTGTGGAGCATATATCCTCAATTTTGGTTAGGGCAAATTATGAGGTAACTGTCTATGGAGAGAAGGGCAATGCAGAAATTATAAAAAATAATTCTGAAGTTCATATCAAGGAATCTGTTTTTAAGAAAAGTAAAAACCCTTTATTGTTTTATTTTGATTCACTAAGGAAAACTGTTTCAACGTATGATTTAGTCTTGGTGTGTGGAGTAGGGGCTGCTCCTTTTTACCCTTTATTCAAAAATAAAAATTCCTTCTTGATAACGAATGTCGACGGACTTGAGCATTTAAGAGCGAAGTTTTCTATTCCGAAAAAAATCTTCGTTCGTCTTGCTCAGCGATTCACTAAAAAATACAGTGATATAATTATTGCCGATTCGGAATCCGTAGGAATATTTTGGAAAGAAAAGCTGCTTTGCCCTCCTGAAAAATTAGAGGTGATAGCTTATGGGGCTGATGAAGCCTTTCCATTCAATCAGGCGATTTTAGAAAAGTATTCGTTGATTGAAGGCAATTATTATCTGATCGTGGCAAGGCTGGTACCGGAAAACCATATTCTGGAGATTATTAAAGGCTTTATTGCTTCCGGTAGCGAAAAAAAACTCATTATTGTTGGTGGCCTGGAAAGCAATTCCTATGTCAGGATGATACGAGAATTTAGTGGTTCAAAAATTCTTTTTGCCGATGCGATTTATGAGAAGGAATCACTGGATTCATTGAGAAGAGGAGCTTTTGCGTACATTCATGGACATAGCGTCGGAGGTACAAACCCCTCCTTGTTGGAAGCAATGGCAGCTTCATGTATTTGCATTTGTCATGACAATATTTTCAATCGTGAAGTAAATACCGAAGAACAATTGTATTTTCGTGATGCGGAAGACTTGCGACTCCGGATTAATGAGCTTGAGAAAATGCCGAAGGCTGAAATTGCCTTATTAAAGCAAACATCCTTCAAAAGAGTATCAATAAAGTATTCCTGGGATTTAATAGGCGAACAATACTTGCAACTCCTTCGTGAAATCTATGAAAGAAAGCATCATATATAGATTAGAAGAATTCACAGATCCTGATTACTCAAGGCTTATACGACTTACTGAATCCACCTATCCCGGAAAAGAAATATCCAACGCTGATTACCTGGAATGGGAGTATGCTGCTAACCCTGATGGGAAAGCCATGATTCATGTTGCCAGCGAGGGTGAAAAGTTTGTTGCACAATATGTGGTGACCCCGCGGAAATATATAGTGAACGGAAAGATTATTGAAGGGTCATTGTCATTGAATACCCTTACACATCCGATTCACCGGGGCAATGCCTTATTTCCAAAACTAGCCGAGCTGACTTATCAATCTTGCCAAAGGCAGAAAACTCTTTTCACTATTGGCGTCCCTAATGCCAATTCTTATCCTGTTTTTACAGAGAAACTTGGATTTGAAACATTAGGACGTGTTCCTTTTTTAATCAAGACTTTTCGGCCCAAGTCAGTCTTGTGGCATCTTTTTACAAAGAAAAGGCTTAAGCACGGAGCTGAAATTGAACTGGACACGCAACTGATTCAGGTCGACAATCCAAATGGAATGTCGTTTTTCAACCCTAATCGGGATAAGGTACTTTACGAAAGTTTTCTGGCGAAATTTATCGAATCTAAAAAAGTGGGTAGTTACCGATCCCTGAATTACCTGCGTTGGAGATACCTTGATATACCTTTAAGAAAGTATCACCTCTTAAAGTGTGTAAAGGATGGCAAGATGAACGCCTTGGCTATCATTCGTGCCCGTGAAATATATGGATTGAAATGCTGTATTTTGATGGATTTTATCTGTACAGACGATTTAAAATCAGGAAAAGATATATTAAATCATCTTTTCGAGCAATTGCAAAAGAATGATATTGAGATCATTATTGCGGCCATGCAAGGGAATACAAGGGAGTTCACCTTTTTAAAAAAATCGGGATTTTATAAGGTACCGGAACGATTTTTACCCCAGCAATTGGATTTGATCATCAGGACTCATGAAAAAACTGCTGAATATAAGCAGCTTATGGATTTCAAGTCCTGGTTCTTCACCTTTGGGGATTATGATATTTTTTAATCTGAGAATTGCCTAGCCCTCGATTTTGAAAAATTTTTGACTCAAACATCCTGATTTCGGCGACTCAAAAAAATATTTAACTGATTAATAGTCTTTTCATTAGGTTCTAATCAGATAAGTATTACATTTGCACAAATTAATTATTTAATACTTGTAACAATGGAAAATGGAGTAGTAAAATTCTTTAACCAAACAAAAGGTTTTGGATTTATCAAAATGAACGGTTCTGATAAAGAAGTGTTCGTACATGTAACTGGATTGAAAGAAGAAATTCGTGAAAATGACGAAGTAGTATTCGATCTCCAGGAAGGTAAAAAAGGCTTGAACGCCGTTAATGTAAGATTGGCTTAATCTCTTCATTACAATATTTGCCTTAAAGCCCCGTTTTTACGGGGCTTTTTTGTGACCAATATTTTTTGTCTTCGTTCTTCCTTCAGGACGGGTAAATGAATTCTGATTTTATTCCCAAATGAAGGAGCGTAAATACCTTCCCGGCTTTTGGTATCTTGTCTCTTTGAAATAAACCGGCATGCTGAATATTCTTAGTATAGATCTTGAAGATTGGTTTCATATTCTGGATCATGCCTCGATTGCTTCTCCGGAGCAATGGAATAATTTCGAACCTCGTATTGATACGAATGCTCATCGGCTTCTTGATCTGTTAGAACAAAATCAACAAAAAGCAACCTGGTTTTGTCTTGGCTGGATGGCAAGAAAACATCCCCAGTTGATAAAGCAGATAGCTAAATCACATCATATCGCCTGTCATTCTGATTTGCATGAATTGGTTTATACCCAAAGTCCAAAACGATTTAAAGAGGACACGCTTCGAGCCAAAGAAGAATTGGAAAACCTTACAGGGAGCAAGCTGGAGGCTTATCGTGCTTCCGGTTTTTCTGTAACTTCAAGGACTCCCTGGTTTTTTGAAATCTTATTGGAATGTGGATTTACACTCGATAGTTCTGTATTTCCGGCCAGACGTTCACATGGAGGCTTTCCCGAATTTAGGATTGCAGAGCCTTGCCGTATTTCGGTTGGAGGATTAACACTAAAGGAATTTCCAATGAACACAAGAAGGTTTCTCGGTAAGGATCTTGTTTTTTCAGGTGGAGGATATTTTCGTGCATTGCCTTATTCCTTTATCAGGAATTCTTTCGCAAAATCTAATTATGTGATGACTTATTTCCATCCCAGAGACTTTGATCCCGATCAGCCACGAATTGATTCCCTTCCCCTGAAACGGAAGTTTATGTCATACATTGGTTTGAAAAGTTCTGAAAATAAACTTCGGAGGCTTTTGCAGGATTATAACTTTGTGGATCTTCCGACAGCTGAGCGTCAGATTGAATGGGAGCGGACTCCACTTGTGAAGTTCTGAAGTTTATTCTCCGTCAAATTAATCATGTAAGAAATTATGCGTCTTCTTTTATTGATATTTTCATTGTTTGTCTCAACATCCCTCATTGCTCAGGAACGATTGTTTTCCCTGAATCGGGATATGAATACACGCATTGGAGCCTTTCTTGCCAAAGACACGAGTGGTTTTCATTCCTCGATTAAACCATACTCCGTTCTCGAGCTGAAAGAGATCATGCCTTATGATTCAATTTTTTCCCCACACACTGGGAAAGGAAAGTTCTTCTCAACCTGGGTTGGAAGAAAATTATTCAAAGAGCATTTTATTAATGTGGATAAGGATGACATAATTCTTTCCATCGATCCGGTGTTTAATCTGCAACTCGGGCAGGACAGAGAAAACGGTCGAAATGTTTTTGTCAACACAAAGGGTGTGTTGGTGCAGGCTAACGTAAAAGATAAATTTTATTTCTATACAGGATTTCATGAAAATCAGGCGCGTTATGTAAATTATGTGGACAGCCTGATCAGACAGGAGAAAGTTGTTCCGGGGCAAGGCAAAGTGAAAATTCTTGAAAATGAATCCTTCGACTTTAGTCAGTCTTATGGAGGAATAGGTTATAGACTCGACCGTCATTTTGATTTTCTTCTTGCACACGATAAGAATTTTATCGGAGAGGGATATCGTTCTTTGTTGCTTTCTGATAATGCATACAATTATCCTTTCTTAAGGATACAGATGTCATTTTGGAAATTCCGTTATGCAGTCTATTATGCGGTGATGCAAGATCTGCGAACGGCTCATGATGAAAACGTCGGCTATTTTAAAAAGTATTCGACGATGCATCATCTGGATGTCAATATTGGAAAAACCAATTGGCTAAACATCGGACTCTTTGAAACGGTCATGTGGGCGCCGGCTGCTTCACGAGGTTATGAATTACACTACCTTAATCCTATTATCTTTTTACGTCCGGTCGAAAATTCCATTGACTCACCTGATAACGAATTACTGGGAATCAATATGAAATTAAGAGTGACCAAGAAAATTATTTTCTATGGGCAAGTAATGTTGGATGAATTTTTATTGAAAGAGGTAAGAGCAGGAAACGGTTGGTGGGGAAACAAGCAGGCCTTCCAGCTTGGAGTCAAAACGTTTGATTTGTTGAAAGTCAAGAACCTGAATTTTCAAACAGAGTTTAATCTTGTCAGACCTTATACCTATCAGCACAGAACGAATTCGCAAAATTATACACACTTCAACCAACCTCTTGCTCATCCTTTGGGAGCTAATTTTGCGGAATCGGTTTCATTTATTAATTACCGCTGGAGAAATATATTTATTGAACTGAAAGTTCAGTATGCAAAAATGGGAAAAGACACAGCCAACAGTAATTTAGGGAATGATATTTTCAAGAGCTATGAAACCCGTTCTCAGGAATACAATAACAGAATGTTTCAGGGACTGGAGAGTACTTTGAATTCGGTAGAGCTGAGATTAAATTATCTGGTAAATCCTAAAACCAATTTCAATGTGGAGTTGGGTATTGCTTCCCGACAATTTCAAAATATAAATTCTGATGACCGGTCACTTTTTATTTATGCAGGGTTGAGAATGGCTTTGGAGAATTATTATTTTGATTTTTAGTGTGGAAGGAATTGAATAATTCAGTTTTCCTTGATTTTACACATATTTTCAATTTTTAGGCGAATAAATTTTATTTATAATTCGAGTATTGCTAATTTATTAATTAAAGTATATTTGTTTAATTATTATTCAGATATACCATGAAAAGAAACTTTATCTATTCAATCGTTTTTTGTTTTTTAGTATTGTTTTCATTTCCAATTATTGCTTCAGAAGCATGGAGTAAGAAAGCTGATTTCAGTGGAGGTGACAGAGAATTAGGAATTGGTTTTTCGATAGGCAGCTATGGTTACGCCGGATGTGGCAGGAATCCTGCAGAAATGAATGATTTTTGGCAATACGATCCTGTATCAGATTCATGGGCACAAGTTGCAAGCTATCCGGGTTCAGGCCGCTATGGGATGGTTGGATTTTCGATAGGAAATTTTGGCTATGCCGGAACCGGTTGGATAGGTATAGGAGGAGGAGCAAATCAGTTTAGGGATTTTTGGCAGTATGATCCGGGTTCAAACAGCTGGTTGCAAAAGGCAGACTTTGGAGGTAGCGGACGCTATTCCGCAGTTGGATTTTCTATTGGTTCTAAAGGATATGTCGGACTGGGTTATTCTCCGATAAAAAATGATTTTTGGGAATACGATCCAATCGGAGACAGTTGGATTCAAATGGCAAATTTCCCATCGAACAGATTAGCAGCGGTTGGATTTGGTATTGGGGCCAAAGGTTATGTTGGAACCGGTTATGATAACAACAATAACTCTTATCGGGATTTTTACGAATTTGATCCTATGGCAAATTCCTGGACTGTAAAAAGTGATGTCCCCGGACTTTTTCGAAGAGGAGCCGTTGGCTTTAGTGTTGGGTTGACCGGATTTGTTGGAATGGGATACAATGATACTACCTATTTGACAGATTTTTTCAGGTACGATCCCGGAACAGATATTTGGACTGAAGCAGCAAGTATAGGAGGAGTGCCACGTTATGGCGCATTTGCATTCAGCATGAATAACTACGGATATGTGGGTACTGGTTCCTATGGAGGAATTATTACAGTAATACCAACTCATGATTTTTATAGAATTGAAGATTGTGGAGGAAGTGGCGTCGGAATTTTTGGGAATCCGGATCATGCAAATAGTATTTCCATGTTGGTGACTTCTAATCAACACAAATCACTTCATATAAAGTACGATCTTGGCTATGAAGAGACCGCTCTGTTTCAATTGTTTGATGCAACGGGCAGACTTGTACTGCAGTCTACACTTTTACCTGGTCCTAACTCAACAAGTTTTTCTGTCCTATTGAGCACAGAGATTTACTTTTATTCTGTAAGCAATGATGGTAAAAAACTGGCGAGTGGAAAAGTTCTTGTAAATTGAACATTTATTTCTGTGAACTGGATTCCATGAAAGGAATACTGTTCTTATTAATGCTTGGTGCAGATTAAATTTTGAGCCTTGGCCAAGGTTTTTTTAATGAGTTGCAGTTAAAAAGGAGCAAATACTTCTGTAAGTTTTTTATCTGATGATTCAGAAGCTGGCAAAGACCTGCAGTGAAAATATAGCATTAACCTCTGAAGTGACTTTCCTCAATAAAATTGGACCTATTATTTTTTTTTAAGTTCCCGTTTAATTTTTAGTGTAATTTTTCTGTAGATTTAATATCGTATATTTAATCTACTCCACATGAAAAAGCTCAACTTAATTCTTGTTTTCACTTTGTGCAGTATTTTTTCAACAGCAAAAGTCAATTTTGTTGACTCAAGAGCGCTTGGTAATATTGATTATAACTCGCTTGAGTTTATTCGCTCACGTAATATTAGTGAACTCTTGGTTTCCGGAGCAACGACGGGAACCACCGATGTATCATTGAATAGTTCTGTTCAAATGCTGCTAAATGCAAATTCACTTCAGGATGTGTTTTGGATGAATGCTTCCGGAGATATTCAGAATACCCTGCAGTCTGCATTCATGGAAGGAACCGCTTATGATTTTATTCAAGACATGGAAGTGATTCGCAACGGATCCTATAAGGCTATTTACGGAGCCAATTGCGGAGCCGGAGTTGTGAATGCTCCCCTTGGTCCACCTGTTAATTTCAGTTCGGTTGGCTCACTGATTTTTGGAACAGATTTTTCGGATGTGGTAACGGCAATGATTAAGTTGGAATCAAGCAGCGGTTGTGGTGTCACTCAAACAAAACCCGCCCAGAACGATTGGTTAATCTCTGGTTCTTATGGAGGAAATTTGAGTTTGGGAGGACCGCTCTTTAGTTCTACTGGAACGAGGGATGGATTTATCGGTTCCTGGAATCCTTCAACCGGTAATTCAAATTGGTTTGGAGAGATAAAAGCCTTTGGATATAATTCTGTAGACAGGATTTATTATAATGAATCCTCAAATGAGATTGTAGCATGTGGTCAGTTAACAAACTCAGGTACCTATACAGTGAACGGCACGAACACTGCATTGACCACAAGCCCTGTCGGTAATTCGGTTTTTTTAATGCGCCTGGATGCAAGTACCGGCGCTTATCTGAATCATACGGTCTTTGGTTCTTCAAGCAATGTGAATCCATTTGGTCTTTTTGAAAGCACCTCCGGTGTCTTTTTTGCCGGAAACATGAACGATAATGTTTATCCTGATCCTGCTGATTTATCGAAGGTCGAGTACAGCAGAGGATCGGTCGATAAATTGGTGCCGAAATATGACGCCAATTTCCGGTATCTGGCAGGAAGAGTCTTCGGATCGGCAGAGGTTGATTTCGGTAAAAGTTTTCGAAAGTTTTCCAATTCACAGAATGACAGGATTGCAATTGCAGGTGCATACACACTTACGTCGAGAGCAGTCATTGACCAACAGGCATCGGTGTTTATCATTGACGAATCATTAAATCTTATCGATTCAATTCTTTTTGGCGGAAAGGGCTATGACAGTGCCAATGATGTTGATGTCGACTCTCTTGGATTTATGTTTGTTGTGGGAGCGATCCAGGATACCGCTGACATGGATCCAGGCCCGGGCTTATTCAATTTAATTTCTGCAGGGGGATATGATGCCTATATATCCAGGTTTGATGCCACCTCTTTAGGAATGTCAAATCATGCCTATGTCGAGCCGGAGCTTATCGTATTTCCTGTTCCGGTAAGCGATGCTCTTAATGTTCAGTGGTTGTTAAATTCGCCTTCATCAGGAAACATTTCAATTTACAATCTTAGAGGTCAAAGAATTTATTATAACGAATTTAGTCGCATGGAATGGCAGGAAGAACAAATTGACATCAGTACTTACTCGAATGGAGTTTACACTCTTGAGTTAGCAAGTGATGCAGGATTGATTCACAGAAAAATTATAGTGAGTCGATAGGCTGCAGTTCT
>Ga0154020_10000866_pt1 | contig 37358 bp, 30 predicted proteins | sample Klosneuvirus_201_FD_109709 | JGI IMG/M metagenome (GOLD analysis project Ga0154020, IMG submission 109709) | Active sludge microbial communities from wastewater, Klosterneuburg, Austria - Klosneuvirus_20160825_MG | ecosystem: Engineered > WWTP > Aerobic digester > Activated sludge | place... | reverse complement strand
GCGTCTCCTTTGTCATTCACCGTTAGCTTCCATTCATAGGCAGGGTTGGCTTCCGCAGCTACAGGGGTCTCCAATGCCCCTAACCCATCACCATCCATGAGACGGGACACAAAAGCGTGATCCTGTCGTTTGGCAAGATAAAGCGCCTTTCCCTGGCCCGTAGATGCAACGATAGGCTTCGAATAATTGTCGACCAGCAAAGAATGCCCGCTCTCGGGACGGCTGGATGATCCGACATCCAGAGGAGCACTGAGGGCCGGAAAATAACGCATGCCAAAAAGTGGGAACACGGGCTCGAAGATATAACCTACGTAGTGGCGCCCATCGATTCCGCCATCGGCGGCGATGCTCGTGATATCACCTGCCTCCGTAATCTCCTGCACCGGTCCCCAAACAGAACCGTCAAATTGCAGCGACATCACCTTCCCTGCCCCAAATATGGCAGACAGTCCGAATCGTCCATGATTGAGCCTCGTCAAAACCTGTGATGAGATAGAAAAATTCGGCAGACCGTTCGAAGTCTCTACAGTTCCCCAAGCACCTTCTAACACGGAAAAAGTGCTCTCCGAGCTTTTTCCCAGGGCTTTGCCGGTGCTGGATTTAATCTCCGACCCAACAAGTACCCGATACCCATATCCTAACGCCAGACTCTGCGACGGATTTATCACCACTTTTGATCCGTCTACTGTGACGGTGACGGGGATATCCATTTCACCGGTTTTCAAAGTCACCGAAGCCTGTGCCGAAGCCAAATCAATGTCCTGGTTAAACTTCAGCTCAATGCTGGAAGGTCTCGCGACACTGGCTTTATCCGCTGGTGATATCGATTCTAGCGCCAGAGCCACACCAGGAGGTGTCGGGTCAACACCAGGCTTCTTGGGGTCTGGCAGAGGTCTGGCTGACGGCGCTTCTTTTGTTTCAGAGAATGTCTCGGGAACGGTGACCACCGAATGAGCTCCAAAGAAACCGATGGGAAAGGTAACTTTCCCTTCAGATTCGGTAACCCCGGCATTGGCGTTAATCATCACGACCGTGCTGTTGGCTGAACCAGCCGTGCTCGTACGCACAACCTGTGATAGCACAGCGTATTTAGTCCCGGCGGGCAAGAGACTTGTCCCTGCTTTCAACGGCATGGTGACCGAGATGGGCTTCAAAGGGTCGATAGCTTGAGACGCTGTGATCAAAAGTGTTCCGGTGGTCGGAGTAATGACCACCGATGAATCAATTCCCATTTCCGACTGCGCGCTGGCGACGTCAAAGGTCGGTCCTTCACCGACCGTGACGTCCACCGAAACCCCCAATGATCCGGCAGGAAATAGAATCTCGGTCCCGGCGATACCGCTTTGAGCACTGGTGCGCAGCCGTGTCGCCGTCGTCGTATCGACACCGGCTATAACGACGCCTTCAACGTCAGATTTCACCGCCGCTTCTGTTTCCTGAGGTGTTGGGGGCGGGGGGGTGTCTGAAGATCCGCCTCCTTTTTTTCCGCAAGATGCTGTGGAAACATTTAGGAACAGCGGCGCCAAAAACGCCATCAACACAAAAGGCCGCCCAAAATGCAGAGAATGACGCGTAAACATATCACGCTCCGTTGACAGGAAAATTTTGATTAGCGAATGCGCAACCGAAGCGATAGTTTAACATAAGAAGGATAGCGAGGTAGCCGCAAATTTAAAGAAAAGAACTCAGGTTACTCAGAGAGATCTTTATAGGTAAGCGTGATGGCAGGAGACGCAACCGTTTCGCTCCCATCCTCCTGCGTGGTAACGGTCTTTCCCCAGGCGACCTTGAGATTCAAGGTATGTTCTGTGGAGTCTTCCGGGGTGAAGTCCTCGGTCAATGACAGATCGCCAGACTCCAGGTCCAGAGAAATTTCGTCAGTTTCTTTCGTCGCAACCAAAACCTGCGGATCAAATTTCACGGTTATTTTTGAAAAGGTTACCTTGTCAGTGACATAATCACCCAGGTCTTCGTAGGTGTAGATCAGCTGCGGCCGGGTAACCACCCGAAGCGTAAGCGGATCGCCTTCAAACAACTCCACATCACCACTGCCGTCAGATTTCGTCAACGTCACGCCGCTAAGCACATATGTCTGCGATACCGGGGAAGCAGTCCCCTCTGCGCCGGTCGGAGCTTCCAGGGAGCCAAACATGCGGATCTTGAGGATCGATTTATCGTTCAGAACGGACTCGGTGGAGCACCCCAACAATGGCAGAATGATCGCCAGCGCGGCCCCCCGGCTGATTTGTCTTCCGCAGGCTTTAAAACTCGATTTGTTTTTCGGGACAAAGCATTCCATGTTTGTCGGATCGGCGGATTGGGCGAAAAACTTAATGGCCAAGCCGCTGCATTCACCAGATTTGGTAATTCAGCGAAAACCATCCGATTCTACTGTTATTTCTGCGGTTAATCCGCGAGGCACTCCGACATGTTAATTTCAGGTAAGGATCCACCAATCCGGGCCTTTGGATGATACAATTCTTTGCACTGCAAACTTCAACCTAGCGAGGAGATTACCTGTGAAGGTTTCCGCTCCATTTCTTGAATTCGCGCAACAGTGTTCATCCCGTGTCCGTGAGTTTTCACCTGTCCTTCTGGCTCTGCTTCTCTTCGCCGGTGGATGCAAGTCGCGAGATACAGATTCCGCCGTCAAAGACGAGACCGTAGCACCGGAATTTCGCGGCGCGGGCTCGTTCCCCATCTGGGCATACGATGGTGGCCCCGACACAACGTCCAGGATGGGCGTTGACCTCATCAATTTGACCGCCAAAATCCCTTATTTTCCTGGGTTGTCTCAAGCCATTTATGGCGAGCAAATGTTTCGGCCAGCTTTTGGCCCCATCCCATGGCGAATGATGCAAAAGCCGAACAGTGTCAAAATTCTGTTTATCGGACAGGATGGAACCCACATCGCCGAGGCTGCTGGTAGGCCAGCAACCGCAGGGTTTGGCGGGAGAGCTCAGGACCTCGCCAAGTATTTTGGTGTCGGATCTAGTGCCGCCTTTATCAATACGTACGCCTACACCATCAGGTGGCAGTACGGAGTGTTTGATGCGCCAATCATCTCGACTCGCGCCGCATCACCTCAGATGAACTTCGGATCTTTTACCAGCAATCAGGTATGGCTTATCACTCAGGATCAGGACAGCCCGGTGGCAAAATGGCGCAACAACATGATCTCCTGGATAATCCGCAATAACAAAGAATCCTTGAAGATGATTGTTTTGTTTGGCGGAGCTGCCCGCGATGCGATGGGGACCTTTGCTGTCAGCAAAGGCGCAACCGTCGGCACCCGGTACAGTGAAGCGGATCTTGCCAATGTGAAAGTGCCGGAGTTCGAATACCGCAGCGCCGGTGGCAACAAACAAGCGGCCACCCCCGTCTCAGCCCAGGGTAAAGATTTGCTGGAGGAGTTCAATGGCGCAGCTCCCCGCTATTCCGATCCAGCGGCCATGAAAACGCTGCAGACAAAATTTCGTGATGAATTCAACCGCGAACCCCAAACGTGGATGAATAAAATGGTTTTTTCGAACGGCGGTATTGGCGGAAGCGGGGTACTCCATCCTGCCCAATTGGGTGGCTACGACATCGATGACAAAATGGTCATCAATGGCGCTAAGACCATTTCATTAAAGGGACTTCGGCTCGAAGATGGCACCACTATTGAAAATGAGCTGTTGGTCACGCAACTCCCGCACCCGACCGCCCTAAGTATGATGACTCCACAAAAAGCATCAGAAGCAGTTCGCAAAGGACTGACATCATTTGGTCCCTACAAAGAAGCTGGCTGGAAAATCGAGGCGGACCCAGGATTTACCAATAGCTTTGCGGAAGGGTTGGACTACCGGTACGCTCGCGGCGATATGGGTACAGAATATTACGATTTCGGTGCACCAAACTCACGCATGGTGAATGTCTCTTCAGCTTCACGCGATGGCAGCAACGTCATCATTTTTGGAACCCGCGACAGGGTCACCTTCAATCGCACGCAAGTACGGAACATGACTAAAGCCAAGCCGTCCAAACTTCCGCCGGAAAAGGAACTTTGGCTAACGCGTCCGAATTCCACCAACGGCTCCACAACCCCGGGACCTGATAACAGGCGATTTACCTTCGATGCTGGCCCGGGCGAAGAATTTGCCAAACTTATGAAGACCACGTTGCCGACCGATGCAGCATTCAGAGCAAAGCGGGAGGTCAACGGGGACTTCGGCCATTATCGCGGCACATTCAAAAATCCAAGGGTTCTGATCATCGCCGATCCCGACGGAGACGACGATCTGATCACCGCGCGGGCCCTGTCCGGAACCCGCGGCCAGTTCCTCCATGGTCTGATGCAGGATATTGGCGTCAACGACCAATACCTCATTGTTAAGACCGCGCCATACCGCATGGATTCTTCGTGGGACGAGACCTTTGCGGCGACAAAAGCCTATCGCGAAGCCCTGATCACAAAAATAATGCAATCGACACAGCCTCAAATGATTATTACCGATGGGACTTATGCCGCTCAGGAGATCGCCCGGATTCTCCCCAGCCCACCATGCCCCGTCATCAGCATACAACGTCAGGGTCAAGCAGACTCTTCCGGCATTGCCGACGCTGTTGCGGCCATTAAACAGGTTCCTGGATTCTCCGCCGCCACATTCAACGGAAAACAGGCGGACATTCCGCGCAGCCATCTGAGCTTCTACGCCAGAACTTGGGAAGGAACCTCCGGCGATCGGGCTATCACAGCGGAGGACCAACGATATGCCGGAGCCGCATTCGCGTTTGTCGCACCAGAATGGGCTTACCGCCAGCGGTACCCCATGCCTCCATCCGAAATTGAAAGCTGCGAACAGCTCTTCAAAAAGGAAATGAATGGTAAAGTCCGTATTGGTGGCGAAAAAGTGCCTGACTTTATCCGGCGCAGGGATAGAGGAGGGGCCGTGGAAAGTCCATGCCAGAAGCTCGCATCGACACCAACGGAAATTGCCGAAGTTGCACTGCCAGAGCCACCGGCAGAACCACAACCAGACCCCACGCCGGTTGACCCAACACCGGAGCAATAGATCCAGCCGGCCTGCTTCCGGGGTCAATTAACCGGAAGCAGGCCCTCAACACAGGTGCAAAGTCTGTGACCCCACCATTTACCGGCTTCATTTCAGAAATTGAACATCGAGTTCTTTCCGTCAAACCGACAATCCCCGATGGAATTTCTGCAGCCTATATTGGTGGTCGCCAATCCCGTCTAACCTTTCATGGACTAAAAGTTCCTGTGATCAGAAAAATCCGCAAGGAGGGGTTTTCATTCTCCTCGTTACCTCACAGTGCTCAATTTAAGATCTGGACGGAAGTTTGGAAATGCTCAGCAATATATGAAGTGAAATCGGTCGCCCTGGACTGGATCATGGATAGAACACAGCTTCCTTTGGTGAAGGAGCGCTGGCCAGTCCTCCAGAAGTGGGCATTACAGGTAGATAATTGGGCACATGCCGACGGACTTTGCAGCCTGTATGCCCGGTTACTCGAGGACGAGCCGAAACTTGTGTATCCGGTGCTGCAAAAATGGAACAAACACCCTTCGCCATGGATGCGGCGGATGTCAATAGTAAGTCTTTTGTATTACGCGGCGCAAAGAGAACGAGTCCTTCCTGTTTCCAAAATCCTATCGCTGGTTAAACCATTGCTGTCTGAAAATCACCATTACATCCAGAAGGCAGTAGGATGGACCCTGCGTGAATGCCATACGGTTTTTCCATCGCCAACCATGTCGTTTATTCGCAAGCATGTCGGAGAAATCAGCGCTACGGCCTTTTCCGCGGTCATTGAACGAATGACTCCTAAAGATAAAAAGGAGCTTAAGGCTGACCGCCAGTCTTTAAGACTTTCATAAACTGCCCCACCCCGCAAATTGCCGCGGTAGTCACCAGGAACACGCACCGGCCTTGATCGCAAATCCGTCAGGTGAACAGTTCCAGGACTCACGCCGCGCGAGCGATGGGTCAACAACTTTTTTCTCACAGAGAAAATCATCCAGCGTGTCAAACAATCGGTCCGCCCCGGCGCTGCGTAGAGAGGCAGAAAATCCGTCTGTATCAAGGCGAAACGCCACACCTCCTGCATCCAGAAGCAAACCTTCAGGAATATTCTCGGCGGGCCAGATCCCTGCGACCGTCAATGCTGCAGACCAATCTTTGACGACGGGAAAGGCATTTTGCTTTTGATGGAAATTATCCAGCGCGGATGTAATCAAACGCATGCGAATGGAATTTAACTCACAACGTGACATCGTACTTCGCGGCATCAATCCATAATTTTGAATCGCAAAAATGCCACTGACGACAACAAACGCCATCGTCGTAACTATTGATTCCGCAGAAAATATTCTGACGATCAACCCATTGCGGGGCTTCATCCACCAATTCGCCCACGCCCATGCACCTGTTGAGGAGACGACTAGAAATCCACAAATGATTACAGCAAGCGGCAATGAATCCCAATTTGCCATTACCCGCAAAAACTCATCCTGAGGTTGGTCCAATCTAAATATATCTTTGATATCCAAGAGTTACTCCCAGTTATGACCTCGATGCCTATAGATACTGGAAGCTTAACATGAGTCACGGCGAATTCCGAAAGTTGTATATTGAGAATGGTTCTCAATTGTGGCAGATTTACGTTGGTTACGACCAGTCGTCGAATCAAGTCAGCAGCAACTGCAATGGAGAATCCCTTGGCACACTTCACATCACCCCCGTCCAACGCTATGAGCAACATCAACTCTTTTTCGATTCGCTATTGCCCAAATGGGGTATTTCACCTTCAGTTCGGCGCCACCTGTATCAACGTCTCCGAGGACATGTTCATGAAAATGGCACTGACGGTCGAAAAAGCCGCGCGGGACGTCCAATGCCTGCGATCTCCCCAGCCTGATCTTGCCGAAACGCCCCCTTCAGATTCCGGTCGCACGAATTTCTCTCATGAACACACCTTGCCGGAAAACGTGGTACCCTTACGGCACTGAGGAGCACTAAATGAAGATATACATCAGTGCAGATATTGAGGGCATTACCGGTGTCACGAGCTGGGACGAAGCCAAAAGCAGTCACCCCGATTATGGACCGTACCGCACACAAATGACCCGGGAAGTCCGCGCCGCCGCCGAAGCTGCGTTGCGAGCCGGTGCCAAAGAAATCCTTCTCAAAGACGCCCACGCAACGGGGCGGAACCTCAACCCTGCGGACTTTCCCACCGCGGTCAAGTTTGTTAAAGGCTGGTCTGGTCACCCTCTATGCATGGTCCAGGAGCTGGACCGGACGTTTGCCGCGGTTTTGATGATTGGCTACCACTCCCGGGCCGGCTCTAACGGCAATCCTCTCGCACACACCATGTCCAGCTCCCGATTTGCAGAAATCCGTATCAACGACCAGCCGGTCTCCGAATTCGCTCTTCACGGTATGGCAGCTGCAACTCTCGGCGTGCCCGTGGCGTTCGTGTCTGGTGATGAGGCTTTAGGCCGCGAGGTCAAGGGACTCAATGAGAACATCGGATTTGTGCCGGTCATGCGCGGCGTCGGAGCTTCGACGATCAGCATTCACCCTGAACTCGCGCTAAAAAACATTGCGGAAGGTGTCGAATCCTCGCTTCACTCCGACCTGCGGAAATGTCTGTTGCCACTTGCAAAGACATTCCAAACGGTCATTACCTTTCACGATCACATGACCGCTTACCGCGCATCCCACTATCCAGGATGCAAGTACACGTCTGAACACAGCATCCGGCACGAGTGTACAGATTTTATGGATGTTATGAGGATGATCAATTTCGTTTGATGATTGGATTCGGGAAGAGGGTCAATAGGTTGGCAACCCCTGATCGACACTCCTGATCCACTCCAGGATTCCGCCGCGCATACTTCTTACTTTTTTATATCCCATAGACATAAGCTTTTCTGCAGCGAGCCGACTCCTGACTCCGCTCTTGCAGTGAAGTACCATATCCCTCTCCCGATCCAGCGAACAAGTCCCACTCATGATCTCGTCTAAAGACAGGTGTTTCGCGCCTTTAATAGCGCATATCGATCGCTCCTCGTGAGTTCGGACATCGAGGAGGAGGATGTCACCGTCTGCAAGTAACTGCGCAACAGCCTTGACATCGACTTCAATCACAGCATTAGCGCCAAGGTCTCTAATGGAAGGCGAATCGCCACAGGCAGGGCATAAGCGATCACGCGCCACTTTGATTGAATGAAATGCGGTTGCCAACGCATCAAACAAAATGAGGCGCCCAGAGGCAACATCACCACACTGTAGAATAATCTTTAGTGCCTCATTAGCCTGCATGGTGCCAACGATACCCGGAAGCACCCCAAGCACCCCACCTTCAGCACAATTAGGCACTGTGCCAGCTTTGGGTGGCGCAGGAAAAAGGCATCGATAACAAGGTCCACCCCGAAAATTAAAAACGCTCAGTTGTCCATCAAAACGAAAAACAGCTCCAAAAACATATGGTTTCCCTGCCAAGACACAAGCGTCATTCGCGAGAAATCGTGTTGGGAAATTGTCGGTAGCATCGACGACCAGGTCACACTGGCGAACTAATTCCGCCGCATTGGTCGCAGAAAATCGCGCCTGAATCCCTTCCACTTCAATGTGAGGGTTAAGTGCGCGCAGACGCCGGGAAGCCACGAGGGATTTCGGCTGTCCGATGTCATCAGTGTTAAAAATAACCTGGCGCTGCAAATTGGACACATCAACCAGATCATCATCGATGATCACAAGGCGGCCAACGCCGGCTGCAGCAAGATATTGACCGACTGGAGCACCGAGCCCACCGGCACCAATCAGAAGGACCCTTGCCTGCTTCAGACGAGCCTGCCCTTCGTGCCCCACTTCTTTAAGAAGCAAATGCCGGCTATAGCGTTGTAGTTCATGAGAAGACAACATGCGGCTTTAGTACCTGATGCTGGCGGGCATATCAAGATCGCTTGATGACGATGACCCGCGATATCAGGCAAATGCCGCAAATCACGGGTAAAAAAGCCCCCCCGAGTCGAGTCGGGTCCGACGATCTTCAGCGCCACCCCCCCAAACGATCATGCTCATTCCCGTCCATACCGCCGTGTGCTGATCGCGTGGAGTAGGGTTGCTGGCAACAGCCAGAGACCTCCAGATCGAAGTCCGGGGATTGAACGCAACGACCGCGCTGAAATATGAGTCCGACGTGCGACCACCCCAAATCAACATCTCGTCACCGGTCCAAACTGCGGTATGTCCCACTCGCTGCGATGCTACCTCTGAAGTGTATGACGACCAGGTATCGGTAGCGGGATCGTAAATGCCACCGCTCCCTTTGATATTTCGCGTATTGTCCGATCCGCCAAAAACAATCATTTTACTGCCTGTCCAGACGGCGACATGATCCATCCGCGGGGAGGGAGCGTTTCTCGTCGACATCGCCCGCCATGAATTGGTCGCCGGATGGTAAATTGCACCTTCGTTTGACAGGACACCGTTGTTCCCCTGAACTCCTGGCGGCACCTTGCCGCCCCAGACCAGCACTTCGGATCCAGTTGAGACCGCCGAATGCCCGGCGTATCGAATGGGAGCACCACGAAGTTCCACGCGGCTCCAGGTGTCAGTTGCCGGATCGTACAGCCCACCTTCGGGAGTCCATGAAGAATTCGATGCCCCACCTCCAGTCCCAGGAACCACCGATCCCCATACGACGAGTCTTGAACCTGCCCATGAGGCCGTCTGCGATGTTCTGACATAGCCAGATCTGCCAGCTGGGCGGGTACCACCGATTGTTCGCCAGACATTATTTTTCAGATCGAAGATCTGCCCACTGGCTTGGTACACGCCCGATCCGATGTCGGTAAAGCCCCCCCAGGCAATCAATTTATCTCCCGCTAAAACCAGCTCATGTTTGTATCTTGGCTCGGCACCCAGCGAGGGGAGCGCAGTCCAGCGATTGTTTCCCGGATCAAAACGCACCAAAGAATTGCTGATCGTCGTTTGTTGGGTCAGTCCACCAAACACGTACATGTAAGAGCCGTCCCAAGTTGCTGCGTGCTGGCTTCTACTTTCGATCACACCCTGGGTAGAAGGAGTGGGCTGCCAATCGAGAATACCCGAAGCCCACGCATCGTATATCGCGTCGGCAACCGCGTCAGCGAATGCCTCATCATCAACATCAAAGTGATGCACACTTTCGTGAACCAGCAGACGGGAGGCGTCTTCACGGACCTGCACACTTACACGACAGGTTGGAAAGGAAAGATTGATTGCCGCCCCCGGCTCACGAAGGGTGTGTGCACAGGTGGGTTCCTGCTGCTCAACCCAGTTGTGACTGGATGCCAGTATATCCCCCGCTAACCGTTCCTTATTTTCCAGAATCCATTTTTTTAAGTCAGGAGCGACATCAGGCGGGAATGCGTCGGGGTGAATCCGATTGGTGACAAAAGCGGCATGCTCCCTGGCAGACGTAAACATGAGGCGCAGGGGATCACCGGCGTTCCCAACGTGGCCCCAGCCAGTAGACAGTCCCGCAAGCACACTGATCAGAAATGGGAACGTCAGGGGTCGGAGTTTTTCCAGGTCCCACCGCCGATTCTTATGGTTTCGTTGATTGTGCTTCATCGTCGCCCCCTTCAAGAAGACCAAAAAACTGTATGGCCAGACAGTAGACATCATCTTTTGGCTTTACCGGTTTTTCACTGTCTCTAAGATCCATTTTGGTGCAAAAGTCGCGCCAGAAATCCTGAATGAGCTTTCGCGCCAAAGGCAGTCGTGTCGAATCAATGGCGAGAACGATTGAATTGATCTCACGTTTGTCCATGCTCTGCATAAAGACCGAACGCGCAGCGCGCAGAATCATTTCATGATGAAACTTTCGAATCGCCTCACTGGGAATTCCACCCGGAGCGCTCAAGCGTTCTTCAACCCGAACGTACTGACCCTCGTGTCTGGCGATAAAACCAAATCGCTCCAACCTCTCAAGCGCGACGACGACTTCCACTTCGGTGATTCCAAGCCGCCTTGACATCCACTTCGGGTGACTTTGAAACCCGTCAATGCCAATGAGCTCCCAAATCGGCAGGTAATACCAGTCAGATATCAGGTGAAAGGTTTCATTTCTGAGCTTAAGGTGATCAAAATCAGTCAGGTAGCGCTCAACTTTTTCCTTTGCAACTTCTTTGCTGGTCTTGCTGCGCGCATGGACGCTGTCAACCAGGTCGCAAAAAACATGCTGTTCGGCCTCGGAATAACCGAGTTTGGCCGCTATCTTTGTCGCCGCCGGCCGAGACAACCCCTGCTTACCACCCAAAATTTCTGACAGCCGCGAAGGCGAAATTTCCAGATCCCGCGCAAAGGCTCGCAAAGAATAGCGCGGGTTCAGCTTACACCGGCTGGTAAGCTCATCGCGGAGAATTTCCCGATAGTCCCTGCGTGTATCTATTTCCATGACATTCCAGTGGCAAGTGATTGCTTATTGCCTCCGGGCCTTTATCTGCAAGAGGCGAGCCGTGCGCGGAACAGGCTGTTCTGTCACCTGGTCGGCCATTTTGAGGTAGCAAAAGTATACCAGTTGAACAAAAATGGTTTTCATGGCCAACCAATCATCGCTGAAATCATGGACTATCAAGACATTTCGTAGTCCCATTCATGTCCCCTTCACTATTTCCCGTCAGTCACTCCCCTATGCGGAAATTGTACTGATCGAATTGCGGGACGAGGATGGGCATATCGGGCTTGGCGAGTGTTCACCCTTCCCCTCTCTTACGGGCGACACCGTCAAAACGGCAGAAAAAGCGGCAAAGCAGCTCTGCGAGTCCGTTAAAAACAAGACGCCCCTTGAAGCGATTGCCCACCTGCACCGCCTGCGACCGGAATTTGAACGATTGAGTATCACCGCTCTGGCTGGGGTGGAGATTGCCCTATGGGACTTGCACGCCAGAACCCTCGCTGTGCCACTAGCGAGCTTATGCGGAACTGCCGATCTGATTGGCGTTCACACGGACATCACCCTCCCCATTATGCAGTCGGAAGATGTTGGGGGGTTCTGGAAAATATTCGGTCATTACGGATTTAAAATCATCAAAATCAAAGTTTCCGGGAACCCCAATGCCGACCTGGATATGATCATGGCCTTTACAGAAATGATCCGCGCCGAAGAAATCACCTCGGGTGTATCGGACCTGACCTACACACTGGATGGCAATCAGGCCTTCTCCGAGTCCCAAGCGCTGCTGCTTCTGGACAAACTGCGAGACCAAGGGATTATTCCCGCGTGTTTTGAACAGCCCTTGCCCGCCGACGATTGGACTGGGCTAAAAAAATTGTCAGATGCGACCAGTGTCCCGGTTTGTCTCGACGAAACTGTTAAAACAATTGCCGATTGCAAGCGGGCTATTGCTGAAAGGACAGCCCGGATGATCAATCTCAAAATCATGAAAAGCGGCTTTTCTCAATGCCTGGAAATCGCCCGGCTTGCGAAAGAGGCCGGACTGCAACTAATGATTGGCGGAATGCTTGAAAGCGAAGTCGCCATGAGTGCTTCACTGCATCTGGCCTGCGGCCACGGAGGAATACTGCAGTATGACCTTGATACGCCCTTCTTTTTTGCCGATCACCCAACCCCGGTCAGCCCCTGGCATCACAAACATGCTGAGCTTGAGCGAATGTCGGTAGCAACCCCAGGCATAGGACTGGGATTAGAACTAAATCTAAGCATCAAAGATTAATCCTTAACGTCCCTTCGTCTTTTTATATTCGTCAGCTAATTCATCAGCACTGACGACGTCCTCAAAAAAACGGGCTTTCGCTGGCTTTCCCTTCGCGATCCACTCAGAGGCAAGCGCATTCAGGGGCGCCACCATTGGAGCTTCGTAGGTGCGTAAATAAGTTACGACATCGCTCACTTTAAACCCATTCATTGCCAGTTCGGCGGTATTCAAAAACAATTGTGAAGAGGTCACACTCAACGCCACATCCAGCCCGTTGGCAATGCGATCAAACTTTTTATTTAAATCGCTCAGGAGCGTTGAGCGCAGCAGGCGCACCGCACCTGACACCTCCGGCAAAGGCGCCGCACCGTGATCGGCCGTAAAGACAACCACGTAATCTCCACCGGTCGCTTTATCAAGTGCGGCGACAACTTTCTCCGCCGCGGAAGCTGTCACTGAAAGCACATCGCCGCATTCTTCACTTTCAAATCCAAACGAATGGCCACAGTAATCCGTTGCTTTCATGTTCAGCCAGATTAGGTCGGTTTCATCATCCTCCCCTATTCCAAGCTCTTTTATCCCGGCGATCACCAGATCTGCCTCATACTGACTTTGTGGTGGAGTGGAATGGACGGCCTTATAATTGTAGCGGCCGTCTTTCTTTTTCAGTGTATGACCGAACCACGCACCATTTCTCTCTGCAAGGAAAGCGTCAACGTAGGTATCCACCTTCATGGAGGCAAAACTTTTCGGGAGCTGATAGAAATTTTCGTCGGTTGTATATCCGCCTGATTGGTCTCCGTCGTCCTCAAAAAATCCCACGAAGGTCTTTGGTGCTCCATTAAACATCGCACCATGGCCCCCCATGGCCATCGCCGCTCTGGCCGCCGTAGCCAGTGCGAGTATTTTCGGCCTTCCTTCCCGCATGCGCACCCAGACATCAGACAAAGTCGGTGCGATGTAAAATCCGGGATAACCTACGCGGGTTTCCTTTGCGGACATTTTTGCGGTAAACGCTGCCTGTTTTTCCCATGTGCCCTGGTGAAAGAATGAATTGGTGGAAACACCAGTATCGCGCGGATAACCCCCCGTTGCGACGGCGGCATGGCCGACCGCTGTTTCAACATCGACATGGGCGACCTGCGCCCGCTGGTATGTGGCCCCTTCACTCATCAGCTGTCCGAAATAACCCACCCGCTCCGGATGTGCCTCCAAAAACATCTTTCCGACCTGATCCTGCACGAACACAATAATTGCCTTGGGGCGATTGATTTTACCCGCAGCCACCTGGTTTGAGATATCTTTTGCCGCCAGTGCCTCCGTCAGGACTCGTCCGCGGGACCGCGGTGGTGCGGGAATCCCCAAAATGGCCGACAGAGTCGGGGCGATATCCTGCTGAACAGCCAGTTGATGATATTGTCCCTTCTTGAAGAACCTTTTTGTCGGGTCATAAAAAGAAAGTGGAATTTCGAGGTCATAATCCCATGCGAACCCATGCATGGTGATGGGATGGGCCGGGATTTCCCGCACAGCCGAGTCAGGTCTTGGCGCGTTTCTGATGTGACTTGGCAGCATCGACTCAGGACGAATGTCCCGGTCCTCAAGCATGAAGTTACCTTTTTTGGTTAACAAAAATATTTCACCCGTCTGGTCGCTGACGCTACGGCGAAAGATCTCGCGGGGTTTCAGCGCGACTGAAGCAGCCGTCGATACCTTTGCATCGCGCGCATCTACTGAGTCCGTCATTCCGGCAAAACAGCATAAGGTTAAAAGGCCGGCAAATCCTGCCGCAACACCCACCTTGCAACGGGGGGCATTATTCGAGGCGTGGCTAACATCAAAGAACGTCATGGGTCATCCTTTCCATATTTCCGAACGAACAAAATACTATCCCAGGCAGGAAGAAAACAGACAAAGATTCTGTAAATCTTTGCACCCCTCGCTCAGGGGCACCAGGCAAATCAGACCGGGCAATTTTTGCGAGGCAAATTTCGCCGCTAAAGCATCCGTAACCCTTGCTGCACATGACTTACACGCCAAACAACCTCGTTCTCATGCTACAATAAAGAGACGCCCCTTTCACAAAAATCCCCACATCATAAGCATGAGTATGCAACGTTGCCTTCACAGTTTTTCGCATATCATAGCCATGCTATGTGTTCTGCACGCGTGTGCACCCAAAAAGTCGCATTCTGCATTTCGCGAAACGATGTCCGCCAACGCGCCAAAAATAGAATGCAGGGAGGCGGGTGCAGATGCCGGATCGCCATGGCATGCCTCCGTCCAATTTAACGCTACTGGCACTGTCGCATCTGTTTCCCTGAGAAAAGACAAGGCCCAACCAATTAGTCTGCGTTCTTCGTTTGACTATAAAAGTTACGACCAGCCGGTCCCAAAAGATGAGTACTCTTTCAAAACAAGTCCAGACGGGCAATTTGTCCTGACCAGTCAAACCGGAACCTCACAGGCATCGGCGGTCTGGCGCCAGGGCAACAAAAATTACCTTTTTGACTGCACGTCCGGCGAGGCCGAAAGTAATTCCGCCAATACAACACCCCCCCCTCCAGGCTCTGCGACTGGTTCAGATACTTTGCGCTGCTATGAAGCCTCCACCGAAGGCGGATGGGAAATGGAGGTCCGGATCGATAGTCAGCTGGATGGCACACCCCAAGCCAAAATCTCATCGGAGGTCACCCTTCAGCGTGAGGGGGAAGCTCCCAGTATCAGGCGTGCCGCACTAATTAGAGATACTGCGGGAACGGATGACCAGAAATCGCAGTTCTCACTCGTTTTGTCGCGCAATGAGCGGTTCGAGTTTAATCTCAAAGGCCCTGCTCCCAAGGCGACATGGTCACGTGGAGCGACGACGACAGAATTCACCTGCCCCCAAGTCATAGCCCATTAAGATTGGCCGCACTGTAAAGCATGATTCAGATGCGACCGATCATGCAATGCTCACTTTTAGCGGCATAATCCAGAATCAGCTGCCGCAAATGATCAAGTGATTTTCCGTTCATCGACACCTTCCAGAATGCATGCCCAAATGCAAACCAACGGCTCCCCATCGCTGCAAAGAAACGAAATTTCGTCAGCGAATACTCGGTGTCGCCAAAGTAGGTCTCAAGCAGATCAATAAAGCGAATGCAGGCGCGAAAGTATTCACGCCCTTCTTCCTCCGGCGTTCGGGGAGGTTCGTCCTCAGCATTGCGATCTTGTCCACCCGCCAAACCCAGGTCAGACGCGATCTGCCATAGAATCCAGGGCCTCACGGTCGCTGCCCTTCCGATCATGACTCCATCTGCTCCAAAATGGCTGAGAACACGGATCGCATCGGCACTTGTTTGAACATCACCGTTAGCGACAACCGGTATCCGCCTGAGACGGCGGACCTCGCCGACCAAAGCCCAGTTGGCAGCACCCTCATGTTTTTGCGCCGCCGTACGCGCATGGATGGTCAGCCAATCCGCACCGCTGTCTTCAAGAGCGGCGGTGAAGTCAAAAAGAAACTGTTTCTCGTTTTCCCCAGCTCCTGTTCCCCGCAATTTCACGCTCACCGGGAGGCGGGAATGTTTTTTTGTAATCGCAACGACGGCAGCCGCATAATCGCGATCTCCCATAAGCCGCACGCCCCAGTTATGCTTTAAAACATGTGATGCAGGGCACCCCATGTTGATGTCGTATCCCCAGGGGGTGCGTGTCCCCAGCTTCTCCAGACTGGGGGCAATAAAACGTTCTTCATTGCCAAGGATTTGCGGCACATAATGCGTTTCACCACAGGCCACCCGGAGTTCGTTCGTCGATTCAAGACGCTCACTCGGTAATCGCCTGGTTGAAAGCATTTCAGTAAAGAGGAGTGCCTGGAGGTGACGAGGCAGATAACTCCGGACGAGTTCTCTGAACGCAACGTGACTGATTCCCACCATCGGAGCAACCATGAATGGAAATGTTATTCCCAGGGAATTTAACCGCGACCCGGAAAGGGAATTTAACCGCGACCCGGCAGGGGAGGAAGAGTTAGGCGATGGGATCATATAAAAGGCTCGCCGAACGTAATGTAACCATATGTAATATATGAATAATGTATCATTTTATTGCATTCCCTCAACCCTCACCCCCAAAATACCGAAATGAACTTGGTCATAGCCGTGAGGACCTAATCAGTGAGCACGTGGCAAGTATTACCGCAACCAAACCTCGCCAAGTTCGTCGAGCCTGACGAATTCCGTGGCGTGAGAAATACGTCCGGAAATGGGCTCAGCCTTGTTAAGAACATTTGGCAACGCTTTCCAAATCAACCACCGATGCCCATCACCCATCCGGCGATGCAGGGCGACTCTGCGATGTTCAGCGGTCGCAAGCCGGTCACGATGATGCATCCTATCGACGAGCGATATTTTCCACACGCTCTAAAACTCTCTCAAATCAAAAACGCAGAAAAAAGAGCGGCCACCATGCACGAAAATGAGCTGCTCCGGGCCGCCAACCACGATGCACGGTCCATCGCCCTCGAACAGGAACACAGGGAGTTTCGATTCGAAACCAGTGCCAGCCAACGCTTGGCGCAGACCTCTTTGCTCGAATCGGTAGCGTCCGCACAGGCAGCCGTTGTCGGGAGTACTGGCCTTATCGCCTATCAGAACGCTCTCGCAAGTAAAAACCCCCAGGGCGTAAAACCGCTGGGGGCTGCAATTCAAAGTCAAAATGTTTTGGGGACCGTACCCGCGGTGGCAATGATTGCCATCGCCGTATAACCGACTCCTATTCCGCTAAAGCCAACAGCATTTCCGAAGTCAAACTCCGCCCCAGCTCGAAGAAATCCAAACTGGTCAGCAATGGCTTCTCCATCATCGGCTCCGGATTTATTGAGCGATTCCCCGCAGTCTGGATTTCGAAATGCAGGTGAATGCCGCGGGCATTCCCCGAAGCTCCGACCTGAGCGATGGTATCGCCACCCTCCACCCATTCGCCACGTTTCTTCAACACTTTCTGACAATGCCCGTACAACGTCTTGTAATGGCCGTGATCGACAATGATCGTGTTGCCATAGCCACGGCGCCGCCCCGAAAAGATGACTTTGCCATCCATTGCCGGGAAAATGGGCGCGCCACGATTGGCGCGAATGTCGATACCGTTATGGAAACGCCCCCAACGCGGCCCAAAGCGGGACGACACTGAGGTGCTCGCAACCGGCCAGCGGAAGGTCACCGTCGACGCGCTGTCATCCTTCTCACCGCCAAACAGCAATCCTTGCTTTGGTTGTTGCTTGACGCCTTTGGGCAGGCTCTTGGTTTGTTTTCCCGCCGCCCCGGCTGCTGGTTCCTGAGGTTTGGATGAAAGGTCCTCCTCCTGCCACGCGGCAGTCGGCGGTCCCATTTCTGGCGCTACTCCGGCAGGTGCGCTGAGCGATTCACCCCCGCCGAAAACGCGACCTCCTGAAGACACGCCAGCGGCAGTCGCAGCTATGCCCGCGGGGCCTGGTCTTACTTTAATCACCTGGCCCACACGCAATCGGCGGGTTGGACCAAGATTGTTGTCTTTGACGATGGTGCGCCAGTCGGTGTCAAACTGGTTCGCTATGGAAGCCAGGGAATCGCCCTGCTCCACTTTAACCTGATACATCACAGTGGATGATTTATCGGACCTGCTGGTCCCAAAAGTCGCACAGGCGACGGAACTGATCAAAACTGTAGCTACTAACAAGCACTTTTTCGCGTAATGAATCACGTAATACTGCCTCCCTGTCATTTGATCCCGAGGCGCGGGATCGAGGTTATTGGCGCTGGGCTCCCTCTTCGTCCTCCTTCCTTTTAAAGCCGATTCCAACGCATCAAGCGGAGATCCCTCCGGCATTTACCGAAGAACTGAATCTCCAAAGTTTGCGGCAAACAGTGACGGAATCACCCCTTCGAGCGCACCATTGGAACGTTCATCCAATAAAGACGGCCGAAGAATTGAAACAGTCACATAACCCTGGTCGATCAACAAACAGTCCGACCCGGGAATATCTTCAAACATCTCACCACCAGCACCGATCCAGTAGTAGGGACGCCCGCGGGGATCTATGCCCTCGACGAGTTCGTCCTCATATACGCGGCGCCCAAGGCCAGCAACCTTCACCCCCTTGAGCTCCTCAAAGGGAAGGCTTGGAACGTTGACGTTTATCACCGCTTCAGCCGGAACATGAGTCAGCCACGACTGGTCTTTAAGCAGCAACTGGACAACCCGCCCGGCGGTCTCGTACCTGAACTCATGCCGCTTGTCGCTGCGACCCTGGCAGGAAACGGCCATGGCCCGGCAACCATGCATAGCTCCCTCCATGGCAGCGTGCACCGTTCCGGAGTAAAGTGTATCAACACCTAAATTACCGCCGCGGTTGATCCCGGAGATAATCCAGTTAGGCCGACGGCTTAAAATCTTCCGACACGCCAGCATGATGCAATCAGCAGGCATTCCCTCGACTGCATAGACCCCCTCATGGAGGTGCTCGACCCGTAAGGGCTGGGCGATGGTTATCGCGTGACTCGACGCCGATCTCTCGACATGAGGCGCGACCACGACCACTTCACCCAAGGTCCGGACCGCGTCCGCGAGAGCCCTAATTCCGGGCGCATGGACACCGTCATCGTTGCTCAAAAGAAAAAGCGGCTTCCCAGACAAAAATCCATCCCCCGAATCCGGTCGGTTGCAATGCCAAGCTCCCGACAATAATACAAAACTTAGTTCGGGGTAAACACAAATGGATAGGATACCGTCACCGGCTGCCCACCACGGGGTTGGGGGAATCGCCAGCGCCTGATTTTCCCGGTCACACAACCCTGCATAACGGCGTCGCTGATGGTTGAATCGGTCACATTGGCGGCATCGACGCCACCGGCTACTCCCACCACAAACTTCACGCCAATCTTGCCCGACGCACTGGGTGACCTCTGCAAAAGCTGCTCGTAACAGTGGCGAATCTGATTCAGGTTTGCGCGTATAACTGCCTGAATTTCCTGAGGAGTCAGGCCACCAGACACCACCGGATCTCCAGCCGGGACCTCAACGTTGGCGCGCCCATGGCCCCCAGGACCGCCACCGAACCCTGGCCCCGTGCCCGTGCCACCGAGTCCTCCGGTACCACCCTGACCACCTAAAAGTCCACCGGACCCCGATCCCCAATTCCCCGCCGCGGCTCCTGCACCTGGAACGCCCAGGGACTTACCCCCTCCGACGCCGCCAAAGCCATAAGTCTTCGCACCCGACCCCATGCCTCCGCCAGCTCCACCAGCAGAGTTTTGAAAATTAGTCGAAATGGCACCTGCCCCACTTTTAGACAGAACCTTTCCGACCCCAAACCCCAGCTTGTCCAGGTTGACGCCTGACGGCTTGTCGTTATTTGGTCCCTCGACGCCCATCACACTGGCGGCTTTATTACCTTTTCGCTCGCCACCTTTTTGATTCATACCCTGGCCCATCGGTCCACCGGCAGCACCAAGAGGCTTGTTGTTAGCTGGACCCGCCAACTTAAAGTCGGGGCGCTTTGCTCCCGTCGACGGCATCCCGTTCGATGCCTTAGCAAGCTTGTCGAGCGGGTTCGCCGCGGGCTTCTCAACCGGTTTCTCCACTGGCTTCGGCGCCGGCGGAGTCGGGACTTTGTTGGCCGTCTGTGTCAGCACCTCAGTCGGACGCTTATCAGGAACAGGCTTTTCCACCGGCTTGGGCTGCTCAACTTTTTCTTTTTCCACGGGCTTCGCCGGCTTTGGTGGCGGCGGCTTCGGTGGCGGTGGCTTCGGAACCGGTGGCGGCACTTTCTTTTCCGCAACCTTCATTTCCGGCTTGGGCTCTGGTTTTTTAACCGGCTCTGGCGGCTTGATCTTCTCCGGAATATGAACGATGGACCAAGGGTCGTCCTTTTCGTCCTTTTTAACCGGCGGTTTCATCATCATGATCCCGAGTCCTGCCAGCACATATAAAACCAGGCTGGCAGTCAGCAGCATCGCGAAAAAGGGATCCTTGGGGCCGGACCGCGGAAGTGCCAGGGACGGCGGCCTGACAAACAGCATGAAATAGCGAACTGCACCGTATTTAATATGCGCGATGTCTCGACGATCAAGTGATACAGATCCTTCGCCTTCCATTTTTTCGACTTTGCCGGCACGACGCAGGCGCGTCTTCATACCGGACAGCAGGCGTAATTTGTATCCAGACTCGCTGACGGTGGACAATACGTGACGGGTGATATTATCGGACCCGGCTGCAATCAGGTGTGCCCGTGTCGGGTCGCCAATCGTGACCTGCTCGAAGCCTTTCATCGCCGGATGAAACAGCTCAACATCGAGGACGGTGTCCCCCCAGTAGGCGACCACTTCCAAAACATCGCCAGCCGGGCGCGCATCGCGCGGTGAAAAAAGAACATCTTTATTTTCTGCTTCAGCGCGACGCCTCTCGGCCGCAGCCGGCCTGGCCTCTTGGCGAACGGTCGGCGTATGCCCGCCATGATTCGCGGCGGGGCTTGTTGCCGCAGCAGGTTTTGCACCGGCTCCCGCTACCGCCGGTGCCTTGACCGGCGCTGCTGGCTCAGTGGCTCCATGAAGGGGAGGAGGTGGTGGTGCAGCGGTCACCCCGGGTGCCGGAGGAATAGCTGTAACAGGCTGAACGGCCTCCGCGACATCCATCACTACGCTACCGATGGTTAATTTGTCGCCGGCGGAGATTCTGGTTTCAACATCAACAGTGATCCCGTTAATTTTGACACCGGTCGCCGACCCTAAATCAGTCAGCAGCCAGTGGCCTTCGGCATTCTCCTCAATCATTGCGTGAATGGGATCGACTCCCGGAGCACGCAATACCGCATGATTCGAGAGCAAGGTGCCAATCATGACACGGTGCTGATCCAGCGGCACTGAGCGGGGAATCTGGCCTGGTATTGTAAATCGCAGCTCGAGCATTGGGACCTTTTCCACATTCCGATTACGGTGACAGGTCTCGTCCACTTCCAGATCAATTCAGATAATTTGGCGTTAGTCCTATTATCCAAGTAACCGATGGAAATGAAAAGGGTTCGCACCCATTAAAATACAATTAAAGAATTTCACCCGAGCCCTGCTTAATTAATAAGCAAGACTGCTGATCCCCCGCTACTTGGGAGCAGTCTGCCCGGCACCGGCGGGTTGCCCACCAGTGGCTGGCTGCGCATTCTGCTCCTTCTTGGCGGCTGCCGCTTCCTTTTTCGCCTGCTCCGCCGCTTTCCTGCGCTCATCTTCGTCGCGCTTTTTAATCATCTCCATCTGCTTTTCCGTGTCGATATTTCCGATCAGGCGGTAAGCCTTTTCATCCCAACCATCGCGTCCGCCACGCGCCTTGACCGCTTTGGTTAACAGATCTTTGGCTTTGTCGGCATTGTGCTTCCCTTGCCACTCATGGAGGCCGCAATTAAACAGTGTGGGTTTATGCTCGGGTTTTTTTGAAAGAACCTTGCCGCATAGATTGTCAGCTTTGGAATTGTCGTTCTCAAGACGTGCGATGATCAGCAAGCCTGATTCAACGAACCAATCACCCTGCATGTCATTTAACATCCGCTTTGCCAGCCCCAGATCGCCGCCTCCCAGAGCCAGAAAGCCTAAGTTTAACTTCGCAGCTTTGAATCCCGAGTTTACTTTGATCGCCTCCTTGAAAAGCGCCACAGCTTCGGGAATGCGGTCCTGTCGCACCGCGATCACACCTAAAGCGTTCAATGCACCGGCTTTCGCGTTTGCGTCTTTTGACTTCGACACAAGTTGGTCCAGATAGAAATCCGCCAGTGCATATTTGCCGCTCTGCATTGCCGCAAGTGCAATCTCCAGCTTCAAATCGTCAGAGATGTCTTTTTCGACACTCTTTCGCATTTCAATTTCGGCAATAAGCTTGGCCGAGTTTAGAACCTCATCAATGGGTTTCCCTGCCAGACGACGCGCCGACACCAGACCTTCCAAAGACCGCTTATCTTTATCTTTTGCGCCCTGCATACCCGATTCAATCTTTGCAGCCAGCTGGTCGGCCTTTGATTTGCTGATCGTGTGCGAGGTCAATCCGTTGTTGGAAAAGCTTTGTACGAGATTCTTGCGGCTCGCAGAAATGGAAACCGCATCATCGGCTGGCTCGGAGGCCGGCTCATCAGAGCCGGAATCAAGTTTCTCGGACGAACTGCTTTTTTTGCCGCCCGCGCACCCGTCCAGGGTCAAAAGCAACAGACCGCACAGAATCCACGCTGGTGTGAACACATGACGCATCAGTCTTCACCTCCGGCAACGGCGGACGCAATGCTCTCAGGCACCTCTGCGGCGACGAAGTCCGGCTCTTCGACCCAATCTTCAAATGTCATCTTCATTCCGGAAATCCGAGCGTAACCACTCACGACTTTTTGCGAGTATTTAGAATAAACGTGAAACTTACTGATGGATTCTAACGCCGTAGCATAGAACTTCTTTGCTTCACCCTTGGCTGCCTGCGCATCCGGCGCAAGTTTGGCTTTTACGTCATCGAGGCTGGCTCCCTTGATCCCCGGCGGATTATCCAACTCCTCGGCCAGAACTTCACGGGCGCGGCCCAGTTCATACAGTGCTGCAACACCCCAGAATGCGTCTTTCGTGGCAAGGACCTGATCGTAAGCCTGTTGAAGCTTTCCAAGACCCTGAACTTTTTTCTGGATAGACCCGACCAGTGCGTCAACCGTTCCACCTTGAAGCTTCAAGGCGGCGAATTTAGCGGACTCGCCGGAAACCCGCTTAAACACCATTTCCCCGACATAACGAAGCGCTTCTCCACTCACCTGACCACGGGCCTTCTGGTAGGTCTTCAATATCTCCTCACCGGACTGGGCGGCCGTCTGACCGCGCCCGCCGTAGGCCGAGTAGATGCGGTAGTATGCGATGATCCTCTCTTCTGCAGAGAGACTGAACTTCATGTAATTCTGGGTGGTCAATTGCGTCACCCGCTCATAACTTTTTGCAGCGAATGCCGAACGGATCATGCGGTCAAACAACACTTTCGCGCCATCGGCATCGGTCTTGGCCAGCTCCGTACAGGTTGGAACGGCCCGCGGGCTCTCTGCGGCCGCATATAATTCGCAGGCGCGTCCCAATGCCGGCAACGCTTCCTTCTCTTTAGGGTATTTCTCGAGGAACTGGAGGTAGTAAGCGGCAGCTGCTGCAAAGTCCAGACGCTTATCGTTTAGCTTCGCCACCTGGAGGATAGAGTCTTTGACCTGAGGTGTCTTCGGATATTCTTTGATGACAACCATATAGTTGGTAATAGCGTTGGTAACCATGCCAGCTTTGATGTAGTCCACTGCGGCGTTGTAAAACAGCTTGTCAGCATCCGCCGCTTTGGGGTTTTTGCGCCCCTGATCTTCATAAGCCTTAGCGCGTTTGGCTGAGTCCGCAATCTTGCCGATCTCCTCAAGTTCCGCGCCGCGTTTGAGATCACGGAGTTTTTTGCCGATCTCACCTTTTTGATAAGCAGGTATCTTCAACAGCCGATCCGCGGCTTCCACAAGCGCTTTCCGATCGTTTTTATAAAGAGGGATAAGATTCTCGACCGCCTGAAGACCTTCCTTTTCCGTGGAATACTTCGTCGCGAGCACCCAGAGATACCGCGACGCGCGGGCTTTGTCGTTATTCCGGAAATACACTTCGGTGATGTACACATCACAGGTCTTGACGTTCTTTTTATCGTCCTGATACCAGCGCCGATAATAGCCGCAACCTTTGACAAAATTCTGCGCACGACCAGAGAGGGGACGAGCTGGCTTCGAAAAATCCGGCTTCTGCTTCAGGAGAACTTTGAGTTCTGGCTCGAAATCCAAATAATAAGAATCGAGCATGTACCTCGCCGCATCGCGATGAACGTTGCGGGCTTTGCCGTCTTTTCCGACGATCACTGCATTTTCTTTACCAAGACTTGCCACTTCGAAGTAGAGCTTACCTGACTCGCGGTAGTCCTTCAGGAAATACTGGATGTCGGCCATGTTGTATTTAACTTCGGCGACCTCTTTGCCCTTTGGGTAGAACTTCAGATAAAGCTCGTAACCTTTCATCGCCTCGGCATAGAGAGCCTTCTCGTCGTCTTTTTGGGCACTCTTGTGCGTGATCTTCGCGTAATACATTATTTGATCCCTAATCAGGGACTGCGCCTCGAGGACCACCTTCCGGTCGCCGGAGTTAGCCTGTGCCCAACTGCTGCCTTCACCATAAAGACGCGGAAATGCGGCCAGCTCGGTCCATAGCTGCGGCCAACGGTTAAGCTCATAGTTCAGACCAACGATCTCTTTCTGCGCGTCAGGCCCATCCGGGCTGTTAGGCTCGACTTCCTGAAACCGCTTCAGAACTTTGATCGCTTCGTTGTATTGACCCTGGTAGGAGAAAGTCTGAGAAAGGAGCTTCAGAAAAGCTGCGATAAATTTTCCACCACCATTCGCACGGTAATAAGCAATGGCAGGTTCGACCTGTTTAATCTCGGCCCAGGCGTAAACCATGTCACGCAGCGCTTCGTCTTTCAATTGTGCGCCGCCTTTGTCACCAGACACCTTCGCGGCGATCACGGTCTGCTTCCAGTAGGTCAGTGCTCCATTGTGATTCCCCAGATTGTAACTGCACCATCCCAGCTTGAAGAGCGACCATGCATAGCCACGCGATCTCTTATAGCGCAGGGCCTGTTTATAATTATTCATGGCATTACGGAAGTCTGTCCGGTCGAAATAGAAGTCGCCCAATTGGAAATAGGCATCACCGGCTTTCACGGAATTTGGATACTTGGTAATCAAAGCGGAATAGGCGCGCGCCGCCTCTTTGTCTCTTTGAAGGTACTGGTAGGAAACCGCCTGGTTAAACATAGTCACGTCGGAATTCTTCGAACGCGGAAAAGTCTTGAGAACGTATTCGGCGCGCTGGGCCACCACTTTCCACTGATTATTGGAACGTGAGGTGTTCAGCTTCGGCTCAGTCCCCTTACGCCCGCCGTTTTCCCAGGCTTCGTACTGCGTGTCGTAATTGCGATATTCGGCATTGGCTTCGTAAACAGCCAACTCCAGGTGAAGATTAACCAGCTTTTCCAGCATTTCGAGGCGCGCTGTCGATTGCGCAGGCATCCTCTTTTCTGTTTTTGCGAGATAGGCAATCGCTTTTTCAATTTCGCTTTTGAGGCGCGTTTCCGTAGCGATAAGGAATGCCCGGTTGCGGGAAATCTCGGGTTTCGTCGGTGCTTGTTCCTTGGATCCCTTCGGACGCTTCCGCTCCTGAACGTCAACATCCACCGAATCGTGTTTACGATCTGATTTCTCAACCGCCCGTGCCTCATTCCGGAAAGAAGGAACAAGTATCGAAGCGGAAAGCACTCCGACCGTGGCGAGTAAGGTTTTAACCATGCGATGGCTCATTCGTCCTGTCAGCCTTCTTCTTTGCCGGCTTTGTCATCCTTGCCGACATTGCATTTACTGTCCAAATTGTAAACGTAGCCACCGAGCTCATCTTCCCAGTACTCACCTTCGAATGGCCAGTATTCAAGATCCTGCCCGACGTTTAGAGACTGCATGCCACCGATGAAGTTGGCGCGTTTTTCCGCTGTGCCGACTTTGAGTTTGGCGCGCATGGCGTCGACACGCCCAAGAACCATCTCAGCATTGATGAGCTGGGTCTGGTCGGAAAGTTCCTTCAGGTATGCATAAAATGACGCGCCTTTGTCATACAAGCGACGCCCGGCATCGCCCACGGCGGCTGCCTTCTTCTTGTTCAGAAAGTTCTTTAATTCATCAGTCAGACCGGAGGAATTCCAGCGTCCGCCATACCGCGACAATCGCGAGATTTCGTTATCGGAGAAGCGAATCGTGTTACCCGCTTCCTTGTAAATATCCGTGCGCGACAGCGCGTCAAGAATCGACCAGGCGTTACGGTATTTATTGAGAGTTCCGACACGGTAGTCGTAGGTCAGACGAAAGAACCCTTTCGGATTTTCCGCATGCTGATCCAACATCGCCTTCACATCCTGAAATACCGGCTTGTAGCGTGCTTTAAACCCCTGCAGGGAGTTCTTTACTTCTTTGTAACGGCATAAACGAAGAAAAGTGATGGACTGGAGAATATAACTTTCAGGGAAAAACCGGTTGTCAAAGAATGGTGAATGGAGTGTGTGGATGTTTCCCAGGGTATTATTGTGTTTCTGCATCAGAAAAAAGGCCCAGGAAGCCTCAAAAATAGCTTCCAGCCAGTTATCCGACTCCCGCGGGAGCTGCGCATAATATTGAATGGATTCACGGTAGCGCTTGGTCTCATAGTAAACACGCGCAATGTTGAGATTAGCCTGTTCGCGAAGCCATGCCCCGCCCTCGTCATCTCCTCGTGCACCTGACCTGACCGACTCAAAATTGCGAATGGCGTCAGAATGGGACCCTGACAGATTCGCAACAACACCGAGGTGGAAAAGCGCTTTGGCATAGTAGGGACTGCCGGAGGGCACCCGACGGAAGTTCGCCGCAGCCTCCTCAAACCGACGCTTGTTAAACGCTTCGATGCCCAAATAGTAGAAATAGAACCCACGGGCCGGCCCCGGCACCGCCGCAGGATCGATTTTCGTCTTGAAAAGCTGTACCACATGGGATTGGCCCAGGCTCATCGCACTGTTGATATTGCCGAGTTCCTCCAGGGCCTTTCGGAACCAGGGGTTGTCTGCGCGGGGCCCCCGTCGCACGATCACTGAGTAATATTTAGAAGCAGAGTAATAAAATCCCAGCTGCTGAAGGCTTTGCGCCAGTCCCCATTCGGCTTTAACTTTTTCTGCGTTATTTCGCGGAGCGCCGTATGCAGCAAAAAAAGCTGACGCGGCACTTCCGTAATCGCGGCGCGCAAAAAATCCCTGCGCCTGCTGATAGTTCGCGTACACTGGAATTGCCTGGACCGTAAACGCTACCACCACCGCCAGCAAAATTTTCGCTGCGATCTGTCTTGCTCTCACTGGGAAGCCGTTTGCCACTCTATGCCCGATCAATTAGAGAAAATACGACGCACCTAACTGCATGGAAACGTTCTGGTGCAATTTGCTGGTTGCCGAGTCAGCCTCTCCCTCAGGATCACAAGATTGATCGAGGGTGCTGTACGAAAAGAGGCTGTCTCGCACATCCCATCGCAGCGCTGTTTGTTTCGAGATAAAAAACCTTTGCCCAATGCCGATAATCCCCGAGAAATAACTCTTGCTCTGGTCTGCGGGTGGCACCGGTATCTCGGTATGAGTCGCATCCGGCTGCTGGCAATGTTTATAGGTATACTCGACACCAGTCATGCCGACGCCAGCGGTAATAAACGTATCGAAATAGACCACTCTTCCTGTTGAAAGCTGATATTTACCGTAAATAGGCGTCCACAGGAGCCCGCCGCCAAACTGATATTTGGTACGGATGATCTGCGTTTGAATCTCAAATTCCGACTCAAGGAGGCGTTTGTCCTCCTTATCGACGATGACCCCGTATGAACCGAAACCTTCCACCGCAAACTGTTCGTTAATGTGGTAATCGAGGATACCGGTCGCGAGATAGGAGTAAACGAAGGTCTGGTTCATAACGACCGACATCTGCCCACCGAGCTCCATACGTCCCGACTTACTAAAATAGCGCGGACGAATGACCCGGATTTCATAGTTACTGAAGCTCTCCGCAAAAACATCGGCCGGCATAAGCGTGAGAACCGCCATAAGAACAGCAAAGGCGTCAGAAAGCCTCTGCTTCACGGTTTTTGACGCCTTCCGCACGAAAACTCCTTAATTCGTTTCGCGACCAACCATCAGCTTGAACGTCACGAACTCTGCCTGCTGGGCCGACAGCATGATTCTTTTCATGAGCTTGAAGCGATGCGATTTGTCCATCTCCATAGTGAGCACGCCAGTCTTGCCAATGACAGATGGATCATCACCCTTGGCCGTTCTGCTGGCACCAAGCCGCTTATTCGCTTCTGCAACTTTCTTCAACTCATCAAAAACACCGCGGATAGCACCTTGATGTGACTCTCCGAGCTCACCCTGTGGAATGTCACTATCAACGATATTGGCTATTTTCTTGTCGTTTACAAAAAGTTCGGTCTTCGACACCGTGATCGCCGGCATCTCATCCAGAGCCAGAATCGTCTTCGAATCAGGGAGCTCAACACCCTGTGACACGTCGTGATTGACGGGATCAGTCGAATAACTCATCAACAAAAATGTGATCAAAATACTGAACACATCCAACATCGGCATGAGGTTAAGCGACAGCTGATCTTTTTTACCTGTACTGACTGATGCCATTGAAGACCCCTGTTGGACCTCTTAAAGAATGACGCTTCCCATAACGACCTTTGGGAAAAGACTCTCCCTGTCAGGCATGCCTGGTTTCCCGTCTACCGTGGCGGAATTAAACACAGGATCCGCTTCTTCACGAAGTTTGATACTGTCCAGCACCGCTGAGATGTTCTCCCAGATCACGTCGTCTTCGGTAAAAAACGTCAGTTTGTCCGTGTTGGGATTCTCTTTGCGAATCTGCACCAGGCGCGCATGCAGCTCTTTCATCCCATCTTTGTTATTGGAGTATGACCATTTCTGCTCGTTTTCCGGACCAGGCGACCAGGATGTGATGCACTCAATTTTTTCCTTCGAGAGATCCACCTTTACGGATATGGAGCGTTCGAGGTCCTCTTTCGGTGGTGGCGCGCTGGAAAGAAAAGGAATCTGCACTTCGATAATACCCGTAGCCATAAATACCGCAGAAAAAAGCAAAAAGGTGTTCAGCAACGAAAATACGTCGATGAAAGGAATAATATTCAGCTCGATGTCTGCAAAGTCCCGCTTCGGAAGCTGTTTTCTTTTTCGCTTTGCCACGCCAGGTTCTCCAGTCTGTTATCAGTCTTCCGACGCTGAAATCGTTCCGTCGGAGCCACCCCGGATTTTCATCTTCCGTGTGTAAAGCAAATCAGTGAGTCGGGCAGAGTTTTGATTGATGTCATCGATGATTCCCTGCTGCTTCATCATGATGATGCCGTAGGTCAGCAGGCATACCAATGCAGTACCCAGTCCAAACGTAGTCGCCTGGAGTGCGTGGGCGATACCCTGGGCCAGAATGATCGATTTCTGCGCCCCGCTGGCATTCGCCGCAGCGCCGAACGATTTCATCAGACCGAACAGTGTTCCCATCAGTCCAAGAAGTGTCGCAACGTTTGCTGTCGTTGCCAGAATCGGCAGCATTCTTGTCACTTTGGGAATTGCCGCCAGCTGCGCATGGTGCATGGCATTTTCAATTTCCTCGGTTGAATCGTTGGCTCGCTTCAACCCTTCCGACATGACGTAAGGAAGCAGTTTCGGCCGCGCTTTTTTGCATAGCCGGATCGCATTCTCAATGGAGTTATTCATGACCATCTTCTGCACGACCGCCATAAAACCCGCGGAATTCGTCAGGTCATATTGAAGCCAGTAGCGAAAGGTCCGCTCGATGATGACAACCACCGAGATCAGCAGACAAAGCAAAATCATGAACATGACGATCACGTGTGCAGGGTCATCACCCGTAAAAAAGGCGTTGTACAAGAAATCCTTCATCGCAGCTCCTCTTTGCGCCAAAAATTTATGCGTGTCCCTACGCTGGAAATACCCGAAGCCCCCAAATCACTAGTCCCGTAGTCGTCCCATAGTCGTCCCATTGACTTTCAAGGCTAATTCATGGGTTTTACTCATATTTTACGGACTTGCGCTCACCAAAGTCAACTGTGCCCACTCCTTGGGCAGCGCGAACTGCCTAATTTTGCGGCAGACTTCCCGATGGCCGCGCGACTTTGGTAGATTACCCGCATGCGTTCCGTTAGAATGACAGTCCTGAATTATTGACGAAATTACAGAATTTTGACGGGAGACCATTCTCAGTGAAGCACGGTGACTCCGAAGGCTCCTTCGCATTTACGACGAAACACCGCGAGTTCCTCGCCTGGGCGCGCAAAAATTCCCTTTGGCCGTACCCTTTTGGAACTGCATGCTGCGGCATCGAATACATGTCGGTGGTTGGTCCAAAGCACGACATCGCACGTTTTGGGGCCGAAGCGGTGCGCTTTTCCCCGCGACAGGCGGACCTTTTGATCGTGGCCGGAACGATAACGGAAAAAATGGCACCCGTGATCAAAAAGATCTGGGAGCAAATGCCGGAGCCGAAATGGGCGATGGCCATGGGAGCGTGCGCGTCCAGTGGCGGATTTTACCGGGCCTATCACGTACTCCAGGGGGTCGACCGTATTTTGCCGGTGGACATCTACGTTGCCGGTTGCCCGCCAACGCCCGAGGCGGTTCTTGCTGGCCTCATGACTCTTCAGGATAAAATAACGCAGGATGCTAAAGGCGGGCAGCGCGCGTAGATCGCATCGCCCCGAGTGCGCGGGAATCAGAACACCATGGCCCAAAAGCGAATTCTCTTCATCGACCTGCCGGGACAAAAGACGCTTCCCGATGGTTCGATGATCCGTATTTCCGGAGCTCTGGGAGAAATCACCTGCGTCACCGACGCCGCTGCCGCAGAAACAGCTCTGAACGCCATCCATGACCTTGCCATAGTCGTTTGCAACACCGCTCACTTCGATATTTTTACCGCCATCAGACGTCAGCATCCTCACGCAAGAATTATGCTGGTCACCGATGAAACAATGGAAAAATACAGCGCAAAACTGAACAACTCGGAGGACGCCCTGGTCGATCACGTGGTCGCCAACCGTGCACCATCTCCATGGACCCTGCATGAGTTTCGGGTCACGCTTCAGAAACTCATTCGAGGCGATATTTTTGGTCTGGAAAAGTATGTCGCACCCGGAACTGCTGTTCAGCACCTCACGGTCAAAGGGTCAGCCGACCGAGAACCATTTAATAGCCAGGTGATGGCGTTTGCCGACCAAAATCGCCTGGGTCATTATATGAGCAAACTGGCCTTCGGGATCAGCGAGGAATTGCTCATGAACGCCATTTATGACGCGCCCATCGCAGCAGGTCGGACCCATTATGGCGAGCTTCCCCGGACTTCTGCCATCGTCCTTCAGCCCGACGAGTACTCGACGCTGTCTTTTGCATGTGATGGAACCATCCTTGGAATCGGAATCGCCGATCCGTTTGGGGCGCTAAAACGCGACAAATTGTTTCAATACCTGAAAAAAGTGGTCAAAAGGGCTGATAGCGCCAATCTCATCGACACAAAAAAAGGTGGTGCTGGGTTAGGGTTTTTCAAAATACTTTATTCGAGCCACGCTCTGGTCGTGAATGTACATCCCGGACAGAGAACGGAAGTGATCGCGCTCATTGATATCGAGCATCAGGTGCGCGACTTTGCCAAGATGGCGCGGTCGATTCATTATTTCCTTGCATAGCTATTGTAAGGGTCAGCAGAAAGCTTTTTTTTCAATTTTGGAGCAGAAAGATGGCTAAGATCAAAGTGACGAATCCGGTTGTCGAATTAGACGGCGATGAAATGACCCGCATCATTTGGGCTGATATCAAAAACAAATTGATTCTCCCTTATCTGGACCTCGATATTAAATATTTCGACCTCGGTATCGAACACCGAGATAAAACAAGTGACCAGGTGACCCTCGACGCCGCCGAAGCCATCAAAAAATATGACGTTGGAATCAAGTGCGCAACGATCACCCCCGACGAAGCCCGCGTCGAAGAGTTCAAACTCAAGAAAATGTGGAAAAGCCCTAACGGCACCATCCGCAATCACCTGGGTGGCACTGTTTTTCGTGAGCCCATCATCTGCAAGAACATTCCACGACTGGTCCCCAACTGGAAACGTCCTATCGTCGTTGGCCGTCATGCCCATGCGGATCAATACAAGGCAACCGACATAAAGATTCCGGGCGCAGGCAAACTGACGATGGTCTTTGAACCAGCCGGTGGGGGCACTAAGCAGGAATGGGAGGTCAATACCTTCAAAGGAGCCGGCATCGGCATGGGGATGTTTAATACAGACGAATCAATCACCGGATTCGCCCATTCGTGCCTCCAATATGGACTGATGAAAAAATACCCGGTCTACCTGTCGACCAAGAACACCATTTTGAAGGTCTACGATGGTCGGTTTAAGGATATATTTCAGGCTGCGTACGAGAAGGATTACAAGGCAAAGTTTGAAGCCGCAGGACTGACCTACGAACACCGGCTGATCGACGACATGGTGGCCCAGGTTCTCAAGTGGGACGGTGGAATTGTTTGGGCATGCAAAAATTATGATGGCGATGTCCAGTCCGACACGGTCGCACAGGGCTTTGGCAGCCTTGGCCTGATGACTTCGGTTCTGGTTTGCCCTAACGGCAGAACCATCGAAACGGAAGCAGCCCACGGAACCGTGACACGGCATTACCGCCAGCATCAACAAGGAAAACCCACGAGCACGAACCCCGTTGCCTCAATTTTTGCCTGGACCCAGGGACTCGCCCACCGCGCGAAGCTCGACAACAACTCCGCCCTCACACATTTCTGCCAAACACTTGAAAAAGTATGCGTAGAGACCATCGAGGCTGGATTCATGACCAAAGACCTCGCGGTTTGCATTCATGGAAACAACATCCCTGCCAACGGCTATTTGAATACGGGTGATTTCCTGAACAAGCTGGCTTCGGGATTGAGTGGAGCATTGCGTTAGGTAGATTTTTCGATCTTGATGAGGAGACTTATGACGGCTGAGCAACGATTTGCAAACCGGATTGGCATTCGGAACGCTTGTTTAATGTCGCGTTTCGCGTTCTGTTTGCTCCTGGCAGGGTTACACGTATCCTGCTCCAAGGATGAGGCCCCTTCAGATCCGATTCAACCTTCTGACGCTGGAGCCATCGATCCCAATGCAGCTGCATTGCCGGCCGATCTTGGGGGACCGGTTGACCCTGCAACGGCTCCGGGCGATATTCCGGGCGACATACCAGGTGGGGACGTACCTGAAGATTCGGCTGCGGACGACGCTGTCGATGCGCCCCTGGGAACCCTCACGGAAGATCCATGGGCCGCCCCGGGTGAACCCTCGGATATCAAGGACGGCACAGGTTCTGTAAAAGGTGAGAACCTTGAAGGTGGAACCACGGCTGACACCGGCGGAATCCCATCCATGGGAGATGGAACTGAAGTTCCACCACCCGCCGCCAGCAGCAGCATCACCGATGACCAGAGCACTGGCCCTGGATACGTCCCCGCCAGGAAAAAGACAAAGAAAGCGCCAGCCGTTGTGGCGAACTCTTCCGGTAAAAAGAAAAAGAAGGCGAAAAGCAAGTCCGGTCCGAAGATAGCCGGTAAACAGAGCAAAAATGGTGAGAGCACCCGCTACGTCAAAGCGATTCAGTTGAATATTCGCTCCGCTCCCGACCGTAAATCGACGGTCGTTCGGCGGATAAAGGGCGGAGATAAAGTCACCGTGACCTTTGAAGGCCCCTGGGCAAAACTTGGTGAAGGTGAATATATCCGAACGAAGTATCTGTCGAAGTCACCGCAGCGCGCCGTCACCGAGGCCGAGATCGAAGCTGCCTGGGCTAAACGGAGTAAAAAGAAAGCCGTGAAGTCAAAGTCAAAAAAATCTTCGCGCTCAACGAAGCAACAAGATATTGCGCCGGAACCGGACGTAACCACAGACCTGCCGCAGAGCGCCCCTTCCGATGAGGTGCCGGAGGATGCGATGCATGGGGACCAGGATCCTCAATAACCAATGGTCATCGGATCAGGGACATGATGACCTCAAAGAGGATTAAAAAGACTATGGCTATCTCCATCCAGAAAAACTGACGATGGCGCGTCACATTCAGGAGCAACTCAATCGTTTCCTGAATGTGGCCGAGTTTGCGCGTCAGTGCTTCATATCGTTCCTGCAAATCGAAAACGGTCCGCAGATCCTCGTACAAAGTGTCCATAGTTTTGTCGTCCCAGATCAACTCAGGCCGATCCAAAAGGTGCAGAACTCCAATCACCTCGCTGCGCATGATCACCGTTTCAGCAATAAGGCGATGCAGCTCACGGCTTGGTCTGCCAAAAGTCCCCTGTCGTTCCAGGTGTTCCACCAGAATCATCACCTTGTTGTGGGTCTTGAAATACAACGCCTCGTAATAAGCCATGGCAGAACTCTGGGCCACCGTTAAGGCTACCACCTCCATGCGCTGCGGGGTCAGCTGATCGATGACTAATTTACTGAACTCAACGCGAGGTCGGTCATCTGGTGATTCTTCGACGTCGAAATCTTCAGGACAGGACGCTTCTCCAATCGGGGGAACCCGACACTTGCGAAAAGCCATTATTTCCTGCAGGTGTTTATCGGGTGCAACGTTCAAAAAACAGATGGCACCGAAGTTGTAGACAAAGACCGTTCCCCCGTGCGGAAGGGTTTTGCAGAAAGCAGCGCGCGGATCCATCAGGCTGGGAATTCCGCCGAAATCACGGGAAAGCTCCGGTATCGCAAAATTTTCCGCAAAAGCATATGCGGCGAAATGGTGAGTGTTTCGGGAAGTCATAAGCCGAACATTCCTATCTTACCGGTATCATTACATTCTTCGTCGCTCGGACTGCGCCAAGATTGCGCTTGCACAGGCACTTCACCTAAGTACAATGCAGTGCTCGCAAACGTCCGTGAATTTGGATCATATCATTAAGTCCCGGAAAGGTATTATCATGCGCCTGAAGATACTCGCGCTGCTCGTCAGTCTGTGTTCTGCCGAAGCGCTCGCTGCCGATAAGCTGGTCATTATCTCCCCCCACCGTAAGTCCATTCAGGAAGAATACATCCCGGTCTTCAAGCAATATTACAAAGACCAGTTCAAGGCTGACCTGGAAGTCGACTGGATCGATCAGGGCGGCACATCGAACGACCTGCGGTTTATCAGCTCAAAATTCTCCACCAACGCAAAGACTTCGGGAGTCGACATTTTCTGGGGCGGCGGCACGGCGGCGTTTCTCGAACTCCAGCGTGACAAATTGCTCGACAAGTTCACCCCGTCAGCCGCGTTGCAAAAGAGTCTTCCCGAACTGGCGGCTGGGGTTCCGATGTACGATAAATCACGGACTTGGTATGCCACAGCCATGTCGTCCTTTGGAATTTTCTACAACAAGCGCCTCATCTCTCTGGAAAAACTGGCTGAACCGAAAACGTGGGAAGATCTGGCGAACCCCAGGTTTCTAAATAAAATCTCTCTCGCGGATCCCCGGCACTCTGGCAGTGCCGGCTCAATGAACACCATCATTCTTCAGTCACTTGGCTGGGATAAAGGCTGGGAAGTCCTCACCGCTCAGGGCGGCAACAACCGCCAGTGGACCCATTCCAGTTCAGACCCGATTAAAGCGGTTGTTGCAGGTGATGCCTCGATCGCTCCGGCGATAGACTTCTACGCCATGGCAAAGATCGCTGATCTGGGGAAAGACAACCTCGGCTTTGCCCTTCCTGAAGGCAAAACGGTCCTGGATCCGGATCCCGCAGCGATTCTGAAAGGCGCGCCCAATCGCAAAGTCGCAGAACGCTTCATGGAATGGGTTCTTGGTGCTGATGCCCAGGCCATTCTTGTCCTTCCAAAAGGGGCTGCCGGCGGACCTCGTCAGGAAGCGCTCGCGCGGATGGCTGTCAACACCGAGACCTACGCAAAGACTGATGGAAAGCGCATCGAGAGCATCATCAATCCCTTCCAGCAAAAAAATTTCCTAAAAATCGACAACAATAAGGCTGCCACACTGAAGCGACCACTCGATGATCTGATCGGTGCGCTGCTGATCGACACCCACAAGGATTTGAAAACCGCCTGGGAGCGTATTATCAAGAATGGCGCGAAGCCCGCAGACCTCGCGGAACTTGCGAAGATGCCTGTCACCGAGGCCGAGTTAATCACTCTGGCTGCCAAATGGGACGACAACGTCTTCAGAAACGAAACCATCAATAAATGGGTGGCATTTGCCCGCGCGAAGTACCAGAAGCTGGGCGGTAGCACTCACTAATGCGTGTCGTATTTGAGAATGTTACTAAGCGCTATGGCGATTTTACCGCTGTTCGGGATCTGAATCTGACGATTCCGAGCGGCGCACTCCACTTTCTTCTTGGCCCGTCTGGTTGTGGAAAGACCACAACCCTGCGCATGCTCGCCGGTCTTGAAAAAGTGTCCTCTGGCCGCATTCTGTTTGACGACCGTGATGTCACGCAAATGCCTGCATCTGACCGCGGCATCGGCATGGTTTTTCAAAACTATGCCCTTTGGCCTCACATGACTGTCAGGAAAAATATTGAATACGGCCTGAAACTACGCAAGCTAACACCGGGTGACCTGAAAAAAAGGGTCGACGAAGTACTCGAATTTACGCAGTTGACTAACTTTGTCGAGCGCCTCCCCGGCCAACTTTCCGGTGGCCAGCAACAGCGCGTGGCCCTGGCGCGAGCCTTGGCGATCAGGCCCAATGTCCTTCTGCTCGACGAGCCGCTTTCGAACCTCGATGCGAAACTGCGTCTGGAGATGAGGGACAACATCAGCCGCATCCACAGGCAAACAAAAATCACGACCCTTTATGTGACCCATGACCAGAAAGAGTCGCTATCGATGGGGACCCATATCTCCGTCATGCATGCCGGCGACCTGATTCAGACGGCCCCGCCACGCGAGCTCTACCACGAACCCCATACACCGTTTATCGCCGGGTT
>Ga0154020_10000863_pt1 | contig 37402 bp, 33 predicted proteins | sample Klosneuvirus_201_FD_109709 | JGI IMG/M metagenome (GOLD analysis project Ga0154020, IMG submission 109709) | Active sludge microbial communities from wastewater, Klosterneuburg, Austria - Klosneuvirus_20160825_MG | ecosystem: Engineered > WWTP > Aerobic digester > Activated sludge | place... | reverse complement strand
GTGAAGTGGGAACAGCCGACTTATCGCGACTGGTTGCTCGGTGAAGTGGTGGTGGGCCACTTCTGGCCGCGGCCAGATCGCGAGGCCGCGCGCGGACGCGCGTGGGCTGTGGGCGCAGGCCTGAAGCTGAAGTTCTGACGACCACCCGATGCGCCTGAATCTGCTCACGCTGATGGAGGTGGCCGCGACCTTGGCGTTTGCGCTGTCGGGCCTGCTTGAGGCTGCACGCAAGCGCCTGGATGCCGTGGGTGTATGCGTGGTGTCGTTTCTGGCTGCCTTTGGAGGCGGCACACTGCGCGACGTGCTGCTCGACCGCAGGCCGTTCTTCTGGGTGGAGCACGCCTGGTGGCTGTGGGCGTTGCTGGCCCTGTGCATGGCGGCGATGCTGGTGATGCGGTCGCGCCACCTGGCTGTGACCGAGGCCGCCATCCAGTGGCCGGACATGGTGGGGCTGGGCCTTTTCACCGCCGGCGGCACCCAACTGGCGCTGCAGCACGGTATGCCGCCTATCGTGGCGGTCCTCATGGGCATGGTCTCGGCCGTTTTCGGAGGCGTGCTGCGCGACATCGTCTGCAACGAGATCCCGGCGGCGTTTCGTGACCACCGACCGTACGCCGTGTGTTCCTTCATCGGCGGGTGGATGGTAGTGGGTGCACAAGCGATGGAGGTTCCAGCCTGGATCGGCTTGGCAGCCGCCACGGTGACTGCCGCTGGACTGCGCGCGGTGGCCGTGATGGCGGACTTTCGATTGCCTGCCTGGGAAGTCGGCCCGGACAGAGCTGAGAGACGTGACAGCTGATCCCGTGTGCTCGCCGTACAGACTAATGACGATTCGCCATTGTATAGTTAACATAATACACATTGTCGCGCTTTTGAACTCCCTGGGGCCGGTATCGTTCGGTCCATCGGTGCCCGCCTCAGCGTCGCTGAGGCTCGCTGGCGCGGTTCGAGACGGTGGGTGCGCTGGCCGCAGCGCGGTGCCCAGGAGCAAGCATCCGCTCCATGCGCTTGGCCGCAACCCGTCGCACGAAAAATCGCTCGAGCCTGTTCGCACTGCCCAACATCGCGGCGGCAGTCTGGCTGCACTGGCGATGCAATGCCGCGCGCCGTTCCTCTGGCCAAGACTGCTGGACCTTACGGGAACGCTCAAGCCGGGCGCGCGCCGCGTCCTCGTCGCGCGCACCGGCGATGTACTGGTCACCGATCAGTACCGCCGCGTTCTCGAGTTCGGCACGCAAGGCGGTTCGGGCCGTGCCATCGCCGTTGCGGGCTCGTTCCACCAATGATTCAGCGCGGCTTTCGATCACCGCGACGCAATCGGCTGCAGCATCGGTCGCGGCCGCCGGACCCGCATGCGCGATGAGGCCCGAACCCAACCAGCCGGTCACCCAGACCACGGTCCGCCACGCGGGGCCGAGGCTGCGACCCAGTCGAGAAGCCAGACGCTCAGGATGTGAAGGTGGCATGGCGAGTCAACGCGCCAGAGCACCGCGGCGCCGACCGGCCTGCGGCTCGCCATAGAGCCGTGACAGAAGTTCGCGCATCCAGCGATGTCCGGGGTCCTCGTGCATGCGCCAGTACCAATGCAAGCCGACCTCCAACGGCGGCAAGCCCAACGGCGGCTCGGCGATCTGGAGCCCGAACTGCTGTGCAAACCGGCGACCCGGTCGGCTGGGAACGATGGCCACCAGATCGCTGCGCGCCAGAATCTCGGGCAAGACCGCAAAGTGCGGCACGGTCAGCCGGATGCGGTTGTCCAGTCCGAGCTGCAGCAGGCTGCGGGCAGGCTCCGCATGGCTCTTCACCAGCACGAAGTCGAGTTTTCCCAGCCCCTTGCGCGTGCGCATGCCCTCACCGGCGGGATGGTCGCGCCGAGCCAGGACCACATAGCGATCCAGCAGCAACGACTGGTGATGTACGCCGCTGAGATGCGGCAGGTAGCCTACCGCCAGGTCGATGCGCCCCTGCTCCATCGCCCCCAGAACTGCCTCCCCAGCCAGCTGGATGGCTTCGACGCGCACTTTCGGTGCCTCTCGATCGAGCTCCTCCATCAGCCCTGGGAGGAACTCACCTTCGCCCAGGTCGCTCATGTGCATGACATACCGGCGCTCGGAGCGGGCGGGGTCGAATCGCCCCGTCTCGACCAGCGCGAGGTCAATGGTCTTGAGTGCGGCCTCGACGAAACGCGCGAAGTGCTCCGCCTTGGCAGTGGGTGCCACGCCGCCCGCGGTGCGCACGAACAGTGGATCTTTCAGCGCCAGCCTCAACCGGGTAAGGCTGTGGCTCACAGCGGGTTGCGACAGGCCCAGTAGCTCGGCTGCCCTGCGAACGTTTCGTGCGTTGTGCACGGCGTGAAACACCCGCAGCAAGTTCAGGTCGAAGTGGGCAGTTTGATTCACTGGACGAATCAAAAGCAAAAAGCCGATTGTATGGACGCATGTGCGCGACGCCCGTAAAGTGCGCCGATGGAAGTGCAATTCACGCGCGAGATCGAGCAACTGCGGCTCGGTGCAGGCCAGGTGTTCCACGGTGAAGGCATCCTGGCCATCACCAAGGCACTGTTGCAGTCGGGCGTCAGCTACGTCGGCGGCTATCAAGGGGCGCCGGTGTCGCATCTTCTGGACGTTCTGGTGCAGGCGCGGCCCTATCTCGAAACCCTGGGCGTGCAGGTACAGGCATGCGCCAACGAAGCCTCGGCTGCCGCCATGCTGGGGGCATCGATCCACTATCCCGTGCGTGGCGCGGTGACATGGAAATCGGTCGTCGGCACCAACGTCGCATCGGATGCGCTGTCGAACCTGGCATCGCCGGGCGTGCGTGGCGGTGCGCTCGTGATCGTGGGCGATGACTACGGCGAGGGAGCCAGTGTGGTGCAGGAGCGCACCCATGCCTTCGCGATGAAGTCGACACTGCTGCTGATCGACCCCCGCCCTGACCTGCCGTGGATGGTCCACATGGTCGAGCAAGGCTTCGCGCTGTCGGAGGCATCGTCGATGCCGGCGATCTTGCAGCTGCGCATCCGCGCCTGCCATGTGCGCGGACAGTTCGAGTGCTGCGACAACGTGGCGCCGGCGATTTCCTCGCGGCATGCTCTGCCCGATCCGGCCGCATTCGACTACTCGCGGCTGTCGCATCCGCCGGTGATCTTCAGCCAGGAAAAGCTCAAGGTGGATGAGCGCCTGCCCGCCGCGCGGCAAGCCATTGTCGATCGAGGACTGAACGAGCGCTTGGGTGACGATGCCGGGCCACTGTCCGAGCTGGGCATCGTGGTGCAGGGCGGCCTGACCAACGCGCTGGTGCGGGCCATGCAGTTGTGCGGCCTGGCCGATGGGCTGGGCGAGGTTTCGCTGCCGGTGCTGGTGCTCAACGTCACCTACCCCCTGGTGCCGTCGCAGATCGAGTCGTTCTGCGAACCGCGTCGAGCCGTGTTGGTGGTGGAGGAGGGCAGCCCGGAGTTCATCGAACTCGAGATAGCCGCAGCCCTGCGCCGCGCCGGCCTTGCCACCGCGTTGCATGGCAAGGGTGACCTGCCCGCCGCGGGTGAGTACACGGTCGAGGTGCTGGCGCGTGGGCTGCTGGCCTTCCTGCAGCAGCACGCGCCTGACCACCCCGGCATCGAGCTCGCGCAATCGTGGCTGGCGGCCGTGCAGGCGCAACGCGCCGCGGCTGCTCGCATGCTCGAGCGTCCCCTGCCGCCTCGACCGCCGGGCTTCTGCACCGGATGCCCCGAGCGGCCGGTGTTTTCGGCCCTCAAGCTGGCGCAGCAGCAACTGGGGCCGGTGCATGTGGCCGCCGATATCGGATGCCATGCGTTCGGCACGTTCGCGCCGTTCTCGTCGGGTCATTCAATCCTCGGCTACGGCATGAGCCTGGCCAGCAGCGCGGGCGTCGGACCGCTGATGCAGCGGCGCACGCTGGCGGTGATGGGCGACGGCGGGTTCTGGCACAACGGCTTGCTCAGCGGCGTGCAGTCGGCGCTGTTCAATGGCAACGATGCGGTGCTGTTGATCTTCAAGAATGGATACACATCGGCCACGGGCACGCAGGAAATTCTTTCGTCGCCGCACGCCCAGCCAGATGACACACCCGATGCCGACGTTGCCGCCAGCCGAACCGATCGCAACCACACGATTGAGGCCGCGCTGCAGGGGCTGGGCGTGCAGTGGCTGCGCACCGTGCACAGCTATCGCGTCGAGGCGATGCGACGCACGCTCATCGACGCCTTCGAGTCGCCCTTCAAGGGCCTGAAGGTCATCATTGCCGAGGGTGAATGCCAGCTCGAGCGCCAGCGTCGATTGCGGCCGTGGATGGCCCGCATGTTGCAGCGGCGCGAGCGCGTGGTGCGGGTGAAGTACGGCGTGGACGAGGACGTGTGCACCGGCGACCATGCGTGCATGCGCCTGTCGGGTTGCCCGACCCTGACTCTGAAGGACAACCCGGATCCGCTGAAGATCGATCCGGTGGCCACCGTCACCGAGGGCTGTGTCGGTTGCGGGCTGTGCGGGGAGAACGCGCATGCGGCTGCCCTGTGTCCGAGCTTCTACCGCGGCGAGCGGGTGACGCATCCCCGCTGGCACGAGCGGGCGTTGCACGCGTTGGGTGCACCGCTGCGGCGATGGTTGATGGGAGCTACGCGATGACGGCAACTCTCGACGCGCCGTCGCCCGACTCCGTGCCGCGCGTTCTGTCGCTGCTGGTGTGTGCCCTGGGCGGCGAAGGCGGCGGCATCCTGACGCAGTGGCTGGTGGATGCGGCCGAGCGCGACGGCTATCCTGTGCAGGCCACGTCGGTGCCTGGGGTGGCGCAGCGCACCGGTGCCACCACCTACTATCTCGAGCTGTACCCGGTGCCGCTGGCCCAGTTGGGCAAGCGCAAGCCAGTGTTCAGCCTCTTTCCGGTTCCTGGCGCGGTGGACCTGCTGGTGGCGTCCGAGTTGCTCGAGGCCTCGCGGCAGGCGTCGCTGGGACTGCCCTCCCCTGACCGCACGGTGCTCATCGCAGGGACCGGGCGTGCACTGACCACCCAGGAGCGCATCGTTTGTGGCGACGGGCGGCTCGACGCGGCCATGCTGGAGGCGGGCCTGCGGCGCTCGGCGCGTTCGTGCCACTTGATCGATCTGGCAGGCTGGGCTCGTGAGGCCGGCACGGTGGTCAGTGCCGTGATGTTCGGTGCCGTCGCGGCCAGCGGCGTGTGGCCACTTTCGCGTTCCAGTTGCGAGGCTGCCATCGCCGGCGCTGGCGCGGGCGCGACGGCGAGCCTGCGCGGGTTCGCGTTGGCCTGGGATAGGATGCGGGCTTTGATGGCCGATCCGAAGGCCGGAACAGCCACCGCCTCGGCTGGGCCGGGCGGTCCTGCCGACGGCCCCTCGCGTGACAGCCCCACGCAGCACCCGGTGTCGCAACTGCCGCAGCCATGGGCCGAGCGCTTCGCGCCCGCTGTACACACGGTGCTGGCGCAGGGTGTACGGCGGCTGCGCGAGTACCAGGACGACGCCTATGCGCAGCTCTACCTGGAACGGGCCTGGGCCGTCCACCAGGCCGAATTGGCAGCCGATCCGCAGGCCCACACGGGCCATGCAGTGACGCGTGAGTCGGCGCGGTGGCTGGCACTGTGGATGGCGTTCGACGACATTGCACGAGTGGCCCAGCTCAAGGCAGCCGCCACACGATTCGAGCGCGTACGGCGCGAGGTTGGCGCAGGCCCTGACGACCTGCTGCGCATCCGCGATCACTTCCACCCCGGCGTGCCCGAGATTGCAGCAGTGTTGCCGCCCGCATGGGCTGAGCGCGTTCGGCGCTGGGACAACCGACGGATGCAATCGGGCCGGCCGTCCTGGGGCCGGGCCATCCGCCTGCCCAGCCACACGGTTGGTGGGCTGCTGGTACTGCGCCTGCTGGCGTCGTTGCGCCACTGGCGCCCACGTGGCAGCCGCTGGATCGAGGAGCAGCGGCTCATCGAGCGCTGGCTCGGCTCCGTGGTCACCGGCGTGCGCGAGCAGCCCAGCCTGGGCCTGGAACTCGCCCGATGCGGCCGACTGGTCAAGGGCTACGGCACCACGCACGCACGGGGCATAGGCCATCTCTTGCACATCCTGGACCAGCTCTCGCACGATGTATTGGCCGTGTGCAGCGCTCGCGAAGCGGCACTGGCAGACGACTGCGGACGATCGGTGCCGCCGCCTCCACCTGGCACGGCATCGGCACCGAAGGTCCAGACCCTGCACTTTGTCCCGCGGCGCAAGCCCGCCGCGGATCCTGCCCCTGAACCACAACACCGAGGAGACCCGTCATGACCCATCGCCGACCCGCTGGCCGCCTGCTGCGCAGCCTGTCGCAGTTCCTGGCGCTGCTCGCCTTGCCGCTGGCGGCTTCAAGCCAGGGTGCACCCATTGTCCTGAAGGTGCATCACTTCCTGCCTGCCACATCCAGCGCGCAGGTCAGGCTGATCCAACCGTGGTGCGACAAGGTCGCCCGCGAGTCGACCGATCGCCTGAAGTGCCAGATCTATCCGTCGATGCAACTGGGCGGCACGCCGCCGCAGCTGTTCGAGCAGGCCCGCGACGGCGTGGCCGATGTGATCTGGACCGTGCCCACATACGTGGCTGCGCGTTTCAGCAAGTCCGAGGTGTTTGAACTGCCTTGGATGGCCAGTTCGGCCAAGGCAGGCAGCCAGGCGCTGTGGACCTACGTGCAGAAGAATTCCCAGGATGAGTTCAAGGGCGTGCACCCGATCTTCATGCATGTGCACGACGGCGCGCTGTTCCACTTCAGCAGCAAGCAGCCGCGCACGCTGGAGGATATGAAGGGGCTGAAGATTCGCGCTGCAACGAGGGCCAATGCACGCATGCTGGCCGCGTTGGGGGCGACCCCGGTGCAGATGCCTCTGCCCGGTGTACCCGACGCGCTGTCCAAGGGCGTGGTCGATGGCGCTGCTGTCCCGTGGGAGGGTTCGCCTGCCATCAAGCTGCCTGAGATCGCGCGCTACCACCTCGACGTGCCCGCAGGAACGCCCCGCATCTCGAACACGATCTTTCTCTTCGGGATGAACCAGGCCCGCTACGACAGCCTGCCTGCCGACCTGAAGCAAGTCATCGACGCAAACAGCGGCCTGGCCATGTCGGCCTGGGCCGGCGAAACCGGCTTTGATGCGGTGGTCGAACCGTTTCGAAAGGTGGCTCGCGATCGTGGCAACACAATGCACGTGTTGGGCGAGGCCGAACTGCAGCGCTGGGTGAAGGCCACTGACAGCGTCGACGACGAGTGGGTTAAGGAGGTGACGGCCAAGGGCGCCGACGGTCGCCGACTGCTCCAAGAGGCCCGCGATCTCGTGCGCCAGTACGCTCGGCCCTAGCAACGTCATGGCCGCTGCCCTGCGCTCGCGTGGGGAAGAGGCCGACCACTGGGGTGAGTCCGGTGCCCGGGAGGTCGTGACCATCCAGTAAAGTTGCCGCTTCTCGGATGGGAGGATCCCCGATGTCCGCAGCCCGAACCGGCGGCGTGCAGGCGTTCGCCTGCCGCGTCACACTGGTCATGGGTGTCGCGCTCGCTGCTATCGCGGCCGCGCAAGCCCAAGTGCCCAGCGAGCGCACCCCCGGCCTGGCCGATCACACGCCGCGCTGGCATGCACTCGCCGGTGCGCGCCTGGTACTTGCGCCAGGCCAGGTGGTGGAGTCGGGCACGCTGGTGATGCGCGACGGGCTCATCGTGGCTGCGGGCCGCAACGTGGCGGTGCCCGTCGGTGCGCGGGTCTGGCGCTTGGACGGGCGTACGGTGTACGCGGGCTTCATCGACCTGAACAGCACGATCGGCGTGCCTGCTGCGTTGCGTCCCTTGCCGCCCTCGCGACCGGCCTGGGGTCCGGGTGCAGAACTGCCGGAGCCGGCTGCCTCGGCCGCGCCGGTGCGCGCGCCAGTGGCCCGGGGACTGGCGGCACGCAACCCGTTCGTGCGCGCCGAGCAGGACATCGCCTCCCAACTCGACTGGCGCGTGGATGAGGTTCGTGCCGCCCGGGCATTGGGATTCGCCACGGTGCTGGCCGGACCGGCCACCGGTGTCATTCGGGGCCAGGGCGCGTTGGTGAACCTGCTCGACCCTGATGAGTCACGCGCGCCGCGCGCAGCGGTGCTGCAGCCGCGCATCACGCAACACATGGCTCACGAGATTCAGCGTGGGCGCGATGCCGGCTACCCCAGTTCGCTGATGGGATCGATCGCGCTGTTGCGGCAGACGCTTCACGATGCCCGTTGGCATCGTGCGGCCGTCGCTCATGCCGGCCAAACCGACCATGTGCAGCGGGTGGAGCCCAATGCCTCGCTCGAAGCGCTGGCCAGCGTGCTCGACGGACGCCAGCCTGTGGTCTATGCCACCGAGGAAGAGCAAGACTACTTGCGGGTAGCCCGCGTGCGTGACGAATTCGGTCTGCGGGCCATCGTGCTGGGCAACGGACACGAATACCGCCGCGCCGCGCAGATCAAGGCACTGGGGTTGCCGTTGGTCGTACCGCTGACGTACCCGTCGCCGCCAGCGGTGGACGACCCGGACGCCGCACTCGATGTGCCGCTGGACGAACTCCAGCATTGGGAACAGGCGCCGTCCAACCTGACCCTGTTGCATCGCCACGGCGTGAGCGTCGCCATCACCTCAGCCGGACTGAGGGACGCACAGCGCGAGTTCTGGCCCCGGCTGAGGCAAGCGGTGCGCCGCGGGCTGCCTGCCGATCAGGCACTGGCGGCGCTGACATTGGTCCCGGCGCAATGGCTGGGACAGCAGTCGCGGCTGGGTACGCTGGCAGAGGGCAAGCTGGCCAACGTGGTGGTGACCCGCGGCGACCCATTCACGCAAGACGACGCCCAGGTGGAGCTGGTGTTCGTCGATGGGCAGCCCTGGCCAACAGAGTCATGGGGCCGGGCCGACATCCGTGGAACCTGGGAGGTCGATGACGGGGCTGCAGCCACGACCTGGACGATCGTCGGCACTGCGGGGCGCCCGAACTGGACCGTCGATGGCACACGCTGTACGCCGAGCATGCATGGTGCGCGCATGGTCCTGCGTTGGCCTTGCCCGGAAGCATCGCCAGGGGCCAAAGGCGCTGCGCCGGCTCGCACCATCGTGGCCGATCTCCATGGCGATCGCCTCTCCGGAACCTGGCAGGCCACCGATGGCGCGCTGCACCCCTGGTCGGCGCGACGCGTGGCGGCGGCGGTTGCCGCAGGTGCCAGCGCGTCGGCTTCGGGTTCCGCCGTTGCAGCCGTTCAGGCGCCCCCGAAGGCGAGCGATCCAGCGGCCACGTATCCGGCCGGCGCATACGGCATCGCGGCGCCGCCGCGTCCGGCGGCCGTGCTGGTGCGGCGGGCCACGGTCTGGACCGGCGCTGCGGCCGGTCGCGTCGAGCCCTCCGACCTGTTGGTGCGTGACGGACGTATCGCCGCCGTGGGGCGTGATCTGGCGGCACCGCCCGGCGCGGTGGTGATCGAGGCCGCAGGCAAGCATGTCACGCCGGGCCTCATCGACGCCCACTCGCACACGGCCGTGGCACGCGGCATCAACGAAGGCACGCACTCAGTGACGGCGCAGGTGCGCATTGGCGACGTGCTCGATGCCACCGACATCAACATCTACCGCCAGTTGGCCGGCGGGGTCACGGCCGCGAATGTGCTGCATGGGTCGGCCAACACCATCGGCGGGCAATCGCAGGTGATCAAGTTGCGCTGGGGAAACGACGCGCAGGGGCTCGTGTTCGATGCTGCCGCACCTGGTATCAAGTTCGCCCTGGGCGAAAACGTCAAAGGTGCAAACTGGGGCGACGGCAGTCGCTATCCGCAAACGCGCATGGGTGTCGAGCAGGTGCTGCGCGATGCGTTCACCGCAGCACGCGCCTACGCCGCCGGGTGGGCCCAGTGGCGCAGCGCTGGCGCGCGTGCGCCGGAGCCGCGGCGCGATCTGCAGTACGAGGCGTTGGTCGAAATACTCGAGCGCCGCCGGTTGGTTCACGTGCACTCGTACCGCGCTGACGAAATCCTGATGTTCACGCAGGTGGCTCGCGAGTTCGGCCTCGAGGTGGCGGCCTTCCAGCATGTGCTGGAGGGCTACAAGGTGGCCGACTCGATCGCCGGCATCGGCGCTGGCGCGTCCACGTTTTCGGATTGGTGGGCATACAAGATGGAAGTGATGGACGCCGTTCCGTCCAACGCGGCCATGCTTCATCGCCACGGGGTGCTGACCAGCCTGAACTCCGACAGCAACGAGCTGGCTCGTCGCCTCAACACCGAGGCGGCCAAGGCTGTGAAATATGGGGCGCTTACGCCGCAGGAGGCGCTGGCGCTGGTCACGATGAATCCGGCGAAACAGCTGCGCATCGAGGCGCGAACCGGCACGCTGGAACCGGGCAAGGACGCCGACTTCGTGATCTGGAGCGGACCGCCGCTGTCCACGTTCAGCCGGGTGGAGCAGACGTGGATCGAGGGACGCCGCTACTTCGACCTGGACGCAGACCGCGAACTGCGCGCCAGTGTCCGCCAGGAGCGGCATCGCCTGCTGTCGCTGGCCCTGCCCGCCCGGCAGGCGCAGCTGGCAGCGGTGGGTTCAGCAGGCGCAGGACGTGCGGCTACCACCAAAGGCGCAGGCGATGCGCCCCCGCGGTCCGAACTGCGAAGCAGCGATCTGGGCGCCCTGCCCTGGCTGGACAGTCTGGCCCGGCTGCGCGCCTGGAGCGGCAGCTACGGCGGTGGTTCGACCTGGCATGAGTGCACGGAGGACGCGCGATGAACAGCGTGGGAAACCGTCGGCGCGACCTGCTGCGTTTGGCCGGCGCATGCTGCGCCTGGGGCTTCGCAGCGCGCGCACGTGCCGCCGAGGAAGTGCCACCACCGCCCCAGCGCGAACCCTTTGTCGTCACCGGAGCGACACTGCACCCCGTCAGCGGGCCCAGCTTGCCCGGCGGTCGCTTGTGGGTGGAGCACGGCCGGATCAAGGCCGTCCTGGGTGCCGATGCCCCACTGCCTGCGGCGGCAGCAGCGGCGCCCCGGCTTGACCTGGCAGGGCGCCATGTTTATCCCGGGTTCATCGCGGCCAACACATCTCTCGGGCTGTTCGAGGTCAATTCGGTGCGCGCCACCCTCGACACCACCGAAACTGGCGCCATCAACCCCCACGCACGCGCGGTGGTGGCGGTCAACGCCGACAGTGAACTCATCTCGGTGGCCCGGACCAACGGCGTTCTCGCCGCGCTCACGGTGCCACTGGCCGGGCGCCGGGGCTTGATCAGCGGGACTTCTGCGTTGATTCAGCTGGACGGCTGGAATTGGCAGGACATGTCGCTGATTCCCGAAGTCGGCCTGCACGTGCATTTGCCCTCGATGCGCCTGACCCGGCATGCATTGCCGGCCTTGTCGGAACCCCTGCTCGACGAGTTGCGTCGCAGCACGAGCCAGCGTCTGCGGCTGCTCGACGAGTCCTTCGAGTCGGCGCGTGCCTACAGCCGGCTGCGACAGTCCGACCCGCATGCCCCGTGGGATGCGCGCTGGGAGGCCATGCGGCCGGTGTTCGAACAGCAGCGGCCGGTGTTCGTCCATGCCGACGACCTCGCCCAGATCCGCCATGCCCTCGGCCTGGCTGAGCGCTTCGAACTGCGGCTGGTCATTGTGGGTGGCGCTGATGCCTGGCGGATGCCGGAGCTGCTGCGCCAGCGTGGCGTGCCGGTGATCGTGGCAGGCGTGCACGAACTGCCCCGCCGACGCGATGACGACGCCGACACGCCGTATCGCCTGCCGGCGCGGCTTGCACAGGCTGGCGTGCAGTACTGCATCTCGCGCGTGGGCGGCGAGCGCAGCGCCTCGAACGAGCGGAATCTGCCCTACGAGGCGGCCACTGCGGCTGCACACGGGCTGCCACCCGACGAGGCACTGAAGGCCATCACCCTGCATGCAGCCCGCATACTGGGCGCAGACGATCGACTCGGTTCACTCCAGCCTGGGCGCCTGGCCAGCTTCATCGTGACCGATGGCGACCCGCTGGAAACCACCGCCCGCATCGAGCGGTTGTTTGTGCAAGGGCGCGAAGTCGATCCTGGCAACCGCCAACGCCGACTGGAACGCAAGTACGAGCAGCGCTACCGACCCGCGCCGGGCGCTGTCCGATGATGCGCCAGCTGTCAGCAACGATGCGCTGCGAGATTGTTGAGCCTCTCGTCATCACCCCGGCACGTACACTGGACGGCGAAATGGCCGAGGGAGCGCATATGTCGATCGCGACGGGTGGGGTAGCTGGCAAGGGTTGGATGGCGTGCGTCGCACTGGGCGCCGCATTGACGGCCGCGCCCGCAATGGCCGAGGATTACCTCGACACGGCCGCAAAGTCGGCCTGCGAGTGCGCCGAACGCATTCCTGGTGCAGCGAACGCCAACGAGGTAAAGATGCATGCGGGGGTGTGCATGATCCGCGCCGTCGTGCCGTTCAAGGAGCAACTGCGGGCCGACCATGGGGTCGACCTCGACAACCCCCGCAAGGACAGTGAGCGTCTCGGTGCACTCGTCGGGGCCCGCATGACCCAGCACTGCCCGGCCCTGATGGTTCGCCTGGCGCGCGCAGCGGCACCAGGCGATGCCGGTCAGACGGTGGAGCTCACCGTAGAGGGTACGGTCACGCGGGTCGAGAAGGAGCCGTTTGTCATCCTGACCGTTCAGGATGGTGATGGGCGAACGGTGAAGTTGTGGTGGCTGCAGTCCGTGCCATCGGGCATCGACTTCGTGAACACTTACGAGTCGCTGGCCGGTCGCAGGCTGAAGGTGAGCTACCAGCCCCGCGACTTCTTCGACCCACGGATCAGCGACTATCGCAAGTTCAACGTGATCTCGCGCATCTGGTAAGTGCCGGGGTCGGCACGCCAGACGGGCCGTGCCTGGGCAACTTACTGTGCGTCGGTGTCGTCGGGCTCGTCGCCCGCTTCTTCGATGCCGCGGTCGAACTCGCGGGCCACGCCTGCCTGGCCGGGCAGCACCGGCTTGTCCAGCGGGCGGCAGACCCGGCGGTGCAGGCGCTCCAGGCGTTGCGAATGCTCCACTCGGGCCAGAACGGCCTGGGGGTCGAGCAGCAGGGCGAATGGGTTCGCAGGGGTTTGCAGGGTCGACATGGCCAGTTCCTTCGCGGATCGGTGATCACACTGTAGGAGCCCCAGCCGCGCAAGTGAAGTCAGCCCGCGGGCAGAAACAGTGTCAGATTTCCGCTGACACGGCGCCGCGAACGCCAGACCCTAAATCGCGGCCCGGTACCACCCCGGTCACTTGGGCGCCGAGGCGGCGCGGGTAGCCAGCAGGGCGGCCAGGGGTTCGCGCCCGCCCAGCCTGGCGAACGCAGCGGCATCGAGTTGCCGATCGTTGTGCAAGCGCGCGTCGGCGCCGCGTTGCAGCAGCAGGTGCACCGTCGCCTCGCTGCCGTAGCGCGACGCCATCATCAGCGCCGTGGTTCCATTGGGCGACCGAGCGTTGATGCGGGCACCGGCGTCCAACAGCCAGCGCGACAGCTCGGGTGGGCCGCCCGTGGCAGCGTAGTGCAGCGGCGTCCAGCCCTCGCGGTCGATGCGGGCACCGCGCTCGGCCAGACGCTTGGCCCAGTCGGTACGTCCCTTGAGTGCGGCCATCATCAGCGACGTCTCGCCTGCGGCATTGGCCAGATCGGGTTCCAGCGTCGGCGACTGCAGCAGGACCTCGGCCACCCGCTCGGAGCCCTCGCGCATGCACAGCAGCAGTGCCGGTTGCCCATCCTCGTTGCGCGAATTGGGATCAAACCCGCGCTGTATCAGTCGCTCCACGGTGGTGGCGTCGTCGAGCACCACCGCCTTGAAGAAGTCCTCGTAGGCGCCGGCGTGCGCACCAGAAAAACACAATGCCAGAATAAGTTGGGCGATCTTCTTAAAGTAATTCATTCGATTCACTGAACTCCTTCGGGTCATGTTGCTGGCAGTTTTGGGCCCGCCAATGCAGGTGTTTGCTCGACATCTGGCAATGCGAACAGGCGCCGCGCGTTGGCGCTGGTGGCCTGGGCCACGATGTCAAGCGGCAAGCCCTTGACCTGCGCAATGACCTCCGCCACATGCGGCACCCACGCCGGCGTGTTGATCTTGCCGCGGTGCGGAACCGGGGCCAGGTAAGGACTGTCGGTTTCGATCAGGCAGCGCTCCAGCGGCACGAAACGGGCCACGGCACGCAGGTCTTCGGCGTTGCGGAACGACACGATGCCGGAAAACGAGACATCGAAGCCCAGGTCGAGCGCTCCGCGGGCCGTTTCCAACGTGTCGGTGAAGCAGTGGAACACACCACCATCGTCACATGGGCCCTCTTCGCGCAGTATGCGCAGCGTATCTTCAGCCGCGCTGCGCGTGTGGACCACCAGCGGACGGGAACTGGCCTTCGCGGCGCGGATGTGCACACGGAACCGCTCACGCTGCCACTGCATCTGTTCGATGCTGCGGCCGGCCAGTCGGTAGTAGTCAAGCCCGGTTTCGCCGATGGCCACCACCCGCGGCAACTGGGCACGCTCCACCAGGTCGGCCATGTCGGGTTCGCGCACGCCCTCGTTGTCGGGGTGGACACCGACCGTGGACCACAGTTCTGGGCACCGCAGCGCCAGACCGTGAACCGTCGGGAACTCCTCCAGAGTGGTGCAGATGGCGACCGCCTGGACGACGCGGGCGCGCGCCATATCGAGACGGATTCGGTCGATGTCGCCGAGCAGTTCGGGAAACGACAGGTGGCAATGCGAGTCAATGTACATCGGCGCATCGTAGCCGGCGGACAAGGCCGTGCCGCTCGCGACAGGGGTTCGCAATTTCGGCAGCAGGGCCGGGTACCAAAGCCGCGGCGCGCGGCTCGCGCGGGTGCTTAGACGGTTTGCGTCGGCTTGGACGATGAAATCAGGGTGCCCAGGATTTCTTCGATCTTGATCTTGAGCAGTCGGGTCTTTTCGTCGGCCGGGAAACGAACGCCCACGCCCTGGGTGCGGCCGCCAGATGCGTTGGCCGGTGTGATCCACGCAACCTTGCCGGCCACTGGGTAGCGCTGGGGGTCATCGGGCAACGACAGAAGCAGGTAGATGTCCTCGCCCAATCTGTACTCGCGCGTGGTGGGCACAAACAGCCCGCCATCGGCCAGCAGCGGGATGTAGGCGGCGTACAGTGCGCCTTTTTCCCGGAACACGAGCTGGATAACGCTGGGCCGGGCGCCGGCCGGCGTCGTCGTTGCTGCAGCAGTGGGCCGAGGCGTGGGCGTGTTCATCGGCCCGAGTTTAGCGAAGGCCGGCCCCCATGGGCACGAGCGTTTTCGTGATGCGGCCACAGCGATGCGCCTTGTGTCACGAGGGACTCGATCAGCAACGCAGCGTTCCAGGGGTGTTCGTCGTGATGGGCCACTCGCCACAGCTCGCGCTGCCAGTGCGCCAGTGCCTCCAGCCCCGGTGGCTCAGGCCACTTTGCAGCCGTGATGAACCGCGCGGGTGCGCCGAACGACCGCACCTGCAGATCATGCGCCAGCTTGAACAGCACATCCACCACCCGCGAGACGCTGCGCCCGAGCAGCGGCCTGGCGTCGCCGCGCGCCAGGGCCATCGGCAACGCCCCTATCCAGTCGGCATCCAACCCTTCGGCAGCCAGATCCAGCGCCAGCACTGGACTGCCGCCGGCCAATGCCAGCAGGGCCTCGGGGTGTACCAGCCCCCTGGTCCTGAGCCAGGAGAGCGCCACGGTCGTCTCGGGCGCGCCCAGGCGCAGCCGCTGGCAGCGGCTGCGCACCGTCGGCAGCAAGCGTTCGGGATCAGTAGTGGTCAGCCACAATCGCATGCTGCCAGCGGGCTCTTCGAGCGTCTTGAGCAGCGCGTTGGCCGATGCAGTGTTGAGCTGATCGGCCGGATGAATGATGAGTGCCTTGCCGCGTCCACGCCCGGCGGTGCGGTGGGACCAGTCGATGGCCTGGCGCACCGCGTCGACACGAATCTCGCGGCTGGGCTTGGCGTCGCTGCATCCCGTGCCCTCGTCATCACCCTGCCAGCCCAGCGCCGAGCGCAACGCATCGGGCACGAGAATGTGAAGGTCGGGATGGGCGCGCTGGCTCACGAGGTGGCAGCTCCCGCACCTGCCGCAGGGCGCTTGACCGGGTTCTTCGCATAGCCAGGCTTGCGCAAGCAGCCCGGCGTACTCCAGGTGGCCGACACCCGCCGGCCCGTGGATGAGCATGGCGTGGCTGCGGTCGAACGCTCGCGCGGCCGCCAAGTGTTCGGCCAGCCACGGCAGCGGCCACTGGTCGCCCGTGCGGCCCAGAAGCATCGACTCGGCACGAACCGCGGTGGCCATCGGCTCTATACCTGGGGTGGCAAGGCGCCACGTGGGGCCGCGTTGGCGGCATTGGCGATCGCCACACAGGCGGCCACCGCCTGCTGAATGGCGGTCCAGACCCGCTCGCGCGGCTGGTCGGCGTCGATGCGCGCAAACCGCCGTGGGGCCTCGGCGCAGCGCCGCGCATAGCCCTGGCGGACACGGTCAAAGAAGACCAGCGTCTCGCGCTCCATCCGATCGGCCGCGCGAGCGGCCGATCGGCGTCGGGCGGCTTCGTCGGCCGGCAGGTCGAACCAGAGCGTGAGGTCTGGCTGACGACCCTGTTGCACCCAGCCCTCGAGCATGGACAGCACACCGAGGTTGAAGCCGCGACCTCCGCCCTGGTAGGCGAACGTGGCATCGGTGAAGCGATCACACAGTACGGTGGCTCCACGAGCGAGAGCCGGCTCAATCAACTGGCACAGGTGGTCTCGCCGCGCGGCGAAGACGAGCAACGCCTCCGTGAGCGCATCCATCTCACGCTCGAGGAACAGGGCGCGCAGGGACTCGGCCAGGGGTGTTCCGCCGGGCTCGCGCGTGAGCACCACTGCGTGACCACGCTCGCGCAGCCACGCCGCCAGCGCATCGACATGCGAGGACTTCCCCGCGCCGTCGATGCCTTCGACGGTGATGAAACAGCCCGGTCCGATCACTGGCTGACCCTCCGGACTCATGGGCGGTTGCGCTGGTAGGTGTTCACGGCTCGATTGTGCGACGCCAGATCTTCGCTGAAGACACTGCTGCCATCGCCGCGGGCCACGAAATACAGCGCGCGGGTGGGATCGGGACGCACGGCCGCGCGCAGGGCCGCCATCCCCGGCATCGCGATCGGCGTCGGCGGCAGGCCGGCGCGCGTGTAGGTGTTGTAGGGGCCATCGGCCTGCAGATCGCGCTTGCGCAGGTTGCCGTCGAAGGAAACTCCAAGGCCGTAGATGACCGTGGGGTCGGTCTGCAGCGGCATGCCTATGCGCAGCCGGTTGGCGAACACGCCGGCGATGCGGCCGCGGTCTCCCGGCCGGCCGGTTTCCTTTTCGACGATGGAGGCGAGGATGAGGGCCTCGTCAGCCGTCTTCAAGGGCAGATCGGGTGCACGTTCGGCCCAGACCGCCCCCAGGCGCGCGCGCATCGCAGCATGGGCGCGGCGCAATACGGTGATATCGCTGACACCGCGGCTATAGGCGTAGGTATCGGGAAAGAAGCGCCCTTCTGGCGACACGCCGCCCTGCCCAAGTGCCTCCATCAACCGCGTGTCGCTCCAGTCGCGGGTTGCGGGCACGAGGTGAGGCGCCTGGGACAGCGCCGAGCGCAGCTGCCGGAAGGTCCAACCCTCGATCAGACGCACACGCTCGTAGGCTTCGTCACCCTGCACCATCTTTTCGAGCAACTGCTTTGGCGACACCGGCGCAGTGAGCGCGTAGCTGCCCGCCCGGATGCGCCGGGCTTGGCCGGACCAGCGAAACCACTCGAAAAGCAAGACAGGGTGGGTGTGCACGCCCGCGGCCACCCAGGCCTGTGCCACCTCGCGAGGCGAGGCGCCCGGTTCGATCGACAGCTCGACGGGCGCCGATGCCAACGGGAGCGGGTGCTGGAGCCACCAGGCCACCGCGGCAACGGCGGCCAGCGAGGCGAGGCCGACAGCCAGCAACAGGCGGCGCAGCAGCTTCATGCGTGATCGGGCTTGGCCTGCGATGCAAGGCCTGCTCAGCGGTGTTGTGATGGGGCGCCGATGATAATCGTGCCCATGAGTGATACGACCGTTGACGTGGGGCCAGGAGGCTCCCTCCGCTTGTCTGATTGGGGCGTCATCCGCGCCCGCGGCGCCGAGGCTGCGCAGTTCCTGCACGGGCAACTCACGCAGGACATCGCCAATCTGGGTGCTGGACAGGTGCGGCTGGCTGGCTACTGTTCGCCGAAGGGCCGGCTGCTGGGCACGCTGCTGGTCTGGAGCCCGGGGCACGAGGAATTGCTGCTTGCGTGCAGCGCCGATGTGCTGCCGGCGCTGCTCAAGCGCCTGTCGATGTTCGTGCTGCGCGCCAAGTGCCGGCTCAGCGACGCCAGCGCCGAATTCGCCATCCATGGCCTGTGCGGACCGGTGGCCAGCTCATGGCTGGGGGATGGCGCACCGCCCGCGGCCTGGGCATGCCGAGTTGCAGGTTCAGTTCACGTCATCCGCCTGCCCGACGCAGCCGGTACGCCTCGATATCTGTTGCTGCAACCCGCCGACGCCTCGGCACCCGAACTACCGGAGTTGTCCGCAGATGCGTGGGCAGCACTGGAGGTCCTGAGTGCCGTGCCCCGGGTGACCACAGCGACAGTCGAGCAGTTCGTGCCGCAGATGATCAACCTCGATCTGGTGGGTGGCGTGCACTTCCAGAAGGGCTGCTATCCGGGGCAGGAGATCGTGGCCCGTAGCCAATACCGCGGCACGCTCAAGCGCCGCGCCCGGCTGTTCGCCTGCGATGTTCCGCTGCGGCCGGGCCAGGAGATCTACCACGATGCCGACCCGCAGCAGCCTGCTGGAATGGTCGTGCTCGCGGCGCCTGTGCGGTCCGGGCCCGCACCCGCCCGCCATGTGGCGCTGGTTGAAGTGAAGCTGGCGGCACTGGAGGACGGGCAATTGCATGCGGGGGCGATCGACGCGCCAGCACTGCAGCCCCTGGCCATGCCCTATGCGGTTCCCCTGGAACCGGGCTGACGCACTTACCGGGCTGACGCACTTAACCGGGCGGGCTGGCACGACCGCGACATCCGCGTACCTCCGGCCCCTACAGGCTGCGCACCATTTCCAGGTGCGGGATGCCGGCCTCTTCGAACACGGGCCCTCGGGGGGTGAATCCGGCGAGCGAGTAGAACGGCGCGGCTGACAACTGCGCATGCAGCAGGGCCTCGCGATCGCCGCGAGCCCGGGCGGCGTTCATCAGCGCATCGAGTACAGCGCGGCCGATACCGCTGCCCCGCATGCCTGGCAGCACGGCCATGCGGCCGATCTTCGCCACGCCAGGCACGTGCTCGAGCAACCGGCCCGTGGCGAGCGCGCGGCCGAAGCGGTTATAGGCCACCGCATGCAGGCACACGGCGTCGGCTGCGTCCCACTCCATATCGGCCGGGATCTTCTGTTCCTCAACGAACACCTGGGTGCGGATCGCGCTCGCTTCGCGCCCGAGCTCGTCCCAGGGGCCGACACGCACATCGGTCATCGACTTGCCGGTTTCGTGCGCATGCAGCACGTCCCGCAGTTCCTGGGGTACCGGTCGCGATGCGCTGCCGGATGGGTCGGCGAACACGTAGACCAGCTCGCCGCCTACAAGCAGCTCGTTGCCGCGCCAGATCGCGCCATCGAGAACGATGGAGGAGGTGCCGATCCGCGCCGTGCGGATCCCCACTTCCAGCAAATCGTCGTATCGGGCCGAGGCGTGGTACTCGAGCGCGGCCTTGCGCATGAACAGATCGCCGTCGAGGTAGGCCATGGTTTCGATATAGGGCAAGGCCATCGCCCGCCAATACCCGGCCACGGCGGTGTCGAAATAGGTCAAGTAGTGGGCGTTGAACACCACGCGCTGCATGTCCACTTCGGCCCAACGCACCCTCAGGCGCTCGGCGTAGCGGTAACTGGTTCGATCACTCATGAGGTCTCCTGCGGCGGGTCGGGCAGACCCCAGGCTGTGCGCAGCGCCTGCGCGGCGGCAACCTGGGCCAGGCCAGCTTCCTTCAGTACGCGACCCATCTTGATGAAATCGTGGGTGAGCCCGCGAAACAGCTCGAGCGTAACCGCGACGCCGCAAGAGCGCAGGCGGTCGGCATAGGCCAGGCCCTCGTCGACCAACGGGTCGCACTCGGCCAGGATCACGCAGGCTGGCGCCACGCCGTCGACGTCCTCGGCCTCCAGGGGAGCAAAGCGCCAGTCACGGCGATGATGGATGTCGATGTAGTGATCGAAGAACCACTGCACGTCGGCCGCCTCGAGCAGGAAGCCGTTGGCGAACAGGCGATGCGAGGGCGTGTCGGCGTGTGCCGTCGTGCCGGGGGTGATGAGCAACTGCAGCGCCAGGGGCAGGCCGATGTCGCGCGCATGCAGGGCGCAGGTGGCTGCCAGAGTGCCGCCCGCCGAATCGCCGCCCACCGCCAGGCGCGTGCAGTCCAGGCCCAGTGTGGCACCCTGCGCATGCAGCCAGCGCATCGCTGCCCAGCAGTCCTCCACAGCCGTCGGGAACCGATGCTCCGGGGCGAGCCGGTACTCCAGGGATACCACCGCAGCGCCACTGCGTCGGGCAAGCTGCCGGCACAGGCTGTCGTGGGTCTCGACGCCGCCGATGACGAATCCACCGCCGTGCAGGTACAGCAGCGCCGGCTGCATCGCCGCAGAAGTGGGTCGGTACAGCCGCGCGGGAAGCGGCGTGGCGTCCGCTGCCGGTATGCGGATGTCGCGCACGTCGTGCAAAGCCGCGCGGGGTGGCTCCAGCACCTCCGCCGCAGCGAGGTAGGCCGCGCGGGCCTGTGCGGGTGTCTGGGCGTGAAAAGGTGTGCGACGCGCCCGGTGGATGCGCTCAAGCAGACCCGCCATGGCGGGTGTGAGCAAGCGGGTTGTCACGGTGGTGATGGCTCCTGGACAGCTGCGCAAGCATACTGTGCAGCTGCGCACCCGGTGGCCACCCGAGGGCAACCCGCGCAGGCTGGCCACTGCGACATGGCGAGGTGACGAACATGGCACGCATCCTGTACCTGACCCAGATCGAGATCGACCACGGCGCGATCGGTTGCCTGAACGCCGAGTGTGAGCGCGTGGGCATGCGCCGGCCACTGGTGGTCACAGATCCGGGGGTGCGCGCCGCCGGGGTGCTCGATCGAGCATTGGCTGCGCTGGGCAGCCGGGCACATGCGGTCTTCGCTCAGACCCCCGGCAATCCGACTGAATCCGCCGTGCGTGCCGCCGTCGACGCCTATCGCGTTGGCGGTTGCGACGGACTGATTGCCGTGGGCGGTGGCTCCAGCATCGACCTTGCCAAAGGCGCCGCGATCCTGGCCACCCATGATGGGCCGCTCAAGCACTACGCCACGATCGAAGGCGGCAGCCCGCGCATCACGGATGCAGTTTCGCCACTGATTGCCGTGCCCACGACGGCCGGCACAGGCAGCGAGGTGGCCCGAGGCGCCATCCTGATCGTCGACGACGGGCGCAAGCTGGGATTCCACAGCTGGCATCTGATGCCCAAGGCGGCGATTCTCGACCCCGAACTGACCCTGGGACTGCCGCCTGGACTCACCGCCGCCACCGGCATGGATGCGATTGCGCATTGCATGGAGACCTTCATGTCCGCAGCGGTGAATCCGCCGGCCGATGGGATTGCGCTCGACGGCCTGGAGCGGGGCTGGGCGCACGTCGAGCGCGCTACCCGCAACGGCGCCGACCGTGAGGCGCGCTGGAACATGATGAGTGCCAGCATGCAAGGCGCGATGGCTTTCCAAAAGGGCTTGGGTTGCGTGCACTCGCTCAGCCACAGCCTGGGCGGCGTGAACCCGGCGCTGCATCACGGCACGCTCAACGCCATGTTTCTACCCGCAGTGGTGCGGTTCAATGCCGCAGCCGAGTCGATGCAGCGCGAGCGTCGGCTGCAACGCATGGCCCGCGCGATCGGGCTGGCGGGCTGCGACGACGCAGGCAGCCAGCTCGCCGATGCCCTGCGCGACCTCAATGACCGGTTGGGCCTGCCGCGCGGATTGGCGGCGATGGGTGTCACGCCCGACGTGTTCGAGCGCGTGATCGACGGCGCCATGGCCGACCACTGCCACAAGACCAACCCCAGGCTGGCCACACGCGAGGACTATCTCGCGATGCTGCACGCCAGCCTTTGAACCCAGGGACTGCCACTACGCGTCGGGTCCGATCGGGTCTTCGCCGGCGAGCTTGAGCTGCACCGCCTGACGGTTCTGGTAAGCCTCGGCAACAAACGGATCGCTCACGCCGTAGACGCCATGGCCATCGCGAACCAGCAGGTTCGCGTCGAGCAAGGCGTTGGCCGCCGGCTGAACCTCGTCGAGTGTCACCTTGCGTCCGAGTTCCGTGCCGTACTCATCGAGTGTGGCTTCCGAGAACACCCGCCTGACCCCGCTGCCCCCGCCTCGCACCACCCTGCCGAAGATGGCCTGTGCCAGGGGGCTCAATTGGTCCAGGCGGGCCAGATCCTGCGCGGCCGCCGACTGTCGGATCGCTTCGGTGATGGCGCGCAGATCGGCATCTGGATCCTGCCCGTCGGGTATGCCTTGGAGCGCCAGCAGAGCCTTCATCAGCTCTTCGGGCCTTCGGCCCAGCCGCTGAAAGCTCTCGAAAGCGGCCTTCGGTGAGGGCTCGCGGCTGCCGAGCGTAGACTCGGCCAGCAGCCAGGTGACGAACTCCTCGTCGAGCACCGGGAAGTCCTGCGAGAGAGCTCCGTTGAAGGCCTGGTTGCCCTTGATCGTCAGCTCCCTCACCCTGGCGCGATGTGAGCCCGTGCCCAGGAACAAGAAGTACCCGGGCGGGTTCGGGCGGGTGTTGATCGCGTCGCGCGCCGCCTTCAGGGCCAGCAACATGGCATTGCCATCTTCCGAGCCCAGTGCGTGCTGGACCTCGTCGACGATGACGACCACGTCGGTCCGGGCCAGATCGACCAGCGCCGCGAATACCTCTGCCAGCGTGACGCCATCTGGCTTGCCCACATCGTTCACGCTGAAGCCGAGCTTGAACCCGGCAGCGCCGAGGTCCAGGCCCTTGACCCGCTTGAGCAGCCCCAGGGCCTTGGAGTCAGCCGACTGCAGCTCGGCAATTTTCTTGCGAACCTCCGCGAGTAGCAGGTCTGTGGGTTTTGCGTTGGTGTTGGACCAGAGGTCGACGTAGACGACGATGGCCCCCCGGTTCTCGAGCGCCGGGACGAGGTCGCCGCGCAGGAAAGTAGTCTTGCCGATGCGGCGCAGCCCGCCCAGGAAGAGGCCGGATCGAACACTGATTTGCAACCCCTTCGGTCGGAGCAGCTGTTCGGCCATGTCCAGGGCCAGTTTGGGACGGTGGAACGTCATGGATGGAAGATTTTAGTTGATAGTAATAATTATCCTCCACAAATAATATTTGGCAAGTCCCGGTGCTTCTGTCCGAAGGCTCGGCGGGAGCGCGGCGCAAGCGGCAGGTTCATGGCCGACACGCTGGTATGCAATTCATCGGGCGTTCCTGCAGGCCGTCGCATTGGAAGCGCGCCGCGTGGAGCGCCTTGCTATGGTGTGCTACATCAGCAACACACCGGATCAGCGACATGCAGACCTGGGATCACAAGCTGCCGATCTACCAGCAACTGGCCGACCACCTGGCGGCCCGCCTGCTGGACGGCGAACTGACCGAGGGCGAACCCATGCCCTCGGTACGCAGTCTGGCCAGCCGGTACCTGATCAACCCGTTGACCGTCTCGCGCGCCATCCAGGCGCTCGGCGACGAGGGGCTGGTCGAGACCCGGCGGGGCCTGGGCATCTACATCCGGCCGGGTGCTCGCGAGCGGCTGCGCAGCGCCGCCCGCGAGCGGTTCCTGCGCGACGAATGGCCCGAACTGCGCAGCCGACTGCGTCGCCTGGGCATCGCCGCCGACCAACTCCAGTGGGAGGAATGATGGATACCTTGATTCAGGCACAGGGCCTGACCCTGCGCTATGGTCGCAAGACGGCCATCGACGACGTGTCGTTCAGTGTTCCCAAAGGCCGCGTGGTGGGCCTGCTCGGGCACAACGGGGCCGGCAAGACATCACTCATGAAGGCGCTCGTGGGACTGCTGCCCTGCACCGGCAACCTCACGGTGCTGGGCATGGCGCCGATGGCGGACCGGGTGCGCCTGCTCGAGGAACTGAGCTACATACCCGATGTCGCCATCCTGCCTCGGTGGGCACGCGTGGAGCAACTCATCACCTTGATGTCGGGTTTGCACCCGCGCTTCTCGGCAGAGCGCGCACGAACCCTGCTCAAGCGCACGAGCGTGAAGCCCACTGACAAGGTCAAGACGCTGTCCAAGGGCATGGTCGCACAGGTGCACCTGGCCCTGATGGCCGCTGTCGATGCGCGACTGATGATCCTCGATGAGCCGACGTTGGGCCTGGACGTGCTCTCGCGCAAGGCGTTCTACGAGATGCTGATCGACGAGTGGTGCGACGGCGAGCGCAGCGTGCTGGTCTCGACCCACCAGGTGGAAGAAATCGAGACGCTGCTGTCGGACGTGCTGATGCTCAACGAAGGCAAGCTCGTGCTCTCGATCAGCCTGGAGGAAGTCGATCGGCGATTCGTAGCCCTCAGTCATGACCCGGCCCAAGCCGATGCGATCGCTGCCGCGCACCCGTTGCTGCGCTATCGCGTGCAGGGCGGCACCGCGGCGCTGTTCGACGGGCCTCCGCCAGAGCATGTACAGGCGTTGGGCCAACGCGTGCGTCCGAGCCTGGTGGATCTGTTCGTGGCGCTGACGCGCGCCCCCGAGATGAACCGCACTCAAGGCTGACGGAGGTCCGACGATGAATCGCTTCAAAACACTGCTCGAGCGCGAATGGATGCAGCACCAGCGCGGCTTCGTGATCGTGATGCTCGCGCCCAGCCTGTTGCTCCTGGTGGCGGCCATGTTCGGACAGGTGCACCTCGACCTGCACAGCGACAGCGACACCGTGGTGGAGCGCGTGCCCGACGCTGGATTGATGGCCGTGTTTGCGATTGCCGGTTTGGCTGTGGGAACTATGTTGCTGGCCTGGCTGTCGGCGCTGTTCCAGGCACCTGGGCTCGCGCGGCGCGACCAACAGGATCGCACCATCGAATTCTGGATGTCGCTGCCTCTGGGTCACGGCAAGAGCGTCGCGGCCACTCTGTTGATGCACCTGGTGCTGATGCCCTGGGCCGCACTGGCCATCGGTCTGGCCGGTGGCCTGTTGGTATCGGTGGTCTTCGTGGCCAGGGCATGGGACGTGGGTGCCTGGTTCGCCCTGCCCTGGGCCTCGATCATGGGCGTCTCGCTCCTGTTCTTCGCTCGCTTGATGCTTGGCCTGTTGTTGTGCACGCTGTGGCTGAGCCCGTTGATCCTGGCGACGATGGCCGCGTCCGCATGGCTCAAGCGGTGGGGCGTGCCGGTGGTCGCTGCCATCATCGGCGGCGGTGGACTGATGGCCGACAAGGTCTACGGCTCGCGCGTGGTGTGGGAGACGCTCGACACCTTGTTCGAGCACGCCGGGCGGGCCCTGATCGGTGCCGATCGTGCACCTGGGCATGGCGCCATCAGGATCGGGCCAGAGTCGCAACTGACGGAGATGCTGCCGGCGCTACCCGCCTGGCTGCTCCAGGATGCGGGCCATGCGATCGTCCGACTGGCGTCTCCCGCCTTCATGGCAGCGGCCCTCATCGGCGCAGCGGGCTTCGCGCTACTCGTACTGCAACGGCGGCGCGCGGCGATGTGACACGAGGCGCGAGCAACAAGAACGGCGCCCAAGGGCGCCGTTCTTGCGTTGTGACCCGAGCTCGCGGCCCGTATGTCGGGCGCCGAGGTGTCCGCCGGGACTCCTCGGCGTCCTGTGTCAGCCGTGCTTCTTGTCGAAGAACTGCTCGTCTTCGGTGGAGCCCTTGAGCGCCGCGGTCGAGGCCTGGGCCTCGATGGTGGTGGTCACGGCATCGAAGTACCCGGTGCCGACTTCGCGCTGGTGCTTCACGGCGGTGAAGCCGCGCTCGGCCGCCGCGAATTCCTTCTGCTGCAACTCGACGAAGGCGGTCATGTTGCTGCGGGCATAGCCGTAAGCCAGGTCGAACATGCTGTAGTTCAGGCTGTGGAAGCCGGCCAGTGTGATGAACTGGAACTTGTAGCCCATGGCGCCGAGTTCGCGCTGGAACTTGGCGATGGTGGCGTCGTCGAGGTTCTTCTTCCAGTTGAAGCTGGGCGAGCAGTTGTAGGCCAGCAGCTTGCCCGGGAACTTGGCGTGAATGGCGTCGGCGAACTTCTTGGCGAAGGCCAGGTCCGGCGTGCCGGTCTCGCACCAGATCAGGTCGGCATACTCGGCGTAGGCCAGGCCGCGGCTGATCGCCTGCTCCACGCCGTTGCGGCTGCGGTAGAAGCCCTCGACCGTGCGCTCGCCGGTGAAGAAGGGCTTGTCGTTGTCGTCGATGTCGCTGGTCACCAGGTCGGCGGCCTCGGCATCGGTACGGGCCAGCAGCACGGTGGGCACGCCCATCACGTCGGCGGCCAGGCGCGCAGCCACCAGCTTGCTCACCGCCTCGCGTGTGGGCACCAGCACCTTGCCGCCCATGTGACCGCACTTCTTGGCCGCGGCGAGTTGGTCTTCGAAGTGCACGCCGGCGGCGCCCGCTTCGACCATGGCTTTCATCAACTCGAAGGCGTTGAGCACGCCACCGAAGCCGGCCTCGGCGTCAGCCACGATCGGCGCAAAGTAGTCGACGTCGTTCTTGCCCTCGCTCCACTGGATCTGGTCGGCGCGGGTGAAGGTGTTGTTGATGCGCTTGACGACCTTGGGCACCGAGTCCACCGCGTAGAGCGACTGGTCGGGGTACATCTCGCCACCGCTGTTGGCGTCGCCCGCAACCTGCCATCCCGACAGGTAGATGGCCTTCAGGCCAGCCTTGACCTGCTGCATGGCCTGGTTGCCGGTCAGGGCGCCCAGCGAGTTGACGAACGGCTCGGTATTGATCAGGTTCCACAGCTTCTCGGCGCCGCGCTTGGCCAGCGTGTGCTCGACCTGCAGCGAACCGCGCAGGCGCACCACGTCGGCGGCGGTATAGCCGCGCTTGATGCCCTTCCAGCGTGGGTTCTCGGCCCAGTCCTTCTCGAGGGCGGCAATCTGCTGTTCGCGGGTCGTTTGGGTCATGAAGTGCTCCAGGGTTGAAGATGGGAAACGGCGATGGGCATAGCGTAATGGCGCGAGGCGCAACCGTGGACACTTATGTCTTATAGAAGACTAAAATTCTTTCTCAATCAAATCAATAGGTTACGACTGTCGTTTCATGATATGGGATTGGCTTGATCACGATGAAAAACGGTGTTGCGCCGCAGCACCGCAAAATCTCGCATTACGAAATGGCCTTTTCCCATTGTGAAATGCTGGACTGATCGCGGCATTGCAGTGGCGACGCTGCGATCAGCCGGAACCCGACTCGCCTCCACGCGATTGACCGACCGCAATCTCGGGCTGCGATCAGCGGACCAACATGGCCATGTAACAAGACGATGCCGGCAGTGAGCGCATTCAACAACCGAAAGCTCAGGTTCAGGCAGCGCGAACCGCTGCAGGCGGTCGCTGCCGTGGCGTTCGAAACCCTCGATCGCACACACGCGCAAGTACTCGCGACCCTGGCCGACCTCGAGCGCCTCGTCGAGCACCTCGAAGCCCACGGCATCGACCATCAGGCCCGCGCCGACGCCGCAATGATCTGCACGTTCTTTTCGAGCACGGCACGCGATCACCACGCCACCGAAGAGCAGCAGGTGTTTCCAGGTTTGCTGCGCGAACCCGACGCCGACTTGGTGCAATGCGTCGAGCGACTGCAACAAGACCACGGCTGGCTCGAGGAAGACTGGATCGAGCTCGAGCCCCAACTGCAGGCCGTGGCGCGCGGATCCAGCTGGTACGACTTCGACACCCTGCGCCATGCGGTGGGTGTTTTTGCCACCCTATACCAGGAGCACATCGCGCTCGAAGAGAGCGTGGCATACCCCGCCGCGCGCCGGCTTGGTGCCGGCCGGGCCCGCAGCGCCGATGCGGGGGCTACGCTGGAGCCATGACCCACTGCGGACGGTGTTACAACGGTAGCGACGTCGTCTTCTTGACGGTACGGAGCACCAGCATCGAATTCGAACGTTCCACACCCGGCAGGCGCATGAGCACCTGGGTGTGGAAGCGCTCCAGATCTTCGGCATCCCGGTAGCTGAACCGGATCAGGTAGTCGTTCGAGCCTGCCACGTAGTAGCAATCCAGGATTTCCGGTTCGTCGCGAACGGCCCGCTCGAACTCCTTCAGCAGGCCGTCATTCATCGACTCCAGGTTGATGATCGAGAAGCAGGTGCCGTGCTGGCCCAGAACCTTGGCGTTGAGCAGCGCGACGTACTGCGCGATGACGCCCTCGTCCTCCAGTTGCTTGACCCGCCGCAGGCAGGCCGAGGGCGACAGGTGAACCCGCTCGGCGAGCTGCACGTTCGACAGGCGGCCGTTCTCCTGCAACGCGGCCAAAATGGCGCGGTCGATCGCATCGAGTTGCGGCTTACGGCTTTCTGTTCGCATGAAATTCGAAGTTTGCCGTCGATGGTGCAACTATATTGCAACATGCAGGGTCACCCCGCCCCCATCGCGCAAGCACATTGCGTGAGCGTCCGTCTAGACTGCTCGATGCCGTCGGTTCACACTTCCAACCGCCCGCAGCCACCCAAGGAGCCGCGATGAGCCAGCCACTCGATGCCTACTGGATGCCGTTCACAGCGAACCGCCAGTTCAAGAAGTCGCCGCGCATATTGGCCAAGGCATCGGGCATGCACTTCTGGACCGACGACGGACGCCAGATCCTCGACACCATTGCTGGGCTTTGGTGCGTCAATGCCGGGCACGCGCGCCCGAAGATCGTGCAGGCGATCGCCGAACAGGCCGCACAGCTCGACTACGCGCCGCCCTTCCAGATGGCGCACCCGAAGGCATTCGCACTGGCCGAGCGCGTGGCCGCGCTGACGCCTGCAGAGCTGAACAAGGTGTTCTTCACCAACTCGGGTTCCGAGTCCGTGGATACGGCCCTGAAGATCGCCCTGGCCTACCACCGCGTTCGCGGCGAGGGGCACCGCACGCGACTGATCGGGCGCGAGCGGGGCTACCACGGCGTGAACTTCGGGGGCATCTCGGTAGGTGGCATGGTGGCCAACCGCAAGATGTTCGGCGCCATGCTCGCAGGCGTGGACCACATCCGCCACACGCACGATCCGGCCCGCAACAGCTACACCGTGGGCCAGCCCGAGCACGGTGCCGAGTTCGCCGACGATCTCGAGCGCCTGTGCGCGCTGCACGACCCTTCGACCATAGCTGCGGTGATCGTCGAACCGGTAGCGGGCTCGACCGGGGTTCTGATTCCACCCAAGGGCTATCTGAACCGCCTGCGCGAGATCTGCGATCGCCACGGCATCCTGCTGATCTTCGACGAGGTCATCACCGGTTTCGGCCGTACCGGCCAGCCGTTCGCCGCGCAAACCTTCGGCGTGACGCCGGACATGATCCTGATGGCCAAGGGCTTGACCAACGGCTGCGTGCCGATGGGAGCTGTCGCGGTGCGCCAGTCGATACACGACGCCTTCATGACCGGGCCCGAGCACCTGATCGAGTTCTTCCATGGCTACACGTACTCGTCGCACCCGCTGGCCTGCGCCGCCGGCCTGGCCACGCTCGAAACCTACGCCGATGAAGGACTGTTGACCCGCGCTCAGCAGTTGCAGGGCTACTTCGCTGAGGCCTTGCACTCGCTGCGGGGCCTGCCCAATGTGATCGACATCCGCAACATCGGTCTGGTCGGTGGCGTGGAGCTTGCCCCCCTGCCTGGCGAGCCGGCAAAGCGTGCCTTCAACGTATTCCTCGACTGCTACGACAAGGGCGTGTTGATCCGCACGACGGGCGACACGCTGGCGTTCTCACCGCCCCTGATCATCGAACGTGCGCAGATCGACCAGCTGATCGACACTGTGCGCGGTGCCATCGGGCGTGCGGCCTGATTCGGCAGGTTCATGCACTTCCTCAGCGCCGACCAGGATCTGACGAAGCACTCGTACTACACCGCTACGGCGGTGCGGTCGGCGGCCTATCCATCGCTGCAAGGCGATGCCTCGTGCGACGTCGCCATTGTCGGTGGCGGCCTTGCGGGCCTGAGCGCAGCGCTCGAACTGGCCGAGCGCGGGTACTCAGTACGGCTCCTCGAGGCGCGTGAAGTGGGCTATGGCGCCAGTGGCCGCAATGGCGGTCAAGCCATCCACGGGCTGGCCTGCGACATCGACGAGGTGGAGTTGCAACTGGGCGCCCAGGACGCGCGCCGCGTGTTCGACATGTCGATCGAGGCGCTCGATCTCATCCGCAGCCGCTGCCGCCGCTACGACATCGACTGCGATTGGCGCGATGGCTTCCTGGGGGTGGCGGTAAACGAGCGCAAGGCCACCTCATTGGTCGCGGGTGCCCGCCATCTGGCTGACCGATACGGCTATCCGATGACGATCGTTGCGCGCGATAAGGTGAGGCAGTGGATCGACAGCCCCCGCTATTTGGCCGCTGTGCATGACGCACGCTCCGGCCATCTGCATCCCCTGAAGTACACACTGGGTCTGGCACGGGCGGCGGCGCGAGCCGGCGTACGCATTCATGAGGGCACCACGGTCACCGGCCTCGCCCACTCGCCCACGCCGGTGCTGCACACCGAGCGGGGCAGGGTCAGTGCGCGCCAGGTGCTGCTGGCGGGGAACGTCTACCTGCAGGGCGTGGCACGCCAGCTCGAACGTCGCATCATGCCGGTGGGCACGTACATTGTGGCCAGTGAACCCGTGGGCGACGACTTGGCACGCCAGCTCATTCCGTCGGGCTCGGCCGTGTGCGACAACAACTTCGTGCTCGACTACTTCCGCTTTGCTGTCGACAGCCGTCTGCTCTACGGCGGCCGCGTGAGCTACAGCACGGCCACGCCCATGAACCTGGCTCAGAGCATGCGCAAGCGCATGGTCGAGACGTTCCCACAACTGCGGGGTGCCGAAGTCACGCACGCCTGGGGCGGCTTCGTGGACATCTCGATGAACCGGGCGCCGGACTTCGGCCGCCTTCCCGATGCACCGCAGGTCTACTACCTGCAGGGCTTCTCGGGGCACGGGCTGGCGCTCACGGGCCTGGCGGGGAAACTGGTGGCCGAGGCGATGAATGGCGACGCGACGAGGTTCGACACCTTCGCGCGCATTCGGCATCGCCCGTTTCCCGGCGGCCCGTTGTTGCGTACACCGGCATTGGTGCTGGGCATGGCCTGGTATCGCCTGAAGGACGCGTTGACATGACGATGACCAAGCCCGTCGTGCTGGTGCCGGCCTGCCATCGCATGCTGGGGGATCATCCCTACCATGTGGTCGGCCGCAAGTATGTGGACGCAGTGCGACTGGCCGGCGCCCTGCCCCTGGTGGTGCCCCAGGCCATGTCCGACGAGATCGACGCGTTGCTGGACATGGCGCATGGCGTGCTGCTCACCGGTTCGCCATCCAACGTGCATCCGAGTCACTTCGGCGAGGAAGTGCACAACCCTTCCCTGCCGCTCGACCCTCAACGCGATGCCTGGACGCTGCCGCTGGTGCCGAGGGTGATCGCCCGCGGCATGCCGCTGTTCGCGATATGCCGTGGCGCCCAGGAGGCGAACGTCGCGCTCGGTGGTTCGCTGCATCAGGCCGTGCACGAACTCGATCCGTATGACGATCACCGCGCCGGAGACCACCTTTCGGCCGAGCAAGCCTACGCACCGGCCCACGAGGTCGAGGTGGTTGCAGGTGGGATCCTGAGCGAGGTACTCGAACGGCGTCGTTTCCAGGTGAATTCGCTGCATGGCCAGGCCGTGAACCAGCTTGCACCGGGTCTTCGGGTGGAGGCCCGTGCGCACGATGGGTTGGTCGAGGCGTTCTCGGCCATCGAGGCCAAGGGCTTCAACCTGTGCGTGCAATGGCATCCCGAGTGGCAGGCAGCATCGAATCCGGTTTCAATGCAGATGCTGCAGGCCTTCGGCCTGGCCTGCCGCGCCTATCGTGATCGACACCGCAGCCCCATACCCTAGCGCCGCGCGTTCAGCCCCGACCCAGACGCCGGCGCCGCCCGACGGCAGCGCCCCCTAGCGAAACACCGAATTCCGGGTGATCCCATGACGAACCGAGACAACTTCAGTTTCAGCGAGCTCGAACAGTGGCTCAACGAACGCCGTGTGACCGAGATCGAGTGCCTGGTGCCCGACCTCACCGGCGTGGCGCGCGGCAAGATCCTGCCGCGCGAGAAATTCACCGAAGACCGCGGCATGCGTTTGCCAGAGGCCGTGGTGGCCATGGGCGTGACGGGCGAGTTCCCCGAAGAGGGACCGTACTACGACGTGATCAGCCCGACCGACCTCGATATGCACCTGCGGCCCGATCCGTCGACGGTGCGCATCGTGCCTTGGGCCGCCGACCCGACGGCCCAGGTGATCCACGACTGCTACGACAAGCACAACGTATTGGTGCCGTTCGCACCGCGCTCGGTGCTGCGCCGGGTCTGCGACCTGTACGCTGCGAAGGGTTGGGCGCCCGTGGTGGCACCCGAGCTCGAGTTCTACCTGGTGGCCCGAAACACAGATCCGGATATGCCGCTGAAGCCGCCTATCGGGCGCAGCGGCAGAGCCGAAACGTCTCGGCAGGCCTATTCGATCGATGCGGTCAACGAGTTCGATCCGTTGTTTGAAGACGTGTACGACTACTGCGAAAAGATGGGCCTGAACGTCGACACGCTCATCCACGAGGTGGGCGCGGGCCAGATGGAGATCAACTTCTTCCATGATCATCCGTTGGGATTGGCCGACGAAGTGTTCCTCTTCAAGCGCACCGTGCGCGAGGCCGCACTGCGCCACGACATGTTCGCCACCTTCATGGCCAAGCCCATCGCCGGCGAGCCGGGCAGCGCGATGCACATCCACCAAAGCGTGACCGAGCTCGCCACCGGTCGCAATCTCTTCAGCAACGCCGATGGCACGCCCAGCCAGGAGTTCTTCTGGTTCATCGGCGGACTGCAGCGCTACATACCGGCGGCCATGGCACTGTTCGCCCCCTACGTGAACAGCTATCGGCGCCTGGCCCGCTTCACGGCCGCGCCCATCAATATCCAGTGGGGAACGGACAACCGGACCGTGGGCATCCGTTCGCCTGTCGCACCGCCTTCGGCGCGCCGCATCGAGAACCGCGTGATCGGCGCCGATGCAAACCCGTATGTCGCGCTCGCAGCCACCATGGCCTGCGGCTACATCGGCATCGACAAGCGGATCGAGCCCGCCCCCGAGTGCAAGGGCGACGCCTATCTCGGCGACTTCCAGTTGCCGCGCAGCCTGGGCGAAGCGTTGTCACTGCTGCGCGAGGAAAAGGACCTGCACGAAGTGCTGGGCGAGGCTTTCATCACCGTCTACACCGAGGTCAAGGAAATCGAGTTCGCTGAGTTCATGAAGGTCATCTCTCCCTGGGAGCGCGAACATCTGCTGCTGCACGTCTAGACCTGATGACGGCCGGTCCATCGCCGACTGGGCCGAGCACCGCTGCACGCGCTTACAACTGATCACCCCATCACCATGAGCACCAACCGCACGACCGCGCAATGGCAGGCCGCCGATTCGGCCCACTTCCTGCATCCATTCACTGACTTCCAGGCGCTGGCCCGCAAAGGCTCGCGCATCATCAAGCGTGCCGAAGGCATCTATCTGTGGGACAGCGAGGGCCACAAGATCCTGGACGCCATGTCCGGCCTGTGGTGCGTGAACGTAGGCTACGGCCAACAAGCCCTCATCGACGCTGCCACACGGCAACTGCAGGAACTCCCGTTCTACAACGCATTCTTCCAAACGGCCACGCCACCGGCGATCGAACTGGCAGAGTTGCTGGCCGAGGTCACCCCGCCGCAGTTCAACCATGTGTTCTTCACCGGTTCGGGGTCAGAGGGCAACGACACCATCGTGCGCATGGTGCGGCGTTACTGGGACATCCTGGGCCAGCCCGAGCGCCAGGTGATCATCAGCCGGCACAACGGCTATCACGGCTCGACGATGGCAGGTGCTTCGCTCGGTGGCATGAGCGGCATGCATGCCCAGGGCGGGTTGCCGATCCCGGGCATCGAGCACATCGGCCAACCCTACTGGGTGGAACACGGCCGGGGCATGAGCCGCGACGAATTCGGCCTTGTGGCCGCGCGCTGGCTGGAAGACAAGATCCTGGCCATCGGGCCGCAGAAGATTGCGGCGTTCATTGGTGAGCCCGTGCAGGGCGCCGGCGGCGTCATCATTCCGCCGGCCACCTATTGGCCGGAGATTCAGCGCATCTGCGACAAGTACGGCATCCTGCTCGTGAGCGATGAGGTCATCTGCGGGTTCGGGCGTACCGGACACTGGTTCGGCTGCGAAACCTTCGGCAGCCGGCCCGACTTGATGACGTTCGCCAAGGGTGTCACCAGCGGCTATATCCCGCTGGGTGGCGTGATGGTGGGCGACCGGGTCGCGAAGGTGCTGATCGAACAAGGCGGTGAGTTCGAGCATGGCTATACCTACTCGGGTCACCCAGTGGCGTGCGCCGTGGCGCTGGCGAACATCAAGCTGGTGCGCGAGCTCGACCTCGTTCAGCATGTGCACGATGATGTCGGCCCCTACCTGGCGCAGTGCTACGAGGCTTTGCGTGACCATCCGCTGGTAGGAACCGCCGAAACCTGTGGCCTGATGGGCGCGCTGCTTCTGGTCAAGGACAAGACGACGCTGGCACCATTCGACCCTGCACTTTCCATCGGCATGGTCTGCCGCGGGCATTGCTTTGCCAACGGCCTGATCATGCGTGCCGTGGGCAGCCGAATGATCGTTGCGCCGCCGCTGGTGATCACCCGCGCCCAGATCGACGAGATGATGGCGCTGATCCGCCGCTGCCTCGACCTGACACTGGCCGATGCCCAGCGCGAGGGTTGGCTCGCATGAATCGTTGCGGCTGGACGACGCGGCAGTCGCCGTGTACGCCATCCCCTTGCTTCCCCCGATGAACAGGCCCCGCTGGTCTGCTTAGACTTGGCTGTTTTTTGCCCCCTTCATAGAACGCACCATCCCGGAGGTTGACCCATGAAGCTGCTGTCCCGTCGATCGCTCGCGCTGGCGAGCCTGGCCCTGGCGCTGGGTTCCGGCGCCGCCTTGGCCCAGGAGGAGGAGAAAGTCCTCAACGTCTACAACTGGTCCGACTACATCGGCGAGGAGACGATCCGCAACTTCGAGAAGGAAACGGGCATCAAGGTCCGCTACGACAACTTCGACAACAACGAGATCGTCCACGCCAAGCTGGTAGCAGGCAGAAGTGGGTATGACGTCGTGGTCCCGTCCTCCAACTGGGCCAAGCTGCAGATCGACGGCGGCCTGCTGGCCAAGATCGACAAGAGCAAGATCGCGAACTACAAGAACCTCGACCCGACCGTGCAGGCACAGCTCGCCCGGCTGGACCCGGGCAACGATTACATGGTGAACTGGCTGTGGGGATTTACCACAGTCGGCATCAACGTCGACAAGGTGAAGGCTGCACTGGGCAGCACGCCGATGCCGGCAAACGCATGGGACCTGGTTTTCAAGCCGGAGTACATCTCCAAGCTCAAGTCTTGCGGCGTCTCGTTCCTCGATTCCTCTTCCGAAGTCGTTCCTGCTGCGTTGCACTACCTCGGCAAGCCTTCGTTCAGCAAGTCACCGGCCGACTATTCCGCTGCTGCCAACCTGCTCAAGTCGGTGCGGCCGCACATCACGCTGTTCAGTTCGTCGGGCTATATCAACGACATGGCCAATGGTTCGATTTGCCTGGCACTGGGCTGGTCGGGCGATATCAACATCGCGCGCCAGCGGGCCATTGATGGCAAGACCGGGCAGAACGTCCAGGCCCTCATCCCCTCGACGGGTGGACTGCTGTTCTTCGACGTCATGGTGATTCCGGCGGACGCATCGCATCCCGGCAACGCACACAAGTTCATCAACTTCATCCTGCGCGGCGATGTGCATGCAAGCCTGACCAACAAGGTCTTCTACGCCAACCCCAACCTCGACTCCAAGAAGCACATCAAGCCCGAGGTGGCGAGCAACCCCACCGTCTTCCTGCCCGAGGCCGACCTGAAGAAGATGATCCCACCCGACGCCTTGAACAACGACCTGCGCCGGCTGATGACTCGCACCTACACGTCGTTCAAGACCGGACTGTGATCGCACCGGGTGACGCGCGCCGCGCGTCGCACCGGAACTGAAAAGCGCAGCACGTGGCCCGTTGTGGCTGCCTGATGCGCCTGAGGAGGAGTCGAGGCGTCATGCCTGTCAACGGATCCAGTCCCGGCGCTGCCGCGCCAGCCGCACCCGAGCAGTCTTCGTTCCTGCAAATCCAGGACGTGGTCAAGGAGTTCAACGGCTACCTCGCCGTGAACCACGTCAGCCTGGATATCGCCAAGGGCGAGATCTTCGCGCTGCTCGGATCGTCGGGCTGCGGCAAGACGACGCTGCTGCGCATGTTGGCGGGTTTCGAAACACCCACCTCCGGTCGCATCGTGCTCAACGGACGCGACCTCGCGGGCCTGCCGCCGTATGAGCGACCGCTGAACATGATGTTCCAGTCGTATGCGCTGTTCCCGCACCTCACGGTGTGGGACAACATCGCCTTCGGGCTGCGGCGCGATGGCCTGCCGCGCGATCGCGTCGCGGAGCGTGTGGAAGCGATGCTCAAGCTCGTGCAGCTGGGCAAGTTCGCCCAGCGCAAGCCGCATCAACTGTCGGGTGGCCAGCAGCAGCGGGTGGCGCTGGCCCGCAGCCTGGCCAAGCAGCCGCAAATGCTGCTGCTCGACGAGCCGCTGGGCGCTCTCGACAAGAAGTTGCGCGAAGAGACGCAGATCGAACTGGTGAACATCATCGAGCAGGTGGGCGTGACCTGCGTCATGGTCACGCATGATCAGGAGGAGGCCATGACCATGGCCTCGCGCATCGCCATCATGAGCGAGGGTCGCTTTCTCCAGGTGGGCGCGCCGTCAGAAATCTACGAAACGCCCGCCACCCGGTTCGTTGCCGACTTCATCGGCAACGTGAATCTGTTACCCGGCACTGTAGAGGTCGACGAACCCGACCATGTCGTGATCGACTCGGCCGACTGCAAGCACTACGTCGGGCATGGCATCACGGGCACCACCGGCATGCCGGTGACGGTGGCCCTGCGGCCCGAGAAGATTCATGTGTCGCGCAACAAGCCGGCCGATGACTACAACAGCGTGCGCGGCAGAATCAAGGAACTATCGTACTTTGGCAGC
>Ga0154020_10000861_pt1 | contig 37470 bp, 35 predicted proteins | sample Klosneuvirus_201_FD_109709 | JGI IMG/M metagenome (GOLD analysis project Ga0154020, IMG submission 109709) | Active sludge microbial communities from wastewater, Klosterneuburg, Austria - Klosneuvirus_20160825_MG | ecosystem: Engineered > WWTP > Aerobic digester > Activated sludge | place... | reverse complement strand
CCTCACCACATGCGCGGCCAATGAATTTGAGGTCACCCCTCCCACCGCTACACAGAACCGCGTGTGCGCGCTGCTCACGGTGTGTTCCCCGCTGCAGTACCAGGCGGTCCCACCGTCCCCCACCACAGACCGCGTGTGCCTCCCGCTCACCACCTGCACCGCGTTGGAATACGAAGCCGCGGCACCCACCGCCGTGAGCAACCGAGTGTGCGCGCCCATCACCACCTGCACCGCCACGCAGTTTGAAGTCTACCCTCCGGGCCCCACGTCAAACCGCGTGTGTCAGGACCTCACGGTGTGCGGCCTGTTCCAGTTTGAGTTCAGCCCGCCCACGCCAACGTCAGACCGCGTGTGCGGGTTCCTCACGTTCTGCACCTCCGAACAGTATGAAACCGTTCCCCCCACGCCCACCAGCAACCGCGTGTGCGCGCCGTTGACGGTGTGTGACGCGGCCCAGTGCCAGACGGTTGCGCCCACGACCACCACCGACCGCGTGTGTGGGCCCTTGGTCCTGGAACTGGACCCGGCCACGTCACAAACGCTGGTGGTGACCAACCCGGCCAGCCCGCCCACCCTCACGCTCAACGCCACCGCGTGTGGCAGCCCCGTCACCGCCGCGTGGACCCTGGACCAGGGCTCGCTGGGCTCCTTGAGCAGCGCGCTCACCGCAACCTCGGTGTTCACACCTTCAGGGACCGCCGGTGGCCTGGTGACGGTGATTGCCGGCTACCAGGGAAGCACCGCGCGCCGCTCGGTGTTGGTGCAACTTGCGCCGCCACCACAAAACGGCCCCAACACCACCCCCGCCGAGCTGGCGCAGGTGGCCGGCTCCATTGCCGTGTTGACGGCGGGCGGCGGCGTTGGAGGCGTGGGTGGTGAAGGCCTTGGACCGGCGTTTGCCCCCGCCGACAACAACTTCACCGCGCTGCAGGGGACCCCCAACGGCAATGGCACCGCGCAGGCCCTCAGCTTCCTCTACCCGTACAACGGCACGGTGTGGCCGCGCGGCATGCTTGCCCCGCTGCTGCAATGGTCGTGGTCTTTTGGTGACGCAGACGGCGTGCGCATTGAACTTTCCACCACCACCGGGTCGTACGCGTGGACGGGATATTTCGCCCGGCCGGCCATCCTGGCCCAGCTTCCCCCGGCCAACCGCAAGTTCATTCGCATTCCCATCCCCCAGGACGTCTGGGAGACGGCCACCAACTCCGCCGGAGGACCCACCCTCAACGGCCTGCCTGACCGCCTCACCGTGCGTTTGACGGTGGCGCGCAACGGCCAGGCGTATGGTCCCATCACCCAGACGTGGACGGTGGCGCCGGCGCGCCTGACCAGCACCATCTACTACCAGTCCTACGGCACCAACCTGGCCAACAACTACACCGGTGCGCAGGGAACACCGTCCAGCTTTGGCGCCGCGGTGCTCTCCATCCGCGGTGGTGACACCGACCCGCAGCTGGTTTCCAGTTTTGGCAATTGCCAGGTCTGCCATTCGGTGGCGGCGCGCGGCGGGAGGCTGGTGGTTCAGGCTTCCACCAACAGCAATGATGACACGTGGGCCTATGAACTCACCGCCACCGGCATCACCAGCGCGCAGCTGGCCCGCGGCGTCCCGGAGCCCGGCTATCCAGGGTTGTATCCGGACGGCTCCCTCATGCTCACGCCGGGTGCGGCGCTGCAGCCGCTGCCCAACAACGCCGGAGCAGACATTCCCACCACCGGTCTGACCACGGTGTCCACCAGCCTGGGCGTGCCGGCATTTTCCCCGGACGGCACCAAGGTGGTCTTCAACCCGCAAAACATGGTTGCCAACCCCGGCCGCATGCTCATGGTGATGGACTTCAACCGGATGACCAGCACGTTCTCCAATCCCATTGTGGTCTCCAATGACGCCGTCACCAGCCCCGGCAACAACGAGATACGCCCCGCGTGGCCCCAGTTCTTCCCCACCAGCAACGCGCTGGTCTACCAGCACCAACTGGAAGCCGGCCTGGACGGCAACCAGGGGGATGCGCACACGCGCAAGTTTGCGCGCGGGGAACTCTACTTTGCGCCGGTGGTCTCCAACGCCACGGTGGTCCCGCTGCGGCGGCTCAACGGCCACAACCCGGATGGCAGTTCATACCTCCCGGTGCTTTCCACCCCCAGCACGCTTTCCTGCACGGCGGACAGCCAGAACGTAGGTGCCAACGCCGGCGCCAACGGGGACGCCGCGCACACCCTGGATGCCAGCTACAACTACGAGCCCACGGTCAATCCCGTCAGCTCCGGCGGCTACGCGTGGGTGGTGTTCACCAGCCGGCGGCTCTACGGCAGCGTGGCCACCATTCCGCCATTCTGCAGTGACCCGCGCGGCGTGGACCTGCACGCCAACATGGTCAACAACACCAACATCACCACCAAGAAGTTGTGGGTGGCGGCCATTGACATCAACCCCGCGCCCGGCACCGACGGCAGCCACCCCGCGTTCTACCTCCCCGCCCAGGAACTGCTTGCAGGCAACGCACGCGGCTTCTGGGTGCTGGATCCCTGCCGCGCGGACAACGCCTCCTGTCTGACGGGGGACCAGTGCTGCAACGGGTACTGCCAGCCCAATGGCGTTGGAGGCGCGCTGGTGTGCTCGGACCGCCCGCCGGATGCCACCTGCTCCAACCTGCAGGAGGCCTGCGCCTCCACCCAGGACTGCTGCCTGGCCACAGCCGAGTGCATCAACAACTTCTGCGCCGAGGTTGAGCAGTAACCAACACGCTGGCGGTGCGGCCCATCCAACAGCTAGCGTCGCGGGCCATGCGCACCCTCTCTGTTGTGTTGTGTCTGACCAGCGTGCCGGCCATGGCCGCCCCTCCTGCTGTTGAACCCCGCACCATCACGGTCACCGGTGACGCCGAGGTGAAGGTGCCTCCGGATGAGGTCACCATCAACCTTGGCCTGGAGACCTTTGACAAAGAATTGTCCCGCGCCAAAAAGGACAATGATGAACGCATCAAGAAGGTCATGGCCGCATGCAAGACCGCCGGCGTGGAAGAGTCCCGCATGGCCACCGACCAGGTGCGCATTGAGCCGCGGTACAACTCGGGCTCCTCTTACGGCGGCGGGCGCGCCACGCTGGAGGGCTACACCGTGCGCCGCGGCCTGCAGCTCACGCTGCGTGATGTGTCCCGTTTTGATGCGGTGTTGACCGCCGCCCTGGAAGCCGGCGCCAACGTGGTGCACGGCATCCACTTTGGCACCACCGAGTTGCGCAAACACCGGGACGCCGCGCGGTCTTTGGCCATGAAGGCCGCATTGGAGAAAGCCACCGCGTTGGCCAAGGAATACGGCATGAAACCGGGCAAGGCCCGGACCATCCAGGAAACCGGAGGCAGGTCCTGGTCCAGCTACGGCTGGGGTGGACGGGGTGGCGGCGGCGGCATGGGGTCACAAAACGTGGTGCAGGAAGTTGCCGGAGCTGGCGGCGTGGAGGGAACCATGGCGCCGGGCATGGTGGCCGTGGGCGCTGGGGTTTCAGTGGTGTTTGACCTGGAGTGAAGCTGCAACATCCGCCGCACAACGGAAGCCCACGTTGTTGAACGGTGCTTCAGGACGCGCCTTGCCCCGGTAGAACAGCCCGTAGCCCTGGCACGTGCTGGGTGAACACCACCAGCTCCCCCCGCGGGACACCACATTGTCACCCTGCGCCGGCCCCTGCGGTGCGTGGACCCCGCGCGGCCTGGCGCGCGCGCGGTAGGTGTCGTCGGAAAATCGATCCTGCGTGAGCTGCCAGACGTTTCCCACCGGATCAAAAAAGCCCCACGCGTTGGCCGGATACGCGCGCACCGGTGAGAGGTACACCCAGCCGTCCTTGCTCTCGGCGTGTTCATGGCCCCGGCCCTGCCAGTGGTTGAGACCATATGCACCGTCGGGGCGCACCGGTGATTCTCCCCAGGGATAACGGGTCTGCGTGGTGCCCGCGCGCATGGCGTATTCCCACTCCGCCTCGGTGGGCAGGCGCTTGCCATGATGACGGCAGAACGCCAGCGCATCATGGAAGGACACCATGGTGACGGGATGGTCTGCCCGCGGCGTGAACCCCGGCGGGACCACCGCGCCAAAAGGTTGGCGCCAGCTGGCACCCGGGACGCGCGCCCATTCCCAGTCCTTCATGCCCTCCCGGGACACCATGCCGTAACCCAGCTGCTCGGCGGTGGTCTTGTAACCGGTGTCGTCAGCAAATTGCGCAAACTGCTGCGTGGTCACCAACGTCTCATCCAGGTGGAACGCATCCAGGCACACCAGATGTTGCGGCGTTTCATCCGGCCGGACGCTGCGGTTGCGCCCCATGAGGAACGTCCCCGCGGGAACCAGCCGCATCCCCGGGTGCAACGAAGCCACCGCTGGCGCGGCCGGGGGCGCGTATGCCGTGCAATCCGGCAGCGCCAGACGCAGGGCCGTGAGCAGCACAAACGGGAGGGCCGTCATTGGAACTGGAAGAGGCAATCTTCCCGGCAATCATCCGGGAGCTTCTTGCCCAGTTTCTTCACGCACACGCCCACCGTGGCGTCGTAGTCACTGTTCCCACCCCCCGCGGTCTTCTCGTCCACGCACGCGTGGATGGCGTCACACCCCGCCTTGCAGTTCTGGTCCCAATAGGCCTGCTGTTTCGCCGCGCACGGCTTGTAGCTCTGCTGGCAGCTGGATTCGCCGGAGGTGTACTGGTCCTGGCACGTGTTGGCGCAGGCATCCAGTTGGGCCACGCACTTTTGTACGCACGCCTTGCGGTCCCCGGAGACACACTTCATGCGGCAGCCGGCGCAGCCGCCGCTGCAATCCAGTTTGCATGCCTGGCAGCCCACCGCGCTTTCTTCACGGCACCCCTGCAGGGTCTCCCAGCACCGGTCGGGTGAACAGTTCTGGTCGTATTCGTAGCCACACATCACGCCGGGCCCGTCCCCTTCCTGCTGCGCCTTGGGAACGCACACGTCCACGGGCTTGTTGGCCCCAAGCGCCTTGAGCGTGGGTGGCGAGGGAACCGTGAGGCTCTCCAACTCCACCGTCACGTCAAACGCATTGAGGTCCCAGGCCCCCGCTTCGCACGCGGAACAAACCATCCGGGTACAACATGGCGTGAACCACATCCAAACCGCGCACCTGCACGTCCGCCCAGGCGGACTCCAGTCCCTGCTCCAACGCCGCACGCACACACGGCGCCATCACGTCCCCGCAGTTGTTGGGCTGTTTGAACAGCACCGGGTTCTTGAGTGTGTCCTTGGCGGTGCGCGCGCGGGAAAGACGGTCAAACTCCGCGTCCCAGAACGTCTCCCGGAATGCACTCTGGGTGGCGCTGTGGTCGGGTTTGAGGGCCAGGGCACGCTGCAGCAGGTTGATGCGCTCGGAGAGGGGCCTCGCTGCATTGGTGCCGTCCTTGAAATACACACCGTGCTCCGGGGCCTTGGAGCCCAGCAGTTCCAGTTTGGCAAAGCCGCGGCCTTGGGGGCATTTGAGCTCGGCCCAACCATCTTTCAGGCGTGTGATGACGTCACACGCCATGCCAATGGGAACCTGCGCGCGCGCTTTGGAGGTGGCGCTTGGCTTGACGCGCAGGTTGAGCGCGCTGGCGTGCACAAACAGGGTCTCTGCGGCGTGGGCTGGAACGGCGCGGGTGATGCAGCACAACAAAAAGGCGGCTTGGTAAAGGCGCATGGGCCGCACGCTGCCAATGTTGGCGCTGGGATTCAATGGATTGGCCCGGCATCCACGGCGGTGGTACGCCACGCGCATGCGTATGCTTCAGGCGTTGTTCATTGTGTTCCCCCTGGCCTGCACCAGCACCACCGCCACAACCGGAGGGAGCTCGACGTCTTCTTCCAGCGGCGCGGTGGCGGAGGATGCGGGCCTGGCGGATGCTGGGCCAATCCGATGTGACGGAGGGCCGTGTGAAAGCACCTCATTGGCAGCCACGTTTGGCGCCTCGAGCGTCACACTGGATGTTGCGTATCTGGGGCTGGAACCCACGGATGCCGGCATGTTCTTCTACATTGAGGCGTACCGCGGCGCCTCGCCGGGATGCCCGCAGATGAACAGCCCCACGCCGGACCAGACGCTCATCCTGGCCAATGTGCCCGCTGTTGCTGGAAGCACGTTCACCTATGGAGATGGAGTCCGCGCGTCATTGCTGGATTTCAATGGGGACCTGTTCAACAGCGTGGTCCCTGCCCGGGCCGCGGCGTTGGAGGTGGTGCTGCGGGATGTGGAGACAAGTCCAGCATCCAGCGCGCTGCTGGTTGCGGATGTGATGATCACGTTTGCCGACGGTGGAACGCTGGCAGGGACACTTGCGGCCACACACTGTGATTCTCTGGATTTCTAGGAGCAAAAGCACGGCAAGGGCGAGACTCTGTCGAGCCTGGTTTCATCTTCAATAAACGCCCGGCGCCAGGAGCCGGACCTTGTACAGCGCGGTGCGCGCCGTGATGTAGAGCGTGCGCGCATCCACATCTCCAAATGCGCAGTTGGCAGGCTCTTGCGCCACCGTGATGACTCCCCAACGCGTGCCTGACGGCGCAAACACCTCCACCCCCGCGCTGGTGGTCACATACAGGTTCCCGCGCGCATCCAGCGCCATGCCATCACCACCGCCCATGGTCATCACAAACACGCGCTTGTTGGACAACGTGCCGTCACCCGCCACATCCCACGCAAACACCCGGGACTGCGCGGTATCCGCCACGTAGAGCGTGGTCTCATCCAACGACAACACCACGCCGTTGGGACGCGTGGTGTTGGCGTTGCCCTGGTCCTCCGCCGTCAGCACGCCCCCCGGCGTCAGCCGGTAGATCCCGTTGAATGAAACCTCGCGCGCACCCTCCAGGCCGTATGGAGGGTCGGTGAAGTACAACGTCCCGTCTGACCGCATGATGAGGTCGTTGGGGGAATTGAACCGCTGTCCCTGGTAGCGCTCCACCACCGCCGCCACGCCGCCATCCACGTCCGTGATGCTCACACGCCGGTTGAAGTGTTCCGCCGCCATCAACCGTCCCGCCGTATCCAGGGCCAGCCCGTTGGCTTTGCCAGAGGGCTCGCGGAACACGGTCACCGTGGTGCCCGTTACCTTGTGGATGCGGTTGTTGGGGATGTCTGAGAAGTACAGCACACCGCTGGCCGGGTCCCATTGCGGGCCCTCGGTGAATCCAAAGCCACCGGCCACCTGTTCCACCGCGCCAATGCCCACCAACGGGTCCACCGGCGGGCCGGCGTCCAACCCCTGGGCTGCGTCCGCCACTGTTGCTGCGTCCATCGCAGTTGCTGCGTCCGTTGCCACTGCGGCATCCATCTGAACCGCGGCATCCATCTGAACCGCGGCATCCATCTGAACTGCGGCATCCATCTGAACTGCGGCGTCCATTTGGACCGCGGCATCCATCTGAACTGCGGCGTCCATTTGGACCGCGGCATCCAGACTTGTTCCGGCATCATTCACCGTGGACGGCCGCGGGCATCCCAGCACCGCCATCAACGCAACACAAGCCAAGGCGTACTTCATGGCGCCCACCCGTCCCCATTGGCATCCAGGTACACCGGATTGGTGTACCCATAGACGCTGCCGCGGCCCACCGGCTCCGTCCGTCCGGCGCCACGCGCCACAAAGACCACCCATCCATCCCCATCCACCGGCAACACCACACGCACCGTCTGACGGCACAGCGCCGCATCACACAGCGGCGTCAGCGCCACCTGTGACGTCCCACCCGCGTCCACCACATACTGCTCCTGGGCCAGCATCAGATGTTGCGGCCGTCCATTGAGAAACACGTTGAGAACGTTGGCCCCGCCCAGCCACGTGGCACTCTCCAACGTCACGTCCATCGTCACCGTGTTCCCCGCCACCGCCACCACGTCCTGCCGGCCCAGGTGCATCACGCCATCCACCATGGGGCGCACCAGCAATCCATTGGACACCAGCACCTTCTGGGACCGGATGGCCACGCGCACATCCTCGGTGGTCACCGCATCCGGCCGGTCATCCGCCACCACCAGGTAGTTGCGCGGCCAGCCGCTCCCATCATTTTTCCCGTGGCTGTCCGAATTTCCCAACGCTGCCCAGTGGTGCCCCGTGGACAACAGGTGGAACCAGTCCACCATCGTCGGGATCGTCAACGGGCGCGATTCAGCGCGCATCAACAGGTCTGCCTCATTGCCCGGCTCCAACATGTCCGGCGGCGCAAGCTCTTCATTGACCTCCAACGCATCCACGTCCTGCGCCAGCGTGGTGAGCGTTCCCACCGGCACCTGCGCGGTCACATCACCGTTGACGTTGAACACCCCCCCGTTGACCGGGTTGAGCTTGATGCTGCTGAAATATCCCTTGCCGTTGTTGGCCCGCGGGTGGCTGATGTGGATCACCGGGTCCTCCGGGCGCGCGCGCAACGCGCCAAACAAATCCGCCACGCTGCGCCCGGCCCACAGCCGCGCTCCCACGTCGGCAAACGGGTCCTGCGGGTCCACCGTCAACGGGTACGCATTGAAATGCCCCACGCCGTTGTAGGAAATCTCATTGCCCGCCCAGCCCTGGAAGAACGGCCCCAACGCCAGCTGCTGCACCATGGGCCCGTAGTCTTTCACGTTGTCATGGTCGGTGGCCGCGGCCAGCTCCACACCTTCGGCGGCATTCTCCACCACCTTGGTGGCCAGGTCTGTCTCCGAATCCAGGCTTCCCAAGGTGTGCTGGTGGAACTCCGCCGCCAACAACCCCGACGTGGACAACACGCGCACCAGCGGCGCATCCAGGTTGACCGTGGCTCCCGCAGCAACGTCCACTTCCTGCGTCCACAACGCATACTCCGGACCACGGCTCACCAGCAGGCGGTAACGCCCGGGCGGCAAAGGCGCTTCCAACCGCCCGTCCGCCGCCACCACGTACGTGGTCAACCCGCGCGCCGGCGCGCTTTCCAGGTCTTCATCCACGGGGGGCGCGCCCAGTGGAACCACGCTCAGCTTGGCCGGAACGGGACCACGGTCCGTCCCATCCGCCGTCACTTCATGCGCGGTCACCACCACGTTCCCGGGACCCGGCAGCTCCAGGTCCAACGCGGCCTGCTGCCCGGCCACCACGGCAAATTCCGCCGATGTCACCACGCCACCGCCGGGCATGGCGGCCTTGGCCACGTAACTCCCCGGCGCCACATCTTCCGCCGCCACACCGGAACCATCCACCCGCAGGTGGTTCACCACGCGCGCGCCCGCCACATACGGCGCACGGAACAACGCCAGCGTCCCCGCCACCGGGCTGCCACCCTGCGTGAGCGCCACGCGCAACGCGCCAAGCGGCTCCCCCCGGATGCGCGCGGTTTCTGCCAGCACGCTGGCCAGGCTGCCGGGCCCCACCGCAAGGAACCGCGTGTAGCTCTCCTGCGCGGTGAGCAGCACGTCGCTGCGGGCCAGGGTTGCGGTGCCACCGGCATCCACCACCGGGATGGTGAACCCGCCCTGCCGCATGGTGTACGCGTAGCTCACCCGGGCCGAGGTTCCCGCGTACACGCTCACCTCACTGAACAACGCCGCCTCTCCAAAGCCCGTCTCCGGCGTGAACGCGCGCACGCCGCTGCCCATGGACAGGTAGTCCCCCAACGTGAGCAACACCGCCGCAGCACCATTGTTGATGACGGTGGTGGTCACCTCCAGGTGGGACACATCCGGGTGGAGGATGAAATCCGTGATGACCTCCCCGTCATAACGTTTCTCAATGATGAGGATTTGCGGAAGCACCCCCAGCGGCGCACTCCGGCCCCGCACGCGCACCACCGCATCCCCGCCCCCTTCTCCGCTGGACACAATTTCCACGCCGGTGACGTCCACGCCCATGAACCCCGGTGCCGGGAACATTTCCCGGAACTGGTCCTGCCCCGCCTCACCGGCCGGCCGCACCACGTCCATGTCCAACAGGCTCCCGCCGCGCAGTGCCAGGCCCACCGCGCCCTCACGCGTGGCGCCGCCAAAACGCACCTTGGCGTTGTCACACCGCCAGCCTTTGTGCGGCTCCAGGTATGCACCAGGGCCACCCAGTTGTTCGCTGGAGCGTGTCACCAGGCCACAGCGCGCGCGGCCCGCCGGCACCGGCGTGTCCAGCGGTGGCGGCGGGTTGGGCGTGACGGGGGGCGTGACCGGCTTGGGACACCCGGACACCACACACAGCAACAGCGCAGCGGGGATTTTCACGTGGGGAAACCTAGCACGCGCGCCGCCGCGCCGCGTTGACCCCGTGCACAACCGCATGTTTGTTTTTGGGTGATGGGTTCCTCCCCTGCTCCCGCGGTGTTTCCACCAGCCCACGTTGTGGTGGCGTCCGCCGTGGGGACCCCGCTGGCCGGCGCGTTGATGCTCTTGGCCAATGATGGACCGCTGGGACAACCCCGCAAGAGCAACGTGTTGTTGCTTCCGTGTGGCGTGGTGGGGCTCGCGCTTGCGGCGGCGCTGGTCCACGTTCCGCAGCTTGCGGCCGCGTGGGTTGTCATCAACGTGGTGTTGGCGCTGGGCATGGGGCGGCTGGCCTGGCACCGGCAGGGTGACGCATGGCGCGCACACCTCAAACAGGACGGCGCGCGGCAGCCCCTGTTTTTTGCCTTGGCCCAGGGCGGTTTTGTGGTGGCGTTGCTGTTGGGCGGCACCCACCTGGCCAGCAGTCTTGCCGGTCCACCGTTGGACGGGAAGGTCAACATCAAGGGCGACCAGTTTGTGTACCACTCCAATGGCGGCACGGTGATGGATGCGCGCGCGTTGGGGGATTTCCTGGCAGATACGCCATTCCCCGGCGACACGGTTCCGTTTTTCAATGGTGACCACCCGGCGGATGTGCGCGTGGCAAGGCAGCAGGGCAGCGTGGTGGTCTCTTTTGTGCTCACCGCCGGCGCCTGGGACAACCCGGCCACCGAGGCTGGCTATCGCGCGCTGGGCGTGATGCTGGCCGAACGTGTCTTCCCCCACGGTGGCCTTCGCGTGGACCTGTGTGACGGCGCCTGGAAACCCGCGCGGCAGGTCACCATCCGCTGATGGGTGGCCGCTACAGCCGCGTCCACAACACGCTCGCCACGCCGTGGTCATCCCACTGCACCGCCGCCATCATGCCCGGCGGGACGCCGGTGCCTTTCCCGGACACGCGCGCCAGGGCGTCCGCCATCTCCGGATTGTGCCCCACCAGCAACACGCCCTGGCCCAACGTTCGCGCCAATGCCAGCACCTCCACCCCGGCAGACAGGCCGCTGGCCAGCACCGCCTCCTCACGCACGCCCAGGCCCAAGACACCCGCCATCACGTCCGCCGTCTGGCGCGCGCGCACATACGGGCTGCACACCACGCGCGTGATGGAGACCGTCCCCTTGAGGGTCTGGCCCAGCGCCGTCACCTGGCTGCGGCCCTCCGGTGTGAGCGCGCGCGCGCGGTCACCGCTGGGGTGCATGCCCTCGGCCTGTCCATGGCGCATCAGGTAGACGGTGAACGAGGCCATTGCCGCGGTGTTTCCTTTGGGCCACCTGCCAACGGGAGACCCAAAGTGTGCCACAGGGACGCCGCTGGGCGGTACACCGCAAGATTCGCCTATTTTGATGCGTTGCAGCAAAATAGGCCCTGGACCTGTCCATGTGCGTTGACTTCCCACGTTTGGGGACCAAAGGTGCGCGCCGCCCCATGAACCCCTTCCGCGCCAGTGTTGTGCAGTCTCTTTTGTGTGCCCTTGGTGGGCTCGCCCTGACCTTGGGCTGCACCACCAACTCCGTCGTCCAGGAGTGCACCGCGGATGATGGCTGCCAGTCCGGGTTCCAGTGCCGCGCCGGGCAATGTCAACGCATCACCAACCGCGCGGATGCGGGGATCAACACCGCAGATGCCGGCAACACGGATGGCGGTGGATCCGCTGATGCTGCAATGCAACAAGGAGACGCCGGCGGCATGGGTGGGGCCTGCCAGCACAATGATGATGGGGTCCTCACCTCAGAAGAGCTGCCCCTGGCGTTGGGCGTGGAGGCGCGTTTTGTGGCCGCCATGGCGGACGGTGGAATCCCCGTGGACCTGACCGGCACCGTCATCAACGGCAAGGTGACCTGGGATTTGAGCGCGGCACTGCCCAATGACACCCAGACCACCGTGGTGGCCGAGCCGCTCACCGGCCGCTGGTATGCGGACTACTACCCCGCCGGACAGTACGCGGTGGCGCTGGACGGCACCGGGGACACCCTGGGCATCTATGAACGCACCGCCACCGAGGTGAAGTTGCTGAGCGTGGTGTCCCGCACGCCAGACGCCACGCGCCTCACGCTCAATCCCCCCGTGGTGGTGCTGCGTTTCCCGCTGGTGCTGGGCCAGACGTTCTCCACCACCACCACCAACAGCGGCACGCTGGAGGGCAACGCGTTCTACACGTCAACGGACACGTATGATTTCACGGTGGACGGCAGCGGCCGGTTGCGCACGCCCGCGGGGGAATTCAGCGTGTTGCGCGTGCGCGTGGAACAGACCGCCAGCGTCCCCATCATCGTCTTCCCGTTTGAGCTCAACTACCGCTGGGTGCGCTACAGCTTTGTGGCGCCCTGCTACAGCCAGGTGGCCAACATCTCCTCGGTGCAGGGTGAAACCATGTTGGGCTTCACCCGCGCCGCCGAGGTCCGCCGTCTGGGCCTGATGCCATGAACTGGCGTGTTGCCGTGGTGCTGGGGGCGCCCTTGCTGGCCGGATGCCTTTTTGCTGCGCCGCACACAAAAACTCCACCCACGCCGGGGAAGAACTCCGGGGATGCGTTTGTGGAACTCAACGGCGCGTGGGTGCGCGTGCGGGACACCGGCGGTGAGAACGCCGGCGCGTCTTCACGGCGGCCCATCCTGTTGGTGCACGGGTACGCCTCCCGCCTGGAGAGCTGGGCGGCGGTGCAGCCGCGCCTGGCGCAACAGCGCCGCGTGGTGAGTTTTGATCAACGCGGCTTTGGCATGAGCGAACGCACCGCGGGGGACTACGGCCCAGCGCCCCACGCGCGTGACGTCATCCAACTGGCCGAAAAGCTGGGCCTCCACAAACCGCTGCTGGTGGGGCACAGCTACGGTGGCGGCGTGATCCTCAAGGCCGCGTTGGAGGCACCGGAGTTGTTCTCCGGCCTGGTGCTCATTGATGCGTTTGCCACCGAGGAACAGGTGCCCCCGTCCTTCCAATGGGCCCGGGTGCCGGGCCTGGGTGAGTTCCTCTTTGCCACGCAGTTCAAGGAAGTGGTGGGTGAAAAGTACGTGCTGGCCTTCCATGACAAGCAGCGTTTTGCTTCCGCAGCGTCGGTGGATGAGTTCCGCAGCAACATGCTCAAGCCCGGCGCGGTGTATTCGGCCCTGGCCGTGGTGCGCGGGATGGACTACGCGCCGGACCAGGTGCGCTACCGGGACATTGGCCTGCCCAGCGTCATCATCTGGGGCGAAGAAGACCGCGTGACGCCGTTGGACGCGGGCAAACAACTGGCCGGGCTGGTGGACAGCGCGCGGCTGGAGGTGCTCACCGCGTGTGGACACGTGCCGCTGTGGGAACGGCCGCAGGCGGTGGTGCGCATCATTGAGGAGCACCTGGCGGACATTGAAGGCCCGCGCAAAAAGCGCCCGCGTTCCAACGCCACCACCAGCACGCCCAACGCCGGGGTGGCCACGCCATGAAACGCTCTGCGTTGGGTCTTGTGCTGCTTGTTTCCGGCGTCATGAACGCCGCACCCGTGCGCGCGCGCGTGGGTTTTGGGGATCCCGCCGAGGCGTTCCGCGACCACAAAGCCGGGCAGCTGTTGGACTTCAAGGGCCACCTGCGCGTGCGCGGCGCGGGTTACCAGAACCTGGACCTGGACCACCGTCAAAGCCCGTCTGGCCAGGTGTTGTGGCCCCGCGGGGACACGCCGCTCAACATCACCACCGGCGCTGACATGCGCGTGCGTCTCTCCCCGTCGCTGTGGCTGGGTGAAGACGTGCGGGTGCTGTTGGAAGTGGACCTGCTGGACAACGTGACGCTGGGCGCGGTGCCGCGCGGAACGCCCTACAACGGGCGGCCGGGCCTGGTGGCGGGCAATGCCTTCCAGGAGCCCATCACCGCGGCACAAGGCGCGTTCCGCGTGCGCACCGCCATGGGCCAGGCCGTCACCCCGCTGGGCATCATCAGCGCGGGACGTTCACCGTCACACTTTGGATTGGGCATTGCTGCCAACAGCGGTGATGACCTGGATGATGACGGCGGAGACCGCGCAGACCGCGTGGCCTGGGTCATGCCGTTTCTGGGGCACTTTGTGGCGGCCGCGGCGGATTTGTCCGCCACCGGCCCGCGCGGGAACACCAACGTCATTGGCCCCAACCCCGTCTCCCCGGTGCTGGCACAGCAGGCGCTGTCCTTTGCGGTGTTGCGCTGGCGTGCACCGTGGGAAGTGGACATGCACCGCAAGGAAGACTGGCTGCATGGCTGGGTGCTGGATTACGGCGCCGCGTTTTCCGTCCAGTTCCAGGTCATGGACAGCCCCATCTTCTACCAGGCGCTGGCCGGCACCATGGCCAACAATGAACGCGTGCGCCGCAACCACGTGGCCGCCGTGGCGGATGGTTGGGTGCGGCTGTGGTGGAAGGACGTTCGCCTGGAAGCGGAGCTGGTGGGCTCGTACTTCTACACCGGCAACGGCAGTCCCTATCCCGGCATTGAGCTGCGGCGGCCCATCCAGGGACTCCCGGTGGGCGGGGTGGCGGTGGCCGAATGGCTCCCCATGCGCGGAAAGTACGGCATCCTGGGTGAGGTTGGCTTTGCCAGCCCCGACGCTGCGCCGGGATTTCCGCAGAACGAAGGCACCGCCCTGGTGGGCTCCCGCCCCGGAGACATGTTTGGTCCCCAGGTGGACGGTGTGCATGACAACCGCATGGACGCGTTCCGCTTCCATCCCATGTACCGCGTGGACCTCATCCTGTGGCGCACCTTGCTGGGTGGCGTGAGTGAAGCAGCGTACGCGCGTGGCAAGCTGGCGTTTGCGCCGCTCAAGGGTGTGAAGGCTGAGGTGGGCGCCATCTATTCGCAGGGGCTGCACCCGCGCTCCACGCCGGGTGGCGTGGCGCCGCTGGGCTTTGAAGTGGACAGCGCGTTGAGTGTGGCCATGGGCGCGTTCACCGCGCGCGTGGATGCGGGAATGTTGATGCCCTTTGGTGGCCTTGGTGAACGCGGGGCCCATTCCCCGCGCCTGGCGCACATGGTGCTCATGAGGTTGGCTTATGCGCGTTGACCGTCTGTTTTGGCTTGCTGTGGTGGTGTCGTCGGGCGCGTGTGTCAACGGCCTGCCCTACGGGCTGGAGCCGTTGCCCGCGGATGAAGATGACACCTACGAACCGGTGGTCACCGCGCCGGATTGCCGGCCCAACAACGACGGCGTCATTGAGCGGGATGAGATGCCGTTTGTGGTGGGCGCGGTGGCGCGCATCCGCGTTGGAGAAGGCCCGCTGGCAGTGGACGTGGACGGCTTTGAGGACGAATCCGGGGAAATCACCTGGGACTTCTCCACGCCGGAACCTGCGAGCCAGCCGCTGGGACGCCTGGAACTGCAGACCATGGGCGGCCAGTGGTACGCGGCGGATTTTCCCGGCGCGCAATACGCGGGACCGCTCAACCCCGGCGGCTCCCTTCGCGGCGCGGTGCGCGTGGATGACACCGGCGTGTCCTTGCTGGGCAGCGCCAGTGAAGACCAGAACCCGCCGGAAGGCCGCACCCACCTCATCTACAACGCTCCAGTGACGCTCTATCCTTTTCCGCTGCAAGAGGGCGCGCGTGCGGTGAGCAACGTGACGGCCACCAACGCCCTCCTGCTGGGGCTGCCCACCGCGCTGCAGGACACCTATGACGTGGCGGTGACCGCGCGCGGCAAGGTCATCCTGCCGGACCTCATCCTCCACAACACGCTGCGGGTGACCCTGCGTCTGAGGCGCACGCTGGTGGTGGGGGACGTCCAACAGGTCACCCACGTGTTTGTCCATGAATGCCTGGGTGAAGTGGCCCGCATTGTCAGCCCCACCGCGCGCCTGGCCGAAACGCTGCCCGACAACTTCACCACCGCGCAGGAGATGTGGCGCCTGTCCCTCTGACGTCTCTTTGTTCCTCCTGAACGTTTCCACAAAGGCAAGAGCCATGGCCGTGATGACGGTGGACCCCACGCTGGATGTCTCCAAGGACACCACCCCCATTCCCACGCGCAGCTGGGCCGCGCTGGCGGTGCTGTTCACCGTCTACCTGCTCAACTACCTGGACCGCACCCTCATCTACATCCTGTTTGGGCCCATCAAGGCAGAGATGAAACTGTCTGACCTGGAGCTGGCGCTGTTGGGCTCCACGTCATTTGTCATCTTCTACACCATCCTGGGCGTGCCCTTTGGCCGCCTGGCGGACCGCGTGGTGCGCAAACACATGATCGCCGTGGGGCTGGTCATCTGGAGCGTGTTCTCCGGCCTGACCGGCTTCATGGAGAGCTTCACGGGTATCTTTTTGTGCCGCGTCATGGTGGGCGTGGGAGAAGCCACGCTGGGACCCGCCGCCTTGTCCCTGCTCAGTGACCTCTTCCCGCCGCGCATGCGCGCCACCGTGGGCGCCATCTATTCCGCGGGAATTCCGGTGGGCGCGGGCGTGGCGCTGACCCTGGGCGGGCTCATCCACGAAGCCTACGGCTGGCGCTGGGCCTTCTACCTGCTCGGTTTTCCCGGCGTCATCCTGGCCGGCATGGTGCTGTTGATGCAGGAGCCTTCGCGCGGCGCCAGTGAAGGCAAAGGCGCCCCCGCGGCGGCGCCACCCGGTGCGTGGAAGGTGCTCTTCAAGACGCGCGCATTGCGCTTTCACTACGTGGGTTATGCGCTGTTTGCCGTGGCCGGCACCGCGTTGTCCATGTGGATGCCGTCCTTCATGGCCAAGATCTTCCAAAAGGACCTGGCGTACGTGGGCATGGTCACCGGGTTCTGTGCGGCGGTGGGCGGGTTTCTGGGCACCATGTTTGGTGGCTGGGCCGCCGACCAGTTCCGTGCGCGGTCCAAGGGGGGACGCATGTTGTTCACCTCCATTGCCGCGGGCGTTTGCGTGCCGCTGTGGCTGTTGATGCTCAACGCGCAGGACTTCTGGATGGTGGTGGTTCCCTATTTCATCCTCATGGGCATGGCGCTCATGTGGCTGGGCCCCGCCGCCGCGGATGTGCAGGACGTTGTGGGTCCGCAGCTGCGTGGCCTGGGCATTGGTGTGTACTTTTTTGTGGTCAACGTCATTGGCTACGGCCTGGGACCGCCGCTCATTGGACGCGTGTCTGACGCGTTGGGCGTGGCAACGGATCCCAACGTGCTTCGCACCAGCCTGTTGATCTGCCCCGCGGCCTGCCTGTGTGGCGCGTTGTTGCTGTGGATGGGGTCACGCACCATGAACCAGATGGACACCACCAAAGCCTGACGGACTCAGGGGTCCCCAAAGCCCTTGTCCCGGATGGTGATCACCATCCGGTAGGTGTGGTTGGTGCCCGGGCCAGTGCCAAAGACCTGGAAGGTCCAGTCCCCCGCCGTTGGGTTGGGTATGTTGATGGGCGAACAATCCAGGCGGCAGTTGAGCTGGCCCACCGCGCAGCTGGTGAGCGGTTGTTCGCTGGGGCTCAACACCGCGTAGGTGGGATTGACGCCGTCATGGCAGCCGTCCAGCAACTGTGCGGAGAGCACCTGGTTGGGGCCCACCGTGGCGCGGAAGAAGTCATTCTCCGTGGCCACCGTGGTGAGCGTTCCGTTCACGCCGCGCGTGGTGGCGCCTGCAGGAAGCGTGATGACCTGCGGTGACGTGGCGGAATTGGCGGCTTCGGCCACAAAGAACCCAACCCGGCAAATGCGCCCATCGCTGACACCCGCGCTGTTGACGCCACATCCATCCTGGATGGATGAGGTCCAGTTGTTGTCATCACACTGTTCACCGGCTTCAAGCACGCCATTGCCGCAGCCGTAGATTCCCATCTGGAACGGCGCGTCCAACCAGGCGCCACCGCCGGTGAGGTCACCCCACAACCAGATGTCATTGGTGTTCTGGGAGATGGACATTCCTGTTCCGCCAAAGATGTCCATGGCGCGCGCCGGCGGAACCGCAACCAGCCCGGGAAGCGGGTATGGCCCGGCTGGCGGTTTGGGAACCCATCCCAGTCCGGTGCCCACAGAACCCATGTAGCCCCACGTGTAGATCTGGCCGGTGTTGCTCAGAGCCGCGCTGAAGTTGTTCGTATTGGGAATGAATTCCCAATAATAGGCAGCGCCGGGCTCGGCGCGCGCAACATCCGTCAGATTGAGCTGTGCGCCAGCGTCAGGGCTGGTGAGCGTGATCTGGTAGGGAACGCCCCAAGGGTAGCGTCCCTGCGGGAACCACTGGGCAACATTGGTGTCCCGGCCCCAGGCGTAGACCAGACCGTTGGTGCCGGTGATGAAGAGGGCCAGGTCACCAGCGGCAATGGACTGGATGTCCGGGTGTGCCGTGGGAAAACTCACGGGCTGCGCGTACACGCCAGGGGGATAGCCCGAGTCAAACAAGGGTCCCCCGTCCGGGAACGCCAGATGCAGGTTGGGGCCGTTGGAACCCCAGATGGCAAGCTGGTTGGCCTGCGCATCACGCCAGGCCAGCGTGTTTTCTGACGTGATGGCCATGTCTTTGAGCGGGCCTTCCAGCGAAGCGGGACGCGGCACAAACGTGGGGTACGCCCGGTCCACCCGGTCCCCAAGACCCAATTGGTATTTGTCGTTCTGACCCCAGCCAAACAGGAAGCCGCCATCAAGTTCCACAAACTTGGTGGCGCTGTATTCGCCGCAAAAAACGTTGACCGCGTTGCCAAGCGGTGGACCACCGTCCCCGGTGACCACAAACTGCGGGCGCGGCGCGCTTCCACCACCCTGCGCCGAGATTGCAACCACCCGTCCATCATTGAGCACGGCCAGGCTGTCCTGCTGACATGCCGCAATCTTGTTGGAGACACCCGTCATCACGCCACCGTCAAGGCCCGCCACCGGCGTCACCAGCTCGCTGTGCGCGCTGTTGTTGCCGTTCTGTTGATACAGGGTTCCATCCGTCATCCGGACCAGCCGGTGCAGCGGGCCGTTGTCCATCACATCCGGCGTGGGAGCAGGACGTCTGGGATGGCAGTTCACATTGGTCCGGTACAGCGTGGCCCCCAAGAGCGCGCGAACCTCCATGGGTCCCTCGGAACAAAGGCGTCCCATGCTGATGGTGGCGGTGGCACCCGTGGTGTTGTGGAAGGTGCTGTAGTTCCCGTTGGAATTCTGCAACGACCACTGTGTTGCGGTTGCATCCATCCCCTGGGGGACCACCATGGTGAACGTCACCACGTCCCCCAACGTCACGTCCGGGTTGGACGGCTCAATGCGAAAGGGGGGACCCGCATCCGCCGGCCCGCCGGAGGATGAAGAGGAGGTCCCGCCGGTACTCCCCGTGGAAGTGCTGCCAACCAGGGCGCTGGAAGCGTTGGAAGCGCTGGAGGTGCCGGAGGCTGGGTTGCTGCTGCCAGACGCTCTTGAGCTGGGACCACCGGAGGATGTGCCAACACTGGACGTCCTGGAAGCGGAGGAGCCGCCCCCGCTGGATGCCGTCAACGACGATGCAGTGCCGCTTGAGGTGCCCCCGCTGCTGGATGAGGACGAGGACGTGCTGGAACTTGAGCCTCCGGTGCACGCGCTCAACGCAAGCAGCAAGGCACTGGCTTTCAAGACGGCATGGACTTTGGGCATGGGGCGCTCCTAAGGCTGGCGTGCAATGCAACGGTGAAACCTGACCAGACCGGCTGCCGCCGAGCCAGCCTGGCGGTGGGGGATTTATTGGGTACACACCCTGTTGCGCGTCGACATTCGGATGCCCGGGGGCGTGGACGCGCGCCGCTTGACGCACCCGCGCGCCAGTCCCACCGTGCCGCCATGCCCTCCACGCTGGCACCCCACGGCAAGCCGCTGACCCACGCGCTGGTTCGGCCACCCGCCACAACGTTTGCACAGGGCCTCACCACGGTGGACCTGGGAAAACCGGATGTGCACCTGGCGCGGCGCCAACATGACGCCTACTGCAGTGCACTTTTGGAGTGTGGCCTTTCCCTCACCCGCCTGCCGGCCGACCCCGCGTTTCCGGATGGCACCTTTGTTGAGGACACCGCGGTTGTCCTCAACGGCTGCGTGGTGCTCACGCGCCCCGGTGCAGCCAGCCGCCGTGGGGAAACCGCCGGTGTGCGGCCCCACCTTCCACAACATGTTGGACCGGTGCTGGAGATTGTGGCGCCTGGATCCCTGGACGGTGGAGACGTTTGTGTGGCCGGCCAGCAGCTCCTCATTGGCCTTTCCACCCGCACCAACCAGGAAGGCGCCCGGCAATTGGCGCAACACGCCGCAGCGTTTGGCTACACCGTCAACACGGTGGACATTGGAGTAATTCCCGGAATTCTCCATCTCAAAAGTGGCGTGGTGGCGCTGGAACCAAACCGCCTGGTGGTGTGCGCGGCGCTGGAGCGCCACCCCGCCCTGCGCGGGTTTGAGCTGGAGGTGGTGGACCAGCAAGAGGCGTACGCCGCCAATTGTGTGCAGGTGAATGGGGTGGTGCTGTTGGCCAGCGGATTTCCCAGGTTGCGGGCGCGCCTGGAAGCGCTGGCGTACCGCGTGATGACGCTGGACATGTCTGAATTCCAGAAGATGGACGGCGGGCTGACGTGCCTGTCCCTCCGCTGGTGACGTCGGGGCCGGTGGACCAGGCGTTGCCACCCCAACCCGGGGGTTTGGCGTCAACCACGCGCGCCCGCTAGGATTGGTTCACATGTGTTGCTGGGCCACCACCGGATGAGAACGCCATGAGCACCACCATCCGCCCGTTTGTGCCTGCGGACGCCGACCGCATTGTTGAGCTCTCATTGGCCGCCTGGCAGCCGGTCTTCTCATCATTCCGGGACATCCTGGGCGCAGACCTCTATGGGCGCGTTCATCCCAACTGGAAGGACGCCCAGGCCGCATCGGTTCGCCAGGCCCTGGAACGCAACAGCTCCTGGGTGAGCATCCACGGTGACGCCATCACCGGGTTTGTCAACGTGGTGTTCAACCACGCCGAACGCTCGGGCGAAATCCACATGATTGCCGTGGACCCGGCCCACCAGCGTCAGGGTGCCGCAAGCCTGCTCACGCAACATGCGCTTGAGGCCATGCGCGCGCAGGGTCTGGACCTGGCCATTGTTGCCACGGGCGGGGACCCGGGACACGCACCAGCACGGCGTACCTACGAACGTGCAGGATTCACCGGTTGCCCGCAGGTCTGGTACGCCAAACGTCTGTAGGCCGTGCCCGCCCGCGGGCCCTCCACGCGTCAGGGCGGGTTGCGCGCACGCATGCGCTCAATCAATGCAAGAGCACCGCGTTGGTTCACGCTGCGCGCGCGGGGCTCCAGAGCCAGGACGGCGCGCTGGTGTGCGTCAAGTTGGGCGCCAAGTTGGGGATGGCGGGCCTGCTCCAACGCAACCAGCGCCGGATATGGATCGGTGGGGTGATGAATGGGTGACGCAAAGATGGGCGTGGTGGCGTACGCGTGCGCCAGGGACGCAACGTCCTCCAGGCCGTGCAGCGTGGGCAGGGCAAAACTGCCAAGGCGCGCCGCCAACCAATCAAGCAAAGGATCAATGTCCCGTCCCCAGAAGACCCAGAACCCGGCGCGGTAGGCATCCTGCACCTGCAGCGGGCCCGTCCAACCCTGCGCAAGGCGCGCCAGCGGGATGGTGGCCGCGTGCTGGATTTGTGAGATGCCACCCAGGTCTTGTTGCTTCTCGGCGTAGATGGCGCGCTGAAGCGGTTGGTCAAACACGGTGAGAACAACCTGGATGCAGTAGAACCACTCGGAATCCTCCACAATGAGATTGCAATTGAGCGTGCCGGTGCGCGTGGCACGCTGAAAACTGGCGCACACAATGTCTGACCCCGTCAGGCTTGGGGTGATGCGCGGGAACCCGGCCTGTTCGGCCACGGGTTGAATCTTTGCCATGGCGCGCTCCAACAGGACCTGGCGCGGCAGCAGCGCGGACTTGCGGATCCATTGCGAGTAGTGGCGGTCCATGACCCCGCACATCCGTGCGCACTCGGCGGGTGACGGCTCCCGGGCAAAAACTTCATCGGCGGACGCTTGCGGCCCGCAGCCCATCACGGCGGTGTAGGCCTGAACATGGTGGCGGGCGTAGTAGGCCTCCGCAAACGCGTTGCCTTCGTCGTTGAGGTCCTCGGGCGTCAGTTTTCCGTCACACGCGTCAAACAACAGGTCCAGCGCGGCAATGTCCCCGCGGCGCAGCGCCTCTGCGTGTTGCATCAACGGCGCGCTGGCCAGGCCGCGGCGTACCGCCCAGTCCAGGAACAGGGCCATGTGCCGGCCGCCGTATTCGGTGGGCAGGTCCGTGGTGAACTCAAGAAAGTAGTACTCGGAGTCGTCGTATTTCATGGGATATGTGTTGGGGGCTTTGAACGTGATGGCTGCGGCAGCGTGGTCCGCGCAGCGCGGGCAAGGGTTCCGTTGCACCAGAGCAAAGGGCGTGTCCCAACCTTGGCCCTGGCGTATTCTGTCTCGGGGAGACGCCAAATGGAACGCCGGGTGGCATTGGGGTGGTGCATCGCACTGTGTGCGGGTTGCCACATAGGCCCCAAGCCCATCAACCATCTTGAGCCGGAGCCTGTGCTGTTTGAGGAATACAACCCCTGCGCCGGGCTGGAGACGCAGTTGCGCGCGCCTCCCATCTACCCACGTGAAGCCAACACACAGCGCGTGGGAGGCTGGGCGCGCGTGACCCATGACGTGGAGCCCACTGGGCTGCCGGTGAACAGCCGCGTGGTGGCCGCCAGCCCGCCCGGGCTGTTTGAGGAGAGCGCACGCAACACGGTGGCCGCCTGGCGGTTCCCCAACACCAGCGCCGCGTCCAAAGGTTGCGTGCAGCTGCTGCGTTTTTCGGTGATGCACCTGCGTCCCACCAGGGACCACTGCCCGGGCTTTCGCGCCACGCGCTGGGAACTGCTCACCCGTGAGCCGGAGGTCATCCACATGCCAAGGCCGGAGTACCCCAAGGATGCGCTTGCCCAGCGGGCCCACGGCGTGGTGCGCCTGCGCGTGGAGCTGTGCGGTGACGGAACGGTTCACCGGGTTGACGTCATGAATGGCGTCCATGACAGTCTGGACAACGCGGCGGCTGTGGCGTTGATGCTCAGCCGCTTCCAGCCCGCGGCCATGGGGGAGCGGCCGGTGCCAGTGGCTTTCCGGTATGCGTACCGGTTTGAACTCCACCAGTGAGGCACGCCAGCCATGGGAACCATCCCGGTGATGACGTCTGACCAGAATGCGCCGCAGCCTCCCGGAAACAACGCGGTGAAACGGGCCATGGTGTTACGCAGTGTTGTGCTGACCCGCGCGGCCTTGGCCACCTGCCTGCTGGGTTCTGGGGTGTCCGGGTGCAAGGTGCTGGGCACCGAGACAATGGTCCTGGACATGGCGCGTGAAAAGTTGATGGGTGAAAAGTGGGTGACGGTTGCCAAGGTCACCGGCTGCCGCATTTATGACGTGGATGGGACCATCCGGCCGGTCTTTGCCGTGGCCCTGGAAGATGGACGCACACGTTCCTACGGCGCATGCACCGAACACCGCGAAGAATACCTGCTGAGCGGCTGTGCCCCAGAAGACGTGCTGGACCTTGGCGGGCCGGGGCGGGACTGCCAGGCCCGTATGGCGGAAGATGGGAGCCGCGTGGAGGTGGAGGGAAGTGCGGCGCACTGGCAGTTTGATGTGGCGCCGGCCCGCCCCCCGGTGGCGCGCCTGGCATTGTTCTGGGCACTGGTGCCTTGTTTGGGCTGCGTGTCCCTGTGCGCGGCGCCGTTCATCCTGATTGTGGCCATCATTGCGTGGTCCGGCCCCGTCTTTCCCCGAGGCTGAATCCGTCCCACAACGCCCGGCACGGACCAGCGCGGTGGGCTACGCGGATGTGACGGGCACCGCCGTGTTTCATGACCCCAAGGGCAAGACGCACGTGGGCGGCCCTCAACGGGCCCATCCTTCCCGCGCATCCCGCAGGAGCTGAACGCCGCCGCCATGGAACTGGTGCGCCGCACCCTCAACCGGGTGACGGACCACAATAAGAGCAACCACGCGGTGCTGGGCGCACGCAACGCGGTGGACAAGGACACGCTCGTCCGTTGAAGTGTGAATGATGGCGCTTGCGTGACAACCCGCGCCCGCGGGCCATTCAACCCTGTTGATTGCCTCTCCCCCACGCACGGCTTGATGTCTTGTGGCCGGGCGTCCGGTGCGTGCGGCAACAAACCTTGGGGTCTCCCATACCCAGAGGGTGCGCGGGCGTCGTCTTCGCCCGTCGTCACGGCTGAAGACAGCCATTGACGTGGCACCCTGGGCGGCAACCACCGTTGTCCACATGGGCGGTTTGAAAACGTGCAGGTACCGTTGAGAGCACCGCGTGGGTGAAGTCAAACAAACCCCGCTGGAAAGGACCACAACCATGATGCGCAATCCGCTGCTCCTGGCCATGCTGGTGCTGGGCCTCACTTGTTGCGGTGATGCCGCGCCACGGGCGTCCGTGGAAGGCCAACCCCAGCAACCCCCCGCCGCAACCCCCGCGCGGCGTTTGAGCGCCACGCACGGCTGGATGAGCGGGAGCCTGGCCCGCGTGAGGGGGCTGGATGGAGCCGCCACTGTGACCGACCAGTCCGCCTGGGGCGACCCGCTGGTGGTGCTGGCCGCACGCGCATCCATGGGCAGCCTGTTTTTGGAAATCCGGTCCAGCGTTCCCTTGTCAGAATTCCCCTTGGGCCGCACCGGCACCTACCCGCTGGGCAACAACGGACCGTTGTACCTGGCCGTGCGCGGCAGCTCGGACCAGGACTTCCTTCAGGACATCAACGGCGCGCGGTTTGTGGCGGAAGCGGTCTCCGGCACCATGACCATTGGGCCATCTGACCTGGAAACGCACCACCTCATCCACCTCAACGTCCTGTTTGCAGCTGGAGACGCGGTGGACGCCCGTTTCCTCTTGGAAGGCCCGCCCGAACAACCGCCTGCCGCGGAGCCTGCCGCAGAGCCTGCCGCGGAGCCTGTGGAGGAACCTGCGGCGCCTGCGGAGGAACCTGCGGCGCCTGCGGAAAGCACCGTGGACCTGACTCCGGCGCCACCACCACCCCCCACCATCTCCACCGGCTGGATGGCCGGCGGCATGGGCGCGGTGAATGACATGGACCAGCAGGCCACCCTTGAAGGCCTGCTCCTTGGCGCCACCGCCGTGGTGACCGCCACGGCGCGGGACCCTGGCCGTGGGGTGACCATGTCCGTCATCAGCCTGGCCTTCCCGCTCACGGAAGACCATCTGACGCCGGGCGCCACATACACGCTTGGTGCCGGCAGGGAGACGTTCCACGTGCTGGGCTGCTCAGACCTGGACTCCACTGCCGACCGTTGGTCTGTGGACTATGACGTTGACGCACTGGATGGAACGCTCACGGTCCACGAGGGCCCCACGGCGGACACGCGCATCCTGCGCGTGCAGAGCATCCACGCCAACCAGACGGACGCCACGACCAAGACCATGAAGACGCAGTTCACCATCCACCTCTGAAACCAGGGTTGCCGCGCGGTCAATCACACCGCTGCTGCGCCCACCGCGCCGCCGCCGCTTCCACCGGGCGGAAGCTCTCCACGCCCTTGAAGCCGGAACCCAACGGCCCCAGCTGCGCCACAATCCCAAAGTACCCGTTGGCAAAATCAATGAACGGGTAGGACCCGTACGCCCCGGCGGATGAGTTGCGAACGCCCTCGGCGCAATTGAACGGGGTGCCGTTGTTGGCGGTGGGGCACTCCAGCCAGTTGCCCAGCCCGTAGGACCAGTCTTCCTGCAGCCCTGCCTGGAGCGCTGGTGACGCCGTCACCACCGCGTTGCCGCGCTGGTTGGCAAACATGGCGGTGCGGGTGGCCTCACTCAGGATTTCTCCGCGGGAAAGTTTGCGCAGGAAGCCCACGTAGTCCCGTGCGGTCCACGTCATCCCGCCAGCCAGGCGCGGGTTGGTGAGGGAGGGGAGGTTGAAGCTGGAGTTGGGAAACAGCGCGGTGCGCGTGCGGAACCCGGAAAACAGGTCTGCCCAGGATGCCGCGCCGGACGCGTTGATGGCCATCAGGCCCGCCACCTGGAGATGGCTCTGGTTGTAGTTGAACTCGGCACCGGCAGCCGCCGACGTGGGCCACACGTTGGTGTAAATCTGCTCCACACACGTGGCAAAGTTGATGTTGGGCAGGTTGGTGCAACCCGCGGTGTCGTTGAGCCCGGAGGTGAAGCTCAGCAGGTGCCGCAGGGTCACCGTGGTTTCCGTCCAGAACGGCAACAGGGCATTGGCGGTGGTGTTGAGCGTGAGGAACCCGCGGTCCACGGCCTCCAGGATGACGGCGGCGGCAACCCACTTGGAGGTTGAGGCAGATTCGTACGCCAGGTCTGGCGTGGAGCCGCCCCCGGAATATTCCAGCGTCCGGCCATCATTGGATTCCAGCATCAACGTGAACTGCGCCTGAAGGTCACCGCGTTGAACCGCGGCGTCCATGCCCGCACGTATCTCCTGCTCCAACGCAGTCAATTGCGCGGGCGTGCACGCCGTTGGACCGGAACTTGGGCCCCCCACCGACGAGGAACTTCCCACACTGGAGGAGCCGCCTGCGGTGGACGTTGACCCCGCCGCGCTGGAGGACGCTGCGTTGCTGGAGGAGGCGGCCTGGCTTGAGGATGGCGCCGCGCTGGAGGAACCAGCCACGCTGGATGAACCCGCAGCGCTTGAAGCGCCAACCGCGCTGGAGGAACCCACAATGCTGGAGGACCCGGCAGATGCGCTCCCGGAGAATGTACTGCTCCCGGAGCTGCTTGACCCGGAGGACGCACGGGACCCACCGGACCCGGTGGAGGATGCCCCGCCCGACGATGAAGACGAAGACGACGAAGATGACGAGGAAGAAGTCGACCCATTGTCGGGAGGATCTGTACAAGCGGCAGCCAGCGGCAGGACCAGGACACAACGCAGCATCAGGGAACGCAAGGCAACCTCCATCACAATGGGAAAAGCACAGCCACCCAGGCACGTGATTGAGACATGGACCCGCTGGACGTGAAAAACAGAAACGTCAGATCCCACCCCGCGGGGCAGGGTCATTCATTTCCATCCGAGCCCGGACGTGGCGTCAGGCGAACGCACCGGAACCCCACCGTGGGGTCCCATTTTCCAGGCGGGCTTTTGCCGCGCGCGTAGGTGGTGGCCGCGGTGGCCGGTGAAATGTAGCTGCCGCCCAGCAACTCATGCGCCTTGGACTTGTCCTCGGTGAAGCTCCATTCCCGGACGTTGCCGGACATGTCCTGCAGGCCCCATGGGTTGGCACCCGCCGGGTAGCTGCCCACCGGCGCGGTGAGCGCGTAACCATCATCCAACGCCTTCTCACCCTTCTTGGGCTTCTTGTACTTGGGGCATTGCTGGTCACACGTGTTGGCGCGCACCGCCGTCACGCCCTCCATGCCCCAGGGGAAAAGCACCGGCCGCCCCGTCTTTGCGGCGTACTCCCACTCGTCGCTGCTGGGGAGACGGCCGCCTTCCCATTCGCAGTAGGCCTGCGCCTCGGCGTAGTTCACACAGTTGACTGGATGGGCCAGGCGTTTTTGCTGCACGTTGCAACTGCCCGCCGGCTTGTTGCGCGTGGCCACCGCAGCCGAACACACGCCCGCCGCAACACATGCCTGGTAGCTCTTCACCGTCACTTCCTGTTTGTGGATCCAGAAGCCGCCGGACTCCCCAATGTGCGGCTTGCCGTCGTCCTTGGTGCACTTGGACTTCTCCGGACAGCCCATCATCACGCGCCCCGCAGGAATCCATGCAAAAGGCTGCGTCCCGTTGTCACTCTTGAGCGTCTGTCCTCCCTTGGGCGCATTGATGAGGGACGTGCCACTTTTCACCAGCGCGCCAAACGCATCCCCCAGCTGCCGCCCCACGCTGGGACCTTTGCTGGTGGACACCGCGGGCGCCGGCTTGTCGGCGGATGTGGCGGCCGGCTTGTCGCTGGAGGAGGACGTGGACACCACCGCTTTGTCCGTCACGCCAAACAGCGTCTTCACCGTCCTGGGCATCTCCGTCAGCAGGCCTTCCTCGTTGGAGAGAGGCACCTTGGTGACCGACCGGCCCGCCGTCTGCGCATCCGCGGCGGTGATCCGGGACAACGTGAGCAGGTAGCTCTGGCCAAGTTTCCCCAACGTGCCAATGACAATCTGGTCGGTGTTGAGTGCCCCGGCCAGCTCCGCCGCACAGCTGGCCGAATCACACCCCGCCGCCTGTTTCATCTGCTCCTGCGTCAACAGGCCTTCCACTTCCCGGAAGGACTGCACGCGGTAGCCCTCCAGCTTGCCAGCCTCCACCACCAGCAGGCCGGTAATCTGGGTGGCCAGATTTTTGTCCACCTCGCCAAGGGGCTCAATGGGCATGAACAGGACCTGGGGTCCGGCGGCCGCAACCTCACCTTGGGCGGCGTGCGCCTGCGCCACCACCGTGAAGCCCACCAGGAGAAACACAAGGCCACGCAATGCCGTCCACCCGCCGTCCAGGGACGCCCCCAGCATGAAGGACAACCCCCCGGACGGTAAAGTCTTTGGCCTGTGACCCACAAAAGGCGCACCACCGCTTGCGTCCGGCCCCAGCCCGGGCCAAACGCGTGCGCATGACGGTAGATACAGCTCCCCAGACGCCACGGGCGGTGTTGGTGGGCGTGCAGTTGCCCGGAATGACCGATGCGGACCTGGAGACCACGCTGGCCGAAATGGGCCGCCTGGTGACGACGTTGGGTTACACGGTGGTGGCCACCCTCAACCAGCGGCGTGGCTCCACCGGCGGGCCCGCGGTGCTGGGTGAGGGGAAACTGCGCGAGCTGGCAGCACTCACCGGCGGGTCGGGTGAGATCGGCACGGGGGTGGACCGCAAGGCCACCAAAGCCGCGCTCAAGCGCCTGGCCGAACAACCCGCCGAACCGCCGCCGCCCGAGCCCACGCTCCCACCGGAACAACGCCCCAACGTGGTGGTGGTGGACACCGAGCTCACGCCGTCCCAGCTGCGCAACCTGGAAAAGGTCACCGGCGTGGAGGTGCTGGACCGCAGTGGCGTCATCATTCGCATCTTCCACCGGCACGCCAACACGCGGCGCGCGCGGTTGGAGGTGGAGATTGCGCGGCTCATCTATGAGGCGCCGCGCTTGCGGGAAAAAGAGTCCACCGCGGGGCGCCAGCGTGGCGGCGGCGTGGGTGGCAAGGGTGACCGTGAGGTGGAGCTGGACAAGCGGCGCGTGCGGGACCGCATTGCGCAGCTGCGCGAAGAGCTCCAGGGCCTGCATGTTGAAGAAGAGACGCGGCGGGCACGGCGCAAGGAACAGCTCAAGGTTGCGTTGGTGGGCTACACCAACGCCGGAAAATCATCGCTCATGCGGGCGCTCACCGGCAGTGACGTCCTGGTGGCGGACAAGCTGTTTGCCACCCTGGGCACCACCGTGCGCGCGCTGCATCCGGAGACCCATCCCCGCATCCTGGTGTCGGACACCGTCGGGTTCATTCGCAACCTGCCGCATGACCTGGTGAGCAGCTTCCGGTCCACGTTGGATGAGGCGCTGGATGCGTCCCTTTTGTTGTTTGTGGTGGATGCGTCAGACCCGGCGTTCCGGCTGCAACTTGAAGTGACACAAAAGACGCTGGGAGAGATTGGCGCGCTGGCACTTCCCCACAAGCTCTTGCTCAACAAGATGGACCGCGTGCCCGCGGACCAGCACAAGGCGCTCAAAAAGGAATTCCCGGACGCGGTGATGTTGAGCGCCAAAAATCCGGATGACGTGGAGCGCCTGCGCGGGCTGATGTTGGATTTCTTTGAAGGGGACATGGAAGAGGCCACCCTGCGCGTGCCGTACACCGCCTCCGGCGTGCAGGGGGAGCTGCGGCAACACGCCAAGGTGCTCAAGGAAGAATTCACCGAAAAGGGCACGGTGTTCCGCGTGCGCGCGCCTACCGCGGTCATGGCGCGCCTCAAGAGCCTCATCAAGGATGCTTCCAAGGCGAAGTGACGACGGGGCGTGTTCTCACGCAACCGGCTTGCGCACGAGCTGGATGCTGACCCACAGCACCCACGTGAGCCACAACGGGCCCGCCACGGCCAACAGCCACGCGGCCTCATTGCTGAACCCCTGTCCCGCCACGGGGATGGAGATTGCGCCGGCCACCGCCGCCAGGCCGCGCAGCCACGGCGGATGAGACGTCAGGCCGCGCGCCAGCAGCAACAGACCCAGCCCCAGCAGCATGTTGAAGGACGCATCCAGGTGCAGGGTCACCGCCAACAGCGCCCGGCCCGCAACGGGCTCTTGAGCCAGCTGGGTGACCACCGCGGTGACCAAAGGAGTGCCCGCGGCGTCCAGCGTGGCGCCCAATGCAACCAACAGCGCGCCCACAAACAGACTCCCCGGCGCGGTGCTCTGGTCACGGTGGAGCCAGAAGAGTCCCAGGGAAAACACCGCCAACAGCGCCAGGCCCACGGTGAAGGTCCACGCGCTCACCATGCTGGGCATGACGTTTGCCACGGCGGAAATACGCCACGCCTCCAGGTTGCCGGGTTTGTAGGCGTGGGGTTGGTCTTGCAACGCCACCACCGCGGCAATGTTCAGCACCACGGCGATGATTCCGGCGGTGCCAACGGCTTTGGAGATGTTGGGGCGCATCACAGCAAGATGCCAGCGCGGCTTGCGCGGTTCAGATTGAGCGCGTGCGCCAAGGTTCTGTTTTGGGAGGGCGAGGCGTTGCCGAGCCTGGTTCCAGGATGGACAGCCTGCAACAGGCGGCTTGTTTCCGTCGTCACGTTGGGCTTCAAGGGGCGGCGCTTCGCGCGCCCATGATGGTCATCCGGCGCGTGGAGCCGTTCAATACGCTTTCATCAGGTTGGGCTGGTAGTTCCCGGGCAGCTTTTCATGGCCCCCCTCACCTTCCAGCGTGAGCTGGTCCACGGTGCCTTTTCTCCCTGCCACCTTCTCCCGCTCCATGCGCAACGGAATGGCCTTGGGTGCCCCCTTGGGCTTGAGCAGCAACCGCCCGTTGGCCAGGTCCCATTCACCCTGAAGCTTGGTGGGCGTGCCCTCCATCAACGGCTCAAACACCCACGAAAATGTCCCATCCATGGCCAGCGTCAGGTAGCGCTCGGGGGCGCTGGGCTCATCCACCCACGGGCCGGTGAGGGCCAGCTTGTTGCGCGGCATCCCACGCACCTGCCGCGCCACGTTGTCCCCGGTGAGGGTGACGCCGCCACTGCGCAGGATGACCTCGGCCAGGCACGCCGAATGTTTTCCACCTTCGGCCGGGCGGATGTCCTTGATGACCAACGCCACCTTCCAGGCGTGCATGGGCGGCTGCAGCTCCAGCTCCATGGGCTTGACGTCATCCTGCAGCACAATGGTCCGCTTCTCCTGGCCATTGTTGATTTCCAGTTCACTCACCCGTGCGTGGGACTTGTCCAGGCCGTCCCCACCCACCGCGCCGGGAATCACGCTGATGTGGGTGATGGTTTCCTGTTTGCTGAACCCAAGGATCAACATCTGCCCTTTGGGGTCATCCCCGCCGGTGCACCACGCGGTGGTGGGCTTGCCGTCCACGGCGTTGTAACCCCAGGTGCTTGGTGCTTCGCCGTTCTCATTGGTGCTGGAGTGCAGGTACGCCAGGACGTTGGGACCCTTGTCTTTGTCCTTGTCCGCTGCCGCCGGGACTGCCGCGGCAAGTCCCAGGGCCAACCATCCCACCTGTGCCACCGTGACGCCGCGTCCAGCCATTGGAACCACCTCTGTTGTTTTGGCGCCGGGTTTCCACCCCATCCACCTTCGGACGGCCAGGGCGCCAAGGTCCCGGTATGGACCTTGTCCTACATGGTACGCCATGCCGGGGGGCTTGCCAAGAAAGCTGCTGGAGGGACGGGCTGATCCACCGGAGTCTTCATGTTCCGCTTGTGCGGTGGGTCCCGCACACACGCTTTGGCGCTCAGCCGTGTTGCTGCGTCTTGAGCACGCGCTCCACCAGGGCGTGCAGCGCGTTGTGATCGGCGGGGTCCAGCTTCACAAACTGCATCCCCTGGCCACCTTCACCGCGGCCGTGCACCACGCGCGCCTCGGCGCTGATGAGGTGCATCCCATCCCGCGTCACAAACTGCAGGAACATGACGGTGCCCGGCGTCATGGGCTGGTGGTTGGAGAGGAAGATGCCCCCCTCGGAGATGTCCGAGGCGTAGTCCGTCTGGAACGGCTCCAACGGGCTGGTGCGGTACTGCACCAGCATTGGGATGCGTACCCGCGGGAAGCGGCGTTTGTTGGAGGGGTCCTCGGACATGCACCGCAAGCATAGGGACCGGCGGCCCGTGGCGTCCAATCCCCGCCCACGGGGTTCACGCCTATGATGCCGGTTGCCGTAGGCCCCACCCTGTTGGAGGACGCCATGGACGCCGCCGTTCTTGCCCGCCGGACCACAGTCTGTTTGGGCGCTGCACTGCTGGTCACCGTGTGGGGCGGGCGGGCCTTTGCCGCAGTGGATGAGACGCTGGTGGGAACCTGGACCACGTCCATCCAGGGGTTTCCGTTTGTCGCCACGTTCCACGCCGACGGGCGCTGCACCGTGGCGGATGAGCCGGGCCGCTGCAGCACCAAGGGCGGTGCATTGGTCTTTGTGGGTGAGGAAGAGACCGTCACGTTCCGCTGGAAGGTGGACCAGGGCGCGCTGCACCTCAGCGGCGGGGACCTGGATGCGCCGTTGCGCTTCCAACGCGTGGGCGGCGCCGCACCGTCACCGGCCCCCAAGCCCGCCGCGTCCACCGCCCCGCAAGCGGTCACGCCCACCCAGCCCACCGCCGCCGAACGCGGCGCGCGCGCCGCCGTCAAGATGGACGCGTGGGGCGTGTCCCTGTCCTTCCCCGGCGGATGGAAAAGCGCGGAGAAGAACGGCCTGCTGCTGGCAGGGTCAGACACCGAGGCGGGGCTGCTGGTGGTGCGGTTCTTTCCAAAGACCACGCGGCAGGAGCTTGTGGCCGGCTACCAGGCGGGCGTGCATGAAGACGGCATGAACGCCGCGCCCACGTCGGAGATTTCCGGTTTTGAGGCCAAGGGAGGCAAGGGCCTGGCCGGGGTGTTGGAAGGCAACGCGGCAGATGGGACCCCGTTGCGCATCCGGACGGTGGCGGTGATGTCCAGCCACGGCGGCGCGGTGGTGGTCAGCGGCATCACCACGCCCCAGATGTACGCCACACTGGCCGCACGAACCGATATGGTGGCCCGCAGCGTGGTGTTCACCGCGCCTCCAAAATCCGCGCCGCTGGCCGGGCACTACCAGTTCATCTACGTGTCACCCAGCGGGGGCTATTCACGTGAAGCAAAGCTGACGTTGTGCCAGTCCGGGAGCTTCACCCGTTCTGGCGAGCTTGCAGGGTCCGGACCCGCGGGCTCCGCCGTCACGGCGCACGGAAACGGAGGGTCGTGGGTGGCCGTGGGCAGCGGCGCTTCGGGGACGCTCACGCTCACCTGGCCCAACGGCAGCGTCACCAGCCTGCCCTACCAGGTGAGCAACAACCCCAAGGACCGCAGCAGCTATGGGCCCGCGGTGCGTTTTGGAAATGACCTCTACCAGAAGACCGGTGCGGGCGGCTGTTGACCCAGCTGGGCGATTTTCCGACGTCATACCTGCCTGGTGCAGAACGCTCAGCCACGTGGCAGCGCGCTGCAGGGCGGCCCTACGGCACCCATGGCCCACGCGGCCATCTGGTCCAACACGCTCTGAACCGGACACCGCTCAGGCCGCAGCCCGTGGTTTTTCCGGGCCGCCGCCCCGGCCCGCAACGTGCCGAACCGTTCTGCGTGGCACGGCATCCAAACCGCACATTCCACAATGATGAGGAGCTCCATGGCGCGTGCGATTGCGTTGATGTTGGCAATTTTTCCGTTCACCGCATGCGGGATGGACGTCCCGGACAGTGAGGTGTCCACCGTGCAATCCCTGGACGTCCAGCGTTATGCGGGGAGGTGGTATGAAATTGCCACGTTCCCCCTGGAGTTCCAGTCCAACTGTGCGTGCGTGACGGCCAATTACACGGTCAGCCCGCTGGGCATTGGCGTCCGGAACGTGTGCCGTCAGAACGGCCCGGACGGGTTGCTGGTGGACATCCGGGGGCTGGCGTATGCGCCAGACGGAAACCAGCCCGGCAAGCTCAAAGTGCGGTTCCCCGTGCCTGGTGAAGCTGGTGACTATTGGGTGTTTGAAGTGGCGGATGACTATTCCCACGCCGTGGTGACGGACCCCAACCGTTCCTCCCTGTGGATCCTCTCCAGGGACCGCGTGATGCCAACCTCCACCATGGACGGCATCAAGGCGCGCCTGGAGGCTGCAGGCTTCCAGCTTTCTGCGTTGCGCATGACGCAGCAACAAGGCTGCCCGGAAGACCGCTGACGTTCCAACACGTTGCAGGCGGAGCCGCCCGGGCACGTGCACCGCGCATTGCAGTGGCAACCGGGATGTGCGCCCCGATGGCACTGTGACGTACGGCGCGGTGGCAATTGCGCGCTGACACATGGTGGCGTTGTTGACGTCACGCCTGGCGCTGGAATCCAGTCCCGTGTGCCGCCTGCAGCAAGTGCCTGCGTGATGCGCTCGGGAAAAGAACGCGGTGCCAAAGGCCCCATCGCCTTGCGTTGACCGTGCGGTCCGCTCAGAAGCCCAACACCGCGGAATAGACCGCGCATTCAGCCAACAGGTCTGCACCGGACAGCGAAGCCACCACACGCACGTCATCTGGCATCGCAACGGTACCGGAGCAGTTGTGGCTCAATGTGAACTGCGGATTGGAGCCCGTCTTGCAGCAGCGTGCCACGCCGGAGCCCGTGGTGGGCGTTGAGCCATCCAGGCACTCCAGGTCCAGCGTCCCGGAAACGCAGCGCAACTCCAGGCACGCCGTGGCCGTGACGCCGCCGGTGTCCACCTGGAACGCGCCGGACATGAGACAGGAGACCGCGTCCGTCACGTCCACGGCGTAGAAGTCCTGGTCCGCGTTGCCCGCGAGGTAGCCGTTGATGGTGAGCGCCGAGGTGTCACAGTCATCCATGTTCCCCAGGTACGCTGCGAACGCGGCGCCGTCGTTGGGCTCGCTGGGCTCCTGGAAGAACATGGGCGCGGGACAGGCACCATTGACGTCACACTGTGCTGGCCCATGGCAGCTGTTGGCGGCGTTGCACACGGTTGTTCCCGGCGCGGGGGACCAGTCCTGCGGGTTGTTCAGCGGCGCGCACAGCTGGCACACGTTGTTGGGATTGACGCCGTCCGCCGGAACACACCCGCCGGAAATGGCGCAGGTGTTGGGCCCACACCCGCTGGAGCTGGAGGACGCCGCACCTGAGGAGGACCCGCTGCCCGCGCCGCTGGATGGCACCCCGGAGGACACAACAACGGATGAGGAGGCCCCGCCCACCAACGAGGAACCTGCCGCGCTGCTGCTGTTGCCTGTACTGCCGTTGCCTGTACTGCCGTTGCCTGTACTGCCGTTGCCTGTACTGCCGTTGCCTGTACTGCCGTTGCCTGTGCTGGTGACGCCGTTGCTGCTGGAGACCCCCACGGAAGAAGCCACGGACGCCGCCGAGGAACCCATGCGTGACGACGATGACGCCGGCATGGACAGCGCGGACGAGGAGGACCCGCCGCGGGAAGAGGACCCTGCCTGTGAAGACGACCCCGCCAGCGACGCAACTTGGGACGAAGAGACCGCGCCCCCGGACGACGACGTTGAACCGCCGTCCGAGGAGGAACTGCCGCAGCCCTGCGCGCTCCAGCATGCGCAGGCAACCAGGGACAACCAACAGAATGCGCGCATAAGGATGCCCTTCCTGTTCATGGATGGCAGCGTACACGCACGGTGACGGTCCACCCAGGCTGGACAGTGCGCTGGCGCACACCACTTCCCAACCAGCGGCGTTTCTTCTGCCTGCCGCCGGCCCAAGCAGCTGGTTGCGGGCAAGACAATCATCCCCCTGGCGCGCCTCCGCCAATGGCGCACGCCGTCACCGGCACACGCATGCCCGGCCATCCATGGGCGGCGCGCCTTGGCGGAGCAGCGCCCTTGGGGTGATTCTGCCGCATCATTGGATTGCGCTTCCTTGTGGGAATCACCCGCCCACCAGCCGCCCGCTGCGGTAGTCCTCAAACGCCTGGCGAATTTCCTCGTCGGTGTTCATCACAAAAGGCCCCCGCCGCGCCACGGGTTCCCGCACCGGTTCACCGGCCAGCACCAACAGCCGTGACGCCGTCAACGCGCCCAGCTCCAGGTCCGTCCCGTCACCCAGCACCGCCAGCGTTCCCTGCCCCAGGGGCGTTGCACCCGCAGCACCACCGGGCACAACGCTGCCCTCCATGACGTAGAGGCATACCGCCTGCCCCACCGGCAGCGGCGTCACCAGCCGCGCGCGCGGCTCCAACGTCACATCCAGCACCGTGGGCTGAACCGCCACACCGTCCACCGGGCCTCGCACGCCGTTGGCCTGTCCGGCCAACACCCGCACCATGGCGTCACCCAGTTGCACCCTCGGCACCAGGTTTCCGTGCAAATCCTGATAGCGCGGTTTGGTCATCTTCAAGCGCGCCGGCAGGTTCACCCACAGCTGGTAGCCCCACAATTCCGCGTCCGGCGCCGCCGCGCGCGGCATCTCCGAATGCACAATCCCCCGGCCCGCCGTCATCCACTGCACGCCACCGGGGCCAATCTCGCCGTGGTTGCCCACGCTGTCCCGGTGGGTCACCGCCCCATCCAGCACAATGGTCACCGTCTCAAAACCGCGGTGGGGATGGTCCGGGAAACCCGCCTGGTATTCCTCCGGGCGGCGGGAGCGGAACTCATCCAACATCAGAAACGGGTCCAACATGGGCAACGCCGAGGTCCCCAGGATGCGGCGCAACTTCACGCCCGCCCCGTCCCGCGTGAGCGCACCTGCCACCGTCTGGGTCACCGCCCGCACCGTGGCGGAATTGCGCGGCGCACAGCCGCTCCACCACGTTGACGCCGTCACCACCGCGCCCGCGCCCGCACCCAGCACGTCCCGTCTGCTCAGCCGCATGGCCCGGTTGTACAAAGCGGCGTGGCGCGCGTCACGCATGTTGTGGCGTTCTTGGGCCCACGGTGAAAACGCGCTTGCCGCATGCGCCACCCCGGGCTACGCCCCTCGTCATCATTGGACCGCTCCGCGTGTGGGGCATTGGGGTGTGTGTGCTGCACGTTCAATTGCTGATTGTGGCCCTGGCCTCTCCCGCGCTGGCGCAGGAAGGCATCCCGCCCGCATCACCCGCACCCGCCGCGCCTGCCCCTGCCGGGGACACCGCACCCACGCCTCCCCCCGCCGCTG
>Ga0154020_10000860_pt1 | contig 37492 bp, 31 predicted proteins | sample Klosneuvirus_201_FD_109709 | JGI IMG/M metagenome (GOLD analysis project Ga0154020, IMG submission 109709) | Active sludge microbial communities from wastewater, Klosterneuburg, Austria - Klosneuvirus_20160825_MG | ecosystem: Engineered > WWTP > Aerobic digester > Activated sludge | place... | reverse complement strand
GAGCGCGCCGACCTTGGTCTTGTACCCGAGGCCGAACGCGTGGACGACCGCGACGCGCGCCTGCTCCATCGAGGTGGAGGCGAGCGCGGGGAAGCCGATGACGTCGCCGACCGCGTAGATGCTGGGGACGGGCGTGCGGTAGTTCGCGTCGACCGCGAGGGCCCCGCGCTTGTCGGGCGTGATGCCGACCGTGTCGAGGCCGAGCCCACCCGTGCGGCCGTTGCGCCCTGCGCAGTAGAGGACCTTGTCCGAGTCGAGGCGCGTGCCGTCGTCGAGCGTGGTGCGGATCACCTCGGCGCTCTCGCGGGCGATCTTGCTGTATTTCACGCCGAGGCGGCACTCGATGCCGAGCGCGATCATGCCCTGCCGCAGTCGCTCGCTCATCTCGCGGTCGAGGAACGGGAGGATGTCCTGGCGCGCGTCGACGAGCACCACCTCCACGCCGAGCGCCGCGAACATGCAGGCGTATTCGCACCCGATGACCCCGGCCCCGAGCACGACGAGGCGCTTCGGTAGGCGGTCGATGCCGAGCACGGTGTCGCTGTCGTCGACGTCCGAGTCGTCGAACGGGATGTCGGCGGGGCGGAACGGCTCGCTGCCGGTCGCGATCAGCACGAACTCCGCGGTGAGCTTCTGCATCGGCGCGGCGAGCGGCTCGACCGCGACCGTGTGCGCGTCGATCATGCGCGCGTGGCCGCGGAAGCAGGTGACCCCGTGCCGGTCGAGGTTCCACTTGATGCGCTCCACCTCGAGCCGACGCACCGCATCCTTGCGGGACAGCATGCGCGGCGTGGCGGCGCCGCGGTCGATCTCGAGGCGGATGCCGTAGAGGTGCCGGTTGCGATAGCCCGAGAGCACGAGCGCGGCCTCGCGCAGCGTCTTGCTGGGCAAGGTGCCGGTGTGCACGCAGGCGCCACCCGGCTCGGGGGCCTGCTCGATCAGCGCGACGCGCTTCCCGAAATACGCGGCCTGCGCCGCCCCCTTCTCGCCGGCGGGGCCACCGCCGATCACGACGAGATCGTAGTCGTAGGACACGGGCCGAGCCTACGCTGCTTCCTGGCCCCGGCGCGAGGCGATCGTGCGGGCGCGCCCAAGGCCCGTAGACGCTCGCCGAAAGCCGAACTACCCGGCGCCGCATGAGCACCGACCCCCGCGACAGCATCCAGCCCACGCTCGACGGCTTCGCCCTCGTCCTCGGAGCCAGCAGCGGCTTCGGCGAGGCGTGCGCCCTCTCCCTCGCCCGGGCGGGCATGTCCATCGTCGGCGTCCACCTCGACCGTCGGTCCACGATGCCCCACGTCGAGGAAATCCAGGGCAAGATCCGCGCGCTCGGCCGCGAGGCGTGGTTCTACAACGTCAACGCCGCCGACGAGGCCAAGCGCCGCGAGGTGCTCGACGACGTCAAGAAGCGGATCGACGAGCGCGGCAAGGGTGAGCGCGTGCGTGTGTTGCTCCACTCGCTCGCGTTCGGCACGCTGTTGCCGTTCCTCCCCGAGACGCCCGAGTCCAAGCCCAACGAGTTCGCGACCCAGAAGCAGGTCGAGATGACCCTCGACGTCATGGCGAACTCGCTCGTCTACTGGACCCAGGACACGCTGCTCCGCGGCCTGTTCCACGAGCACGCCCGCGTCTTCGCGATGACCTCCACGGGCGCGTGGTCGATCTGGCCGCGCTACGGGATCGTCTCCGGCGCGAAGGCGGCCCTCGAGAGCCACGTGCGCTCGCTCGCCCACGAGCTCGGCCCGCGCGGCATCACCGTCAACGCGCTGTGCGCCGGCGTGACCGACACGGCGGCCCTCCGCAAGATCCCCGGCAACGACGCCATGATCGCCGCCGCCCTCCGCAAGAACCCGGCCCACCGCCTCACCACCGTCGAGGACGTCTCGCGCGCCATCGTCTCGCTCGCGCAGCCGGGCCTCTACTGGATGAACGGCAACACCATCAACGTCGACGGCGGCGAAGCGATCTCGGGGTAGCGTCGGTGGCCTCGAAGGTCGTCGACGACCGCAACCGCACGGTGATCCTCGCCCAGCCACCGCGCCGGATCGTGTCGCTCGTGCCCAGCGACACGCTGACCCTCGCGCTGCTCGGCGGCCTCGATCGCCTCGTGGGCCGCACCGACTACTGCGTGCTCCCCGCGGGCGTCGAGCGCGTCGCCAGCGTCGGCGGCACCAAGGACGCGTCGGCCGAGCGCATCCTCGCCCTCGCGCCCGACCTCGTCGTCGCCAACCAGGAGGAGAACTCCCGGCAGACGCTCGAGAAGATCGTCGAGGCCGGGGTGCCGCTCTTCATCGCCTTCCCGAAGCGCGTCGAGGACGGCATCGCGCTCGTCGCCCGCTACGCCCGCATGCTCGGGGTCGAGAAGGCACCGCACGTCGTCTCGCTCGTGCGCGACGGCTACCAGCGGCTCGCCGCCGCCCGCGCCGCGGAGCGCCCGCGGCGCACGGTGTTCTGCCCGATCTGGGCCGAGCCGCTCATGACCATCCGCGGCGACACGTACCTGAGCGCGACCCTCGAGCTCGCCGGCCTCGACAACGTGTTCCGCGACCGGTCGCGCAAGTACCCGCTCGCCGCCGACCTCGGCAAGGTGCGCGCGCTCGACCCAGACAAGGTCGGTGAGCGCGACACGCGCTACCCGCGCATCACCGAGGACGAGCTCCGCGCGGCCGACCCGGACGTCGTGGTGCTCCCCGACGAGCCCCACCCGTTCACCGCGGAAGAGGGCGCGCACTTCGCCGCGCTGCTCCCCCGGGCGAAGGTCGTGCACGTCGACGGCAAGGACCTCTGCTGGTACGGCGCGCGCGCCGTCGAGGCGATCCCGCGCCTGCTCGCGCTCTAGCGCTCCTCGGCGATGGCCTTGATGCGCTCGGCGGCGCGCCCGAACATGCGCGCGAAGATGGGTCGCGCGACGGGGTGCACCGCGGTCATGAGGATCGATGGCTCGTAGTGCACGGTGTAGACGAGCCGACACCGCGCCTCGCCCAGCGGCTCGATCGCGAGGTGCTCCATCATGCGCCGCACGAGCGGCAGGGTGCACTCCTCGATGACGAACGCGAGGCGTCGTCCCGGTTCCCACGCGACGAAGCGCTCTTTGACCGCGAGGGTGTCGAGCGCCACGATGCGGGTGCTGCCCACGCCGTGCCGGTGACGTCCACTCGCACGCGACGAGCTCGGTCAACCAGTCGTGGAAGCGCTCACCCGCGGCGAGGGCGAAGACCCGGTCGGCTGGGGCGGCGATCTCGAGGGCGTGCTCGATGCGCCGCGGGGAATGGTCGAGGAAGGAGAGGTCGGTCGGCGCCAGGTGGAACCACATGGCCGCACGGTATCAGTCGAACACCGAGACGTCGCCCGCGCCCTCGCGGACCACCACCGGTGTGTCGCTCGTCAGGTCGACGACCGTGGTCGGCATCGTCCCGCCGGCGCCGCCGTCGATGACGAGGCCGAGGCCCGGGAACGCGTCGTCGATCTCCGCCGGATCCACGAACGGATCGCCGCCGTGTGGCCCTGCGGTGGTGGAGATGATCGGTCGCCCGAAGGCCTTGGTCAGCTCCTGGCTGATGCGGTTGTCGGGCACGCGGATGCCGACCTGCTTGCGCTTGAGGAGCAGGAGCTTCGGGACCTCGCGCGTGGCCTGCAGGATGAAGGTGTACGGCCCGGGCAGGAGGCGCTTCAACAGGCGGTACTGGGCGTTCTCGACGATCGCCCACTTCGCCATGTCGCCGAGATCGTGGCACACGAACGAGAGCGGCTGGTCGGACTTCATCCGCTTGAGCGCGTACAGCGAATCGATGGCCTTCTTGTTCTGTAGATCGCAGCCGAGCCCGTACGTGGTGTCGGTCGGGTACGCGATGACCTCGCCGGCCTCGAGCGCGGCGACGGCCCGGGCGATCTTGCGCGGTTCGGGGTGGTTGGGATCGATCTCGATGATCACGAGGGGGCGCGTACCATAGCCGCCGTGCGCCGTTCGTCGAGCGTTCCTTTGCGACTCCTCCTGGCTCTGTCGGCGGGGGCGGGCCTCGGCGCGGCCGCCATCCAGGTGCCACCGTTCGCACCGGCCCTCGCCATGCTCTCTTTCGCGCTGGTCGACGGCTTCCTCGCGAGCTGGCTCGGCCCCCTCGCCGCGCCTCCCGCCCGACGAGTCGTCACCCGCGCGACGGCGGCGGGGATCCTGCTCGGCCTGATGTCGCTGCTGGTCGCCGCGCACGGCTCGGCCCGCTGGGGCTCGTGGACCCTGCCCCTCTGCGCGATCGTCGCCACGGCGGCGTTCGTCGTCGGGACCTACGGCAGCCTCCGCACCCCGAACGCGGCGGGTCCCACGGTCGGCCTGGTCGACCTCGGGACGAGCGCGTTCGTTCTCCTCGCCGCGCTCTCGGCGCACGAGGCTCCATCGTCTCGCCGCGCGACGGTCGCGGTCACCATGGGCGTGGTCGGGGTGCTCCGCGGTCTCTCCGTCGTGACCCTGGTGGCGCGAGGCGCGCGCGAGGGTGACGCGACGATGCTGCCGGCGCTGGGGTTCCTCGGCTGGCTCGCGGTGGCGGCCACGCTCTGCACGCTCGCGGCTTCGCCTGTCGCGTGGTCGGGGCTCGGCGCGGCCAGCGTGCTCACCCTGGCGGCCGTGCTGGTCGAGCGCCGCCAGCGACGCGTGATCGTGGTGTTCTTCCGGGGTGCGCTGGCGTTCAGCGCGGCGGCGATGCTGGGCGCGGTGAGCCTGCTCGCGTGCGCTACTTGGGTGGGGGCGCCGGCGCGGGCGCAGGCGCAGGCGCCGGTGCGGGGACGGGCGGCGCGCCGACCGCGGGATGCGGCGTCGGCACGTGCGTGGGCGAGGCCGCGGCCATCGCGTCGGCGAGGGCCTTCTTGCGGTCCTCCTCCTTCATCTCGAGCTTGCTCGCGTCGAGGGTCATCATGGGGAGCTGCGTGCCCGCGTACATCGGCAGCTTGCCGTCCCACTTCTCGAGCTGGCGGTAGGCGAGCACGGCCGGCGTCACCGAGAGCCGCAGCACCTCGTTGGCCTTGGCCTCCGCCTTGGCCTTGATGAGGATGGCGTCGGCCTCGCCCGCGGCCTTCAGACGCGCCGCGTCGGCCGCGCCCGTCGCGCTCGCGATCGCCTGCTCGGCCTCGGCCTTGATCTGGCGGACCCGGTTCTCGGCCTGGATCGCGTTCTGGGTGGCCTCGAGCGCGCGGTTGATCGACTGCACCACGTTCTCGGGCAGGCGCAGCGCCCCGTTGATGGTCAGCTGGTCGAGCACGATGCCCTCGGGCGCGAGTCCTTCCCGCACGCGCTTGGCGACGTCGGCGACGAGCTTGGTCTTGCCCGCGCCGTAGATCTCCTGCACGGGCAGCTGCGCGCCGCTCTCGCTGAAGGCCTCGCGCACCGCGTTGCGGATGTACGAGTTCGCGAGGATGGCCATGTTGGGCTGGCGGAAGCGCGCGTAGAGCTTGGGCGCCATCGCGGGGTCGATGTGGAAGGCGATCCCGATGTCGGAGTTGATGCTCGCGCCCTCCTTCGAGGAGAACGTGATCGAGTCGTCGTGGGGGCTGCCCTCCGTGTGGGAGGCCGTCCAGACCACGTTCTGCACGCTCGTCGGGAACTGGACGATCTGCTCCGTCAACGGGTTGTAGACGACCCAGCCCTGCACGGTGGGGCTGTCCTGGACGCCACGCGCCGCGCCCGCGAGCTTCACCCGCACGCCGACGTGGCCCGCGTCGACGCGGGTGACGGACGAGCAACCGACCCACACCGCGAGGACGAGGACGGCGACGAAGACACCCGCCCGTCGCAAGAACGCGGCACCACCGCCCTCACCACCCCCGAACACGATGCGCTCTGCCATGGGCGGGAGCCTCGCCCCGCAGAGGGCCGGGAAGCAAGGCCCGCGGGCGAGTTCCTGCCGCGGGATTGCCACGCCAGGGGCGCGCGTTTCGTGGTAGCGTCGCGCCCTTCATGACGTGGGTGCTCCGGACCTTCCTCTTCGCGCTCGTCGCGATGCTCACGACCGGGATCGGGTGCGCTCCGACCGAGGGCACCACGGTGGACCTGCGCGGCAAGCGGGTGCGCTTGACCATCGTGCACACGTCCGACATCCACAGTCGGCTCTTCCCCTATCCCTATACCCCGCTCACGCCCGACAAGGCCGCGGGCATGCAGGACGGCAAGGGCCCCTACGGCGGCCTCGCCCGCATGGCCTACGTGGCCAAGCGGGAGCGCCTGCGCGCGGACCGCTCCATCCACATCGACGGCGGTGACGTCAGCCAGGGCGCCCCCATCTACAACTACTTCAGCGGTGAGGCGGAGTTCCGCGCGCTCGCGGAGATGGGCATCGACGCGATGGTGATCGCGAACCACGAGTTCGATCGTGGTGCGGCCAACGTCACCTTCCAGATCCAGCGCTGGGCCACCTTCCCGGTCCTCGCGGCGAACTACCTGCCCGACGACCCGTCGTTCCCTGGCGCCTCGCCAATCGGCACGGCTCTGCGGCCCTACACCATCCTCAACGTCAAGGGCCTGCGCGTCGCGGTCATCGGCTTCGGCAACCTCTCCACCATCACGTCGCTGTTCGAGGTCCCGAACCGGCTCGGCCTCTCCCCTTGGAAGACGCGCGACATCGCGCAGTTCTACATCGACCTCCTGCGGCCCCAGGCCGATCTCATCGTCGCCGTCACCCACCTGGGCCTCGAGATCGACGAGGAGCTGATCAAGGAGACCGAGGGGCTCGACGTCGTCCTCGGCGGCCACAACCACATCGTCGTCTCCCCCCCGAAACAGGTCTGGGACTGCGGGGGTGCGGATGCGCTCACCGGGGTCGTCGAGGTCCCCTCGGTGCCTGGCGGCGAGACCATCGTGAAGCGCGCCTGCAAGCCCCGCCGCGTCCTGCTCATGCACTCGGGCGCGTTCGCCAAGTTCGTCGGACGCCTCGACGTCGACCTCGCCGACACCGCCGCCGAGGTGAACAGCGCCTACGAGGGCCGCAACGTCTACGATCCGGTCAACGGCTTCGAGATCCTCGCCCACGACATGCAGGTGTTCCCCATCGACGCCGACGTCCCCGAGGACCGCCAGATGGTGCAGCTCCTCGAGCCGTACAAGCAGGCCCTCAAGGACGTCGGACAGCTCGATCTCCTCGTGGGCTACGCGCCGGCCGACGTGCGCCGCACGGCGCCGGCGGGGGGCGACTCCCAGCTCGGCAACCTCATCGGCACCTCGATGTGGCTGCGCCTCGGCGTGCAGACCGACTTCGCGATGACCAACACGACCGGCATCCGGTCGGACGTGACCAAGGGCCCCGTCACCCTCGAGCAGATGTTCAACGTGTTCCCGTTCGACAACAGCATCACCAAGATGCAGGTGTCCGGGAGCGAGGTCTACGAGATGTTCGACTTCGTCGCGCGGCGCTCCGCCCAGCGCGGCTGCAGCTCGCAGGTGCAGGTGGCGGGCGCGCGGCTCGTCCTCGACTGCAACCAGTGCGACTCGTTCTACCGGGACGGCGTCACGTCGCCGAAGGCCCTCTCCCCGACCGACCCGTGCGCCGAGCAGGTCTTCATCGGGCACACGAGCCAGAACTGCAAGGAAGACCGCGACTGCGACGCGAAGACCGACCCGACCGGGGTCAAGCTCAAGGGCCGGAACGCGTGCGACAAGCCCGTCGGCAAGTGCTGGTCTCCGGTCTCCACCTTCGCGAGCTACGAGCTCGCCACGTCCAACTACCTGGCCGGCGGCGGCTCGGGCTTCCGGGTCCTCCAGCGCAACACCACCCAGTTCGACACCAAGATCCAGCAGCGCGACGCGGCCGCCGACTTCATCCGCTACGGCCGCCCGTGCGGCTGGCAGAGCAAGGGCGGCACCGGTGGGCTGCTCGTGTGCAGCACCGACGCGGACTGCGCCGGCATCGGCGATTTCGTCTGCGCGTGCCCGAGCGCTGGCGGCGCCGTCGCCTCGTCGAGCCCGCTCACCTGCCAGACCACGGCCAGCTGCGGCGGGACGGGGCGCTGCGTCCTGCGGGACTGCCGCGACGACGTCGCCAACACCCAGGCGGAGAACTGCAAGGGACTCGAGGGGGGCGTGCTGGCGAGCTGTCGGGCGGAGTCGTGCATCAAGTCCGGTGAGATGTGCAAGCAGCTCGCGTGCATCGACGCGTCCATCGGCGCGCTGGTCGACGCGCGCCAGATCATGCTGGGGAGGTGAACGTGCGCGCGCTGGCCCTCGCTCTTTTCCCGACCCTGTTCTCGAGCCTCGCCGCTTGTTCGTCCGACGCGGTCGCTCCACCCGCGCTCTACGCGGTCCGCCTCGATCTGTCGTCCGCGCGCCCGTTCGGGCCCGACAAGCGACTGCCCATCAGCTTCGAGGCCTCCACGCCCGAGACGTTCACCGTCGACCTCGCCCTCACCGATCTCTCGGGGGCGGTACGCACCTCGTTCAACGGCTGGGTGCGCCTCTCGCTCGAGCCCGGCGGCGTCGTCTTCGGCACCACCGCGCCGCCCGGGGTCCCCGTGTCGGGCCCCAACGTCAAGCTGACTGCGGGCGTCGCCAAGGGCGTCACCGTCAAGGTCATCGGCGCCTACGGCGACACCCGCCTCGTCGCCGAGGACGTCGGCTTCGCCCCGACCACGCCGGACAAGGTCGCGGCCTGCGCGAACGGTGTCGACGACGACGGCAACGGCTTCGCGGACTTCCCCAACGACCCGAACTGCCTGTTCCTCAACGACGACGACGAGACCCCGGCGACCCACGCCCGCGGCGTGTCGCAGCCGCTGAACTTCGCCTTCCCTTTGATCCACGACGTGCAACAAGGGGCCTCCACCCCCTACCTCGCGCGCCAGGTCAGCCTGGTGGGCGACGCCCCGGCCTACGACGGCAAGGTCCACCGCATCGTGGTCCACGGCCTGACCAGCAACGGCATGTACGTCACCGACATCGACGACCTCGCGCGCGGATCGGCGTCCATCTTCGTCTTCAACTTCTCGGTGCCGTTCGGCGTCCGCCCCTGTGACACGCTCACCCGCCTCTCCGGGAACGTCGCCGAGTTCTTCGGCGGCGTGCAGCTCGGCACCCCTGGCTGGACGACGGTGCCGTGGTTCAACGAGAAGACGTCGGGGGCCTGTCCCATCCCCGATTTCGCCGTGATCGACGGCACCAAGTCCGGCATCGCGGCCGAGATGGACAAGCTCGAGTCGGCGCTCGTCACGATCAAGAACCCGGTCATCGGTCGGCACTTCGGCTCGGCGAAGGCCCCCGCCGGCGTGCCGGCGGACGACGCCTCGAACTGCGACCTCGACGGCGACGGCATCGTCGGGTTCAACGCCAAGAAGGGCGGGTTCAAGGCCGACGAGAAGGCCTGCAACGACGCCTGCACCGCCGACCCCGACTGCACGGAGTGGAACAACTTCAAGCAGTTCGGTCAGGCCAAGATCAAGTTCGCGCCCGGCGACGGCGTGTTGTTCTTCCAGCCCACCGCGGTGCCTGGCTTCGACATGCTCTCGCGCCTCGGGCCCGGCAAGTTCGCGGAGCTCCGGGGCGTCATCACCAGGTTCCTCGGCCCGACGCCTCCGTACACCGTCGAGCCGCGCTGCGCCGACGACATCATCGAGGTCGGCGCCCCGCCCTCCACCATCAAGACCGCCCAGACTGCCTGTGTGAGCCGCCGCGTCGGCATCGACATCGAGGGAACCAACTGACATGCGCCCCGCCCTTCGCCTCTCCTGCTTCGCCCTCGCCGCGGTCGCTCCCCTCCTCGTCCTGCGCACCTCGAGCGCCCAGGAAGCCCCGAAGCCCGGCGACCCCCCGGCGAAGGGACCGGAGGCCGCGACGTCGGCGCTCGCGGACGCGCCCCCGGCCGACCCGCCGGTCAGCAAGAAGACCAAGCACATCGACGAGACCCCGAACAACGTCCGGCCCGAGGGCGTCGTCGCCAAGACCTTCGCGGGCACTGGCGGGTTCGTCGACACGCGCCTGTCGTGGACGTTCGGCGACGACGACATCCTGCGTCGCACGGGGCAGGCCTTGCCCGCGTCTCCGCTGCCGAGCATCGGCGACCGCCCCCAGTACCGGCTCTTCTTCGACAACCTGAACAGCCGCTTCGCGGGTCGCGAGAACCTCACCCACCTGGTCCTCTACAAGAAGCTCCCCGCCTTCATCCCGAACCTCGAGACCGAGGCCGCGGTCGTCCTCCGCTTCGACCTCACGAGCCTCGCGGCGAACCAGAACTCCGGCGGCACTCTCTCGGCGCAGAGCCTCTACGACTCGGGCAGCTACCTGCGCCTGTTCTACAAGACGGGCGAGTCCGCCGACGGCAAGCGGAAGTTCGGCGCGTCGCTCACGTTCTTCCCGCTCGACACCGACCGGTTCCGCCTCGGTTACCTCTACGACGTCTCGTGGGGTGGCACCAACCGCAGCCGCAACGAGTCGATCTTCCCCGGCATCTCGTCCGGTTCGCCCGGTCTCAAGTTCCAGTACGACGCCGAGTCGTTCTATCTGTTCGCCGGCTTCAAGACCGCCCAGATCGTGCAGGCGCAGACCATCCTCAAGCCCGGCTCCACCAACGACGTGGAGACGGTGCGCGTCGGCGAGACCAACTACGGCTTCCTCGGCGGGCTCGGCGCCGATCCCGCGAGCCTCATCCACCTCGACGCCGGCTTCGGCTACTTCCAGCAGGGGCGCTTCGAGTTCCCCGACATGCGACCTGTCGCTGGGAGCGACACCCAGGCGGCCCGCGTCTTCACCTACGGTGGCAGTGCGCGCGTGGTCCTGCACTACGGGATGGCCGCTCCGCAGTCGATCGACTTCCAGCTCTACCGGAACGATCCGAGCGCTCCGATGATGCTGTTCAAGCCCGAGGTCTACAAGGCGGACGAGTTCGCCTTCTCCCTCGCCTTCGAGGGATCGCAGCTGATGCAGAACCTCCACGACCCGAACCCGCAGAAGGTCGGGGCCACGAAGGTGCAGCCCGCTCGATCGGCGGCGCTCAGCGGCGTCATCAAGGCGGGCTATGCGCGCATCGGGGTGGCCGCGATCTACCGCGACCTGCCGTTCGTGCTCCGCAACGTGCCGGGCTTCGTGCCGTTCGAGGCGCTCGACACCGTCCGCACCAAGTCGCAGAGCGAGGTGTTCCTCGCCGGCACGGTCGACTACTACCTCGAGAGCCTGCGTCTGCGGCCGGGCATCGGCGGCGGCGTGCAGTTCCCGTCGACCTTCAGCGCCGAGAGCCAGGTGGGCAATGCGCCCGTGCTGCGCACCGTCGTCATCCGCTCGCAGGGCAACAACGCCATCCTGCCCGAGGGCGAGAAGCGTAAGCCGATCGTGCAGGCGCGCTTCTCGCTGCGCTGGGACATCAGCGAGATGTTCAACGCCATCGGCTGGCTGCAGGTCGTCCAGGATCCCAACGCCACGCTCGTCACCCGCGACCCCACGTCCGGGACCGCGGAGTTGCGCACGTTCCAGTCGAGCACGCTGTTCGGCTTCGGCGGGACGCTCGCCGCGCGCTTCTAGCTTCGAGGGGGCTCACGCCCCCTCGGGCTCGGCCGCCGCGCCGTGATGACGCCCCTGTCGGGGCTCATCACGTCGCAGACCGCCGAGCACCCCCTGCGCCGCTCCGCGGCGGGACGGGGGGCGTCAGCGCCCGCAGGGCAGAACACGTTCGAGGTCGGACGATGCGCCGCGACGGGCTACTTGAGGGGCTTGGGCGTGGGGGCCGAGCTGCTCGGCGACGTGGAGGGAGCGGGGGCGCCCGTGTTGGTGTAGGTGAGCTCGAGCTCGACCTCGACGACGCTGCCCGGCTTCACCTCGACCTCCTTGCGCACCTCGGGCATGCCCTGGTGCGAGGCGGTGACGTAGACCTTGTTCTTGCCGGCCGGCACGCCGTTGATGCGGAAGCGGCCGTCGAGCGCCGTGGTCTGGTGCAGCGCGCTCGGGATGACGAACACCGTGACCTCGGGCGCAGAGCCTCCGGGGAGGACACCCGCGAGCCAGGTGAGACCATAGGCGCCCGGGTGACTGAGGATGATGGGGACCGCCGACTGGTCCTTGAGCGCGAGCCGCGTGATCTTGGTCTTGCTCACGGCGGTCTGCGGCGCGTACGGCATGTCGTCCGCGTTGGCGACGAGGAGGCGCTGCCCGAGCGAGATGTCGATGACCCGCGGCTGGACCGCGCAGTCCTTGATGATGATGTGCTTGTCCTCGCGCGCGGGGCGCACGTAGCCGTTGGTCTGCAGGACGCCGACGAGGGCGTCGGCGAGCTCACCCTTGGCGCCGGCGCGATACGCGGGGCCGTGGATCGAGAGCGCCTTCTCGCACCCCTTCGGCATCGTCTGGAAGGTTCGCACCGCGGGCGCATCGCCCTTCACGCGCACGATGCCCTCGATGGTGCCGGTCGGCCCCGTGTATTCCGTCGCGCCCGACGGGTTCATCAGCTTGTCGAGCTGGATGTCCGTGAGCGGGAATTTTCCGGCCGGATCCGCGTGCGGGTCGGCCGACGGCATCGGAGTGCCACCGGAGTTGACGGGGGGTGGCGTGCCCACCTTCTCGACGACCAGCGACGGAGACGGTGCCGCGCTCGGCACGACGCTCGGCACGGCCTTGCCGTCCGCGAGCTTGGGCGGCCCCTCACAGCCAGAAATCAGGCCGACGAAGACGGTGGCGGAGACGAGGCTGGGCAGACGGTTCATCGGCGGCTCCGGAGGACTCACGGCAAACGACAGCGGAGAGCAAAACGGCAACGGGAGCAAAGCACGAAGCATTCCTCGCGCTCGCTCCCGTGGACCCCCGAGGGCCCCAGTGGATCAACCCAGTGGATCAACCCGCGGATCGACCCAGCGGATCAACCCAGCGACAGCGCCGCGCTGATCGCCATCTCGAGCGAGCGCGTGGGGAAGATGCCGAAGTAGAGGAGCAGCGCGGCCGACAGCACGAGGGCCGCGGTGACGTACCCGGACTTCATCGGAATGGCCTGCGGCGCGCCCGGCGCCGGCTCGCGCATGTAGAGGTACACGAGGACGCGGAGGTAGTAGTAGGCCGCGAGCGCGCTGTTGAGGAGGCCGAGGACGGCCAGCCACGTGAAGCCACCCTCGATCGCCGCGCGGAAGATGTACAGCTTGCCGAAGAAGCCCGCGGTGGGCGGGATGCCGGCGAGCGACACGCAGAACAGCGCGAGCGGGAGCGCCGCCGCCGGGTGACGGCGACCGAGGCCCGCGAGGTCCTCGTAGCTCACCGCCTCGCGGCCGCGCGAGCCGCAGAGGATCAGCGCGCCGAAGGCTCCGGCCTGGGTGACGGTGTACTGCAGGATGTAGAACAGGAGGGCCGCGCGGCCCTCGTGCGCCACCTCGATGTTGCCCTGGCCCCACGCGGCGACGAGGCCGACGAGCAGGTAGCCCGCGTGCGCGATGCTCGAGTAAGCGAGCATGCGCTTGACGTTCTCCTGGCGGATGGCCGTCAGGTTCGCGACCAGCATGGTGACGATCGCGAGGCCGGCCACGACCGGCGGCCAGCCCGAGGCCCACGACGCCGACGCCTTGTCGCCGAACGCGACGAGCATCACGCGCATGAGCGTGGCGAGCGCCGCGCCCTTGACGACCACGCTCATGAACGCAGTCGCCGGGGTGGGCGCGCCCTGGTATGCGTCGGGCGTCCACATGTGGAACGGCACCGCGGAGACCTTGAACGCGAGGCCCACCAGCACGAGCGCCATGGCGATGACCACGGTCGCGAGCCGCGACGGGTCGCTCTGCGCGCCGAACACGCCCGACTTGAGGGCTTCGCCGATGCCGGCCAGGGTGGTGGTGCCGGTGGCGCCGTAGAGCAACGCGCCGCCGTAGAGCATGAGCGCGGCGGCGAACGAGCCGAGGAGGAAGTACTTGAGGGCACCCTCCTGCGAGCGCGGGCTCGTGCGGCGGAACGCGGTCATGCAGTAGACGCCGAGCGACATCGTCTCGAGCCCGATGAAGAGCGCGAGGATCTCACCGGCAGCCGCCAGCAGGACCGCGCCGATCGCCGAGAGCAGCATCAGCGCGTAGAACTCGCCGCGATCGATCTCGTGCTCGACCATGTAGCCACCGGCGAGCAGCGACGAGATCGCGCCGCCGAGGCCGATGGTGGTGGCGAAGAACAGGGTGAACTTGTCGAGGATGATCCAGGGGGCGACCTTGGCAGCCACCTCGGGGGGCACCCCACCCATCATCCAGACCGAGACGGAGAGGATCGAGCAGGAGAGGAAGGTGACGCACGCCCCGAGCGCGAGGTCGGTCTTCTGGGTCGAGAAGGCGTCGGCCATCATGAGGCCGAGCACACCGACCGTGAGGACGATGAGGGGGGAGAGCGCGAACCAGAGCGACATGGTGCTCATCTCAATCGACCTTCGCGGGCTTGGCAGCGTCGGCGCCGGCGACGACGGGGGCAGCCGCGGGCGTGGGCGCAGGCAGGAGCGCGGCCTTCTCGACCGGCGGGGCCTTCCAGCGCATGGTGAACTCCTTCACGAACGGCACGACGCTCACGTGCATCGGCTCGGTGAGCACCCGCGGGAACAGGCCGATGGCGAACACGAAGGCGATGAGCGGCGCGAGCCCGATGACCTCGCGACGGGTGAGGTCGGGGAGGCGACGGTTCTTCGGGTTGTCGGTGGGCCCGAAGAACATCTTGAGCGCGACGGTCAGCATGTAGGTCGCGCCGAGGATGACGCCGACCGCGGCGCCGATGGCCTGCGAGCGGCCCCACTGCCCGAGCGTGCCCTGCGACATGAAGGCGCCGCTGATGACCAGCCACTCGCCGACGAAGCCGTTGGTGCCGGGCAGACCGATCGACGAGAACGTGATCACGATGAAGGCCGCCGCGAACCACGGCATGGTCTTGGCGAGGCCGCCGAACTCGGCGAGGTCGCGCGTGTGGCGGCGGTCGTAGATCACGCCGACGAGGAGGAAGAGCGCGCCGGTCGAGATGCCGTGGTTGACCATCTGGAGGATGGCGCCCTCGACCGAGGCCGGGTTGCACGAGAAGATCCCGAGCATCACGTAGCCGAGGTGGCTCACCGACGAGTAGGCGACGAGGCGCTTCACGTCGGTCTGCTTGAGCGCGCAGAGGGCGCCGTAGAGGATGCCGCCGACGACGGCCACGCCCGCGAGGGTGGCGCCGGCGTCGTGGGCCGCGTGCGGGAACAGCTGCATCGCGAAGCGCAGGTAGCCGTAGCAGCCGAGCTTCAGGAGCACCGCGGCGAGGATGATGGAGCCGCCGGTGGGGGCCTGGGTGTGCGCGTCGGGCAACCAGGTGTGCACCGGGAACATCGGCACCTTGATGAGGAACGCGAGCGCGAACGCCGCGAACAGCATCTTCTGCGGGCCGAGCGGCAGCTGCAGGCGCATCAGGTCGGCGAGGTCGAACGACGGCACGCCGTTGTTCAGCGTCTTGTACTGGAAGACCAGGTACAGGATCGCGGCCAGCATCAGCAGCGAGCCGACCATCGTGTAGATGAAGAACTTGATGGCCGCCTTGATGCGGTCGACCCCACCCCAGACGCCGATCATGACGTACATGGGGATGAGCATCAGCTCCCAGAACACGTAGAAGAGGAACAGATCGAGGGCGACGAGCGACCCCACCATCGCGCCCTGCAGGAGCAGGAAGGCGAAGCAGAAGTCCTTGATGCGCGTGTGGATCGACCCGAGCGAGGCCCACACCGCGATCGGCGTGACGAAGCTCGTGAGGACGATGAGCCACAGCGAGATGCCGTCGACGCCGAGGTGGTAGGTGATGCCCCAGCTCGGGATCCAGGCCTGCCGCTCCTCGAGCCACATCTGGCCCTCCTTGGGGGCCACCTTGAGCAGGAGGACGGTGGCGCCGAGCTCGACGGCCATCGTGAGGAACGTGAGCGCGGTGACCGCGCGCTTGGCCTGGCGCGGCGTGAAGAACACCGCGAGCGCGCCGACGATGGGCACGAATACGAGCCACGAGAGCAGGTGCGGGTAGCTCGGCTGGGTGACCGCGCCCTCGACCGCCTCGACCACCGCGGGGGCGTCGGACGGCCAGAGCTTCACCACGAAGAGCGCGGCGACGGCGGCGGCGACGGCGACCCAGAAGCGCTCGGTCTTCGACGGGCGGCGCGGGAGCATGGCTCCGGCGATGCCGGCGGCGGCGACCGGCCAGAGCTCACCGACGAGAGCGGCGAGCGCGGGCAGGAGCTTCGGGGATTCGGCGACGACGGGCTGGATGGCGGGCTGCATGGCTCAGTGGCCTCCCGGCGGTGGGCCACCGGCGCCGGCGGGCGTCGGTGGAACAGGGGCGGCCTTGCCCTTGACCGACGCGGTGGGCGCCAGCGGGACGGGCTTCGGGTTGTTGATCTCGACGGTGCGCTTGCGGGTCAACCCGAAGGCGTTCTTCACCTCGAGAGACACGGTCTTCTTCTCGCCGAGCGGCACGGTGACCGTACGCTTGAGCGCGCCGTCGCCGGCGGTGAACGCCTGCTCGACGGACTGGTCGACCTCCCAGCGGTATTCGTAGCCGAGGCCCGGAGGCGCCTCGACGGTGTACGTGTCGCCCTGGTGTTGCAGCGTGAAGTCCGCGTGCGGCCGGACGAAGAACGCGAAGATCGCGAGCGTGCCGAGGGCGATGAAGCCCGCGTACACGTGCACGACGCCGGTCTGGAACGCGCGCAGGATGGCGCCGAACGCGTTGACCAGGAGCGCGGTCAGCTTGGCGATGATGCCGTCGATGATCCACTGGTCCATGAGGGCCGCGCCGTCGGCGAGCGCGTCGGCGCCCCCGATGACGGTCGCCTCGTAGGCCTCGTCGACGTACCACTTGTTGTAGGCCGCGCGGTGCAGGCGGGGCCAGTCCTCGGCGAGCCTCTTCGGGGCCTGTTCGCCGCCGACGACGTACCAGTAGTACGCGAGGCCGCAGCCGACCGCGAACGCGGCGACGCCCGGGCCCATCAGCGGCCACTCGAGCGCCTTGGTGCCCTCGGCCATGAAGATCGACTTGCCCACGTAGGTGTGGAACACCGGCGCGAGCCAGTGCCCGAGCGGCTCGACGTGGAGCGCCTCGGCGTAGAGGAAGCCGACGAACAGCGCCGCGGCGCCGAGGATGGCGACGGGGAGCGCCATCTGCCAGGGGGCCTCGGCCGGCGGCTCGGCCGGCGTGACGAGGTCCTCGTGGTGATGGCCGTGGTCGTCGTGCCCGTGCTCTTCGTCGTGCCCGGCGTGGTCGTCGCGGACGTGCGCGGCGTGCGCGTCGTCGTCGTGACCATGAGCGTCGTGAGCATGATCGTCGTGAGCGTCGTCACCCGCGTCGACGTGCGCCGCGTGGTCCTCGGCGTGGTCCTCGAGCGGCTCCGCGTTGGCGAACGGATCGACCGCGAGGGCCGCGTTCGGATCGACGTTCCAGCCCCGGAACTCTCCCCAGAAGGTCTTGAAGAGAAGGCGGAACATGTAGAACGCGGTGCAGGTGGCGGCGAGGATGCCGACCGCGAACAGCGCCTTCCCGAGCCACTCGGGGGCCTGGAAGTGCTGCTTCACCACGGCCTCGGCGCTCTTGCAGATCGGTCCCGTGACCTTGCCCGCGGCGCAGTCCTTGAGGATGGTGCCAGCGGTGTAGGAGTGCGGGAAGACGATCCGGTTCGACCAGACCTTGAAGAGGATGCCGTCCTTCGAGAAGAAGCCGGCGGTGAGCGGGAACCCGGCGATGGCGAGCGTGGCCGCGCCCATCGAGTAGTAGGTCCACGGCATGAACTTCCGCAGGCCGCCCATGTTGCGCATGTCCTGCGAGCGCACGTCGTCGTGGATCCGCGCGTGCATCGCGTGGATGACCGAGCCGGCGCCGAGGAACAGGCAGGCCTTGAAGAAGGCGTGCGTGAACACGTGGAAGAAGCCCATGTCGAACGCGCCGACGCCGACGCCGAGGAACATGAACCCGAGCTGGCTCACCGTGGAGTAGGCCAGCACCTTCTTGATGTCGTTCTGGACGAGGCCGATGGTGGCCGCGAAAAGCGCGGTGAGCGCGCCGACGATGGCCACGACCATCATGGCGAACGGCGAGAGCGCGAACACGAAGTTGAGGCGGCAGATCAGGTAGAGGCCGCTCGTGACCATGGTGGCCGCGTGGATGAGCGCGGAGACCGGCGTGGGGCCCGCCATCGCGTCGGGGAGCCAGACGTAGAGCGGGATCTGCGCGCTCTTGCCGGTGCACCCGAGGAGGAGCGCGAGGCACGCCACGGTGGCCGCGCTGGCGGTGATGACCTTGCCGCCCGAGGTCCAGAGCGGGATGCGGTTCTGCAGGCTGAGGAGGCCGTCGGCACCCTTGGCGATGCCGTCCCAGTCGAGCGCGCCAGTGCAGTAGGCCAGCAACAACATGCCGCCGATGACGCCGACGTCACCGATGCGGTTGGCGATGAAGGCCTTGCGACCCGCGGCCGCGTTCTCGGCCTTCTCGAACCAGAACCCGATGAGGAGGTAGCTGCAGGCGCCGACGCCCTCCCAGCCCACGAAGAGCAGCGGGAGGTTGTCCGCCAGGATCAGCGTCAACATCGAGAAGATGAAGAGGTTGAGGTAGGCGAAGAACCGGTGGTAGCCCGGGTCCTTGGCCATGTAGCTGGTCGAGTACAGGTGGATCAGGAAGCCGATGCCGGTGACCACCAGCATCATGACGGCCGAGAGCTCGTCGACCGAGTACTTGATGTCGATCGACATGCGGCCGTCGCCGCCGCCGGTCGCCACGTCCATCCAGCGCCAGGCCAGCCACGAGAGCTTGGTCGGGTGCTCGGGCACCGCGTGCCCGGTCGCGGCGCCGTGCTCGGCGACCTTCTGCCCCGCGGTCGCGAGGAGCGACTCGGCGTGGTGCCGGAGCGCGTGCAGCTGCACGAACGTGTAGACCGCGGCGAGGAAGCTCACGGCCATCACGGTCAGCGCCATGATGCGCACCGCGGGCTTGCCGAGCCGCTTGCCGAACACGCCGTTGAAGAACGCCCCGAAGAGCGGCGCGCCGATGATCAAGGCGAGCGGGAGCCACGCCTCGGGTTGGAAGGGGAGATGCAGCTCGTGCATGGTCAGTTCTTCAGGATGTCCGCGGCATCGGAGCGAACGGTCTTCCGGAGGCGGAAGAAGGCGAGGACGATGGCGAGGCCCACGGCCGCCTCGGCGGCGGCGATGGCGATCACGAAGAACGCCGTCGTGTGGCCGACGTGGGCGCGCGGGTAGGCGCGGTTGAAGGCGACGAAGGTGAGGTTCACCGCGTTGAGCATCAGCTCGATGCTCATCAGGGCGACCAGCACGTTGCGCCGGACGAGGAAGCCGACCGCGCCGATCCCGAACAGGATGCCGGCGAGGACGAGGAACGCGGGGATCGGGATCACGCCTCACCTCCGGACACTGCGTCGTCGTCGCTCGGGGCCGGCGACGCCGTGGACTTGCCGCGGGCGACCGCGACGGCGCCGACGATGGCGACCATGAGCAGGAAGCTGATGGCCTCGAACGGCACGAGGTAGTCGGTGAACAGGGCCTCGCCGATCGCCTCGACGCTGCCGAACCCGTGCTGCAGCACCGGCGGGCGCGGGAAGGTCTTCTTGCTGAGGACCAGGATGGTGGTCACCACGACGGCCGACGTGGCGAGCCCGGCGAGGATGCGCGGGACGAGCGCCCTCCCGTCGCGCGGGGCCACGGCCGCGGGGCCGATCAGCATGATGACGAAGAGGAAGAGGACGACGACCGCGCCCGCGTACACGATGAGCTGGATGGCCGCGAGGAACGGCGCGTGCAGCTGCAAGTAGAGCCCCGCCACCGCGATGATGGTGAACAGCAGCGACATCGCGCCGCGGATCGGGTTGGGCGACGCGACGGTGCCCAGCGCTCCCGCGATGGCGAGCACCGCGCACAGCGCGAAGTAGATGCGTTCGAGGGTATCGGCCTGCTGCATCGCCCGCTCTCCTAGAGGATCGACCGGTTGTTCGGGGACTTGCCGGTCCGGATGTATTCCTCGAACTCGCTGCGGAACTTCCGCAGGAAGCCCAGGATCGGCGAGGCAGCGCCGTCGCCGAAGGCGCAGATCGTGTTGCCCATGATGTTGGACGCGATGTCGGAGAGCTGGTCGAGCTCCTCGATGCTCCCCTGCCCCGCCTCGATCTTCTCGAGGATGCGGTGGATCCACCCGGTGCCCTCGCGGCAGGGCGTGCACTGGCCGCAGGACTCGTGGCGGTAGAACCGCGCGACGTTGGCGGTCGCCCGGACCATGCAGGTGCCCTCGGCGATGACCGTGAGGCAGCAGGTGCCGAGCATGGTGCCCGCGGCGCGCATGGTGTCGACGCCCATGGGCACGTCGAAGACCTTCTTGCCGTGCCACGGGTGCAGCGGGGACTTCTCGTCCGGCGCGTGCAGGACCTCGTCGGGCAGCAGGATCGGGCAGGAGGATCCGCCGGGGATGACGCCCTTGATCTTGCGCCCGCCGCTCACGCCGCCCGCGAGCTCGATCAGCTCGTGGATCGTCGGACCGACGGGGAGCTCGACGACGAGGCCCTTCTCGACGTGGCCGTTCACGCCGTAGAGGCGCGAACCGCCGTCGCCGAGGGCGTGCAGCTTGGAGAGCTTGCTGAACTCCTCGCCACCCATGGACAGCGCGGGGACCGCGGCGGCGATGGACTCGAGGTTGTTGACGGTGGTCGGACAGCCGAACGCGCCGACCTGCGCCGGGAACGGAGGCTTGAAGCGGGGCTCGCCGCGGCGCCCCTCGAGCGAGTTGAGGAGGCTCGTCTCCTCGCCGCAGATGTACGCGCCACCGCCGGTGTGCACGTAGACCTGGAGCGGGTAGTCCTTGCCGAACGGGCGATCGCCCAGGTAGCCCTTGGCGCGCGCCTCGTGGATCGCGTCCCAGAGGCGCTTCTTGCTGAGGTGCAGCTCGTCGCGGACGTAGATGTAGGCCGCGTGCGCGCCGATCGCGTACATGCCGATCATGCAGCCCTCGACCACCGAGTGGGGGTCGAGCTCCATGAGCGTGCGGTCCTTGTGCGTGCCGGGCTCGCCCTCGTCGGCGTTGATGACCAGGTATGCCGGCTTGGTGGGGTGGGGCCGCATGAACGACCACTTCACGCCCATCGGGAAGCCGGCGCCGCCGCGGCCGCGGATGTTCGCCTTCTTGACCTCGTCGATGATCGCGGCCTTCTCCATGGAGAGGGCCTTGCGCGCCGTCTGGTAGCCGCCGCTCTTCTCGTAGACCGGCAAGGTCCACGAGTCGGCCACGCCGTAGTTCTTGGTCAGGATGCGGATGGGTTCGATCATCGCGCCCTCACTTCTTTCCTTGCAGCGTGCAGCCGAGCGAGGTGAGCACCTCGTCGACGCGCTCGGGGGTGAGGTCCTCGTGGTAGTCCTTGTCGACCTGCATCATCGGGCCCGTGCCGCACGAGGCGAGGCACTCGGCGCTGCGCAGGGTGACCAGGCCGTCCTTGGTGGTCTCGCCCTCGTGGATGCCGAGGCGCTTCTCGCAGTGGTGGAGCAGGTTCTCGCCACCGCGCAGCGCGCAGGGCAACGTGCGACACACCCAGACCTGGTGCTTGCCGACCGGCTTCTGGTTGAAGAGCGTGTAGAAAGTGACGACGCCCTGCACGTGGGCCGTGCCGAGATCGAGACGCTGGGCGACCCAGGCGATGACCTCGTCGGAGCACCAGCCGTTCTGCTCCTGACAGGCATGCAGGACGGGCAGGCACGCGGCCATCTTGTTCGGATAGCGCCCGAGGATGTCGTCGATCTCCTTGGCGCGTTCAGGGGTGGGTTCGAAGGGCATCGGCCAACTTGGATCTTGGTTGGAAGCACCGCGAGATCCGCACGCGCAGCGCGCGCAACAGGGGCTCGTGGCGCGCGCGGACACTAGTTGTCGGCCACCTCCACTGTCAACCGCTGGATTGCGCGTTCGTTCAGGGGTTTGCGCTACCGTCCCCTGTTCCCCGGGACCGGGTCCCTACCTCAGCGGCAGGGCCGAGGTGGGCTTGCTGAAACGAACCGCGGCCTGGTCCGACCCCCCTCCGAGCGGATCGTGACAACGACCACATTCCCCGCTTGTGAGTTGAGCCGACGCGAGTGTAGGCTCACCCGCGTTTCGCGCGCGGCTTGACGTTGCGCGCTCTCGAGCGAAAGGACGGCGACGGTGTTCTGCCCCAACTGCGGTACGCAAAACCCGGACACTTCGGCGCAGTGCAGCAAGTGCGGCTTCAACCTCAAGGGCGGCGCCGCCCCCAAGTTCAAGGGCACGATGCTGATGATGAACCAGCCTGGCGGCGCAGCTGCGCCCCCGGCGGCTCCTCCGGCGCCTGGTGGTCCTCCCCCTGCAGCCGCGCCCGCTCCGGCGCCGGCTGCTCCCCCCAAGCCCAACATCAAGGGCACGATGGTCGGCATGGCGCCGCAGCCCGGGATGGGTGCGCCGCCGGCAGGCCCTCCGCCCGTGGCCGCGCCGCCCCCAATGGCCGGGCCGCCCATGGCCGCGCCGCCCATTGCAACGCCAGCGCCGCCACCCATGGCCGCGCCGGCACCCCCTCCTCCTGCGCCTGCGGCTCCGCCGCCGGCGGCCTTCTCGCCTCCCGCCGCGCCGCCCGCGAACCAGTTCGCCGGCACGATGGTGGCGCCCGAGGGCATGGGTGGCTTCGGCGGTGGCGGCTTCGGCGCGCCTCCGGCGGGTCCGCCCGCAGGTGGGCCTCCTCCGGGAGGCTTCGGTGGACCCCCGCCTGGAGGTCCGCCTCCGGGTGGCTTCGGTGGTCCGCCGGCGGGTCCGCCCGGGGGTCCTCCCCCTGGTGGATTCGGTGGTCCGCCGCCTGGTGGTCCGCCACCCGGTGGCTTCGGTGGTCCGCCCGGGGGTCCTCCCCCTGGCGGTTTCGGTGGCCCGCCCCCCGGCGGTCCGCCTGGTTTCGGCGGTCCTCCGCCTGGGGCGCCAATGGGGGCGCCTCCGGGAGGTACGCCTGGGTTTGGTGGGGCAATGGTCCCAGCAGGATTGGGGGTACCGATGGCAGCAGGTGGTGGCGGCGCGATTCAGCAGCGCAACCCGATCATGATTCTCCTGATCTCGATGATTTGTGCGCCGTATGCACTCATCGCGATCATCGGGATGTTCGGCGACCTGGAGAAGGCGGCGCCCGAGAGCCAGAACAAGTTCGCGTGGTGGATGCTGTTGATCCCGATCTACGGGATCATCCTGGCCCTCACCAAGCTCCCCGCCTGGGTGGGAGACGCGAAGAAGAAGTACAACTGTCCGAATCCGAACCCGATGGGTGTCGTGATGTACTTCTTCCTCTCGCCGTTCGCGCTTGCGACCGATCTCAACGAGATCGGCGCCAAGATGGGCGGCGGCTGATCGTCTAGTCGTGTCCGAGGTCAGCGCCCCGTCCGCGCCCGAGAGGGACGTACGGGGCGCGGCCATTTTTGTGGTCGTGATGGCCGCGGTGTTCGCGGCCCCGTTCCCGGTCTGCCCCACCCGGATCCTGTTCCACCTCCCCTGCCCCGGCTGCGGCGCGACCCGCGCGATGCTGACGCTGTTCCGCGGCGACGTGCACGGCTCGCTGCACCTCCACCCGCTCGCGGTGCCCGCCACGGTGCTGCTGGTTCCTCTCTTGATCCACACCGCCGTCTCGATCTGGCAGCGCGAGGCCGGCCGCGAGATGCCGCGGTGGCTGCTGCGCAGCTGGCAGGTGCTGCTGCTCGTGGCGACCGCGCTCTGGATCGCGCGCTTCTTCGGCGCGCTCGGCGGTCCGGTGCCTGTCTAGAGCTCGGGGTGGGCCCACCCGAGGCGAGCCCACCCTCCGCGGCGAATCGGCCCGCGGGCCGTCCAGCGACCGCGGTCAGGCGTCGACCTGCGCGCGACCCGGCCGCACCGGCCCGGCCGCGAGCACCGCCTCACGCAGCGCGGCCAGCGTGTCGGCCTGGGCCAGCAGGGTCTCGCGCGCCCGCTCGCGCCCGTGGCCCAGCTGCTCGCCCTTGAACGACAGGTGCGCGCCCGCCTTGTCGACGAGCCCGCGCGCCACGCCGAGGTCGAGCAGCTCGCTCGCGGTGTCGATCCCCGCGCCCCAGCGGATGTCGAACTCCGCCTCGGTGAACGGCGGCGCGCACTTGTTCTTCACCACCTTGACGCGGGTGCGCGCGCCGAGCTTCTCCTCGCCCGACTTCACCGTGGCGATCTTGCGGACGTCGAGGCGGACCGACGCGTAGAACTTCAGCGCGTTGCCGCCCGTGGTGGTCTCCGCGTTGCCGAACACGACGCCGATCTTCTGCCGCAGCTGGTTGATGAAGATCAGCGTGGTCTGCGTGCGGTGGGTGATGCCCGTGAGCTTGCGCAGGGCCTGGCTCATGAGCCGCGCCTGCAGGCCCATGTGCTGGTCGCCCATCTCGCCCTCGATCTCCGCCTTCGGCGTGAGCGCGGCCACCGAGTCGATGACCACGAGATCGACGGCGCCCGAGCGCACCAGCGCCTCGGCGATCTCGAGGGCCTGCTCGCCCGTGTCGGGCTGCGAGACGAGCAGCCGCTCGGTGTCGACGCCCAGCGCCTTCGCGTACCCGACGTCGAGCGCGTGTTCGGCGTCGATGAACGCCGCGATGCCGCCGGCGCGCTGGGCCTCGGCGATGGCGTGCAGGGTGAGCGTGGTCTTGCCGCTCGACTCGGGGCCGAACACCTCGATCACGCGCCCGCGCGGGTAGCCCCCCACGCCGAGCGCCAGATCGAGGGCGGTGGACCCGCTCGGCAGCGCGTTCACCGGCTCGGCTTCCACGTCTCCGAGGGCCATCAGCGAGCCCTTGCCGAACTGCTTCTCGATCGCGCCGACGACGGTCTTGATGGCCTTGAGCTTCTCTCCGAACGTTTCGAACATGACACACCTCCACGAGGGAGCCCGCGGGGCCCCCGGTTCACACACACGTCGGGCGCTGCCGGATGCAGCGACCCCACGACTTCACGCCGCCGCGTCCCTGCCGGGATCGAGGTGGCGAAACTGGACGGCCTCCTTCACGTGCCACTCGTGCACCGCGTCGGTGCCCTCGAGGTCGGCGAGGGTCCGCGCGACGCGCTGCAGCCGGCCGTAGGCGCGCGCCGAGAGATCGAGCCGCTCTGCCGCGGCGGCGAGCTCGGCCCGGGCGGCCGCGTCGAGCCCGCCGACGCGCTGGAGGCTGCGCGCCGGGAGGCGAGCGTTGGTGGTGACCTCGACCTCGCCGCGCGTACGCCGCGCAGCCTGCACCTCGCGTGCCTTCAGCACGCGACCGCGGACGACGGCGGACGACTCGCCGGAGGGCGTGACGGCGGCGAGCGCGGCGACCTCGACGCGGGGCAGCACGAGCTGGAGATCGATGCGATCGAGGAGCGGCCCCGAGACACGGCCGCGGTAGTTGCGTACGCGGTCCGGGGTGCACATGCAGCTGTTGGTCGGGTGCTTGCCGCACGGGCACGGGTTCATGGCGGCGACCAGCAGCGGACGCGCCGGGAACACCGCGCTCCATGACGCGCGCACGACCGAGATCGTCCCGTCCTCGAGAGGTTGACGCAGCCCCTCGATGACGTTGCGCCGGAACTCGGGGAACTCGTCCAGGAACAGCACGCCAGCGTGCGCCAGCGAGATCTCCCCCGGGCGCGCCGGATCGCCGCCGCCGAGCAGGCCAGCGTCGCTCACCGAGTGGTGCGGGGCGCGGAACGGGCGCTCCCGCACGAGGCCCACTCCCTCGGGGAGGATGCCCGCCACCGAGTGGATCGCGGTGACCACGAGCGCCTCCTCGTCGCTCAGAGGCGGGAGCAGCGAGGGGAGACGCCGCGCGAGCATGGTCTTGCCCGCGCCGGGAGGGCCCAGCATCAACAGGTCGTGTCCGCCCGCCGCGGCGACCTCGAGCGCGCGGCGCGCGAGCGGCTGCCCCTGCACCTCTGCGAGGTCGTCGCCGATCGCCGGGCGCAGGCTCGCGGGACGGCGGGGCGCTGGCAACGGCTCTTCGCCGCGGAGGTGGGCCAGCACCTCGGCGAGATCGCAGGCGGTGCGCACCTCGAGCGTGCCATCGCCCAGCGCCGCGGCCTCGCCCTCGTTGGCGCGGGGGACGACCACGAGGCGAACGCCGCGGTCGCGGGCCGCGAGCAAGCGCGGAAGGAGCCCCCGCACGGGCCGGAGCGCGCCCGTGAGCGAGAGCTCGCCGAGGAAGTGGGTGTCGCCGAACGACTCCTCGGGCAGCGCGCCGACCGCGCCGAGCACGGCGATCGCGATCGCGAGGTCGAACGCGCTCCCGTTCTTGCGCAGATCGGCGGGGGCGAGGTTGACCGTGAGGCAGTGCGAGTGCAGCAGGACCCCGACCCGCTCGAGCGCGGCGCGCACGCGCACACGGCTCTCGCGCACGGTTGTCTCCGGGAGGCCGACGACGTCGAACGAGGCGGTGCCGCGGCCCGACTGGACCTCGACCCGGACGGCGTGGGCCTCGAGGCCGACGAGGGCGAGCGTGTGCGCGGTGGCGAGCATGGCCCACCCCTTTGCGATCCGCGTGCCGGGCCGCGACGTCGCGATTCCTCGAACAATTCGCCCAGCGAAAGCGCTCCACCGCCGGCGGCCGCCGGCGGCCGCCGGCGGTCACACCATCGCGCGCAGGGTCTCGCGGACGTAGCGAGCCGCGAGCGCCACGGTGCGCGCGCCGCCGTCCGGCCCGAGCGGCGGCGCGACCTCGACCACGTCGGCCGCGCAGATGCCGAGCGCCCCGAGCCTCCGGATCAAGGCGACGATCCACTCCGGCGTGAGGCCCGCAGCCTCGGGCGTGCCGGTGGCGTCGGCCCAGGCCGCGTCGGTGCCGTCGATGTCGTTGGTGAAGTAGACGCTCTCGACCCCGCGCGACTGCAGGTGCGCCATCACCGCGTCGAGCGCACCGTCCGGGTCGCGCAGGATCTCCTCGGCCCAGAACTGCCGCACCGCGAGCGAGCTCTCCCAGTGACCGCGGTCGCGGCCGGAGGCGCGCGTGCCGACCTGCACCATGCGCCCGTCGCGGCCGAGGAGCTCGTTGGCGTGGTACGACCAGGTGGCGAAGCAATAGGGGACGCCGAGCCGGTGCGGCAGCAGATCGGTGTGCGCGTCGGGTTGCACCACCCCCCACCGATCCCGGCGGACGCGGTGCAGGTGCGCCGCGACCGGCCACGCGACGGAGTGATCGCCGCCGAGCACGAACACCTTGGCGGCGGGTGCGAGGGTGGAGAGCAACCCGAGGGCGCGCTCCTCGATGGAGAGCGGGGACACGGGGAGCGGCAGACCGTCGTAGAGCGCGGCCCGCGTGCGATCGATCTGGGCGGTCGACAGCATCTCGTCGTGGAGGAGCTGCGGCACCACCCGGACGTCGCCCACGTCGACGATCGCGTTCGCCTGCATGAACGTCCGCGTCTCGTCGTCGAGCAGCGCGCCCCGGATGGCCTGGGGGCCGAGGTTCGCGCCGCGCCGATAGCCGGCCCCCACGTCCGAGGGCACGCCGAGGATCAACACGCGCGCACTGGCGACGCGGTCGAGCGCTTCCTGGAACGCTCGCTCGATCGCCGCGTCGTCGTCGACCCCGTAGAGCTTGCGCTGCACGGCCCGCTGCTCGGCGAGGCCTGTGGAGACGACGTAGAGCCCGGCCGCGGCCGGCCGCAGGAGGTGGGTGAGCTCGGTGCGCGCGTCCATCGAGCGACGCTAGCGCCTCCGTCGCGCGAGCGCCCACTCGGCGGCGTCTCGTACCACCGGGCTCGGGTGCTGGGAGGTGATCTCCGCGAGCGCGGCCTCGCTCCCCTCGACGTGCGCCAGCCCCAGCGCCGCGTTGCGCGCCAGGCCTTCCTCGGTCGCGCGATGCAGCGGGCTCCCCTCCACCAACTCGGCGAACGAGCCACCTCCCGCCATGCCCAGGCGGGCCAGATCGACGAGCGACACCTCGCCCCACCGCGCGTGCGCGACGTTGCGCTCCGAGAGCCTCGACGGCGGCCGCTCCTTGCCGTTGAACGGACACACCTCCTGGCAGACGTCGCAGCCGAAGAGGTGGTGGGAGGCGGCCTCGCGGAGGTGGACGGGGATGGGGCCGCGCTGCTCGATGGTGGCCGTCGACAGACACTCGCCGGCGTCGAGCACGAACGGCGCGACGAACGCCTGCGTGGGGCAGGCGTCGAGGCACAGCGTGCAGCGGCCGCAGCGCTCCTCGATCGGCGCGTCGGGCTCGAGCTCCAGCGTGGTGACCACCTCGGCGAGGAGGAAGTAGCTCCCGCGCCCCGGCGCGATGACCATGCCGTTCTTGCCGACGAAGCCGACCCCTGCGCGGGCGGCCCACGCGCGCTCGAGGACGGGGGCGGTGTCGCTCATCGGTCGGGCCTCGACGCCTTCGCCGAGGGACCGCACGAACGCCGCGAGCCTGCGGACCTTCTTGCGGAGGTAGTTGTGGTAATCGCGGCCGCGCGCATACCGGGCGATGCCGCGGGCGAGCGCGGGCACGGGCTCGGTGTCGGGGCGGTCGTACCGCGCGGCGACCACGACGACGCTGCGCGCCCCGGCGAGGATGTCGGGGCCGTCGAGGCGCGCGCGGGTGTCGACGTTCGCGGTGAGGTAGTCGAGCGGACCGTGGAGGCCACGGGCCAGCGCGGCGCGATAGCGCGCGTGCTCCACCTCGAGCGGCACGTCGGCCCTGGCGATCCCGACCTGTTCGAAGCCGAGCTCGTGGGCGCGGGCGCGGACCCGCGCGGAGAGGCTCACGGCGGCGGGAGGGCGCTCACGGCGGGAGCGCCGCCATGCCCCCGTTGTACCGCTGGTCGAACTCCTGATCGCTCATCTGCGCGAGCTTGATCGTCTCGATGAGCTGACCGATCCAGCAGAAGCCGCCGGTGAGCAGGAGCGCGATGCCCATGCCCGTCTCCTTCACGTAGAAGCGCTGGATGCCACAGACGCCCGTGAACAGGCCGACGGCCGCGAGGATGAGCGCGGTCTCGCGCTTGAGCGCCTGCCCACCGGCCATTCCGTAGGGCTGCATCTGCGCTTGCGGCGGACCGTAGGGCCCCGGTGGCTGGCCGTAGGGCGCCTGCCCATAGGCGGGCGGCGGCTGGCCGTACCCCGGCGGCGGCTGGCCGTATCCCGGCGGAGGAGGCTGCCCGTACCCGCCCGCGGGAGGCCCTCCCGGAGGAGCTCCGTAGGGCGAAGGTGCGCCACCGAGCGGCGGCCCCTGCCCCGGCGGATAAGGAGGAGATCCAGGAGGCCCACCACCAGGCGGTTGCATCGCGCCACAGTAACGCAGCTTCGGCCGTGGTCCATCCCCTCGATGGGAAGTAGACGAAAGCGTCGCGCGTTGCCCGGCCGTGACCGCGTGCCTAGAGTGACGGGGGACCCTTGGACGACCCTTCTCGTCATCCTGGACCGAGCCCCGCGCAGGTCCATGCGTGGTCGGACGGCCCGTCGGTGCACGTCGTCTCGGCGGCGCCGGTCGTCGTGCACATCGGGTCGCCCGGGCTCGCGGCGTCGCCCACGCTCGCGGCGCCCACTCCGGCCACGTCGCCGGATCGACCGGACCTGCTCGATCTCGTCCGCGACGACGCGAGCGATCGCGCGCTCGAGGGGCTCGCGCGTCGGGGGCCTGCGCGTCTCCTCGCCTTCGGCGTCGCGGCGCTGGCCACCCTCGGAGCGCTCGGCTCCCTCGCAGCCTGGTCGACGATCGGCTCGCTCGCCCTCGCCTGGCTCGTGCCTTGCGGCGTCACCGCGGTGGTGGCCTTCGTCGTCGGTCTGCGCACCGAGCGCGGGGTGATCCGTCATCCGCTCGAACCCGCGGCGCTCCGCCACGCGTTCGCGCATGGCGGCGTCGTGCGCATCGGCCAGCTGGCCCACGAGACCGGGCGTTCGCTCCGGGAGTGCCAGGCCGGTCTGGACGCGCTCGTCTCGGCGGGGCACGCCATCCTGGACTCGGACGAGCAAGGAGGGCTCATGTATCGCATCCCCGACGCGCACGCCGAGGCGACTCCAGCCGCCGCACAACCCGGGCGGGGCCGATGATGCAGCTCACCTGCGGGCGCTGTGGAACCCAGTGGGCCGTCGTCGGCTCCACGGCGCCGCCTTGCCCTCGCTGCGGAGCCATGGTCGCTCCGAGCCCAGGCGTCGCCCCCGCCACCTCGCGCAGCCCCATGGCGGCGACGACCGAACGCACCGCGCTCGGCACCCCCGATCCGGTCGCGAGTCGTGACGTGGCCAGCGCCCACACGTTGCCCGCGCCCACGCCGGCCCAGCTCGCTCCCTACCTCTCGAGCACGCCCTCCTACCCCGCGCCCGCGCCTTCGTATCCCGCACCCACACCTTCGTATCCAGGCGCGTCGCCCTCCTACCCGGCGCCAGCGGGCGTCCCTCTGCCGTCGTACCCGGCGGCTGCGCCTCCGCCCGTGCACGTGGTCATCCACGCGCCAGCGCGCGCCCCCGCCTACGCCCAGCCACCTCCCGGTGCCCTCGCGCCCTACCACCGCAAGCGCGACTCGGGCATCGCGGCGCTGCTCTCGTTCTTCGTGCCGGGCGCGGGGCAGCTCTACAACGGCCAGGTCGGCAAAGGCGCGGCGTTCTTGCTCGTGACCATCTTCGTGAACGTGCCGCTCATGTTCGTGTGGGTCGGCTTCGTCACGCAGCTCGCCACCTGGCTCTGGGCGATGATCGACGCCTACGTGTCGGCCGAGAAGATCAACCGCAGCCCTGGCTGAGGCCTGGCGGTGTAGACTCAGGCCGTGGCCCGACCCCGACGCAAGAGCGAAGCCCCCAAGCTCCGTGTGATCCAGGGCGGCGCGCAGGCGCTCGTGTCGCGAGAGGCACGTCCCCGCTCCGAACGCCCCGACCTCCTCGCCTCCACCACCCGCAAGTCCGTCGATCCCCTCGGGCCAGGCGCAGCCACGACCGAGCCCGAAGTCGAGACACCGACGCGCGCAGCACAGACGGAGCCGGCCTCGAACCAGCGCAAGCTGGTGGCCGTGGCGATCGCCTTCGCCGCGGCCGTGCTCGTGTACTTCCTGCTGCGCCGGCGCTGAGGGGGACCGCCCGCAAGCGGTCCCCGACGAGCTCACTCCGGGATCTTCGGCGTCTCGCCGCGGGACACGCGGGCGAGGAACGCCGAGAGGTCTCCCTTGGCCTGGTCGACGTCGAACGCGACGAAGTGCCCGTCACGTCCCGCGGCCGGCGTGTACTGCCGGAACGCCGCGGTGACCTTGGCGGCGCCCCCGGCGTTGCCCTGCACGCTGTCCACCGGCTTGTTGTCCCCGATCGGCTCGACCACGGGGCCGACCCAGGCGAGCTGCGCGGTCAAGACGTAGTTGATCTGCGGGTAGAACGGCGAGTACGTGTCGCCCTTGCCCACGAGCTGGAACACGTGGCGCGCGAACGGAGTGGCGCCCGGGACGACGATGTCCTGCTGCGCGACGTGCAGCGGATCCGACGGGTCGGTCCACGACTGCAGGAGCGACAGCACCGGGTGGAACTCGCCGATCGCCGTCGGGCTCGACTCGCTCAGCGCGATCCACAGCGAGTCCTTGATGTTGACCGGCTGGGTCTTGGAGAGCAGCGAGTCGATGAGGCCGGCGCCCTGCCCGCTGAACACCGCCCCCTTGATGGTGGTGTCGGCGGCGAGGAACAGCGCGCCCTCGGTCGCGCCCTGCGAGTGGCCCCAGAACACGACCTTGGTGCCGTCGAGCTTGGGCCCACCCTCGACGGTGAGCGCCTCGGCCACGCGCACGAGGGTGTGCTGGTCGGCCGCGCCCTGCAGCGCGTTGTAGCGAGCCGCCTGCGGGTTCGCGAAGTTGAAGAACAGATCGTTCGGGCTCGCCGTGGAGCTGCCGCGGCGCGGCCCGTGCTGGACCTGGTCGATGCCGAGCACCGCGAAGCCCTCGGTGCCGCCCGCGACGGTGATCTTCGAGAGCGTCTTCGCCGCGCCGTCGACCGCGTGGCTGCGGAACGAGCCGCCCGTGCCGTGCGCGTAGAGCGCGATGGGCCAGCCCCCGGCGGGCGCGGTGCCCTTCGGCACGGTGAGCGCGGCGCAGACCTTCTCGGTGCGCACGCTGGTGATCGGCTCGGAGGGCCCACCAGCCGTCGAGAACGCGCCGCCCTCGCTGAGGTACGGCGCGGTGCCCTGCTGGTAGACCGGCACCTCGATCATGCCGTGGTACTCGTCGAAGTCAGGAGACTCGGCGGCGGGGCAGGCCCGCTTGTCCTTGTCGTCGGCCTGCGGGCACGGGGATTTCGCACCCGCCGCGCACTTGACCCACGGGTCGACCTTCGGGGCGGCCCCCGCACGCGCGCTCGTGCGCAGGCGGCTGGCGACGGTGCGCGGATCGCCGACGGTGAAGACGTTGGCCACGAGGACGTCGGTCTTGGCCATGCCCTCCTTCACCATCAGGTCGCGCAGCGGCTTGTAGGCGTTCCAGGCGTCCACCAGCTTGGCGTCGGTCGGGGCCGTGTCGGCGATCAGCGCGGCGAAGTCGGCGTCCTGCTTGAAGTCGGCGCCGACGGCGCTGCACACGCCCTTGCCGTCGCGCGCGTCGCAGCGCTTGACGCCGGTCTTCATGAGGACGGCGTAGGTGCCGCCGGGCTTGTACGGATCGGCGCGGTTCGGGCGCACCCCGACCGAGTTCGCGCAGATGTACCGGTTGCGGCCGTTGGTCACGAACACGTTGAGCCCGCGCCGCTGCCCGAACGTGGCGCCAGGGGTGAGGTCGACCACCGTGGTCTGGGCCTTGGCCTCCACGCCGATCTTCACGCTGTCGAACTCGAAGTCGTGATCGAAGCGGAAGAGCGACGTGGCGTAGGGGCCGAAGGGCTCTGCCTCGAGCACGTCGAGGTAGCGCTTGACCGCGTCGAACCCCATCGGGGGCTTCGGGTCGTGGGGGTGGTTCGCGAACGAGACCTTGCCCGTCGACTTGTCGCGCGCGGCGTCGTTGGGGAACGGCAGGCGGTAGAAGTCCTCGTGCGAGTCCCCCGCGCGGGGCACCTTGAAGAGCGCGATGCCCGTCCCGTCCTTCGCGTCGGGGCACGTCGCGCCCTTCCAGGAGTCGAGGCCCGGAACGAACGGCGGCACGCCCTTGGTGTACACGCCCGGAGCGGGCTCGATCGCCGAACCGCACTTGCCCGCCTGGCAGAGGAGGCCCTGCCGGCAGTCCTTGTTGCTCGTGCAGGCCTCGTTGACGTCGCTCGTGCCCGCGGCGACGCACTTCGGGAACATGCTGGTGCCGTCGAACGCGCAGCGCAGACCCTTGGCGCAGTCGTTGTCGCCGCCGCAGCCGTCGCCCGCGGCGCCCGATCCAGCCTTCTGGCACTTGCCCTTGGCCGCCGTCGTCGCGGGGCCGCACAGGCCCGAGGCGCACTCGTCGCCCACGAGGCACGGGTCGCCCTCCTTGCTCGTCCCCGCGGCCGCGCACTTGCCGTCCGCGCCGCAGGTGAGGCCGTCGCGGCACTTCTTGTTCTCGTCGCACGTCCCGCCGATGCCGACGCCGGTGATGGTGTCGTAGCCCGGAGCGGTCGCGCCGCCGTTGCAGGCGGCGAAGCCGCCGACGAGGAGCGCCGCGCCGAACCCGCGCGCGACGAGGGAAGAGGTGCCGGGCCTGCGGAGTCTGGAGAAGGAGGTCATACCTCGGAAGGATACCCAAAACGGGCGATTGCGCCTGCCAAGTGCAACGGGCCCTCGCCCTCGCGGTCGATCAGGCGCCTACGAGCATCTCGCCCACCCGGGCCAGCGCCCGGACGTCGTGCACGTCGCCGTCGAAGGCGGGCACCTGCAGGACGAGGGAGTCCTTGTCCCCGGCGTCGCCCGCCCGGAGCCGCGTGAGGTTCTGCGCGTCGCGGAGGGCGAGCAGGCGCGCGTCTTCGCTCGCGTGGGCGATGGCGGCGAGGAGCTCCGCCGACGGCGTGAGGCCTATGTTTCGCAGAGCCTCGGAGGGGTCACCCTCGCCTGCGGGCACGTGGACCCGGTTGACGACGAAGGCGTCGCGCGGCATCGCGAACGCCCGCAGACGCTCGGCGAAGAAGTTGATCTCCTCGATGGCCATCGGGTCGGGGCTCGTGACCAGCACGAACGCCACGTCGGGGCTACGCAGGGCCTCGCTCACCCGCTTCGCGCGCTCGGTGAACCCGCCGAACAGGTCGTTGATGGCGGCGATGAACCCGGCGAGGTCGTCGAGGAACTCGCCACCGGTGATCTTGCCGATGGCCTTGAAGACGAGCTGCGAGCCCTTGCCGAGCAGGCCGAAGGCCACCTTGCCGCTCCGGCCCGAGAACGCCTGCACGAACCAGCGCATCGCCGGCGAGTCGATCGCCTCGACCATGCGTTCGGGGGCGTCGAGGAAGTCGAGCGCGTTGGCGGTCGGCGGCGTGTCGAGGACGATGAGGTCGTAGTCGCCAGCCTCGCGGAGGGCCTGGAGCTTCTCCATGGCCATGTACTCCTGCGTGCCGGCCAGCGAGGTGGAGACGTACTGGTAGATCTTGTTGTCGAGGATGTTGTCGCGCGCCTTGGCGGTGGAGGCGTGCTTCTTGACGATGTCGTCGAAGGTCCGCTTGGTGTCGAGCATCATCACCGTGAGCGAGCCCTTCACCTCGACGCCCGCGCGCTCGAAGATCGCCGGAGCGATCTGGGCGGCCTCCTCGGTCATGGCCTCGAGCCCGAGGCTGTTGGCGAGCCGCTTGGCCGGGTCGATGGTGAGACAGATCACCCGCTTGCCCGTGCGGGCCATGGCGAGGGCGAGCGCCGCCGAGGTGGTGGTCTTGCCGACGCCACCGCAGCCCACGCAGAGGACGACCTTCTTCTTGTCGAGCAGCTTGTGCATGCGCACCGCGGCGGGGATCGGCATGCGCACGCTGCTGCGGCGGCTCGGGGGGGCGTTCACAGGGGTCTGCGAGCAGTAGTGGCGACGCTGGCCGGAGACAATCCTACCCCGTGCTAGCGTCGGCGCGTGCCGCTGCGCGTCGTGCCATTGGGAGGGCTGGGCGAGGTCGGGATGAACTGCCTCGCCGTCGAGGTCGGCGAAGGCGGGCCCATCGTCGTCGTCGACTGCGGGGTCACGTTCCCGGACGCGCCGCGCGGGATCGACGTCTTCCACCCCGACCTGCGCTGGCTCGCCGACCGTCGCGACCGGATCGCCGGGATACTCGTCACCCACGGCCACGAGGACCACATCGGCGCGCTCCCGTTCCTCGCCCGCGCCGTCGGACCGGTCCCCGTGCACGGCCCCCCCTACGCCCTCGCCCTCGTGCGCGAGCGCCTCGCGGAGCACGCGAACCTCCCTCACGCCCGGCTCCGCGACCTGCCCCCGCTCGTGCCGACGACGCCCCGGCGCTCCTTCGCGCTCGGTGCGGACTTCGAGATCGAGCCCATCCGGGTGACCCACTCGATCGCCGACGCGACCGCCCTCGTGATCCGCACGGGCCTCGGCACCGTGCTGCACACCGGCGATTTCAAGATCGACCCCGACCCGCTCGACGGCGAGCAGTTCGACGTCGAGCGCTTCGCCGAGGTCGGCCGTGAGGGCATCGATCTCCTGCTCTCCGACTCCACGAGCATCGACATGGTCGGCACGAGCCGCAGCGAGCGCACCGTCGCCGGAGCCCTCGAGCGGTTGATCGTCGACGCCCCCGCCCGCGTCGTGGTCACGCTGTTCGCGTCGAACGTCCATCGCCTCCGCGCGCTCGCGGCGATCGCCGGGCAGGCGCGGCGCAAGCTCGTGCTCCTCGGTCGCGGCGTCTCGACCCACGTCCGGGCGGCGACCGACACGGGCTACCTCGCGATCCCGCCCGAGCTGTTCGCCTCGGTCGAGCAAGCGGCCACCCTGCCGCGCGAGCAGGTGCTCGTGGTCGCGACCGGCAGCCAGGGCGAGGCGCGCGCGGCCCTCGCCCGTCTCGCGCTCGACGACCACCCACAGCTCCGCCTCTCGCCGGGCGACCGCGTGCTGCTCTCGGCGCGCGCGATCCCCGGGAACGAGCGGGGGGTCATGCGCATGATCGGGGACCTGCACCGCCGCGGGTGCGACGTGCGCATGTGGGCCACCGACCCGGACATCCACGCGAGCGGCCACGCGTACCGCGACGAGCAGCGGCGCATGATCGATCTGTGCTCGCCCCGCGCGTTCGTGCCCGTGCACGGCAACCGCCACCACCTCGAGCGGCACGCAACCCTCGCGCGCGAAGCGGGGGTCGGCTCGGTGGTCGTCGTGGAGAACGGCGAGGTCGTCGAGGTCGAGGCCGGCCAGGTGCAGAAGGCCGGCACCGTGCCGAGCGGGATGATCGCCACCTTCGACGGCCTGCCCATCGCGCCCGAGGTGCTGCAGGAGCGCAGGATGCTCGGCGAGGTCGGCGTGGTCTTCGCGCACGTCGTCGTCGACGCCGAAGGGCGGGCCGTCGCCCCGCCGTCCATCGCGGTGCGCGGCCTCCCGCGGGCCACCGAGCAGGGCATCGCCGACGAGGTGGTGGCCACCCTCGAGACGCACCCGTTCTCGGAGACCACGACCGAGACCGTCGCGGAGGTCGTCCGGCAGGCCGCGCGCCGCGGGGCAGCCCGCGAGACCGGCCAGAAGCCGGTCGCCGTGCCCATCGTCGTGAAGGAGAGTGACCGCGCAACCTAGTTGGCGCAACTGCGTTGACGGGCTTGGATTCTCGTGGTGCCATGGCAGAGTCATGGCGCCTACGAGGTTGACGCTTCCCCACCTCGGCGCCTGCGTCGTCGACGGCGTCCTCGGCACGGGGGCGTCGGGACGGGTCGTCGCGGCCCGGACGTCGGCCGGCGTGCACGTCGCCCTCAAGATCGTCCCGGCCGCCCAGGTCGCGTGGCTGCAGCGCGAGGCCGAGCACCGCATGCTCGCCGGGCCTCGCCACGCGGCGCTCGATGGGGTGCTCGCCGAATTCGAGGGCGTGCCCTCGGCGGTGCTCGCCCTGCCGCTGATCGACGGCGTGTCGCTCGGGCGCCTCCCCGCGAGCTCCCCCGCGGCGCTCGCGCGGGTGCTGACCGAGGTCGCCGCCACGCTCGCGGCGCTGCACGCGGTGGGGGTGCGCCACGGGGACGTGAAGCCCGACAACGTGATCGTCGATCGGGAGGGTCACGCGGTCCTGGTGGACTTCGGCCTCTCGGCGCCCTTCGAGGAGCCGCTCACCGGCGCGACCCTCGCGTTCCTGCCCGCCGAGCGCCGCGCCACCCCGGATCAGCCGGGTGGCGCCGAGGCCGACGTGTTCGCGCTGGGGCGCACGCTCCTCGTGACCGCCGAGCGGCTCGGCCTGCCGCCCTTCGCGCTTCCGCTCGCGATGGTGGCGGCGTCGATCGACCCGGGCCTCCGCCCGCGCGCGGCGTTGCTCGCCGACCTCGAGGACGAACGTCCTTCGCTCGACGTGGCCTACGTCCGCGTGCGCCGCGCGGAGATCGCCGTCCACGGTCGGGCCGGAGGGGCGCCTCCCTCCGGCGTCGCGGCGCAGCTCGTCGGGGGGACCCTCCACGCCCTCGCCGGGCTCGCGGGCGCACGGTCGAGCGGGCGCCCACTCTCGCCGCTCGACGCCACGGGCCGCCGCGCGGTGCTCGCGCTCGCCCGGCAGCAGGCACCCACGGCCGAGGAGCT
>Ga0154020_10000859_pt1 | contig 37494 bp, 33 predicted proteins | sample Klosneuvirus_201_FD_109709 | JGI IMG/M metagenome (GOLD analysis project Ga0154020, IMG submission 109709) | Active sludge microbial communities from wastewater, Klosterneuburg, Austria - Klosneuvirus_20160825_MG | ecosystem: Engineered > WWTP > Aerobic digester > Activated sludge | place... | reverse complement strand
CGATGCTGGCGGCGGTGCGTCAGGGCCAAGGTGACATGAGCCTGAGGCTGCTGCCCGAGGCCCTGGGGCGGGTGACGGTGCGGCTGTCACTCGCGGATGAGGGCGTGTCGGCGTTGTTCCAGCCCGAGACGGATTCGGCACGGCGGTTGCTGGACGCTTCACGCGATCAGCTTCGTGCCGCGCTGGAGGCGCGGGGCCTGCGCGTGGAGCGCATCGAGATCGACACCTCGCGGGTGGAGCCCGCGGGAACTGCCGGGCCGGAGGCCGGGCTGGGAGCCGAAACCGGGCGCCAAGAAGGCGGCGCGGGCGGCGGAGACCGGGCGGGTGCGGAGCGCACGCCGGGCGGAAGGGGCGAACCGGTCGGGCTGGAACTCGACGTTCCGGTGCCGGTGGACGCCTCGTGGATTGACGGCGTGCGCGGTCGGGTCGACACGCTCGCCTAAGGGAGCCCGGCATGGCGACCATCGACGCGATTGGCGCTTCGGCGAGCGGATCGAGCGCGGGGACCTCCGCGTTCAGCGCCCTGTCCTCCGAGGACTTCACGAAGATCATTCTGCAGGAGCTGTCGAGGCAGGACCCGCTCCAGCCCAGCGACACCAGCACGCTCATCCAGCAGCTTTCCGGCTTGCGCAGCATCCAGTCGGACATGGACCTGGGCGACAAGCTGCAGGACCTCGTCAGGCAGAATGAGTTTGCCTCCGCGACCACGCTGCTGGGCACGCGGGTCACCGGCCGGTCCATCGACAACGTGGATGTTGAGGGCGTGGTGAAGTCCGTCGTGCGGTCCTCGTACGGCGCCGTCGTCACGCTCGAAGACTCCACCCGCATGCTGGTCTCCGATATCGATCAGATCGTGAGACCTGAGCCGGAGGACCAGGCGTGAGCACCCCCATCATCCCCGCGGTACAACTGCTGAGGGCCCTGGGCTCCGTCGTCAGGCCCGCGGGCACCGAGAAGCAGCCCACCGACGGCATCTCCACGGTCTCATTCGACGACCTGCTGGCGAAAGCACGCTCCGGGGAGCTGCGCTCCGACGTGCCGGTGACCATCGCGCCCGGCAGCGGCGTGGAACTCACGGACGAACAGCTCTCCAAGGTGGCGCTCGCCGCGGACCGCGCCCAGGCACAGGGTGTCTCGCGGGCGGTAGTCTCGATCGATGGCATGCTCCTGAGGCTGGACGTGGGTGTGCGGACGATCACGGGCGTCATCGAGCCCGGGGAGAGCGGCGTGCACACAGGGATCGACGGCCTGATCACCTTTGCTCCCGAGGGCAAGGAGCCGACCCTGGACCTGCGCGGGCTCGCCCGGGCCGGGCTGAGGCTGGCCGGGGTGTAAACGCACCGGCGCGAGAGCGCCCGGCGGTGCTTGGGCGGCTGGGACGCCGCGACGTTGCAGGGGCACGGATGCCCGTTTTCCCGATTGACCTGCTGAGGATGCGCCCATGCCCTCGACGACCGCGCTGTTCACCGCCATGAGCGGCCTGAACGCCAATGCCCGCAATATCGACGTCATCGGCAACAACATCGCGAACTCGAACACGACGGCGTTCAAGTCCAGCCGCCTGCTCTTCTCGACGATGTACAGCCGCACGATCTCCGGAGGCACGCCCCCGGGGGACGTCACGGGCGGGACCAACCCGTACCAGATCGGCCTGGGCGTCACGACCGCCGGAACGCAGCGGAACACCTCCGGCGGGACCATCAACAACACCGGCGACCAGCGGGACCTCGCGATCGACGGCTCGGGGTACTTCGTCGTCCGGCGGGGCGAGGAGCAGTTCTACACGCGGGCCGGCGCCTTCCGCACGAACGCGCTCAACGAGCTCGTGACCGTCTCTGGCGAGCGGCTGCAGGGATTCGGCGTCGATGACAACTTCAACGTTGTTCCCGGCGTCGTGACCGACCTCTCCGTCCCGCTGGGGGCGCTCACCATCGCGGAAGCAACCTCCCGCGTGCGGTTCGCGGGCAATCTCGACGCGGACGGGCCGCTGCCGGGCCAGGGCAGCCGCATCACGCTGGGCGGGACGGCGACTGCGGGCCTGGTCGCCATCGCAGGGGCCAATCCGGCTCCGGCCTCCGGCAACCGGGTCGAGGCGACCACGCGACTGGTCGACATCGAGAGCCCCTCGCTCCCCGGGAGCGGCACGCCCCGGTTCGTCGACGGACAGACGCTGAGGCTGCGCGGCGCGGAAAAAGGCAGCGGCGTCGTGCCCGCCGCCACGCTCGACATCTCGGCCACCACCACGCTCCAGGACCTTGCGGACTTCCTGACCGCGGCGCTCGGCATCGGCGCATCGCCCGCGAACAACCCCGACGGCGGGACGCCCGGCGTCGCGATCGACCCGGTGACCGGCGTGCTGAGCATCGTGGGCAACCCGGGCGCGGTCAACGACCTGACCGTGGAGACCGAGGACCTGGTGCTGCTGGACGCGTCGGGGGCGCAGGTCGCGGCGCCGTTCGTGACGGCGAAAGGCGCGTCCGCCGACGGCGAGTCGGTGCGCACCACGTTTGTCGTCTTTGACTCGCTGGGTGCGCCCGTGACCCTCAGCCTCACGATGGCCCTGGAGTCCCGCGGAGACCTGGGCACGACCTGGCGGTACTACGTCGAATCCGGCGATGCCACGGGCACCGCGCTGCAGGTGGGCACAGGGACCATCGGCTTTGACACCCGCGGGCAGCCGACCGGCACCGCGCCGGAGGTCGTCACCATCGACCGCACCGGCACGGGCGCCGACTCGCCCCTCACGATTGATCTGGACTTCACCGGGGGCGGCGACGGAGGCATGACGGCCCTCGCGGACGCGGACTCCTCGGTCGCCGCCACGTTCCGCGACGGGTCACCCATCGGCACACTGACGGCGTTCGGCGTCGGTGCCGACGGCACGCTCACCGGCGCGTTCAGCAATGGCCTTACGCGGACGCTGGGACTCGTGGCGCTCGCGACGTTCTCCAACGACGCGGGGCTCGAGGATGTCGGGAGCAACCTGTTCCGCGTGACGGGCAACTCGGGCACCGCCGCCATCGGGAACCCGGGCGAGTTCGCGGCGGGCCGGATCGTGGGCGGCGCACTCGAGCAGTCCAACGTGGACCTGAGCGAGGAGTTCATCAAACTGGTGCTCTCCTCCACCGGCTTCTCGGCGAACAGCCGCGTCATCCGGACCGCCGACGAGCTGATGCAGCAACTCCTCGTGCTCGGTCGCTAGTGGGCTCAAGTCCTCGCGGGGTTGGTCCGATCACCTTTCTCGCCCGCGCTGCGGTGCCGGAGTGCCGACCATGACGAGCATGACGACCATGTCAGCCCTGACAACCCTGATCACCGCCCTTGCACTCCTCGCCGGCTCGGCGCTGTGCGTGGCTCTGTCTCTGGTGGTCGGCAGGGCGATCGGCACCGAACGCGTTGTTTCGTGGCTGGGCGGGCGGAACCTTGGGCGGGCGAGGCTGGCGCTGGGCGCCGGCGCCTTCGCCGCGGGGGTGGCGTTGCTGGCAGTCTTCACGGGGCTGATTCCGACGAACCTCACGGTCTCGGGCGTGCCGCTGTGGATGTTCGTGGGCCTGTGCGCGTCGTGCATCGGTGCGGCGATCGCCGGCGACGCGGCGTCTGTGGGTTCGGCGGTCACGAACCCAGCGGTGGCTCACGACCGCTCCAAGCGGGCGGCATAATCCGGGCAGGTCCGGAAACTCACCACAGGGTTCGATCGTGGCGCGTCGGCGAGCGAGTTCGCGCCGGCGAAGCGGGGATGGTCCGTTGCGCCTGAACGGACGGGGTCCCCGGGCCGATGCTCGACGTGGAGCGCCCGCTCCGCGAGGAACACGACCATGGCCGACAAGGACGCAAAGAAAGCCCACGCCCCAGCCTCAGAAGGCGAGCCCGCACCCGCAAAGAAGAAGGGTGGACCCAAGACCGCGATCATCGTGGCGGCGCTGATGGTTGTCGAGGCGGGAGCCGTCTTCATGGTCGCGAAGATGACTTCTCCGAAGGCGGCGCACGCGGCGTCTGAGGTCGCGACCGAGGGCCACGGCGAGGTGAGCGAGGACGCGACGGTCGAGCTGCTCCTGATCGAGGAGCGGTTCCAGAACATGCAGACCGGGCAGATCTGGGTCTGGGACACCGAGATTGTGCTGAAGGTGAAGAAGAAGAACGAGGAGGCCGTGGCGGCGGTGCTGGAGAGCAAGGGCGCGGAGGTGAAGGAAGGCCTGTCGGCGATCTTCCGCCGCGCGCAGCTCGGGCAGCTCAAGGAGCCCGGGCTGGAGGCGCTGAATCGGCAGCTCTTCACCTTTGTGTCGCAGATGGTGGGCAAGGACGCCGAGGGCCGGGAGCGGATCGAGCGGGTGCTGATCCCCAAGTGCCGGGGCTTCGCGTCGAACTAGGCGTGCGTGTGCGTGGCGCATGGCTTGCGCCGGTTTATCGGACGCTGCGCGTCCTCGCGCAATCTCTGTGGCAGTTCCAGCACCCGGACCGATGATGCCGGTTGCGGGTGCGCCCACGGAGGGGCCCCCAACAGGAGGCCAGGATGGCCGACGACACGACTCAAGCGGTGCCCCCGGACGGTGCGAACCCCGCCGAGGTGGCGCTTCACGCGGCGAAGGATGCGATCGACGGGCTGGGCGCCATGGCGGCGAGGGCGGCGGGGGGCACCCCCGCGCCGCTGCCGGACTTCACGCCCTCGCTCACGCCCTCGCAGGCCAAGACCCTCGGTCTCCTCTCCGACGTCCAGCTCAACGTCAAGATCGAGCTCGGTCGGGCGAAGATGCTCGTGGACGACGTGCTCCAGCTCGGCGAGGGCTCCGTCGTAGAGCTCGACAAGCTCGCGGGAGACCCGGTGGACCTGTACGTCAACGATCAGCACGTCGCCCGGGGCGAGGTGCTGGTGCTCAACGACAACTTCTGCGTTCGAATCAACGAGATCTTGACGCCCGGCTCGGCCGCGAAGGTCAAGTCGGCCTGAGTCCTCGCGGTGGCGGAGCCCACCGCGTCCTTGCCAGGATGGTGCCATGCCGGTTCGAGCGCGTGCGCTGGTGGTTGCGGCGGTCCTCGCGGTGGTGACGCCGCCGGGCGTTGCCCAAGCACCCGATCAAGCGGCCAACCAGACGGCCAACCAGACGGCCAACCAGATGGCCAGCCAGAGCGCCAATGAGCACAAGCCACTGGGCCCGGCGCCACATGCCGAGCGTGTCGTCGAGCGGGCACCCGGCGACAAGCCTCTGTGGTCGCAGTCCCTCCAGACCGGCGCGGCACTGGCGGCGGTCCTCGCACTGGTCTGGGGCGGGGCGAAGGTCGCAAGACGCCTCAGCCTGCGCGGGGGCGGGGGCTTGCTCGCGGCGCTGGGTCCCGCGGGGCGGGCCCCCTCCGGCGTGCTGGAGGTCCTGGGGCGTTTTCCCGCGGGCCGTGGCACGACGCTGGTGCTGCTGAAGCTCGATCGGCGCGTGCTGCTGCTGTGCCAGACGCACGGGCGTGGGAACGCGGGCATGTCCACGCTCTGCGAGGTGACGGACCCCGACGAGGTGGCGGGCATCCTGCTGCGAACACGGGACGAGGCGGGCGAGACGATTGCCACCCGGTTCCGGGAGCACCTGGAGCGGGAGGGCGCGGAACCGGGGGACAGCGGCGCCGAGCCACCGGGAAGGCAGCCCCGGGCGGAGCGAGAGGGCGTGAGCGCGCTGCGGGGTCGGCTGGAGACGATGCGTCGGCGCGGGGAGATCATCGCATGAGTCGCGCGTGGCTCGGCGTGCTGCTCGCGCTGCTCGTCTGTGCCTCCGCGTGGGCACAGGGGGGGCTCGGCCCCTCGCTGCCAGAGGTGGAGCCGGCGCCCGCTGCTCCGGCGAGGGCTCCTGCGCTGCCCACGCTGACGGAGACGGACCCGTACAACCCGCTCGCGATCCTGGCCGGGGCGGGGGAGGCGTTGCCCGGGATGAGCACGGGCGCGAAGCCGTCGGGGGACACGCCGCGGGGCGGGCTGTCGGTGGCGATCAACATTCTCGTGGTCCTGACGGTGCTGTCGCTGGTGCCGGCGATCATGCTGATGACCACGTGCTTCATGCGGATCCTGATCGTGCTGGGGCTCTTGAAGCAGGCGCTGGGGGCGCAGAGCGTGCCCCCGCCGCAGGTCGTGACGGGCCTGGCTCTGTTCATGACGCTGCTGGTGATGACGCCGACGCTGGAGCGGATCAACACGGAGGCCATCGGGCCGTACCGGGCGGGACAGGTGTCGGACTACGACGACCTGTGGGCCCGGACCCGGCAGCCGATGCGGGACTTCATGTTCGCGCAGATCGAGGCGACGGGAAACTGGTCGAGCGTGTACATGATCCTGGAGTATCGTGGGGAGGACCTGGCGGACCCCTCGAAGCTGACGCGGGCGGACGTGGACATGGTGACGCTGGTCCCCGCGTACATGCTGAGCGAGCTGAAGGTCGCGTTCCTGCTGGGGTTCAAGGTCTACCTGCCGTTCCTGGTGATCGACATGGTCGTGAGCACCATGCTGATCTCGATGAGCATGATGATGCTCCCGCCGGTGCTGATCAGCCTGCCCTTCAAGCTGCTGCTGTTCGTGCTGGTGGACGGGTGGGTGCTGATCGTGGGCGGGCTCATGCAGAGCTTCGCGGTGTCGCCGGCGGAGGTCGCCGCGATGGCCCCAACATCGGCGGATGTGCTCGCGCTCGTGCACGCGCTCGCGCCCGGGGGATTCGTGCGCGCCTAGGGGTTTCTTCGATGCAGTACGACGAATCGGCGGTGGAACTGGTGCGGGAGGCGCTGATCATCACGCTGAAGATCGCGGCGCCCATCCTGCTCGCGGGGCTGGTGGTGGGGCTGATTGTGAGCCTTCTCCAGTCCGTCACGTCCATCCAGGACCAGACGCTCTCGTTCGTCCCCAAGATCGTCGTCATGGTCGTCGCCGCGGCGCTGCTCATTCCCTGGGTCGCGCAGCGTCTGGTCGAGTACGCCTCGGACCTCTTCAGGCTCATCTAGCGGGAGTGCCTCGCGTGGACACGGGCGGCGACATCTCCCCCCTGCTCAGGCACGCGGTGCCCTACACCCTGGTGGCGTTCCGCCTTGCGGGGCTCTTTCTCGCGGCCCCGGTGCTCTCCAGCCAGGGCGTGCCCGCGCGGCACAAGGCCCTGCTCGCCATGACCCTGGCGGGCGCGACCTATCCCATTGTGGTGACCCGGGCGTGGAATCCCGTCGAGACCGACCTTGTGGGGCTCATCCCGCTTGTGCTCGCGGAGTCCCTCATCGGCCTCACCGTGGGGCTGCTTGCCTCCATCCCGATCATGGCGATGGACATGGCGGGGTCGGTCGCCGGCCAGACCATGGGGTTCGGGCTCGCCAAGGTCTACAACCCGGAGGTCGATACCGACGCCGACGTGCTGGGCCAGTTGCTGATGTTCCTCGCGTCGGGCATCTTCGCGGCGGTGGGGGGGCTTGACCAGATGTTCCGGGGCGTTCTGGGCACGTTCGACCGCGTGCCGATCGGAGCCGCGGGGCTGGATGGGCATGCGCCCCTGGAGATGGTGCTGGGCGTGGTGACCAGCGGGCTGGAGCTGGCCCTGCGCGTGGCGCTGCCCGTGGTGGGCATCTGCATGCTGCTGATGATCGTGCTTGGGGTGATCGGCAAGGCGATGCCGGCCTTCAACGTGATGACAGTGGGGTTCATCATCAAGCTCATCGCGGGGGTGATGGTGCTGGCGCTGGCGGTCCCGGCGGTTGCCGAGGCGTCCGGTGACGAGGTGCGGCGGGTGATGGACGAGGTGTCCGGTTGGTTGTCGACGCTTGCCGGGAAAGGGGCCTGAGCCGTGGCGGAGGACCTGGGCGACAAGACAGAGGCGCCGTCATCGAGGAAGCTCGAGGAGGCGCGGTCGCGCGGGCAGGTCCCCAAGAGCCAGGACCTGGCCGGGGCGATCGAGCTGGTCGGGGCCCTCGTGGCGTTTGTCGTCTTCGGGGCGCTCATGTCGCGCTCGCTGCTGGCGATTCTCCGGCGGGCGTTCGCGGACGGCTATGGCGTGGCGGGTGTGGACGGGCTGGGCACGCTGCTCACCGCGGTCGCGGTCGACGCGGCCCGGGTCGTGCTCCCGGTGCTGGGCCTGCTCGCGGGGGTCTGCGTGCTGGCGCACTTCGTGCAGGTCGGGCCGCTGCTGACCGGCGAACCACTCATGCCCAAGCTGTCGAAGATCAGCCCGATCGCGGGCGTGAAGCGGCTCTTTGACCGGCGCAACGCCGTCAAGACGCTGACGCAGATCGTGAAGATCATCGTGGTGGCGGCGGTGGGTTGGGTTCTGCTTTCCGCGCGTGCGGAGGAGGTGACCTCGCTGCCTCGGCTGGGGCTCTGGGGCGCGCTCCGCGAGCTCGGGGGCATCGCGCTGGAGTTGGCGCTGTGGCTGCTGGCCATCCTGCTTGTGCTGGGGGTTGCGGACTGGGCGTTCCAGAGGTGGCAGCACACCCAGGACCTGAAGATGACCAAGGAAGAAGTGAAGGACGAACGCCGGAGCATGGAGGGCGACCCTGAGGTGAAGGGACGCCGCCTGAGGCTGGCGAGGCAGATCGCGATGCAGCGCGTGGGGATGGCGGTGCCGGACGCGGACGTGGTGGTCACCAACCCCACGCACTTCTCGGTGGCCATCAGGTACGACCCGGAGACCATGAAGGCGCCGAAGGTGGTTGCCAAGGGTGCGGACTTCCTTGCGCTGCGGATCAGGCAGGTGGCGGTGGCGAGCGGGGTGCCCATGGTCGAGCGGCCGCCGCTCGCCAGGGCGCTCTTCGCGGGCGTGGAAGTGGGGGAGGAAATCTCCCCGGAGTTCTACCAGGCGGTGGCGGAGATTCTGGCGTTCGTGTACAGGCTTGACCGCGAGGCGGCGGCGTGAGTGAGGCGTGATGGCGAAGGTGGGTGCGAGCAGAAAACCGGTGGTGAGGCCAGCGGCGGCGCCCGCGGCGGCGGTGGATGCTCCACTGATGCTCCCGGCATGGCTTCGTGGCGTGCACAAGTTCCGGGGGTACATCGCGCCGCTCGGGTTCATCCTGCTCATGGGCGTGCTGCTGGTGCCCCTGCCCCCTGCGGCGATGGACATGCTGATCGTCGCGAACATCAGCCTGTCGGTGGTCATCCTGCTGACGACGATCTACATGAACCACCCGCTGGACTTCAGCGTCTTTCCGTCGTTGCTTCTGGCGACGACCCTGCTGAGGCTGGTCCTGAACGTGGCGAGCACGAGGCTGATCCTGAGCGCGGACGCCGCCACGCCCGAGGCCGCCGCGGGGGTCGCGGGCCACGTCATCATGGCCTTCGGACAGTTCGTGGCGGGAGATTCGCTCTTCGTCGGCATCGTGATCTTCCTGATCATGGTCATCGTGCAGTTCATGGTCATCACCAAGGGCGCCACGCGCATCTCCGAGGTCGCGGCCCGCTTCACGCTGGACGCGATGCCCGGCAAGCAGATGGCCATCGACGCGGACCTCAACGCCGGGGTCATCGACGACGTGGAAGCCCGGCGCAGACGCGAGCGGGTGGCCCGGGAGGCGGACTTCTTCGGCGCCATGGACGGTGCGAGCAAGTTCGTCCGGGGCGACGCCATCGCCGGCCTCATCATCACCATCATCAACGTGCTGGGCGGGTTCGCGGTCGGTGCCTTCTCTCGCGGCTGGGACGTGAGCCGGACCGCGAAGGTTTTCACGACGCTGACTATCGGCGACGGCCTCTCGGCACAGATCCCCTCGTTCGTCATCGCCATCGCCTCCGCGCTCATCGTCACCAGGTCCGGCAGCAAGGAGCAGCTCGGGCACGAGATGGCCGACCAGGTCATGAGCCAGCCCCGCGGTCTCATGATCACCGGCGGATTCCTGGCGCTGCTCTCTCTGACCCCGCTCCCGACGGTGCCCCTGCTGGTCACCGGGGCGGCGATGATCGGCCTCGCGGTCGCCATGGGGCGCGCCGTCCGGAAGCAGGAGCAGGCGGCCAAGGCGCTGCCCCCCGCGCTGACGCCCGAGCCGCCCCCGGTCGAGAACCTGCTGAAGGTCGATGTGCTGGAGCTGGAGGTGGGGTACGGCCTGGTGCAACTGGTAGACAAAGGCCAGGGGGGCGACCTGCTGGACCGCATCTCCGCGGTGCGGCGGCAGCTTGCGGCGGAGCTGGGGCTGGTCATGCCCCCCGTGCGCATCCGCGACAACGTGCAGCAGGGAGTGAACGACTATCGCGTGAAGATCCGGGGAAGCGCCGTGGCCTCCGGGCAGGTGAAGCCGGGACGGCTCATGGCGATGGACAGCGGGATCACCTCGGGCGCGATCGAGGGGGAACAGACCCGCGAGCCCGCCTTCGGGCTGGACGCGTGGTGGATCGACCCGGCCCTGCGGGCCCGCGCGGAGACGATGAACTACACGGTGGTCGACCCGACGAGCGTGCTGGCGACGCACATCACGGAGATCGTCCGCAAGCACGCGGACGAACTGCTGACCCGCGACGAGGTTTCCAACCTCATCGAGCAGTTGAAGCAGACCGCGCCCAAGCTGATCGAAGAGACCATTCCCGTGGTCGTGAAGCCCATCGACATTCAGAAGATCCTGCAGAACCTGCTCCGAGAGCGCGTGCCCATCAAGGACCTGGAGACGATCATCGAGACCCTTTCGGACTGGGGAACCAAGACCAAGGACCTGGACGTGCTGACCGAGTACGTCCGCAACGCGCTCCGGCGCACCATCTGCCACCAGTACGCCTCACCCCAGCCCGCGGGCCAGCCAAAGCTCACCTGTGTGACGCTGGACCCGGCGCTGGAGGACCAGATCAACGCCTACATCGACCGGGGCCCGGGGGGCACGACTTTCACCATGCCCGCCAAGGCCGCCTCCCGCGTCGCGGAGCAGGTCGGGCTGGGGCTGCGCAAGCTCGCGGCGCAGGGCAACCACCCCGTGGTCATCGCCTCGCCCCAGGTCCGGGCCATCGTGCGGCAGATCCTGGAGCCCCACGTGCCCGGCGTTGCGGTGCTGGGGTACAACGAAGTTGCGGCGGGTGTGGAGGTGGAGTCCGTCGCGCTCATCGGCGCGCCGGCGGAAGCGCCCGTCGCGGCGTGAAGCGACAGCCCGGTGCTGGTAGGCCGGGACAGAACTTGGTACAGTCCCACGCCCCCACGGATCGGGTGTGAGCGGGCACAACCGGAGGCTACGGACGGCACGGATGAACCTGAAGACGTACCGAGCTGGCACGATGGCGCAGGCGCTCGCCGAGGTCAAGAAAGACCTCGGGAAGGACGCTGTCATCCTGCACACCCGCGTGCACCGCGAAGGGGCGCTGCTGGGGCTCGGGGGCAAGCAGGTTGTCGAGATCACAGCATCGGACCAGGCGCCCGCCCGCCGGCCAAGGCCCCACACAGGGCCCCGCACAGGATCGGAATCCTTCACGCCGATGGAGTTCCCCAGGGGCGAGCGCGTTGGCGTGTCGTCGGAGCCCCACCCGGTTGCCCGGCCGACCGGCCCGAGTGCTCCGGCGAGCGCCGGGGCGGCGCTGCACGCGATGTCGACCGGGGCTCTTCTGGAAGTCCTCGCGCCGGAAAGGCCCGAGGCAAGCAAAGTGAGCAAGGGTGGCACCGCCGCCCACACACGGCCCAATGCGGGTCCGGGGCCAAGGTCGCTCGCGATCAGCGCGCCGCTGGCACCAGTGGATGCCGCAGCCGCGGCGTCGTTGCACGCGGAACTCGCCTCCATCCGCCGGCTCGTGGGCCAGGTGCTGCAGGTGACGCGCGCGGGGGCGGCCGCCGGTAGCGTGCTCGCCTCCGGGGGCGTGCCGGAGGTTCTGGCGTCCCTCTTTGCGAAGCTGCTGGAGTCGGGGGTCAGCCGCGAACTCGCCGACGAGGTGATCGGTGGCGTGCGGGATGATCTGACGCAATCGGAACTCGCCGACGAGAAGGTGGCGAGTCTTGGCGTACAGCGGCGTCTGGCAAGGCTGTTGCCTGTCGTGGGCGAGATCGGCCCCGCGGGCCGGTCGAAGGCCGGAAAGCCCCTCACCATCGCCCTCATCGGGCCCACGGGCGTGGGGAAGACGACGACCATCGGGAAGCTGGCAGCGGCGTACAAGTTGAGGCAGGGCAAACGGGTCGGGCTCGTGACCTGCGACACCTACCGCATCGCGGCGGTCGAGCAGCTCCGGGTCTATGCGGGGATCATCGGCGTGCCTCTGAGGGTGGCCCTGGCGCCCCAGGACGTGGCTAGCGCCTGCTCCGAGCTGCGCGAGTGCGAGGTGGTGATCGTCGATACGCCCGGGCGCGGGCAGCGCGACCACGCGAGGCTGGATGAACTGAGCGCGTGCGTCAAAGCCGCGGACCCCGACCAGACCCATCTGGTGCTCTCGACCGGGGTTGCGGAGGCGGTGCTCCTCTCGGCGGCGGAGCGGTTCAGGGTCGCGGGCCCCGACCGGGTGCTGCTGACCAAGCTGGACGAAGCCGTGCAGCTCGGGCCCATCGTGAATGTCGTCAGGCGGGCAGGGCTGCCCGTGAGTTACGTCACAACCGGCCAGGAAGTGCCAGACCATATTGAACTTGCAAACTCTGACCGGCTCGCCGGTCTTGTGCTCGACGGGGCGACGTCCCGGGGGTGGGGTGAATGAGCGTTGTTCGTGAAGCGCCGCAGGATCAGGCCGCCCGGCTCCGGGCGATGGTGTCGTCCGTCTATGGGCCCGGGGTTTCGCTGGTGACGTGGGCGGAACGGACAGCCGGGGCCGCGAAGACCCCGCCCATGCGACGTCACGCGACAATTCCGGTGGTCGCGGTTACCTCGGGCAAGGGCGGCGTCGGAAAGTCCACGATCTCGGTCAATCTTGCGATCGCGCTCCAGGCCCAGGGCGTGCGGACCGCGCTCGTTGACGCGGACCTCGGCCTGGCGAACGCGGACGTGCTCTGCGGCATGAGCCCGACCACCCGTCTGGATAGCGTGGTCGACGGTGGGAAGGGCGACCCGCGCCAACGTCGCACCCTCGATCAGATCGCGGTGCCCGGCCCGGGGGGCTTTACGCTGATCCCGGGGTCGGTGGGAATGGCGAGAATGGCGAACCTGCCCACGGCTCAGCGTGAACTGATCCTGGACGGGCTCGCCGATCTTGATTCGGTGGCGGACCTGCTGCTGATCGACACCGGCGCGGGAATGAGCGACGGCGTGACCTCGTTTGTCGGAGCCGCCGACGTGGCGGTGGTGGTGGCAACGCCGGACCCGACGTCCATCGCGGACGCGTACGCGATGATCAAGTGTGTGACGAGGCTGCCGGACGCGCCCCGCATCGCGCTTGCGGTCAACCAGTGCGAGGACGAAGACGAGGGGCTGGCGGTCCACGCACGTATCGCCTCTACCTGCAAGAAGTTCCTGAACCTGACGCTGCCGCTGGTGGGCATCGTTCGCAGCGACGACGCCGCCCGTGACGCGGTGCGTGCGAGGCGACCATTGGTGCTTGGCACGCCCCGTGCGAGAGCGAGCCGTGACATCCGGGAGATGGCGCTCCAGCTCGCGCGGTTGGCGGAGGCCCGATCGGCCAATCCTGCGGCCCCGAGGCGGGGTTTGTTTGGATGGTTGCGGGGCCGATAACGGGTTTGGTGCGATCTGCGCCGCCGAAGTGGGCTGAGTTGCGCTGAAGTGGCGAAGTAAGGCCAATCTCCCTGGGAATGGCGTCGATGCTCCTGTGGGGGAGCGTGCGCGAGGGAGAGAGGTAGCCTGTGGGCTCTGCGAAGAACACGATCCCGCCGCTGGTTGCCCTGACCGGGTTCACGGTCGCGGTGGTCGGCGGCTTGTACGCGGGCAACAGCGCGATGGCGGTGCTCGGGCGTGGGCTGGCGGCGATGGTCGCGTGCTACGCGCTGGGATTGCTGGCGCGTTGGGTGCAGGAGAGGATGGAAGGAGAGCACGAGCGTTTGCGTGCGTCGGCGGGAGGGCCGACCTCCGGTTCCGGGCAGTCATCCACCACTCTTCCACGAGCATCGGAAAGTCCGTAGAAACGTTGAAGAAATCGTCGACGCGACTTGCGGAGGCATGGTCGCCTTGTAATACTGTCCACTTCTCCCGCGTCAAGGATGGCGTGGGGAGCGTCTGAGAGAACCGTGCTCGGAGTTCTTCCGATCGCGGGGAAGGGTCAAGGAGCGACCGATGGCAACTCTCAAAGCCGGGCGCACGATGTCGCGCTCTGCGGGCCGCAGCACCGCCCGCCACGCCGAAGCGTCCAAAGTTCCCTCGCCTCTGGACAAGCGCTCGCTCAACGACCTGTGGGTCGAGTACCGCGAGACCAAGTCGGAGGAGATCCGTAACTACCTGATGGAGAAGTACCTCCACCTGGTTCGCTTCAACGCCGAACGCATCCACACCCGCCTCCCCGACGAGGTGGACGTCGAGGACCTCATGTCCGCGGGCATCTTCGGCCTGAAGGACGCCATCGACGGCTTCGAGCTCGAGCGCAACGTGAAGTTCGAGACCTTCTCCGCCCAGCGCATCCGCGGCGCCATCCTCGATGAGCTCCGCTCCATGGACTGGGTGCCCAGGCTCGTTCGCTCCCGTACGAGCAAGGTGGAGCAGGCCCGCCAGCAGATCGAGAAGGCCACCGGACGCTCCGCGACCGACGACGAGGTCGCCAGGACCCTCAGGGTCGACACCGAGGAGTTCTACAAGCTCAAGCGAGACTGCCACGCCGTCTCCACCCGCAGCCTCTCGCAGCGCACGTTCTCCAGCGATGGCGGACGGGAGGTCCGCGAGATCGATGTCATCCGAGACGAGTCGCAGTCCAACCCGCTGATCGACGTGCAGCGCCGCGACCTGCGCGACCTCATCACCAAGGGCCTGTCGCGGGCCGAGCGGCTGATCGTCATCCTCTACTACTACGAGGGCATGACCATGAAGGAGATCGGCGCCACCCTCGACCTTTCCGAGTCCCGCGTCTCCCAGATGCACAGCTCCATCCTTGCGCGGCTGAAGGCCCAGATGCAGCACCGGATGCGCGAGCTCGAGCCCGTCGAGTAACTCGATGCCAGCCCAGAGGACCGACCCAGGCCCCCGCCCCGCGGGGGCTTTCTCGTTCCGGCGGACTCAGAGCCGCCGGCCGATCCGCGACGCCACCTCCAGCGCTTCCAGCAGGCAGGTCTCCACCGCGGGCAGCGCCCAGTTGTCCTGGTGAACAAAGTGCACGTGGCCCATGAACCCGCGGCGGAAGACCGCGGGCACCCCGTCGGCGATGAACCCCGGCCTGGCGATGGGCATGGCGTGGCCCCACCGGGCCAGCCGGACCTGGCGGATGTCCGCACGTGTCAGGCCGCAGAGAGAGAGGATCGGGTCCAGCGCCCCAACCGCCTTGCGTGCGAAGCGTTCCAGCCCGTCGTCGGCGAGGACCTCGAAGCGTGCCGACGCGTAGGGCAGGGGCCAGTAGAGCGTGAGGACGCCGGTGTCACGGCAGCGGCCCGGGCCGGCGTGCGTGAAGTCCCCCCGGATGGCGTCTGTGATCCGCGAGAATGACTCGGCGTCGCCGAACTCGGGCGGGAACTGCCCGTTCCTGAGGAGGAACATGTCGTAGAAGTCACGCGTGATCGGGCGGGAGAGCAGCACGTTCGCCACGACGTACGCGTTGGTCTCGACGCGGCCCATCGCCTGGCGCAGCTCAGAGTCCAGCGGCTCCAGGTCGTGCAGCACGTGCTTGGCCACGTGCTTCGGGCACGCCATGACGACGCGCTTGGCCACCAGCGACCGCCAGCCCTCGATCCGGTCCCGATAGGTCACCAGCACGCGGTCGCGGCCCACCACGCGCACGTCGACCACGCGGCAGCCCCCACGCAGCAGCCGGGGCGGGCAGTTGGGCCTGTGTGTCGCGGCGTCCATGCGGGCGACGGAGCTCCATAGCGCCTCGATGAGCCCCGTATTCCCGCCCGGAAGCACCCAGCGTCCGTACTCCTCCGCAGCGATGAAGTTCCAGCCCGACGCCGCCGAGACTTCTTCCCACCCGGCGTTGAAGGAGGAGTAGCAGTATGCCTGAATGCCCGCCGCGAGCAGGGGCGGCACGGGCACGGTCAGGCGAGAGGAGATGTGGTCTTTCAGGGTGATCCGGTCGAGCGCGAGAATCCAGGCGTTGTCGGCGTTGGGGTCCAGGGGGAGCTCGGGGTAGTTCTCCGCGTACTCCGCGACGAGCGCGGCATATTGGCGGAACGCCTCCTGCTGTTCCGGGGGCAGCCCCTGCCCCTCCCAGAAGCCCTCCGCGATCTCGCCTTCGAGTTCGGCAAGGTCATCGCTCGGCGGGCTTTCGCGAACGAGGCGGGGTAGCCCGAGCTGGCGGTAGAGGCGTTCGAGGGACGAACCCGGATCGGGCGTGATGAAGTACGCGCCGCCCATCGAGAACCGCGTGCCTCGCCACTCTTCGCCTGTGCTCGTGCCGCCAAACTGCTCGTGCAGTTCGAGCACGACGGGCCTGTGATGGCGGAGGAGGTGGGCGGTGGCGAGGCCGGAGAGCCCGCCGCCGACGATGGCAAGGTCGACCTGCTCGGCGGGCTCGGGAGGCTGCCCGCCCGGGAAGTTGGTCTCACCCCGGTGGAAGGGGATGGAGGCGGCGTCGAAGGGGTCGCCCAGCCACGAGCCGTGGAACGGCACGCCGTCGAAGAAGACCGAGGGCGGGTTGTGTGAGACCTGCGGCACCGGGAAGGAAACGCCAAGGGGCCAGGCACCGGTGTCGGTGCAGCCCGGCTGGGGGCCAAGGGCGGCGGCCCTGCGAACGCCTAGGAGTCCCAATGCCAGCGCGGAAAACCCGCGGCCGAGAAACTGACGCCTCGTTCCCATGACCGTTTGCCTCCGGTGCAGAGCATACCGAGGGCGGGTCCCGCCGTCGACGGGAATATGGACAAGGATATTGAGATTTCGGGTTGCGCCGGGGGCGCGTGGGGGCCGGGGCGTGCGGGGGTGCGTGATGGTCAGGCGGCCTTTGCGGCCTCGTGCATGCTCTCGATGAGGCGAGGCAGCGGGGGCAACTGCTGGTCGTCCGGCGTTCGCATCGCCATGCGGAGTTCGTCGAAGCGATGCTGCACCGCCTCGAAGGCATCGACGAGAGCGGGGTCAAAGTGAGAGCCCCGGCCCTCGAGGATGAGGCCCCGCGCCTCTTCGTGGGTCTTCGCGGCCTTGTAGACGCGGGCGGAGGTGACCGCGTCGTACATATCGGCGAGCGCCACGACACGGGCGCAGAGCGGGATCTGCTCGCCGGACAGGCGGTGGGGGTAGCCCGTGCCGTCCCAGCGTTCGTGGTGGTAGAGGGCGACCTGGATGCTCATGTTGAGCAGGTCGTCGTCGCCGACGCGGGCGCGGATGGCGATGAGCGTGTCGGCGCCGAAGACCGGGTGCATCTGCATGATGTGGCGCTCGGCGGCGGTGAGCGCACCGGGCTTGAGCAGCACCGAATCCGGGACGCCGACCTTTCCGATGTCGTGGAGCGAGGACGCGGTCTTGAGGAGCTCGACCCAGGAACCATCGATGTCCCGGCGTGAGAGGAGGAGTTCCTGACCCAGGAGCTCGCTGTAGGCGCGGATGCGCTCGAGGTGTCGCCCGGTGTCGGTGTCGCGGAAGTCCGCCAGCTTTGCGAGGCCGAAGATCAGCCCGTCGCGGATGGCCAGGCCCCTGCGGACGCGGAGTTCGAGCTCGATCTCCAGCCGCTCGTTGGCACGCATCATCACCGAGTCGTACAGTCTGACGAGGAGCCAGGACCCGACGATGGTCAGGAGCAGCACCGCGGCCCCGCCCAAGCCCAGCCAGCGCATGACCCCGCCGGTGAACCTGGAGATGGCAGCGGGAGAGGCGGTGGTCGCGTCAAGCGCGACGACTTTGGCCCGGAGGGCGGGGTTATAGACCACGCCGACGCCGGCCTCTCCGCCGAGCAGGTCGGTGAACGCGGCGAGCGGGGTGCTGGGTCGGAGCTGGCCGAGCTCGACGCGCTCGCCGTCGGGCGAGAGCGTGAGCATCTGCTCGGAGTAGTCGATACGGGTCATTGCGGGGTTGGCCCGCAGCCCCGGGTGGCAGAGCAGGCGGCCCTGGAGGTCCAGCACCACGATGGTCTGGCCGGAATCCGCGGAGGCCTGTTCGACGATGCGCTGCGCTTTGTCCCACTCGGCCCCTTCTCGCGGGATGGGGCCGGCAAGCTCCCGGGAGAGGTCGGCGTTGGCCGCCGCGACGGCCCGCGCCGTCTGATCCAGCAGCCGGTCACGCACGCCGGATTCCATCCCCGAGCGGGCGAACTTCATGATGGCCAGCCAGCCCAGCCCGATGACGACCGCCTGCAGGAGGACAGTGGCACCGATGAGCGCGCTGCGACTCCGCACGCGGAAGGGCAGGCTCTTCTTGAACTGCTGGGCACTCACATTCCAAAGATCGGCCGGCCGGACCCGGCGCTGCACAGCCGGGGAGGGTCTCGGGCGGGTCGTGCGGCTTGCGCGGACGGGGGCGACGAGGGGGTGCCGGTGGGCGGTCCGAAAAGGGCCTAGGCGGTCGCCGGGCTCGCGCCGGGCGGGAGGTCCGCCTGAGTCTTGTCGAGCTGCTCGACGACCTGCTGGAGGTTGCGGCGACGTTCCTCGGCGCGGACCTGCTCGGACGCGGAGGGCTTGGAGATGGTCTCGCCCCGCATGAGCCGCTCTACCTCTTCCGCGGAGAGCGTCTCGTACTTCAGCAGCGCCTCGGCGACCGCTTCGACCTGCGGCCAGTGCTCGTCGAGCATGCGGCGGGCATCGGCGTAGGCCTCATCGACGATGCGGCGGACCTCCTCGTCGATCAGGCGGGCGGTCTCATTGCTGAAGTCTCGCTCGCCGAGATAGGACTCCTTGGAGTCGACGGGCGCGTAGCGGACAAAGCCCAGGCGCGGGCTCATGCCCCACTCCATGACCATGGCGCGGGCGATGTTGGTGACCTGCATGATGTCCTGCTGGGCGCCGCTGGTGACATCACCCGAGATGCGTTCCTCCGCGAGGCGCCCGCCGCAGGCCATGCGTACGGTGGCGGCGAGCCAACGCTGGGCGTAGCCCGTGCGGTCCTTGGCGGGGAGGCTGAAGGTCGCACCGCCGAAGTTGCCCCGCGGGATGATGGTGACCTTGTGCAGCGGATCGCAGTCCTTGAGCAGGACCTGCAGCACGGCGTGGCCGGCCTCGTGGTAGGCGACCAGGCGGTTCTCGTCCTTCTCACGGGTGCGGGATCGCTTGGAGCGCCCAAACTTGATCTTGTCGCGGGCTTCCTCGAGGTCCGTGTGCTCGATGGCGTCCTTGTTCGCCATGGTGGCGCCGATGGCGGCCTCGTTGATGATGGCGGCGAGGTCGGCGCCGCTGAAGGTTGCCGTGCCCCGTGCGACCTTTTCGAGGTCCACGTCGTCGGCGAGTTTGACCTTCTTGGCGTGGACGCGGAGGATCTCCAGGCGTCCCTTGAGGTCCGGGAGCGGGACGACGACCTGGCGGTCGAACCGGCCCGGGCGGACCAGCGCTGGGTCCAGGACATCAGCGCGGTTGGTGGCGGCGATGACGATCACCCCGTCCGCGGGCGCAAAGCCGTCCATCTCAACCAGGATGGCGTTGAGCGTCTGTTCACGTTCGTCGTGTCCGCCGCTGGAGAACCCGCTCCCGCGGCGACGGCCCACCGCGTCGATCTCGTCCAGGAAGATGATGCAGGGGGCGGAGTCCTTGGCCTGCTTGAAGAGGTCCCTCACGCGGCTGGCGCCGACGCCCACGAACATCTCCACGAAGTCCGAGCCGGAGATCGAGAAGAAGGGCACGTCCGCCTCGCCGGCGATGGCCTTGGCGAGCAGCGTCTTGCCGCAGCCCGGCTCGCCCACCAGCAGCACGCCCCGGGGGATGCGCCCGCCGAGCTTGGTGAACTTCTTGGGGTTCTTGAGGAACTCGATGATCTCCTGCACTTCGTCCTTGGCCTCGTCGATGCCCGCGACGTCGGAGAAGGTGACGCCGGTCATCTCCTTGTTCAGCGTGCGGTGCCGGCTCTTGCCGAAGTTGCCGAGCACGCCCCCGGCCCCGCCCGCGCTCCGCAGCCCGCGGCTGATCAGGAACCAGACGAGCATGATCATCAGCAGGGGCAGCCCCAGGAACATCAGAAGCGTCGGCGCGAGGGAATCCTCCTCGGCCTTGTACTTGTTCTTGGTCACCTCCGCGACCGTCTTCACGGTGTTGTCCCGCGTGGCGCTGTTGAAGGGAACGTAGATCGGGCCCGGGGCGCGGCCGTCGGGCGTGGTGACCGCCGTGCGTGCGACCACCGAGTTGCTGTGGATCACCACGCTGCCCTCTTCGAGCTGCGCGTTCTTTGCGTAGGTGACGAACTGCTCCAGGTTGACCTTCGCCCCGCGACCGGAGGTGTTGAACATCATGAACAGCAGCACGCCCATGATCGCGAGCGACACGATCCCGAACAGGCTGCGCGACGGGGGCATCCCCGGCGGCCCACCCTTGGGCTCGCCCTGCTGCGGCTTGCGGCCCCGGCCCTGCCGGCCCGGCTCGCCGGACATCTCGCTCTGTTCAGGCAGTTGCTTCATCAGTCCCTGTGCTCCATCGGGCTCCGTCCCGGGCTACTTCGGACGGGCCCGGGCCCATGTACCGTCACCTGTTCGGTCACCCATCTGTTCGGTCATCCACACGGGGCGCAATCACCCCGCCCGCGTACCGCCCCAGCAAACGTATGCCCGGCCGCGGCACGATCCGATCCGGGGCGGGTCTCCATGGACTTATACGCGGCTGTTCACCAGTTTGATCTCAGTTCCCACACCAAATCGCGGGCAAGCCGGCTGGCCGCCCCAACCCGCCCGTTGTCAAGTCGCTCCCCTGAGGGGTTCGCGGGGACAAACGTGTCCGCCGCGGCAAAGTCCCGGCGGCTGACGATCATCTCTCCGGACCGCACGTCCTTCCACTCGAAGTCCACGGTGAGCGTAACCCCGAGCTCCTGCGAGAACCCGGTCTTCTTCTGCACCGACAGCCGTCGGAGCTCGGACTTCGTGATGATCACCTTCAACTCGCTGTCCGCCGCACCGCGGGAAACGACCTTGAGCGGCGTGGACCGCTGCATCTCTTTGATCACCGCCTCGGTGACCAGCGCCTCCAGGCCCAGGTCGTAGGTGTAGTTCTCACAGACCGGGATGCTGACGGACTTCAGGTCCTGAGGCATGCTCTCCGCGAAGGAGTATCCCTGCGTCGGGTCCGACGCGCAGCCGGCCAAGCCGACCAGCACCACACCGATCGCGAGCGTGCGGGCGGCGCTCACGGTGCACCGCCCGTAGTCTTGGCGTCCGGCTGGGCGGGGGCGGGGGGGGCGCTGGCAGCCGCGGGCGAGCCCGGGAGCGTCCACCCCTCCTTTTCGAAGACTTCCAGCCCGCGCTGGGCGGCTCCGGTGCCGGGGTAGGTCCGGATGAGCCTGGAGAGCGTGAGCCTTGCCGCGGGCTTGTCGCTGTCTTCGAGGTAGTACCGTGCGACCAGCAGCAACTGCTCGGCACGGGACTCCTCGACGCGGGCCGCGAGGGCGTCGGTCATGCCCACGCGCTGCGCCTCGATCGGGAACTCACGTTGGAAGTCCTCGATCTGGTACTGCGCCTCCTGCAGAGAGGTCGCGTCGAAGGCCGGGCCCTTGAAGCGGGTGATGTTCGCGTAGACGCGGCGTTGCAGGGCCTTGGCCCGGTGCTCGCTCCGCGGATACAGCGAGAGGAATACGTCGTAGGTTTCCCCGGCCATCTCCAGCTCGCGCTGCTCGTAGTAGTAGTCCGCGAGGCGCAGCAGGGACCTCTCCGCCAGCTTGCTCCCGGGAAGACGCTCGTTGATTCGGAGCAGGATCTCGGTGGCGATCGGGATGCCGGACTCCAGCCGAAGACCGAGCAGCTTCTTGCGACGCCCCTTCAGATAGAGTTCGGCAACCTCGTACTCTTTCTCGAGGGCCGCCACGAAGTTCTCGGACCCCGGATAGTCGCGGATGACCTGCTCAAAGTCATAGAGGGATTCAAACTCGTCACCACCGGCGAGTCGGGCGCTGGCCCGGAGCATGAGCGCCTCGGGATACCACGGGTTCCGCACGCGGTCCTGCCGCTCCAGCCACTTGGTGAGGTCGGAGGTGGCCTGGTCGGTCTTGCCTTGTGCGATGAGCTGCCTCGCCTGGTTCATGAGCGCCTCGTCGGCGCTCCCGGAGGCCGGGGCGAGCGGGCGCCAGGTGCCGTCGGTGCCCAGCGTTTCCCGGGTTTGGGCAACACCAACGCCACAGGCGACGCAGAGGGCCACAGCCGTCCAGAGGTGCTTCATGGTTCCAAGCGTACCGCGGTCGGACGTGCGGCGGTGGGGGGCGGAGGGAACCCGACACCCCGGCGGTGCGAAGAGGGAGGGCCGTCCCGGGCGTGAAACCGGGCGGCGGCGGTGCTACCTTGGGTGCCCCAAGCGGGCGGCCCGCGTGGTCCGCTCTGGACGTTCCGGGTTGTGTTCGCCTTTCGCGGCGACGTGAAGGAGGTTACTCTTGTCGTCATCAGGAACCGTCGGCACCGGGGACCATGCCCCGGCGAAGCACAGGGGTCACGACATGAGCGTTGATTCTGAACCTACGACATCCGCGGCGCACGTCGGCCACATCTCCATGGCCCGCAAGAAGAAGACCGACCCCCACGCGACCCGCTGGGGCAAGTTCCTCCAGGCCGCCATCAAGTTCGAGACTTCCGACCTGATTATGAAGTCCGACCAGGTGCCGAAGCTGCGCCTGCGCGGCGCCCTGAAGCCACTGGACACAGAGGCCGTCTCCACCGATGAGTTCTGGGGCATCGCCCAGGCCATCCTTTCTGAGGAGCAGGTCGAGGACCTCCACAAGTTCGGTTCTGTCGACTTCGCGTACGACTACGACGACCACAACCGCTTCCGCGTGAACCTCTTCCAGGCCCGCGGCAAGCTCTCTGTCGCCGCCCGCCTCATCACCAGCAAGATCCGCAGGTTCGAGGAGCTGTACCTGCCCGCGATCATGTCGGACATCGCCATGCAGCCCAACGGCATCGTGCTGCTGAGCGGTGTGACGGGCTCGGGCAAGTCCACGACCATCGCCGCCATGCTCGACTATGTGAACGAGCGCAAGCCCGTCCACATCGTGACGATCGAAGACCCGATCGAGTACATCTTCGTCGACAAGAAGGCGACCATCAACCAGCGAGAGATCGGGATCGACTGTCTGGACTTCAAGGTTGCGCTGCGCGCCCTTGTGCGTGAGAACCCGGACGTGGTGCTCGTCGGCGAGATGCGCGACAACGAGACCTTCCACGCCGCACTCCACGCCGCCGAGACCGGCCACCTGGTGTACGGCACCATTCACGCCTCCAGCGCGACGCAGACCTTCAGCCGCATCTACGGCCTGTTCGAGCAGGAGGAAGTGGAGCAGGTACGCAAGATCCTGGCGTACCAGATGCGTGCGTTCGTGTACCAGAAGCTGCTGCCCACGTTGCATCCGGAGATCGCCCGCATTCCCGGCATCGAAATCCTGATCAATAACGCGGTCGTGCGCAAGCACGTGATGGAAGGCCGCGAGGGCGAGCTGCGCGAGTACCTCAAGAGCGTCGAGGCTCGCCAGGTGGGCATGCAGGACTTCAACTGGCACCTGGTGGAACTGGTGGAGAAGGAATACATCGCGCTGAAGGTGGCCGAGGACGCCAGCCCGAACATCGATGAGTTCCGCATGATGCTCAAGAAGCTGGGGTAGGGCCGCTGCCGGGGGGCGATCCGAACTCTGTTGGGCCGATTCCGGGCGGGGGCCTCTCTGGGTGGGGCCGGTCGCCAGACCGGCCCGTGTCCTCAGGACCGCGCTGGGCGATCACGAGCAGCCCCGGCACGCGAGCATTCCAAGGCCACGCCCGCCGACCGTGAAGCGGCTCCGAAGTGACAGAATGGTGGGAGTCGGCATGTAGCGTTGACGCATGCTCGGGCGGCACCCCTGCGCCCGCGGGACGCGGTCCCTGCGGGAGGGGGCAATGAGGGCTCCCCATGCCGCACGCACGATCTGCTGTCGCCACACTTCTGCTTGCCGCGCTCGCGTTCGGCGGCGTCGCACGAGTCGCCTTCGCGCAGGCCAGTTTCTCCGAGTCATTTGACGCGGCGGGCAGTGTTCAGGCCGGGCAGGCCGGCCCGAGTTCGCTCATAAGTCGCGGCTGGACGTTCCGCAAGCAGGCGAGCCCGGCGGGAGAGGGCGTTTGGTACCCGATGAGCGTGTATCCATACGAGGGAGCCGCGTGCCTGTACGTCGACTCCAGCGTGACGCAGGTCGGGGGCTCGGGCGCGCTCTGGGCCATCCTGCCGGCCATCCCCGGCCAGCGGGCGGGCGATCCGGTCTCGTTCTGGTCCACGCAGGGGTCATCCACAGCGGGTTCCCCGACGGGGCGCCTGCAGGTGCGATACTCCCCCGGCGGCGGGATCACCACGGGCTCGGGGTCCGCCGGCACGGGCGACTTCTCGCAGGTACTCCTGGACATCCCGGGCAGCCCCAGCGGGGTGGCGTGGACGCAGTACACCGCCCTGGTCCCCGGAACTGGACGCCTGGCGCTGCGGTTCTACCAGCCCGCGAGCGGCTCCGGCTTTGACTACGCGTCGAACTTCCGTGTCGATTCCCTTCGTGTCGGCGCGGCGGATCTTGGCGTCCCGTTCCCCGCGCCCGGGCAGACCGTCCACTGGACGGGCGCGATGAGCCCCGTGAACCTGCCGGAGCAGCACCTGGTCATCCCGCAGGGCGGCACGGTCATCGTGGACCCGGGCGTGGTGGTCAATATCTCGCCGACCTACAGGCTCGATGTCCGGGGCTCGCTCGAGATGCACGCGGGCTCCACCATCACCATCCCCGCGAGCGACTTTCCGCCGAGCGAGGTCAACGTGTACGGCACGGCGACGCTCCTGGGAACCCAGGCCAGCCCCGTGCGTGTTCTGGGCGGGCCCCGCGACTGGGCCGCGACCACCGAACGCTTCGGCGCGATGCCGGGCGGGCGGATCACCGCCTCGCACGTGGACCTCCAGTCGACGTTCTCGGCGCTCAACTCAGGCGTCGTCGTCGCGGATCATGTCAACGCAAGCGGGGATTACGCGGGCTTCTTCACGTCCGGTCAGGTCTACACAACGGGGGGCACCATCGCCGTCCGCGATTCGAGCTTGTCGAACGGGGCGTGGATCAACATCAACGGCGGGTACCTGCTCCTTGATCGGACCACCCTTGACAACGCGCAGCTCTACACAGGCCGTTACCGGGGCGGGCAGACCTTGTATCTGAACAACCTCACCGCCCGCAATCACCCGGATTCCTGCTTCCGGCTCACGGGCTACGACCACTTCTTCGGCCCCGGCAACGTCATCTCCGGCAACGGCTTCCCGGTCCACCTCTATGGCGCGGGAATCTCCCCCGGCAGCACTCTTCCCGCTTCGGGCAACGCGAACAACATGGTCCACGGCGGCATCGGCACCGTGGTCGGAGTCACCACCTTCGCCAACGTCGGTATCCCCTATCGCATCGACCGCGACGACAGCATGCCCGACAACATGGGGGGCTCGCTGCTCATCGAGCCCGGCGTCACCGTCAAGATGGGGCCCGGCGCGTACATCCCTGCAAACTTTGGCTCGGCACTGAACGTGGAGGGGCTCCCGGAGTCCCCCATTGTCTTTGAACGCCTGAGTTCCGCGCAGTCCTGGGTCGATCTCTGGTTCGCCGTCAGCCACGTGCGGCCCAAGGTCGAGCACTGCATCTTTCGCGGCGCCGACCGCGCCATCGACGCCGACGAGTCGATCGTCCGCGTCGAGTCATGCCTCTTCGAGAACAATGGCATCGGCGTCAACGTGCGGAACTACGGCGTGATGATTCCACGCAAGTCCAGGTTCTTTGGCAACGGCGTGGGGGCTCAGTCCTCCTACGGCTCGCCCGCCAGCGGCTTCGGCCACGGGTTTATCGATGCTGAGATCACCGACGCGAAGCCAAACTGGTTCCAGGGGAACGGCGCGGGCCTCTCAACCCTCAACCCGAACGGCGATACCGACGATGCGCGTGGCAACTACTGGGGCTCGCCTTCGGGCCCCACCGACCCCGCCAACCCCGGCGGCACCGGCGACGCAACCCCGGGCGCAAACCTCGTCGTCCCGTTCGAAGCCGCGGAACCAGATGTTGGAGATCATCCGCCCATCGTCCGCCTGCTGCCGCACTCCTTCCTGATCGAAGAGGGCGACAGGATCATGCTTCACTGGAACGCACGCGACGAGGGCTCCATCTCCAAGTTCCAGGTCTGGTTCTCCTCGCACGGCGACAACCCCGGGCTGTCTCTGCTCGTGGACAACATTCCCGGCTCCGCGCGCTCCTGGGAGATCACGGTTCCGACGGCGGTCCCCGCCAGCAACTACCCGGACCCTTCCGCCATCCGCGTCGTAGCCTTCGACGAGCGGGGGCAGCAGGGCTTCGACGACATCATCTTCCGCGATCCGTGGCTCCACGATGTCTCCGAGCGAATCCACGCTGGCAGCATGCCCGCCCTCGTCCGCCCGGGCGAGCCCATGACCGTCTGTCTCGCCCCCGGCGAAAGCTACTTCGACGCGATTCTCACGCTCGACGCCGACCATCAGTCGTACTCCCTTGGCGGGACGACCACCAACTGCCTTTCGGGCACCTCGTCCGCGCCGCCGGTGAGCACCGACCTCGCTCGGGTCATCGTCTGGCGTGGTGGGGCGGGCGGCCGCGACTTGTTTGAGTTCTCCGACTACTTTTCGATCCGCCCCGATCCGGCCATCGGCGACGCGCCCCCTGTGGTCCAGATGACCTCGCCCGCCCCTGGCCAGTCATTCCCCGGCGGCTCGGGCGTCCCCATTGCATGGTCGGCCTCAGACGACGAAGCCCTCCGCGAGTTCGAGATCCACGCCAGCTACAACGCCGGCCGCACCTGGCACACCATCGCCCAGAACCTTCCCCCGACGGCCCGCGCCTACACCTGGGACCTCCCTCCCAGCGAGGGCATCCCGCAGCTCCGTCTCCGCGTGGTCGCCCGCGACCTTCGCTTCCAGAACTCATCCTCGGGGGGCGACCGTGCCCTCAGCATCCTCCCCGGTGTCGGGCCGGCGCCGTGCGATCCGGACTTCAATCAGGACGGCAACACGGACCAAGACGACCTTGCATACCTCATCGACGTCGTCGCCGGCGGCGACAACCCGACAGGCACCAATCCGGATTTCAATCGCGATGGCAACGTCGACCAGGACGATGTCGCCGCCCTGGTCGACGTGATCGCCGGCGGGGGCTGCCCCTGAGTTCCGGCCGCCACCAGCGCTCAGGCCCGCGCGCCGGAGTCACGACGAACGCACACCGCTCCGAGGAGATTGACATGCGTCTTTCTGTAGCCGCCCTGATTTTCCTTGCCACCGCCGCACACGCCCAGCCCGCGCCGTGGAGGCTCCAGTCCCCCGGCACAACCAACTGGCAGATCAACGACGTGGCGTTTGTCTCGCCCGACCACGGCTTCTTCTGCGCCAACAACCTGGAACTCTGGGAGACCACCAACCGGGGCCAATCCTGGACGAACCGAATCCGGTACGCTGGATTCGGCGTCGATGGCAACCAGTTCGCCTCGGTCGGATTCCTCGACGGGCAGCGCGGGTTCCTCATCAGCAACGAGGAATCCCCGGCCTACTTCACAACCAATGCCGGTCAGACCTGGCAGCCCGCCAGCGGGGCCCGCCCCTGGGGCCGGGAGTTCTTCGACGTTCTCTCGCCAACCCAGGCGTTTCTCGGCGGGCCGCAGTTCCTCACTTCCAATGCCGGCGCCTCCTGGACTCAGCGCCCATGGCCCGCCGACATGGGCCGCGTCTTCGGCTTCGATATGCGCGACTCCATGGTCGGGCTCATGGCGAGTGAGACCTACAACCCTCCCATCATCGCGGGCACGTATCGAACGACCGACGGGGGGAGTTCCTGGACCCGCATCGCCGATCTCGGGGAGGTCTTGTGGCTGAACGACACCACCGCGCTCAACGCGCGCCCATACCTTGACCCCAACTTCCCCTACCCAGTCGAACGAGGGGCCGCGATCTGGCGATCCACCGATTCCGGCGTCACCTGGGATCTCGTCGCCGAGCATGTGGCACCCGGCCTCTTCGACCAGCAGCAGGGATTCTGGGACTGGTGCCGTCTCGACGCCAACACCGTGCTCGGCGTCACGCTCTCGGGCAAGGTCTGGAAGTCCGCGGATGCGGGTGCAACTTGGACGCTCACCCAGCCCCACGACCTCATCCGCGGGCCCGTCCCCGACACCACCATGGGAATCCGCGCGTTCGGGGGTCAGGCCTGGGTCTTTGCTGAGAAGGGCATCGCCCTGCGATCCGATGACTTCGGCGACACATGGTCCTATCCGGCCAGCGGCGTGGGGCTCGATGTCAGCGAGATCAACATGCGCGACGACCTTGTCGGCCTCGCGCTCGCTGGCGGCTTTGTGCTCCGAACCACTGATGGCGGCGGCCACTGGAGCCCCACGCGACTGAATATTGAGGGCATCGACGACATCCTTCCGCCCGACCGAGACTACATCGAAGGGTACCGCAACATCTCCTGGGTCTCGCCCACGACGGTCTACATCCAAGGCGGCGCGAGCAACTGCTGCGCGGGGCGGATGGTCATGTGGAAGTCCACCGACGCCGGCGAGACCTGGAGCTTTGTCTACGGGCTCCAGCAGGACATCCGGGTGACGCACTTCGATTGCGAGGAAATGATCTGGACGGACCAGAACACCTGCTTCCTGCTTGGCTTTGATACCGATCCCTTCGACGTTGGCCCCTCCGGGTATCGCAGCACCGACGGCGGGCAGACCTGGACATGGATGAACTCGCTCCTCCAGTCCGGCATCTACAGCGCCGACTTCATCGACTCTGCCAGGGGCTGGATCCAGTTCGGGCAGACCAGCACCGCCTATACCACCAACGCGGGCGACTCCTGGACCGTCGTGCAGCTCCCGGGCAGCGGCTTCAACGACATGGACATGTTCAGCGCCACCGTCGGGTTCGCAGCCGGCGTTCTGGGCGAGACGTACCGCACGACCAACGGCGGGCGATCGTGGCAGCTCCTCCCGCCCCTTCCCACCACCGAGGACTACTACGACATCGTCGCGCTCTCCTCAACCGAGGCCATCATGATCGGCCGGGACAACACCGACCAGACCCGCTTGCGGTTCTTTGTTCGCCGCACCCTCAACGGCGGCCAGACCTGGACGCGAGACGACCTCCCCGACGAGTGGAACACGCGGTTCCTCCACGCGTACCACCTCGACGCGCTCGATGCGGCCCGCGTCTGGGTGGCCGGCTGGGGTGGGCTCGTCGGCTCCAACGCCCCGCCCGCGCAGCCGTGCTCCCCGGACTTCAACGCCGACGGCAACGTCGATCAGGACGACATCGCGTGCCTCGTCGCCACCATCGCTGGGAACGGTGCCTGCACCGCACTCGATCCGGACTTCAATCGCGACGGCAATGTCGATCAGGACGACGTCATCGCGCTGATCAATGTCGTCGCCGGAGGGCCCTGTCCCTGAGACACACGCCGGGGAGGCCACGCCCGGAGGGCGGCGCGGCGTGGGGCTGACTGACCGTCGGTGCGGAATGGGGCCGCCCGGTCGTGCGGAGGCGCCCCTGGCCCTCTAGGCGCCCTTGGCCCGCAGTTCCTCGGACTTCTGGAGGTACTCCAGAACGACGATGACGAAGGTCGCGTGGCTCCACGTCAGGGGGCTGACGGAAAGGCTCTCTCCGGTGTAGGGGTGGAACTGCTCGGCGAGCACGCCGCTGGTCTCGGCGCGGGCGACGCACCAGTTGAGGATGTCCATGGCCTCGGTGAGGTCGGCCTCGGTCTTCGCGCGGGCGATGACGAACTGGGCGCGCCACAGGGTGCAGATGACCCACGGATTCCCGGGGACGGCCTCGATGTTCTGGCGCTCGACCTGGTGGTAATAGTCGTGGGCGTAGCGGGCGTAGCCCCCGATGCCGGTGCGGACCATCACGAGGTCACGGGTCTTGGAGAGGTCGCTCTCGACCTGCGCGTCGAAGGGCGAGAGCCCCGCGATGGCGAAGAGGGCGAAGTTCGCTGAGTCCGCGGTCATGTCAAGGGTGTAGCCAGCGCCGGGGTTGGGGACGGCATTTCGGCAGAACCTCTCGGCGGCGGGGTCCCACATCCAGCGGCGCATCGCCTGCGTCATGCGCTCTGCACCCTCCCGATAGCGGAGCGCGCGGTCCGGGTCGCCGAAGTCCGCGGCGAACGCCGCCGCGGCGTGGAGCGCCCCGATGGTCGAGGCGACGGTGAAGGTGTGGATGCCCCGACGCTCTTCCCACAGGTCCCACGAGGGCAGGGGCAGCGAATGCGAGTCGCGGTACTTGAGGATCCACTCCGCGGGGCGGACTACGAGGGGCAGGTACAGGGGCTTCACGAACTCGACATCGCGAAAGGTCTCGAAGTGGCGGCGGAGGGCCCAGAGGACCAGGCTGGTCTCGTCCTGCTGGATGGGCAGGATCCGCTGACCTTCGAGCATCCACGGGTGCCACGAGGAGGCGAGCTCGCCCGTGGGGTTGTACTTGTGCAGGAAGTAGCCGTCGCGGCCGATGGCGCGGGCGCAGAAGCGGAAGAAGTTGCGGGAGAGCTCGCTCTGACCGGCCTGAACCAGGCCATAGGCGACGAGCGCGCCGTCGCGGGGCCAGCAGTAGGAGTAGTGGTCGCCCCCGAACTGGGTGATGTCGGAGTCGTTGGCGGCGATGATGGCGCCCGCGTTGTCGATCTGTGTCCGCAGCACCAGCAGGCTGCGGGCGTAGAGGTTGCGGACGGGCTCGGGGAGAGTCGGGAGGCCGGGAACCTCGCGGCCGGCCCACAGGCGCCAGTAGGAGGCGGTGCGTTCGATCATCCGGTCGGGGCCGGTTTCGAGGATGCGCTGGTTGAGGGCCTTGACGTCGGAGTACGACTTGCCGCAGGCGAGCCAGCAGGTGACATAGGCGGACCCGGAGGCGGGGACCTGAAGGTTGTAGCCGATGGTGGCGTCGACGGAGCCCTGGGAGATGGCGTTTCGGCCGAGCTGCCCGTCCTCGGCGTCTCGCCAGGTGCCCTCGGCGCCGCGGACGCGCTTGGTGCCGATGGCCCAGTTGTCGATGCCGCACTTGTTCTCATCGCAGGCGTTGAAGAGGAAGTAGGAGTCGTCCTTGTAGACGACGACGGAGGAGGTGGCGGGGTCATAGTTGGCGGTGTCGCCGACGGGGGAACCCCGGATGGAGAGGTCCCAGTGCATGAACACGCGCACGTCGCGGTCGCGGCCCGTGAGGTCCTTGATGACGGCGCGGCGGAAGTAGACGGGCTCGTGGAAGTCCACGGCGTCGGCGCACGAGATCTCCAGCCCCAGCCCGTCGTGGCGGAGCCGGACGTCGGTCACCAGCGTGTCCGCCCGATAGGCGATGTGGCGGGTCCAGCCCGCGTCCTCGATCCAGGCAAAGCGCCCGTCGGCCCACACGCCGAATCGCTGGACGTGCCCGTCGGTGTGGTCGTACTTCCCAACGTGGGGGTAGTAGATGTCGCGGACGCGGTATAGCCGGTCGAAGGTGATGAGGAGATCACCGTTGCCGACGGGGATGTCTCTGGGCATGCGGCGGGGTCCTCCGTGACCGGGGCAGCGTAGGAGGATCGGCCTGCCGGGGCAGAGGCCTGGGCAGGGATCAGGCTGCGTTGCCCGACGCTTCGCCCGGAGAGGCGGGCGCGTCGCTGGGCGGGCCGAGGAAGGTGAAGCGCACGCCGAAGTTCTCGCCGACCTTCACCGCCTGGCCGGTGCCGATGAGGGTGTTGTTCACGAGCACCTCCAGGTCTTCATCCGCGAACTTTGGGAGCTCGATGATCGCGCCCGGGGCGAGTGCGGTGACTTCCGAAACGCGCATGGGTCGCTGGGCGAGGCGCACAATCAGCGGGATTTCAAGCCGCAGGACCTGCGCGAGATTCTGGTGGGGCGTGCCGGGCATGTGGCGTCTCCGCGGGGCGGCGGTGCCGCCCGAAGGGGTGACGCAATCGGCGTACCAGGGGGACAAGGACGGGAAATCGGCCCGGGCGGGCCCGGGGACGATTCGGCTCCAGCCGGATCAGGCCCGGGCGACTCAGCCCTGGTATCGGCCCACGATGAGGGTGACGTTGTGCCCGCCGAAGCCGAAGGTGTTGTTCATGGCGTAGCGCACGGGGCGTTCGCGGGCGGTGCCGGGGACGAAGTCGAGGTCGAACCCCTCGTCGGGGTGGACGAGGTTGATGGTGGGAGCGACGACACCATCACGGACGGCGTGGAGGCAGGCAATCATCTCGATGGCGCCGCTGGCCCCCAGGCAGTGCCCGTGCATGGACTTGGTGCTGCTCATGAGGAGGCGCCCGCCGGCGGACTTTCGGGCATGGTCGCCGAAGACGCGCAGGGCGGCGGCGACCTCGGCCTTGTCGCCCAGCGGGGTGCTCGTGCCGTGGGCGTTCACGTACTCGATGTCGGAGGGGTTGAGGCCGGCATCGAGAAGGGCCATCTTCATGGAGCGTGCGGCACCGCTGCCCTCGGCGTCTGGCGCGGTGATGTGGCCGGCGTCGCCGCTGTTCCCGGCGCCGAGCAGTTCGCAGTAGATGGTGGCACCGCGGGCCTTGGCGTGCTCTTCGGTTTCGAGGACGAACATGGCGGCGCCCTCTGCGAGGACAAAGCCGTCACGGTCGCGGTCGAAGGGCCGGGAGGCGGCGGTGGGGTCGTCGTTGCGGGTCGAGAGAGCCTTCATGACCATGAAGGCGCCGATGCACAGGGGCGTGCAGGCGGCCTCGGCGCCGCCGGCGACCATGACTTCTGCGAGGCCCCGGCGGAGGTAGTTCATGGCGTCGCCGATGGCATGGCCGGAGCTGGCGCATGCGGTGGCGTGGCACGAGGCGGGTCCGCGGAGGCCGAAGCGGATGGAGATGTTGCCCGTGGCGGCGTTGGCCATGAGGCGCGGGACTGTGAAGGGGTTGAGGCGGTCGGGTCCCTTGTCGCTCATGACCAGGACGCCGTCTTCGATGGTCTTGATGCCGCCGATGCCGGACCCGACGACCACGCCGCAGCGGTCGAGGTCTTCCTTGGCGAAGTCGATGCCCGAGTGACGAACGGCCTCGACTGCGGCCCCCATCCCGAGGTGGGAGAAGCGGTCGAGGCGCTTGGCCTCCCGGAACTCCATGACGGAGGCGATGTCCCAGCCCTTGACCTGACCACCGATGCGGACTGCCCAGCGGTCCTTGTACAGGTCAAAGTCGGTGCCCTCGATCGGCGAGATGCCGCTGCGGCCCTCGCGCATGGCCTCCCAGGTGGAGGCGGCGTCGTGGCCCAGGTTGGTGAGGGCACCAATACCGGTGACGACGACCTTGTGGGAGGGGCGGGTCATAGTTGAAGACTAGGGCGCGTGGCTCCAGGGCGCCTTGCAGGTGCCCGTAGGGTCCGGGGGGTCGGCCTGCCGGCCGGGCCGGAGCGCTTAGTCCTTGCTGTGGTGCTGCTTGATGAACTCGATGGCGTCGCCAACCGTCTTGATTTTCTCGGCGGCCTCATCGGGGATGTCGGTCTCGAAGGCCTCTTCGAGCTCCATGACGAGCTCGACCTGGTCGAGGCTGTCGGCGTTGAGGTCGTCAACGAAGCTCGAGGTGCGGGTGATCTTGCTTTTGTCATGGCCCATCTGGGTCGCGACGATGTCGATCACCTTCGCTTCAATCTCTTGCTCGGTCACTGATCGGCCTCCAGGAGGAAAGGGGACTCTGAGAAGGCCCGTCGGCGTGCGCCGCTCGGGCCCGACCTTGGAATGCGGATTATACGCCCCACCCGCGGGCGGGGGCCGGGCCATCCCGGGGAGGGGCTGTCGGATTGTCGGACCCGGCGCGGATTCTTGGACGCGGGGCTGTCAAGGCACAACCGGCGAATCCTGCGCGGACTGACAAGAAGTCGCCCGCGAGGCCGGACGGTTTCGGAAAACTCAGAACCACCGCCGCAGACAGGCGAATCGGCTGACGATGCACAAGGCCGCAGGATCGAAGCCGGGCGATCGCCCGGCCCCTGTGGGGTGCATGACCGGCTCCGTGCGGGCCGGCGCCCACGGGGATGGGAGATTGCCATGGGCTCGATGCCGCGTGAACCGGAAGCCTTTGCCGAGACCGTCGCGGGCATGCTGCGCCGCCTGCAGCCCGAGTACGCGGTGGACCTGGTGGGTCCGCGAGAGCTGATCGTGAACGGACGACGGCTGGACCTTGAGAACCTGATCCGGATGGTCAACCACGAACCCTCCCGGGGCGTAGAGATCGTGGAGCACTACTTGGAGCAGTTGTTCGCCGGAGATGCCCTGCAGCTCATGAACATGTCCCTGGACTTTGCCCGGCCCCGCATCATGCCCCGGATCCAGCCCGAGGGGATCTTCCAGCACCTGTCGCGAGAGCAGGTCGCCCATGTGCCCTTCGTCAACGACACCGTGATCGTCTTCGTCACAGACCTGCCCCACATGACCGTCAGCATCACCACCGAGCAGGTCATCCGCTGGCGGCTCACCATGGACGAGGTCGAGGCGATCGCCAGAGAGAACCTCGACGCCTACGCCCCAGACCTCGAAGTGCAGATCGTCGACTCCAAGGAGGGCGGGCGGGCGGCGATCGTCAGCCAGCACGACGGCTACGACGCCGCGAGGCTCCTCCTCAGCAGCCTGTACGACCGGCTCGCGCCCCAGCTCGGCGGGAACTTCTTCGTGGCCACCCCGGCCCGCGACATGTTCGTGGGCTTCACCCCCGGGCCCGACGCCTTCACCAATCGCCTGCGCGAGCGCGTCGACCATGACTTCAAGCGCCTGCCATACCCCATCTGTCCGGACTTCTTCTATGTCACGCGCGACGGTGTCTGCGGAACCAGGCCCGAGACGGCGGCGGAGCGGGGCGAGGCCGCCTGACGAGATCGCCCGACGCGAGGGCTGTCCCGGCACGGTCCTAGAACCTGAGAACAGACCGGAGAGCAGGCGACCTACGCCTGAGGGTCGGCCGGTGCCGCTGGCGGCGTCGCCAGGCGGGGCAGGATGTCCTCCATGGCGTGGTCGAACGCGCCGCGCGTCAGCACCTCGTCGGCACCCAGGTCGCGGGCCTGTTGGAGAAGGTCCTTGGCAACATGGGGTCCCCAAGCCAGGACCCTGAGCTTCCGGGCCGTTGGACGGGCTGGGTCGCGGACCCGAGCGAGCATGGCGAGCGCGGGGCCCGGGGCGTCGAGGTCAAGCAGCAGAGCCACGGGGTCCGCGTCGGAGAGTCGATCTTCCAGCATTTCCAGCGTGCGGACGGGCCGGGCGGCGAGGCCCAGCGCGTTCGCGGTCGCCTTGATCCTGGAAGCCCAGATGAGGTCCGCGGCGAGGTAGAGGATCATCGGGTGATTGTTCGCAGCCCGGTGGGGCCCGGCCCGCGCGACGGATTGGGCTGGCCAAGCGGGGCGGGGGCCAGTACCATGATCCGGGCATGAAGCTTCCGACCGACACCGTGGCGAGGCTCCGACCTTTCTATGAAGGGCGCGAGGTATGCGTCACGGGCGGGGCGGGGTTCATCGGCGGGCACCTGTGCGATGCGCTGCTGTCCTTGGGCGCCGCGGTGCGGGTCATTGACGACCTCTCGAACTCCACGCTGCAGCACCTGGCGACCCTGATCGAGTTTGAGCCAGACCGCATCCGGTTCCTCCACGCTTCCGTGCTTGATGACGACGCCCTGCGAGATGCATGCCTGGGGGCGAAGACGGTCTTTCACCTCGCGGCCCTGGGCTCGGTCCCCAGGTCGCTGGAGCAGCCTCAGCGGACGTGGTCCGTGAACGCCACCGGCACCCTGCGCGTGCTGGAGGCGGCGCGGACCGCGAAGGCCCAGCGCGTGGTCTTCGCCGCCAGTTCGTCGGCGTACGGCGACCAGCCCCACCTGCCCAAGGTCGAGACGCAGCTCCCAAGGCCCATGTCGCCCTACGCGGCGAGCAAGGTCGCGGGGGAGCACCTGCTCGGCGTGTGGGCCAACTGCTACGGGCTCTCGACGGTCTCGCTGCGATACTTCAACGTGTTTGGTCCGAGACAGAACCCGGAGAGTGCGTACGCCGCGGTCATCCCGGCGTTTACAAAGTCGCTGCTTGGGGGCGAGGCGCCGGTGGTATATGGCGATGGGACGCAGACGCGAGATTTCACGTTCGTGAGCAACGCCGTGCTCGCGACCCTGCTCGCGGGCGCGACCGATGCGAAGCTCTCCGGGCAGGTGGTCAACGTTGCCACGGGCGTGGGAACGTCCGTCAATGATCTCGCGGGCGTTCTGGCGAGTCTGTGCGGCATGCCCCATGTGCAGCCAGTGCACCGGGCCGAACGCGCGGGGGACGTGAAGCACTCCGTGGCGGACGTGGCGCAGGCACGGGAACTGCTGGGCTATCAGCCCGTGGTGAGCCTGGACGAGGGGCTCCGCGAGAGCGTGGCGTGGTACAAGCGGTCGCTCGCGGGGCAGCGGGCGTGAGCGCGGGGCGACTGTCGCTGCCCGACCATGTCGTCGGCGCGTGGGAACTGTTCAAGCTGGGGGTTCGGACGCGGTTCCGCCTGCGGGGCAAGTACTGGGAGTGGAGGCTCCACACCGCGTTCGGCAGGGGGTACCCAAAGCGGGGCGAGATGGTGCGGGCGATGCTGGAGTATGGCTGCTGGATGAGGCGGATGCGTCGGCTGTAGCCGGTGCTCGCCGGGCGGCGGTAGACTTGTGGGTCTCGCCGGCGTGGGGGCGGTGGGGGCAGAGATGAGGAGGCTGTCATGGGCGAAGCCGCGAAGCGACCATCCGCGTTTGTCACTTCATTCATCCCCGGGCTGGTGCTGGGGCTGGTTGTTGGTTCGTTGAGCGGCGCGTACTTCGCGACATGGCTCAGCGAGTCACCCTCCGAGCTCCCAAACATCCCCGCGGCGAAGGGGCCAGTGAAGGGGCCGGAGACGCCCGCGCCACAGGAACAGCGCACCGCGCCCACACCCCCAACCGACGAAGTGCCCAAAGCAGAGGAGCCCAACGCCGAGAAGCCTGCGGCTGAGCCGGAAAAAAAGCCCGAGGGCACGCCCGCAACCCCCCCGAAGTGACCTTTCCCCAGTTGTCCTTCCTCAAGTGACCCACCGGAAGTGAAGCTCCCCAAGGACGCGATGCCAGGCTCCCAGGCAAGCCCGACGCAGGACGACGCCGCAAAGCTCGCGAGGTTGGTAAAGCAGCACGCGCAGACGTCGAGGTTGATGGGTGTGGACTTCGTGCCGGTGTATCGCGCCCGCGGCGTGGAAGCACTCTCTCAGCCAGCCGGGGATCAGCCGGCCGAGGCGCCCCTGGCGGTGACGCCCGCACCCCCCGCGCCCCCAGCGACCCCTCCGGCAGCGGTGCCCGCCCCTCCGGTGCGGGTGGTGGTGGAGGCCAAGCCCGCTGGGCCACGCGACCGCGCGGCGCAGCAGGCCAGGCTCGATGAACTGCGCGCAAGGTATGAGAAGGACGCGCCGCACACGCAGTTCGTGACGGCGCACACAAAGATCGTCT
>Ga0154020_10000858_pt1 | contig 37495 bp, 34 predicted proteins | sample Klosneuvirus_201_FD_109709 | JGI IMG/M metagenome (GOLD analysis project Ga0154020, IMG submission 109709) | Active sludge microbial communities from wastewater, Klosterneuburg, Austria - Klosneuvirus_20160825_MG | ecosystem: Engineered > WWTP > Aerobic digester > Activated sludge | place... | reverse complement strand
GCCGGTCAGCGATGAGGAAATTCATCAAAATCTGGACGACAAGAAACCGCGTCCGGCGGCGGCTCCAGCGGCTGGCAAGTAGCGGCTTGGCCAAGAGATTGCGGATGGGGTGGGGGCGCGATCGTGAACCGCCTTGCGGTGGGAACAAGGTTTGCCATCAGTGAAGTTCCCGCGTACGGTACCTTAAGTTCATGTCTGACTCCGCCCAACAGCCCGCAACGAAACACGAAGAGTTCTCGCTTCCTCTTTTCACTTTTACGGTCCTGGCGACACTCGCCGGCCTCCTGTTCATCCTGAGATGGACGGCTCCGGGCGTATGGGGGGATCAGTTTATCGCCCCAGCGTGGGCCCTGCTGGTCGCGTTTCTCGGGGTGAGTCTGATCAACGCGTTCTTTGAGTATTTTTTTCACCGGTACCTTCTGCACACACCGGTGATTCCCCTCGTCAGCCGTTTGTATCGGCAGCACACGCTTCATCATTCGCTGACTCGAATCGCCCGAAAGCCCACCCGGGATGGACGCGGGCTGCTTTTCATTGAAAACAAGTTTCCCATCATTGAACCCGAGCAGGGTGAAGCCTCCTTCTTCCCGTGGTACTCGCTCGCCATCTTCGCCCTGGTGCTCGCTCCGATCTTGGCGCTTCTGCAGTGGGCTCTTCCGGCGTTCCCTTGGTTTCTCGGTGGCTTTGCGGCCTTGGCGGTCTCGATGACCCTTTACGAAGTGTTGCATGCCATCAACCACTGGCCGATGGACAAGTGGGAACCCCTGATCCTGAGCCCACGCTGGGGCTGGTTTTGGCAGCCCGTCTACGCCTTCCATCTGCGCCATCACGCGGTCATCGACTGCAATGAATCGATCTCGGGTTTCTTTGGACTACCCGTGGCGGACTGGGTGTTCCGCACCTGCATCATTCCCCAGACGCTCTATGCCGAGGGCGAGGCGTGGACGATGGAGAAGTTCAAGAGTCCCCGTCCCGTCGGTTTTATCCGTGCGCTTGATACATGGGCGGCACAGGCGGTGCAACGCCGCCGGGCGCTCGCGGCCGGGCAGTCGGGCCGGACGGCAACGACGGCAGTTGAGGCGCCGACGGTTACGCGGGGCGAGCGGATTGCGTTGTGGGCGACCCATGGTCTTGGCCTGGCGCTGAGTCTCACCGCCCTGATCCTTTTGATCGTATTTTCCATTACGCGCGGCAACGTCTGGCACGTTGCGAGCTTCAGTGTGTTTGGGGGGACGCTGCTGCTGTTGTACGCCGCGCTCACCCGCTTTCATCTGCGTCGCGATGGACGGCCGCAGCAAGCCGGACGGAGGCTGGATCATGCGGCGATCTTTCTTTTGGTCGCCGGTACGTTCACTCCGTTCCTATTGACGAATTTGCGTGGCCCGTGGGGCTGGACCCTCTTCGCGATTGTGTGGGCGGTTTGCGGAATCGCCGCGATCATTCAGCTGCGCTCCGGTGGACGTTTGAGTCTAAGCACGACGATCGCCTGGCTGGTGGGTGGCGCGTTGGCGGCGGTGGTGCTGAAACCCCTTCTGGCGACGCTTCCGTTGGCGGGTGTCTGGCTCCTGCTTGGAGGTGGACTGAGCTACACCCTTGCGCTGGTCTTTTTCCGTTGGGCTCGGGTGCGCTACCACCACGCCGTCTGGAACATTTTCTTACTCGGAGGAAGTGCCTGCCACCTGCTGGCGATGCTGCTTTTCCTTCTGCCCGGCCGGGCTGTTTGAGCCGTTCTAGAAGAGGTCGGGTGTGGAGCCTCGCGTGGGGTCCGTCGCCCAGCGCGTGACTTCGGCGGTGAAGGCATCGGCGACCTTTTCGGTCCATTCTATTCCTTGGGCGAGGGTCGCGGCGGGCGCATCCCCCATGATGCCGCTGGGCGAGAGATCTTGGGAGGCCCAACTGAACGTGGCCGGCGAGCCTTCCGGCCGCAGTTCACCAGGCTCGTCGATGAAGGCGGGATAGTGGCGCACGGCGGCCGCAGGTTTCGTATAACGGCCGGCGAGAGCGAGCATCACTGCGGATTCGAACTGGTTGGCGTGAAAACCGTAAGTACCCTCTTGGGCGGAGACGTTGATGGACCACGCGGGCCGCAAAAAGTTGGCGCGCATTCCGAGTTCGGCCCGGATTTCTCTCAAGGTGTAGGTCAGGACTGACGTATTGCCGCCGTGAGTGTTCAGTATCGCGAGGGTGCGGAAGCCCCAGGCGTGGAGCTGCCGGGCGATGGTGAGCAGCTGAAGTCGCAGGAGATCGCGGGAAATGATCAAGGTGCCGGGATAACCGACGTGTTCATTGCTCTTTCCGATCGTGATCGGAGGTGCGATGTAACAGGACGTGCCTGCGGGAAGCCTTTGGGTGACAAGGTTGACCCAGACTTGGCCGAGGAAGGAGTCAACGGCCACGGGCAGGTGCGGGCCGTGTTGTTCGATCGCGCCGGTGGCGACGATCACCGGCGCGGACGCCTTGTCGGGCAACGCCGCGATCTCTCGCGGCGTCATTGCCGGCAGATAGCGGTCGCGGTAAGGAGGAAAAAGTTGGGCGGAACTCATGGCATCATCATTGGAATCAGGGCGCCGCCGCGAGCGAGTGGCGGACGGGCCGCAATTTCCTCGAGCAGCGAGGCGAGGTGAGTGGCAGCTTCGGCGAGAATGATCGTGCCATCCGGCACGGCCGCAGCGGGAGGCGCTTCTGCAGGCAACGCGTTATTGGCGGTCGGTAGGGAGGCGGTGTCCGGCTCCCGACCCAACAGCGAAGTCAGCAGGGCTTGGAGGTGGGCTCGGCTCTTCGCCCGGTCCGCGCGGAAATCGAGACCCAAGGCACTCAAGTTCACGCAGAACATCTGGAGGCTCCGTTCAATGCGTAGATCGCGCGCCGCGGCGTCGATGACTTCTTCGTTCCATGGGCTCGCGTTGAAAAGCACGATGCGGTTGAAACCCGCCGCTTTGACGGACGCGCAGACTTCGTTGATGAAGGCGATCGCCGTGGGAGCATCAACGGCGAAGGCAGTGCGCGGACCGGGGCCGGCGACGAAACGGAGGGGCGGTACAACCAGCAGTCGAACTTTATCCGACCGCCGGCGCACGGCTTCGGCGAGCACCGGCATGAGGACGGTTTCCTCAGCGTCGAGCGGCCGTCCAAGCCCCCAGTCGGCAAATCCGGCAATCGGCACGACAACAAGCACGGCTTCCTTTTCCGCTAATCGGGAAAAGTCGGCCCAAGGCAACCACGGCCAAAAGGTGGTTGGTTCGGCAACGCAAATAGGAATGGGTTCGTTGGACGTGGGCATAAACGTGACTCGCGCCTGTCAGCATTTTGGAGGCCAGAAGCGATCCTTTCAGATGACTCGAGCGGGTTGTCCACTTCTCCCGCTGGCCTGCTGATCGCGAAGGATGGATGGGCCGGATGGGGTCGGACGGTCGCCGAGCTAAAATGCGCACGGCATGCGACCCGCTGCGAAAAAGTGACCAATTCATCGCTGGCCTCCGAGTTGGCCCGGTTGAGGCTACATCAGTTGTATGTCACCGCGTTCTTCCACCGGGCAAGGTTCGCTGGCGAAACCCATCAGCATCGGACTCACGTGCTGGCTGTGGGAATGGCGTCGCTTCCGGGCGATCACTCGGCTGGCTCAATCCTTAGGCGTAACGCTGCAACTTCGGCAACGGTGTCGTGGACTCCGTCGCGATATTGAGGGCGAAGTGTCCGGTCCGAACGTCGATCGATTCATCTGCGAGTTCGCAAGGAATTGCTAGCCGGACTGGATTCGGATCCGTCTACGGACCGCCCAGCTCGCTGAGCACGTTCAGGTACCCGGCGTAAAACGAGACGACCTGAATTATCGCCCAAGCGCCTACGACGAGCAGGATCCCGCCGGGATATATCACCGCGATGGTTTTCAGCTTCCTATCCGCTCTCTCTTGGTAATCGCCAGCGAGCCGAAAGAGGTTTTCCTCAAGGTGCCCGGTAGCTTCTCCCGTCGCGTAGCGTGCGGCGAAATCGATCGGAAAACACCGATACTCTCGCAGTAACGGTCCAGGGAGCGCTCCGCGAGAGATTGCCCTCGCGATCTCTTGGGCCGCGTCGTTGAGGTTCGGCGTGCGAGTGAGCAAACCTGCAATCGGCCAAGCGCGCTCAATGGCCAACCCGGCGTCCAGAAAATTGGCCAGCGCCCGGGAGAAGTCCGCGAGGGCCTGAGCGTGCAGGTAACCTTTCACGAGGGGCAGGACCCGCCCGATGCGCCTCAGCCATTCAGGCCGCCGCCGTGCGTTTGCAGCTATCAGCCCGAACGAAATCCACAGCGGCAGGAGGGTCCACGAGAGCCCGCGGAAGTAGACGCCGGAATCCCAGACGAATCCATGGTCGCCGGAGATCATTTGCCGAAGCGGAAACAGCAGCAGACCCACATGCAGGACAGCCGCCGGGTAGGCGCAGGCGAAGACGAGGCGCAGCTTGAGTGCACGAAATTGTTCGTGGTGTATCGAAAGGGACTGAAGGGTTTTCGGGAGCCGTCCCGTCTCAGCCGCCGCTGAAAGAAAGAGCGTGTCGGCTTCGGACAAAGAGCCTCGGGCGACGAGCAAGGCCTCATCGACCGATCCGCCCCGGTCGATGACGTCGGCCATGGAGTTTGCCACGGCGTCGAGCCGACTGATCCCGCAGGAAGTTCTCAGTGCCTCGGAGAGCGGCCGCCCGGCCTCCAGGTGCCGCGCAAGCTGCTGATACCAGCGGGAGAGGTGCTCATGGCTCGGGCTCACGGGAAATGAGACACTGGGTGTGAGCGGGCGAGTTACCCAAGGCGAGCTTCGTCCGCAGGGCACGCCGGTCCGATCTACCGCGTTGAACCTTCGCGGCGTTCGTGAACCGACCCGTCATCGCAAAGCGGGGCGCGCCACAAGGGAGCAGGACACTTCAGCCGGGATTTGACATCGACAAACGAAGAGGGGGGCAAAGCATCTTTAGCTATGGGACAACTGGACCACCTCTTTGCCCGAAACCGTGCATGGGCGGACGCGATTCGAGCGCGTGATCCTGAATTCTTCGTTAAACTCTCGCGGCAGCAATCACCCGAGTATCTTTGGATTGGCTGCTCTGACAGCCGGGTGCCAGCGAACGAAATCGTCAACCTCCTCCCCGGCGAACTATTCGTCCACCGCAATATTGCCAATGTGGTGGTGCACACGGATTTGAACTGCCTTTCCGTGATGCAGTTCGCGGTCGATGTTCTGAAGGTCAAACACGTCATCGTTTGCGGCCACTATGGCTGCAGCGGTGTGCGGGCCGCGTTGCGTTGTGATCGCATCGGGCTGGCTGACAATTGGCTTCGGCACGTGCAGGACGTTGCGGAAAAGCATCGGCCGTGTGTGCACGCGTTGGCCGGCGTTCAACTGCAGACGAATCGGTTGTGCGAGCTCAACGTGATCGAACAGGTCGGGAACGTTTGCCAGACCACGATTGTGCGCGATGCCTGGCTCCGCGGACAACCTCTGACCGTGCATGGGTGGATTTACGGACTTAAGGACGGTTTGATTCGCAACCTGGGGCTGACGGTTTCGGCAGTGGAGGAATTTGAACCGCAGTACCGCGCGGCTCTCTTGGCGGTGGAATCTGGCGAACCGTTCGCGGCGACGGTTTAGCTCCTCCCGGTGAAGCGGTAAACGCTTCCGTGGGCACCAGCGCTCGCCGCCCGGTGCTTCACACTGCGCGACCTGTCGGAACAGAGGGGCCGACGTGGCCCCCGCCTCACTTGACCGCGGCCCAGACGCGCTGCACGTCGTCGTGATCCTCCAGCGCTTGGAGAAACTCTCCGACTTCGCCGCGAGCGGCCTCATCGAGTTCGGGGAATGTTTTCGCCACGTAACCAATTTCGCTGGTGATGACGGACCACCCGTGGTCCTTCAACCACGTTGAGACGGCGTGGACGGCGGTCCGATCCGTGAGAAAACGAGCGCCCGCGCGGCCTTCCGGAACGTCGTCGTTTTGCGAATGGGTCAGGGCTTCAAAATCGTTGGCTCCGGCTTCGATCGCGGCCGCCTCAAGGTCTTGATTAACCTCGGCATGGTGGGCTTCGACGATGCCAATGTGATCGAAGAGAAACTTGTTACTTCCGGCATTCCCGAGCACGCCTTTTTTAAAGAGGACCCGCATCTCGGGTGCGGTGCGTTGGTTGTTGTCGGTGTAAATTTCGACGATCAGCGGCACTTTGTGAGGGGCATACCCCTCGAATACGACGTGCTCCAAGGCGAGTTTGTCATCGCCACCACCGGAGCCTTTCTTGATCGCGCGTTCAATCGCATCCCGGGTGACGCTCGCCTTTCGGGCCTTCTCCAGGGCGGCGAAGAGGCGGGCGTTGGCCGCAGGGTCGCCCCCGCCCAACTTCGCGGCCACGGTGATTTCCTTCACCAGTTTGCCGACAGTCTGACCCTTCTTGAGGTTGACGATCGCCCGTTTCGCATGAAGCCATTGACGTCCCATAGGAGTCGGGACCATGGCAAACCGTTCGGACTTCGGCAATCCGGAAGGTGAGCCACCTTTCTGCGGGCGCATTTTTGCTCTGGGTGCCCTCTCTTTTCCGCCAATATTCGTACCGTCGAGGGCGTCGCGACGGGGCTGGCTCTCGCGTTTCCTACAAGCTTGGGCCACCCGGTACCCGCTTCGGCGGAGGGGGTGCGGGGTTGGTCGGCTCGGAGTGAGCCGGCAGTCCCTGAAGGGCGGCGAGTTTGACTCGGATCTGCTTGATATCGCCGAGGATTTTTTCCAGACGCTGGCCCTGTTCGCTGTTCACCGTTTTCAAAAAATCGGCCGACTCGTAGTCACCTGGCCGTGTTCGGAGTCGGGTATTGTGCGCGAGAATCTCCTGGAGTTTCTCTCGATCAATCTCAAGTCGGCGTAGTTTGGCGGAAAGCCCGAGCCCAATGATCTCCCTGATTTTTAGACGATGAATCTTTTCGAGCATCGTGGAGGTGATGGCGTCACTTCCCTTCGCTTCGGCAAAGGCCATGATGTCGTACTTCAACTCGATGATCGCTTGATCGAAATCCCGGACCTGTTCCGCGGTCAGCGTGCGCGCGAAGTGAGAGCGGCGGAAAGTCAGGTCCACCGGGGTGGTGGCGCTGAGAACTTCATCGAGAGGATCCTTCGGTCCGCAGCCTCCGACCGCTGCGGCGAGGAAAACGGCCAGCAACCCAATCCACGTCTGAAGCCGGGGATGCGGAGTGTTTCGCATTGGAGGGGACAGGCGCGTGCGCGAAAGAGACCTACGGGATGACTTTGGGATACTACGAGTTTGGGTGACTGCGTCGACCCTCCATTTCGGGCGCTCGATAAACAGGTTTCGAGCCCTTGCGCGAACTTTCCCATGCCCCTGGTTTGGGGTCATTGTGCTCCTGCGTTTTGGGTGTGCGCGCCGTTGTTTGGATGAAGCCGGAAAAGTCACCATGCCTACCTACACCTATACCTCGATCCAAGCTCACTCGGGGCGGATGATTCGCGGACGGATCCGTGGAGGAAGCCGAGAGCTGGTCGTGGCAGCGCTGAAGTCCCGTGGCGAACTTCCCACTTGGCTCGACGAAGCTTCGCCGAACGCGCCGAGTGGGGCTGAACAAGGGTGGGCTGTGACGGCCTTGCGGGGATTCCGAGGCCGGCGGGGAAGCCCGGGGCAGGTCGCCTGGTTCACGCGACAGCTGTCGACGTTGCTCGCGTCGGGGCTGCCTCTCCTGCAGAGCCTTGATCTTCTGGCGCGGCAGGAGAGATCGGCGGATTTCCGCAGCGTCCTTGAGAGCTTGGGTGAAATGGTCCGGACCGGAGGAGCACTGTCGTCGGGCCTGGAGAGGGAGCCGCGAGTGTTTGACCGCCTTTACGTCAATCTGGTCAAGGCGGGCGAGGCGAGCGGCCTGCTGGATACGGTCCTCGAACGACTTGCTCGGTTTTTGGAAAAGAGCGCACGACTCAAGGGCAGAGTGACCGCGGCCATGGTTTATCCGCTGGTGGTCGGAGTGGTGGCATCGCTGATTGTCGTGGCTCTGACAGTGTTTGTGGTGCCGAAATTTGAGCAGTTGTTCCTCAGTCAATTGCACGGGCGAACCCTGCCGGGATTGACGAGGGCGGTCCTCGGGATTTCTCGGGTGGTGAGCGCACACGGAGCGAGCTTGCTGGTGGGGGCGGTGATGGCGGGACTGTTCGCCTTCCGGCTCAGCCGGAGTCCGACTGTACGCGCAGCCGGGGATCGATGGATCCTGCGGTTCCCGGGCGTCGGCGCGGTGGTGCTCCGGGCTCGCGTAGCCCGGTTCGCCAGGACCTTAGGCACATTGCTGGCCGCCGGCGTGCCGATCTTGCAGGCGCTGGCTTTGACCCGAGCATCCACGGGCAGCCCGCGTCTTCAGCGGGTTCTTGTCGAGACGGAGCGGACCGTCGAGGCGGGTGAGTCCCTCGCGGCTTCACTCGCTCGCGCAAGCACGTTTCCTCCCGTGGTGCCGGCGATGATCGAAGTTGGGGAAACGACGGGGAAACTCCCGGAGATGCTCGTGCGGCTGGCGGATATCTACGACGAGGAAGTGGATCAAACGGTCATGACGCTGACTGCCTTGCTCGAGCCTGCACTCATCGTGGCCATGGCGATCGTCGTGGGGACGGTGGTCCTGGCCCTGTTTCTTCCGATGGTTGAGTTGATCAAGGGACTGAGCGGGGGCTGAACCGCAACACCCCGGTCGCGTACTCGCAGACCAGCCCGAGGACTCAACCCGGCGCACGCGGCGCGGGGATTGGTTTGACGAGAAGTGGGGAACTCAGCCCAGGAAGCCGCTCGGAAAAGTCCTCGTCACCGCTCGCTTGCCGAAGGGCGCGTTGCACCATGCCCATCTTCGCATCGAGGTTGTCGATCATCGAGACAAAGACCGCCTCGGGGGTGGCCGCGTAGACTGCCGCGCCCCACTCCGGCTCGCCTTGGTGGCTGAGAATGATGTGCTCGAGCCGCTCCAACCGGTCCGGATCGAGCCGGGCCTTGAGGGCCGCTTTTCTGACCAGTTGATAGCCGAGGACGACGTGGCCCTGGAGAAGACCCTTCCGGCTGCGTTTGGTGGCCAGCGTGCCCTCGTATTCAATCGTTTTACCGACGTCGTGAAGCAGGATTCCCGCGAGGGCGAGGTCGCGATCCACCTCGGCATACAGGGGCAACAGTGCCAGGCAGGCGCGGGCCATGTGCACCGTATGCTCAAGCAATCCGTGTCGGTAGGCGTGATGCATACTGACCGCGGCGGGACACCAGCGGAACGTGTCACCCACCTCCTCGAACACCCCGCGTACGGTCAAACGTAGTTCATCGTGCTGGATGGATTCGATCGCGGATTGGAGGTCCGTCCAGAGCTGCTCGACGCCCTCCGGAGCCAACTCGACCAAATGGTCGAGCATCCCGGGCGCCGCCAACTCGTCATCGGTGAGCAGGGAGACTCGACTGAGCCGCGGCGAGAGTCGGCTCTGATAGAATTCGGTTTTGCCCTCGACGCGGACGACCGAGCCCTCGCCCACGGTTTTGAGCAGTTCAAAGTGCGGACTGTCGTTGAACAGCGTGCAGCCGAACGATCCACCCCGATCGCCGAACTCGAGGCTGAGGAACGGATTTCCGTTGGTCGCGGTTTTGGTGACCAGCTTTTTGATCACCACAACGGCCGCAAAAACCCGACCTCCGGCTCCGTCGAGCGCTTTCAGTTCACGGACCGAGAGGAGGGGAGTGGCGTCAGGCATGGGCTTTCACGAGTTTCGTGTACGACTTGAAGAACGGATGGCGCGTGTCGTGCAAGAGGGCATAAAAAATGGTCTCACTGGGCAGGACGTGCACGCCTGCACGGACAAGTGCATTGAGGCAGGTCGTGGCGTCGTCGGGGCGACGCGCACCGATGGCATCGCTCAGAAGGGTTACTTGGAGTTGTGAATCCAACGCCTCAAGCGCGCTCTGGTAGATGCAGATCGGAGTCTCCAAACCGCAGATCAGGACATGCTCAATCTCGAGGTCTTTAATGGTCTCACGAATTCCATCGTCAGCGAAGACTGAGAAGGAGTTTTTGCCCAATTGTCGGGCCGATTTCGGGGCGATTTCGAGCAACTCCGGCGCCGTGGGACCCAGTTTTTGAGGCATTTGCTCACTGAAGATCACCGGCAGCCCCAGTCCAGCCGCGCACGCGACCACAAACTGGGTGCGACGCAGCAACGAAGCTCCACCATCCGGCAACGCTTTGAGAAAGACCGGCTGCAAGTCGACGCAGAGGAGCAAGAGATGCGGTGGAGGTGAGACGGTAGCCATAAGAGCAGGGCCAGCGGCGCTTCAATCGTAGTACCGCCGTCGGGCCTTGACTTGAATGAAGCGTTTTTCCGGCAGGATGTAGGCGGTCAGGTAGCCGCCCATGACGCAAGCGGTGTCGATCCCGACGGACCACTTCAATTTGTAAATCTCCGGTCGGGGAGTGTGGCCATAGACCACGAAGGGAGGGCCGCTCCAAAGATCCGCCCACGCCGGACAATCCGCGCAGTCGGCTCGCTTTCTTGGTTTTCCCTCGCGATCAATTACTTGGATCCGGGTCACTACCTGCGCCGGTTGCCGCGCCCACGGTTCGTTGGGGATAAAACCACCGTGCACGAAAACGGTTTGGAGATCGGCGACCTCATGGGTCAGCGGCATTTGTTCGAGGTAGGCCCAATCTTCGGGGCGCAACCGCGAAAACGTCTCCGCATCCGTTTCCTTGAGAAATGCCGGATCCTTGGTCTTCCGATAGTTCAGCAGCCGCAATTCGTGGTTTCCCAGCAGGGACACAGCTTGGTGCCTTTTGGCCAGATCGATGACCTTGAGACTGTCGGGTCCGCGGTTGACCAAGTCCCCCAAAAGGATGAGTTTGTCGGCCCGCTCAATCCCCACTCGCTCGAGCAACTCGGCAAATTCAGCGTAGCAACCATGGATGTCGCCGATGGCGATGATGCGTTCGTTCATGCGGGCGGGCCGAAATTTGCTAGCGTCGTGGTGGTAGGGAAGTAAACAAGAAAGCCTTATGGAGTTGAATCTGCAGCCGCTGGCTTCGTTCTGCCACGTCACAAAAGAGCCGTTTGTGGCGGGACAGCGAGTGGTGAGTTATCTCCTGCGCGATCCGGAGAAGCCGGAAATTATGCGTTACGATGTTGTGGAGTCGGCGTCCGAGGGCTTTGCACCCGCGGGTGTAGTGGTCTGCCGATGGGTCCACCTGTACAAACCGCGCAAGGCGGGCGAAAACCCCGAGCGCGCCCTCAAACTCACGGCTGAGACGTTGTTCCTCGCGCTCGCTGACTCCGCCAGCGAACCGACGCCGGAGAATACGCGCCTGGTGCAGTTCCTTGCCCTGATGCTGGAGCGCAAACGGGTACTCAAGCCCAAGGGGCGGACCTCCGACGGCGCTCGCACCATTGTTGAACACACCAAAACAAAACACCTCTATGAGATCCCGTCCGGCGATCTTAATCCGGAGTTCTTTGTCCAGGTGCAGGCCCAGTTGAGCGTACTGGTAGGCGAACCCGCCGCGCCGAAGTCCATGGAATGATCCCCCGACGGCGTTCCCCCGCCGATCGACTCACCGCAGGGTGACCGTGTGGTTCTGTTCTGGAGTGATCCCCAATTCGAGGTGGAGGGCGTCCACCGGCAGCCAGCGGGCGAAGCGGTCCGGCCATTCGACCGCGAGGCACCACGGAGTGATGAGGAATTCCTCCAGCATCAGCTCCTCAATCTCCCGGTCGTTATCCAGTCGATAGGCATCCAGATGTACCAGCGTTCGGTGACTTCCTCGGTGGAGCGTGAAGATGGTGTATGTGGGACTTGTCACTGGAGCCGCAATTCCGAAACCGCGGGCCAGACCCTGAACAAACGTGGTTTTACCTACTCCAAGGTCGCCGTGCAGCGCGATGGTGCAATCGGGCGGAAGCGTCCGGGCCCATGCCGCCGCGAGGGCCTGCGTTTCGTGGGCTGAGGTGGTCAGAACTCCGGCGCGGAGAGTCTCCATCAAGTTCATGGCTGACCCTCCGCTGACGTTGGGTGGCGGCCGGGAACCGCATCGATCAGGTGTTCGAATCCCCGGTAAAGGCCGAGATCGATGCAGCCCTGAGCTTGAGCGCGATCGCGTCGAACGAAATGGCCGATCTGAGTCAGGCGGACTTTTGGAAAAGTTTGCCTCCAACGCCGCTCGAATGCACTGGGCGGAGTGCCCGCAGCCAGGGTAAAGACGAGCTCGTAGTCCTCTCCGTCGCTCAATGCATGATCGAGCGCGGTTCTTCCCGTCTGCTTGGCCGTTTGCCGAGCGGCTGCGCTGATGGGCAGCGTGTTGACGTTCAACGCGGGCAGTGAATTGGCCGGAGCGAGGGCGGGCAGGTCTTTCGCCAGGCCGTCGCTGATATCCATCATTGCCCGGACTCCCTGCTGGCGGGCGAGCCACGCGCCCTCGTCAAGCCGGGGGGTGAATCGCAAATGGCGACCGCGAAGACTGCCACCGAGCTGGCCGGTGACATAGATCGCGTCTCCGATGCGAGCCCCCTGGCGGGTGACGACACGTTTGCCGCTGGCCTGTCCGAGGAGCGTGAGTGAAGCGACGATTCCTCCGCGAAGCCGGGCGATATCGCCGCCGACGATTGGGACCTGATAGCGCCGGCTCACCGCCGCCAGTCCCCGATAAAACGCGGCGAGCCAGCGCGTTTTTAGGCGGGAATCGAAGGCGAGGGCAACGACGGCCGCTCGTGGACGCCCTCCCATTGCGGCGATGTCGCTCAGATTCCGTTTGAAAAGTTTCTCCCCTGCTGCCTGAGGCGAAACGTGATCGTCGAAGTGTTCGCCGTAGATCACGGGATCGACCGTCAGCAACGAGTGACCTTTCACCGCGGGCAACACGGCGCAGTCATCACCGATGCCGAACGGAGCGCGGGGCGAGGCTTCGCCCAGCCAGCGGCTGATTGCCGTGATCAGCTTGCGTTCGCCCAAAGCAGCCACGGTGTCAGGAAGGTGATCGGAGAAGGGATGCAAAGACGAAGAAGAGGGCTCTTAAGGGCAATGGGGGATCGCGAGGTTCGACGCGTGCCCTTGCCGCGAACTGGCCGCTCGGTAAGGGAAGTGCTTTCGGTTGAGGGACCCAGCCTGGGGGCTTGTATCCATTGGCTCAGAGATCGATCCCGGTCAGCAGGAGCAGCAAGGTGTGGAGGTTGAAGAGTCCGTGGGCAATGATCGGCACCGCGATGCGTCCGGTGCGTTCGTAGGCGATCGCGAGGAGAAGGCCTAGGGCAACCAGAGGTCCGAAGGCGACCGGATTCCCGTGCAGAGAAGCGAAGACCAGCGATGAGATGAGCAGGGCGGCGATTCTTGGAATACGCGTCCTGAGGTAGCGAAACAGGCCGGCGCGAAAGAGGGTCTCTTCCGCAATCGGGGCGACGATCACGGCGAGGAAGGTAAGTCCCACGATCAGGCCGGGTGAGTCGGTGTTGCGGAGGAGCTCGATCAACTCCTGCTGCGCGAGCGGCAGACCGGCCGCCTTGAGCAGTTGTTGCCAGACGAGGGATACGGCAAACACCAGCGGCAGTGAGGCGAGGAAGAGCAAAAGGCCGCCGCGTACCGTTCCCCAAGGAGGTGGCTCGGCCGCTTCGTCCCCGGCTGGGCCGGCCCACTCCTCAAGCGGCCGGAGCCGGATGAGTCTATGAGCAACGAGCGCCCCACCGAGCAGTCCCAGCTGGAAGGCCCCTCCCTGAAGGATCAGCCAACCATCCGCAGAAAACTGTTCAGGCTTGGCTCGCTGGAGGCCGATGACCGTCATCTGAAGAGCGAGGGCGCCGAGTACGACCACGAGGGCGCCGAGGAGGAAATCACCCAGACTGACGTTCCAGGACGTGATTCGCACGCGCCGTCGATCAGACGCTCCCTCACCGAATTGCCACTGGTAAATCGTCGTCAGACCGGCCAGATAGAGCGCGATTTCGACAACGAGCAGCGCGATGACGGCGGGCGTGAGTTCGGGAAGCTCCATGGATGCGGTGCGAGAGCGATGGATCCGCCGGTGGGACCACAGGCTCGTGAGTGATCCGATCCGGAAGGTCGAGGTTTCAGCCGTTGCGCGTGAGTTCGTGCACGACCGTGCCGTCGCACACAGTCACGCGGACGCGGCCCCGGAGCGTTTGTCCATGCCAGGGTGAATTCATCGACTTGCTGAAGCCGGCCTTGGCATCATACAGCCAGGACTCGTCCGGGTCGAACAGGCAGACATCCGCGGCGGCTCCTTCGGCGAGCGTTCCGGCGGGAAGGTCAAGGATCCGGGCGGCCTTGCGGGTGAGCAGGTCGATCACAGTCGGAAGCTTGAAGCGGTTCTTCCGCACGAGGACATCGAGCGAGATGGACAAGGCTGTCTCCAGTCCAATGATACCGTTGGGTGCGTAATCAAACTCCTTGTCCTTTTCGTAGTCGGTGTGGGGAGCGTGATCGGTGGCGATGCAGTCGAGCGTGCCATCCTTCAAGCCTTCGATGAGCTCCAGCCGGTCGGCCTCGGTGCGAAGCGGCGGGTTCATTTTGAAGTGGGTATCGTAGCCCGAGAGCATTTCATCGGTCAGGGCAAAGTGGTGTGGGGTGGCTTCGCCGGTGACGCGCACGCCGCGGGCTTTGGCCCTTCGCAGGATGTCGACCGAAAATTTCGAGGAAATGTGCTGCATGTGCACATGGGCGCCGGTGTACTCCGAGAGAATCGCATTGCGGGCCACGATCAGATCCTCGGCCGCATTCGGCCAGCCGCGAAGGCCGAGGCGAGTTGAGACCACCCCTTCGTTCATGACCGCCCCCTGCGTCATCGAGGCGTCCTGGCAATGATCCATCACCGGCAGCTCGAACATGCGTGCGTATTCCAGGGCGCGTCGCATCAGTTCGTTTGATTGCACGCAGTCGCCATCGTCGGTGATGGCGACCACGCCGGCCCGCTTCAGTGAACCGATGGGGGCCAGTGCCTGTCCTTTCATCCCGACCGTGATGCAACCGGTCGGAAGGACCTTGATGACCGCATCCCGCTTCACTGCGTCCTTGATGAACTGGATGGTGCCGGCGTTATCTGCCGGGGGTGACGTGTTGGGCATGCACACGACCGTGGTAAAGCCGCCGGCGGCCGCGGCTCGGCTGCCGGTGGCGATGGTTTCTTTGTGAGTCTGTCCCGGCTCTCGAAAGTGGACATGGATGTCGACTAACCCGGGGCAGGCGACGAGTCCGCGTGCGTCGATCTTGCGCGCCCGCTTCCGTGCGGCGGCTGAGAGCGGCGCGACGAACTGGCCGCGATCGATGAACAGATCGCCCACCGCGTCGCGTTTGGCGGCGGGGTCGATTACCCGGGCGTTTTGAATCCAGAGGGCAGGCATGAGGAGGGGGTCTTCCAGGGGAGATTCAGTCCGCGGTGACCACGGATTCGGGCTGGCCGCCAAAGCAGAGGTACAGCACGGCCATGCGCACGGCGATGCCGTTGGTCACTTGCTCGAGGATCACGCTTCGCTCGCCGTCCGCCAGTTCGCTGTCGATCTCGACCCCACGATTGATCGGTCCGGGATGCATGATGATCGCCTTGGGATCGAGCCAGGATGCGCGCGTCTTGTTCAGTCCAAACATGCTGGTATATTCGCCCAAGGAAGGAAAGTGACCGCTGGACTGCCGTTCGTGCTGGATCCGAAGTAACATGACCACTTCCGCGTCGGCGAGAGAGGACTTGAGATCATGCGAGACCTTGACCCCGAGATCGGTGAACCAGTGAGGGACGAGCGTGGAAGGACCGCACAAGGTCACAGCCGCCCCCATTTTTGCGAGGGCGTGGATGTTTGAGCGCGCCACCCGACTGAAGAGGATGTCGCCGAGGATCACGACCTTTCGTCCCTTCATGTTCCCCAGGCGTTCCCGCATCGTGAACGTATCCAGAAGGCCCTGAGTTGGGTGCTCATGGGCTCCGTCGCCGGCGTTGATCACGGGAATGTCGAGGATTCGGGAGAGGTAGAGGGGGGAACCGGATGCGGCATGCCGGAGCACAATCATGTCCGCGTTGAGCGCCTGGATGTTTTGGGCGGTGTCGCGGAGAGTTTCGCCCTTGGTCGTCGATGAGCTGGCGCCGTCGAGTGAGATCACATCCGCGCTGAGACGCTTTGCCGCCATATCGAACGCCATGCGGGTGCGCGTGCTCGGTTCAAGGAACAGGTTAACGATCGTTTTGCCGCGGAGGGCGGGCACCTTCTTGACGTTCCGCTTGAGGATCTTCTTGAACGCAGTCGCAGTGGCGTGGATCTGGTCGATCTCGGCGAGACTGAGTTCCTCGAGCGTAAGCAGGTGGCGGCGGGTCCAGGACATGGGAGAATGGGGTGGGGATCAGCGGTGGACAGGCTTTGAGGCAATCAACCGCACGGAGTCGTTGGCCGGATGCGCAGCGTCGAGAGAGACCACGATCTTTTCAGACTCACCCGCTTCGAGGACCACGCCGATATAGTCTGCCTTGATTGGTAGCTTGTGGCCGCCTCGATCGATCAGAACGGCCAATTCGACCAGCGACGGGCGACCGTGGTCAAACAACTCGTCGAGTGCAGCTTTGACCGTCCGCCCGGAAAAGAGCACGTCGTCGACCAAGATCACGATCGCGCCGTTGACGTCGACCGGGATCGTGGTGGGAGAAAACTCCTTGGGAATCGGGTTTCGCCCGATGTCGTCCCGATGAAAGGAGATATCAAGGGTACCGATGTTTTTCAGACTCAGTCTTGAGCCGAGACGCCGGGCGAGGGTGATGCCTCCGTTGGCGATGCCGAGCAAAACGATCTTGGAGTCTGAAGGGTGGCGCGCCGCAATGGCCTGGCAAAGGCGGTCAAGGGCGGTGTGGATCTCGGCGGCGGAGAGCGATTTCGCGAAAGACACGAGCTCCGGTTGTGAAGGCGAGGTTGGAACCGGACAAGCGGGAAAATCGGGACGTTCGCTGCGGGCGCTTGTGGAGTGACGCTTTAGGCGGGTTTCTCGTCCCGCATTGCCATCACTTGCAGCGCGGTGGCATGAACGTTCTCGGTGGTGAACGAGGCTTGGCGTCCGAGCCCGAAGTGAGCCAGGGCGCCGAGGATGTGTTGGCGTTCCAGCCAGTGGCAGTACGGTTGGGCTCCGCCACAGAAGCCGTTCCAATCCAAGGCCTCGCCGTAGTGATGGCGATGGACGCGATAATTGAACCCCTCGAGCTCGCCGTTTTCCGGCGGGCTGAAGGTGGCGAGCTTTTCCGGGTACCGTTGATAGAAGGCTGGATCGTAGAAAACCGTCCAGATGAAGACGGCGCGGCAGCGTTTGGCGAGGAGGGCGAGTAACTCGATCGGATTCGCCATGTGATAGAGGATTCCGCTGGCGATTCCCACGTCGAATGTTTCGTCGGTCTGCCGAAGGTACTCAATCGATTCACCGAGAAGAAATCGTGCTTGGTCGAGTTGATAGAGCTCTTTTACGACCAGGCACTTAAGGTAGCTTCGGCGATTCGCTTCGATCGCGACGACCTCACGTGCGCCGCGTTGACAGAGTCGGGCGGTGTGGCCGGCCTCGAGCGGACCGAGTTCGAGCACGCGTCGGCCAGCGATCGGCAGGCCCCATTCTGTCAGCCGGTCGCAGGCCCAGTCGATCCGGGGGTCCTCGAAAAGCGGCGTCGAACCGCTTTCGATTGGCATGGCGAGGGCTGTCTGGCCGTGGGCGCGCGGCAGGGGGGGGAGACGTGAGGACCACTCTCCCTTGAAAATATCGACCGCGTGTTGTGGATCTGGCGCGGTGCGAACGTAGGTGGAATCGAGGTCCATCGAGGCCACGCTTGTCGCTGGCGGGGGTTCGTCAAGCTCTGCCAACTTCTCAGGAAGGACCCGCCGTGCTGAACGCGTCGTTGGGGTCCAGGCCAAATGCGCCCCAAGAGCGGTGCGACCAGATGGCCCGACTCTCTGATTCGGGCAGCGCGAGAAACGCGGCGGCGCGCTCGACGCCTTGACTCGGAGTGAGCGAAGAACCGGCGAACCCGCCGTGGGGTCCGCGGACGACCCCGTCGCTGCCGACGGTGACTTCCATATGCCCAATCCGAAAGCGGCCTGGGGGCGCGCCGGCGGCGGACATGGCATCGGTCGTAAAGAGCACTTTGCCTGAAGGTTTGGCTCGGAAGAAATTTCGCAGAACGAAAGGTGGCAGGTGGATCCCGTCGGGGATGAAACAGGCGGTCAATTCATCTCGGGCAAGCAGCCGTTGGACGACGTTGTCGTGGCGGGGAAGGAGATTGGGCACGCCATTGCCAAGATGGGTGCAAAGCGTGGCTCCGGCGCGCACGGCCGCGTCGATCTGCTCGTGGCTGGCGTTGGTGTGTCCCAAGGCGACGCGCACCTCTCTCGCAATCAGCGCTTCGATCATCGGGGTGCTTCCGGGCCATTCAGGGGCCAGTGTGACGAGCCGAATTCCGCCTTCTGCGGCCTCTTGCAATCGGTCGAAGGCGTCGATGGAAGGGGCGTGCATTGCCGCGGCCGGGTGGGCGCCGCAGTACCCTGGTTCCGGGTTGAGCCAGGGGCCCTCCAAGTGGTAACCGCGGACGATCGCGGCGATCCCCGGATCAGAACGGCGGAAGCCTTCCACCCTGCGGAAACGGGCGCACAGCTTGGATTCGTCGTCGGTAATCAGCGTGAGCAGGATGCCGCCGACGCTGTCTTCTCGCAGCGCCCGCACGGCGCGGCCGAGATCCTCTGCAGATAGCGTGTCGCTCTGGAAGTCGACCCCGGCAAAGCCGTTGACCTGAAAGTCAAAAAGAGGGTAAGGGCCGCGGGGCTGGACCGGCAATAAGGGGGCATTCATCAGGATCAGTGGAAGAAAGCAGAAAAGGGCACCGCTGCTGAATGTGCAGGTTTAAGGGACAGGACAATGCAGGTTTAAGGGACAGGTCAATTTCAAGGACGGCCTTCAGGAGCGCTGCCTTAGGGAGTATCGAGGGTTCTCAAGGCGCGGAACGTCTCCTGCGCAACTTCCGGGGAATACCGGAGATCGTCGTTGACCTCGAAGAGGCGCAGCGCCGCGGCACGGTCATAAAGCGCGTAGACCGATCGGGCGTTTTCTATCCGCGCTTGCACGCCCGCGGTTGATCCGATGCCGTCACGTGTTGATCGGACCAAGGTTACGGGTCGCGGTGCGATCAGTGCCAGGACTTCGTCGAGATCATACGGGACCTGCGCCTCTTGCCCGACGAACGCACCCAGACGGGGAAGCAGCGGAAAGATGATGGAGCATCGAGCGATGTTTTCCCCTGCAACCCTTTCGTCGCCGACGTCCCGCAACCCTGCGAAACCCTGAACGCAGACAACTCCTGCGATCCGGTCGTCGAACGCGGCGGCGTGCAGCGCGGCGAGCCCGCCGTTGCCATAACCGAGCGCAAATATCCGCTGACGATCGATGTTCTTTTGCTGCAGCAACGCATCGACTGCGTCACGCGTATCCTGTAAAGTTTTTCCGAGGATAGACCAGTGCGGATGCCGATCATAAAACCGCCGGACCTCCTCGATCCGACCGCCGGAGCCGATGGGGTCGAAGGCAAACACCGCGTAGCCGGCTCTGATCCAGGCGTCGAACAACGTGAGGTCGGAATTTTGAGTTCCGGGGAAGTAACCCAAAGGTAGCGGGACAGGAGGAATCCAGATAACGGCAGGAACCGGTTGGGCGGCAGTCGCTCCGACAGGTTGATAAAGCGTACCGTGCAGGGCGCTGCCAAATCCGATGGTTAACCTTGTACATTCCGGAGGCACGCGGTTTCGGCGCAGGGTCAATGCTTCGGTCTCTGACTCGCTAATCGCCGGATCGATCGGACTGGTACCGAATGCAGGGGATTCCCCGAACACCCAGCCGACCCGCCCCAAAACCCCGGACCGTTGTTCCAGCCAGTCGCCTCGACTTCGCAACGGCCGGCGGGCCTTCGGCCCGAGCACGGCGGTCACGCTTGCGCCTGGAAAGCGTGAAGGATCGATCCGCTCTCCGCTCAACCGTTGCCAATCGGCATACGTCGGATACACGGGCGGGCTGGAAATCGGTCCGATGCCCCGCTCGAAACGGCCATCGAGCCAGTCGAGGAAGGACTCGACATCGACGGGACGAGTGTCCGAACCGTGATTCCGATGATGGAGTTGGAGGGCTACTTCCTGTTTGAAAATTCCGTAGACGCGGCGAGCCGACCGCCACGTCTGTTCCACCGCCCAGACACTTTCACGGGGATCGTTGAATGCGGAGGAGAGGAGGCAAGCCCGGGGTGCGATGCAGGCAACGAGGAGGTTCTGGTCGATTGGCAGGCGCGATTCCTGTCCTGAAAAGAAACGTAGGCGGGGGTGAAGCCAGTTGTGAGAGTGGCGCGTCACCCCTTCGATTCCCTCTCGCATCCGGTCCTCGCCGGTCAGTCGAAAGGGGATGGCGCCGCCAGCACCCGAACTGGCAATGATCACGGCCGCAATACGTTCATCGAACGCCGCGGCGACGAGCGCTTGGGTCGCGTGGCGACCCTCACCTGCGAGTGCGATCTTGGACCGATCCACGTCAGAACGTGTGATAAGAAAGTCTACGCAACGGGCGACCGCCCAAGCGCGCTTGGCGAGTAGCGTCCAGTCGGAGCCTGGGTCTAGGCTGGCAAACGAGACCGTGTCGTCACGGCTATCGCCGGCCGCGTAGATGGCGGCGAGGTAACCCCGACCGACCGCGATCGTGGCCCAAGATCGGTGCTTCTCCGGAATGACCAAAACGGGGAAGGGGCCCGGGCCACGAGGTATAATCACCTCGATATGAAGTTGGGCATCAAAGCGGGGGCTGAATTCGAGCACGCCCGTGTGTCGCGTGATTCCGCCCTCACGCCCGATGGTTGAACCCACGAGGCGTGTGGTTCGGGGCGCGGGCGGGAGAGTGCCGGTCAGGTAGTATTGGAAAAGTTTGAGCAGTTCCTGCCTACGAGGTGCCCACATCATCGGTTCATCCACCTCGACACCGTCGGGCCTCCGGAGCGGATCGGGCAGTGCCGGGTTTTGGGGTAGGGCATTGAGATCGAGCGGTTCCAGCGAGCCTGCGCGCAGCGCGGCTTCCCAAGTGGGCGCTGCGGGAAGCTGAGCCAGCCACTCGCCGACTGTGCGGGGCGCGGAAGCGAGGGTAAAGATCTCCAGCGCCCCAAACAGGAGCCCACTTCTGCACAAGGAGAAAAGCCGGGCGGGAATGCGATGACCGGGCACAGGCAGCTGCGACATAGGGTGGAGGGAGCGTGGGACAATGAGCGGGCTTTGACGAGTCGAGCCTGTCCCTATCGATCGTGCCGTATACCCAGGCTGACTTTCAATCCTCGGATCGGCCGCCCACCGCGCTCATTGACCGCAGGCGACTGGAACGTGGCCAGGCTGTCGCTCTTCTGCGTTGAAGCTGGAGCGACGGCTGAAATCCGAGTGCGGACCTAAAGCAGCGAGATATCGTGCAGGTCCCGCTTCCGATCCATCATGCTTTCGCCCAGAGTTGGGCTAGGTGGATGAGAGTTTCGACTGACTTTGCCATGTCCTGCAGACTGACCCACTCTCGCTGGCTGTGAACCTCGTGCATGCCGCAAAACAAATTGGGCGTGGGCAGTCCCCTTTGGGTCAGACGAGAGCCATCGGTGCCGCCGCGGATGGCTTGGACGATCGGATCGAGACCCGCCCGACGAAGCGCCTCTTTCGCGAATTCCACGGGTTTCATGTCGTTTTCCAACCAGTACCGCATGTTCCGGTATTGTTCAGTGAACGTGAGTTGAACCCTTGCCCGCGGCTCCGCGACGCGCAACTCGTCAGCCAAAGTCTCCAGTAAAGCGCGCTTCGCGGCCAAGCCTTCTCGTTCAAAGTCTCGGATAATCATTCGCACGCGCGCCGACTCGGCCGAGGCCTGACACTCCGCGGGATGGATGAAACCTTGTTTTCCGTCTGTACGCTCGGGCGATTGTGACATCGGCAGAGAGGAAAGAAACCGGCCTGCCAGTCGCGCCGCGTTGACCATGATACCTTTGGCCCATCCAGGATGTGACGAGATGCCTCTAATTTCTAGGACTGCGGCGTCGGCACTGAACGTTTCGTAGTCGATCTCTCCGCGTTGCGCTGCGTCGAGCGTGTAGGCTACATCGGCGCCTACCTGCGCGAGATCGAGACGGTCGACACCGCGGGCAATTTCTTCATCGGGATTGAAACAGATACGGATTTTCCCGTGCGGGATCTCGGGGTGTTGAAGTAAGTGCCGTACTGCCGCGATCACGACGGCGACGCCCGCCTTATCGTCTGCTCCGAGCAACGTTGTGCCGCTCGCGGTGATCAGATCATGCCCGATTGCTTCACGCAGAAATGGCGTGGTTTCCAAAGAGAGTACCTGGGTCGGATCGTCAGGGAGTACAATCGCCCGTCCGTCGTAACCACGATGGACCAAGGGGCGGGCCGCGCCCGGCAAATTTGTCGCCGTGTCCACGTGCGCGAACCACGCCAATACAGGCGCTGGTTCCGAAATTGTCGCGGGCAGGGTGGCAAGGACGTAGCCCTCCGGCGTGATGAGCACGTCGCTCATCCCGAGTTCACGAATTTCTTTCTCAAGCGCGTAAAGCAGCACCCACTGCCCGGCAGTACTGGGAGTGCTTGCAGACCGGTCATCACTTTGCGTATCGATCTGCACATAGCGTAGGAAGCGCTCCAGCAAGTCTTCTGTATCGATTTCCATCTCCGGAGATTACAGTAATTTGGTGCCGCCACGATCGAGAAATGAGGGCTGGGTGTGGGAACGCCCGAGCTCCGGCGACCTTCCCGTCGTGCCGGAGCGTTCGACCGCGATACACACGAACACCATCAGGCAAGGAAAGAGCCTACTAGATTTTCCGAATAATTGAAAAAAGATTGCGTAAATCGCAGTTTTTGGTGCAAATCAGTGGATGCGTGCCGCGAGGATTAAAGTGAGGCCAGAGGAATTAGAGGCTGCGTACCACGTGATCAGCCGAACTGTGAATGGAGAGCGCCTTTTTGACGACGTTTCGAAAGAGGTCCTGCGCAAACAGATCTGGCAGGTTTCCGACTACTGTGGGGTGCAGATCGTGACCTATGCCATCCTCGACAATCACTTCCACCTGGTAGTGGTGATTCCGCGGAAGACCTTGGTCACCGATGAGGAACTACTGCGACGCTATCGGGTGCTTTATCCATGTCCGACTAGATATCAGACCGCGCGATTTGAGGTGGTGACTGCAGAACTCGCAACAAACGGTTCGCGTGCAGAGGAATGGAGGCGGCGGCAGTTGGCGCTCATGGGAGACCTCTCGAACTTTGTGAAGCTGGTGAAGCAACGTTTCTCCATCTGGTTCAACAAGTCTCACTCGCGTTTTGGCACGCTTTGGGCGGAGCGATTTAAGAGCAATCTGGTCCAGCCGCTCGGCTTGGCCTTGGCGACTGCGTCAGCCTACACAGACTTAAACCCGGTACGGGCTGGTATGGTCAATGATCCCAAGGATTACCGGTTCTGCGGCTATGCGGATGCAGTGGCGGGGAACGAACGGGCGCGCCTGGGAATTATGCGGTTGGTCGGCAGCGAAACTTGGGGGGATGCTCAGAAAGCGTATCGAGAGAAGCTCTTTTCGGGAGGAGCGTCGGCCCAGGAAGGCGAGGCGAGGATTTCCGATGCGCAACTGCAAGAGGTGATCAAGACGGGTGGAAAATTGCCTTTGGCGGCGGTGCTGCGGTGTCGTGTGCGGTATTTCACCGACGGCGCGATTTTAGGTAGCCAGGCTTTCGTGCGGATGCAGGTGGAGGCCTATCGTCAGCGAACGGGCAACTGCCAACGAACCTCCGTGCACGCATTGCCCAACGATTTGGCCGATTGGCATGGACTCGCCACCTTGCGACGTCCGCGCGAGGACGTCGCCGCCATCGGTTGAGTTTCTTGATTGAGAAAGCGAGGAATCCTCTTCCGGCAGCAGTGGGCCGCGATCGGCGGTCGGTGTGGGGCGCACTATCTTGTAGCTACTGTTCGCAATATTCGAAGCCATCACGAGTACCTATGGTCGGAGTTCAGTTCGATCGGACTGTAAATCACCGAATCTCCTTCAACTGCTAGGTTACGAGCGCTGACTCGGCTAAGGGCGACGAGATCTGGCCGAGGCGCTTCGGTGAAACGGGCGACGGGAACCGGTATGGAAGCGTTTGGGACGGTCTCCTTTGAAACTCACCTGTCCCTTAAAATGCGGGACTGTCCCCTCTTTTGAGAGTTACCGGTGGTGAATGTGTTATTGTGGGCCACACCTGCGCGAAATCATCCGCAGCTTGTTCGAGTATGCTCCTCACCGAATTGGGCCTCCCCCGGGGCGTCCCGCTGCGGGACCTTCAGGAAGACTCTTCGATCTGAAGCGCCCGGTAAAATCCGACCCCGTCACCTCCACCACCGCAGTCCGAAGCTGGAACCTTGGTCGAGCCCGGATTACGTCCGGCTTACGGAAGCTCGGCGGCGCGAATGTCTCGGAACTCGACCTTCATCGCGAGTTTGGCGTGGATCTGAAGCCCGATCGGTGCCGCTTCGGCGTACTTGATGTTGGTGTACTGTGAGGCATGCCGGCCATTGATCCAAACCGTAAAGGTTGTGCCGCGAGCCTCCAATCTGACGCGGTTCCATTCCCCTGGTTTGAAAATCGACGAAACGTCCTTCGCTTGCCCCTCTTCGGGATAAGCTGTCTTTCCTCCGATATAAAACGATCCGGTGAGATCACGTTTCAAGCTACGGGAAACCCCGAATTGCAACTGTAGCTCCGGCTTGCGAAGCATGATCCCCGAGTCGATTTCCCCCTGCCAACGGACATCGAGCTCAAGCGCGAAATTCCCGTAGGATCTCTCGGTCCACAGCATGCTGCCTGTTTGCTTATCATCATTTTCGCCAATCAGCACCCCGTTGGCGACTTTCCAGAACGGATTTGGTGTGGGGGTCTTCCATCCACTGAGATCCTTTCCGTTGAAAATGGGCACGAGCGTCACGGCCGATGGCACGATCGCCGGCTTTGTCTCGGAGGCGCCAAGGGGAGCAAAAAGAGCTAAAAGAAGGGGCAGGGCGAAGCGAAGTTTCATCGTCAAGAGAATTGGACCTGTCTTCAGGCACTGAAAAGCCTCTTTTCTAGAGAGGCGGAGTGTGTGCGTGATGGGAATCCGTTCTGTAAACACTCTCTCCTTGATTCCCGCAGGCGTTTGCCTCGTTTCACAGTCTCAACCGTCGCAGAGTGAACGTTCAGGCGAAATTCCAGCCTGCCCGAGTTGATTCTTCGATCCGCAAAGGCTACCAGAGTAAGGCTGTCTGTTCTGTCACTCACCGTTTCAGGGCAGGCGAGTCTTCCGAAGTTTCCGGAACTGGCTTCAGAGTCTTGATCCAATTCCCATCGCAGTTTGTCGATCGCACACCCATGACCCCATCCATCCGAGGCACCCAGGGGCCCTTCCCTTTCGTCTCCACGCGTCGGCCACTTTCCCGGCGTCGATTTCTCCAAGGAACTGGTGTGGCACTCTCACTCCCTTTTCTCGAGTCTATGTTGCCGTCGTTCGCACGAGCGGCGACCGGTGGTTCCCCGCTCGACCCCAAGGTGAAGCCTCGCCGCGTTTTCGCGATTTGCAATAATCTCGGCCTGCTGCCGGATCAGTTCTTTCCTGCTGATGCTGGGGTGGGGTATACCGCGTCACCCTATCTCGAATTGCTCAAGGAGCATCGAAAGGATTTCAGCGTCTTCAGCGGTGTTTCTCATCCGAATGTGGACGGTGGACATCCGGCTGATGTCTGCTTTCTCACGGCGGCTCCCCATCCAGGGAGCAGTGCGTTCCGAAATACGATCTCCCTGGATCAGCACATCGCGGAGCGGATCGGAGTCCTCACAAGGTTCCCTTCGCTGACTTTGGGTGTGAACACGCGCAGCCGAAGCCTTTCCTGGACCGGTTCAGGTGTGGCCATCCCGCCTGAGGACAAAGCCGCCGAGGTCTTCAAGCAGCTGTTCATGCAGGGGAACCCGACGCAGATCGACGCTCAGGTTCGCAAGCTCGAAACGGGCTCAAGCATTCTCGATCAGCTCGCAGTTCAGGCCAAGGATCTCCAACGCAAGGTCGGCGGTCGTGATCGCGATCGGTTGGATCAATATTTCACGAGCGTGCGCGATCTGGAGCGCCGGTTGCAGGCGTCGCGCGGTTGGGAACATCGGCCCAAACCGGTCGTAGACGTCCCCGTGCCCGTCGATCCGACGGATCCCTCAGCTTACATGGAAAAGGTGAAGGTGATGTACGATCTTGCCCGGCTGGCGTTCGAGACCGACTCGACCCGGGCGATTACGCTGATGCTCGATGGGGTCAGCACACCGGTACTGGACCTGGACGATGCCACGATCACCGATGGTTACCACAACCTCTCCCATCACGGAAAGGCTGACGAAAAGCGTAAACAGCTGAAGGCGATCGACGAATGGCACATGAAACTTTTAGGAAAGCTTTATGCCGATCTAAAGTCTGTCCGTGAGGGGGAAGATACCCTCCTTGATCGAACGATGGTGCTTTACGGTTCAAATTTCGGGGATGCCAATTCTCATGTGACCACGAATATGCCCACGCTTCTTGCGGGTGGAGGGTTCCGGCACGGGCAACACCTGGCTTTCGACCGCGCGCGGAACTATCCGCTGCCAAACCTCTTCGTTTCAATGTTACAGCGCCTCGGTATTGAGGACGAGCAGTTCGCCTCGTCGTCTGGAACAATGCGAGGCCTGGAGGTAGTTTGATGTCATGGGTAAATCCGTGAACTGTGCCCCTCGTTGGTTCCGCACGGTGTTGCCAGCGGCGCTTCGCGTGACGTGTTGGTTTGCCTTGATGTGGCTGGTTGACGGAAATCTGATCGGCGCAGCTGACCTGCTCCGTCGGCAGACGTTTATCGATCAGCACTGTTCCTCGTGTCACAACGATGTCGACCGGGAAGCCCATCTGGATCTGACCTCCCTTGAATGGAAACCCAGCGACCCGGCGAATTTTGCGACCTGGGTCAAGGTCCATGACCGGGTCAAAGCGGGCGAAATGCCACCGAAGAAAAAGCCGCGCCCAGATCCGCAGGAAGTGGAGGGGGTCGTCGGAGAGGTCGCGACGGATCTGATCAACGACGAGCTTGCGCGCGTTGCGCAAGAGGGTCGCTCGACACAGCGTCGCCTCAACGGATACGAATACGAAAACGCCCTGCGTGATCTGCTCCGCGCTCCTTGGCTCCAAATCCGGGGTCAATTTCCGGAAGACGGTGAGTCTCATCGATTCAACAAGGTTGGTGATGCCCTCGACGTTTCTCACGTTCACCTTGCGCGCTACCTGGGTGCTGCCGACTACGCGATTCGCGAGGCGCTTGGAGTGCAATTCGAACGTCCACCCACGATGGTTCGCCGATACTACGCCAGAGATCAACGAACGCTCACCAGCAAGTTTACCCCCAACATCTTCAACACGTCACCCGATCGATTGACGTACCCCGTGCAGGGGTGGACGGCGCAACCGGACGTTCGGGCTCGAAAGGTGCCGCTGAGCGTGGGGGAAAACGACCCGGCTGGGCGGGAACTCGAGGCGGTCGGATGGGTTTCCAGCAACTACGTGACAGGGTTCACCTATCGTTGGGACGGGTTCCGGGCTCCCGTCGCCGGCCGCTACCGAGTGCGATTCAGCGGCTACACGCTTTGGGTGCGTCCCGGCGGCGTGGCGATGCGATTTAAGGACGAGAAAGACGTTACGGGCACTCCGCGACCACCGAATCCGTGGGTCCCGGATTATAACGAAATTGAGCGCGGGCGGCGTCCAGAGCCGATCACGGTCTATACGCGCAATGGCGTGATGAATCGGAGGGTGGCCGAATTCGATCTCACACCGGAGCCGGCGGTTCACGACCTCGGTGAAATCTGGCTCCTGGCCAATGAAACGTTGGTTCCGGACGCGTCGCGTTTCTACCGGTCGCGGCCCAATAATTTCCGAAATCCACTGATGGAGGCGGATGGCGCGCCGAGTGTTGCTTTTCGCTGGATGGAAGTTGAGGGGCCGCTGGATGACGAGAACACCACGGCCGGTTACCAGCTGCTCTTTGGAGATCTCCCACTTCGCCGGGTGCCCGAAGGCGGCCGGGGTGGGGTGATCCTGCCTCGAGTGAATACGGCAGATCGTCGTGCGACTTCCGGGCGGAATGCCGGCCAGCGACTTGAACCGATGGAGGATGTCGCAGTCGAGGTGGTGTCGCAACGTCCGAAAGAGGATGCGGAACGTCTGTTGCGGACATTCGTGGCGCGGGCGTACCGTCGTCTGGCCGAGGAAACCGAGATCAGCCAGTTCCTCGCGCTAGTCGTAGGACGGATGGATGTTGGTCTCTCCTTCACGGAGGCGATGGTCGCGGGCTACACCGCTGTGTTGGCCTCGCCGAGTTTCGTGTTCCTCGATGAGCAGCCGGGGCCACTTGACGGCGATGCGCTTGCACTGCGGCTCTCGCTGTTCCTCTGGAACTCGATTCCGGACGGACCGATGCTCGCGTTAGCTCGGAACGGCGAGCTTCTGCGCCCCAAGATCGTGCAACGTGAAACGGAGCGGCTCCTGCGCGATCCGCGGTCAGAACGGTTCTTTGAAGCCTTTCTCGATTACTGGCTCGATTTACGGAAGATCGAGGACTCCACACCCTCGACCACCCTCTACAACGACTACTACTTGGATGACGCGTTGACCGAGGCCTCCGTGGCGGAGACGCGTCGATTCTTTCGCGAACTGTTGGAGCGTGATCTGCCCGCCCGAAATCTGGTAAACTCCGATTTCACGTTCCTTAACGAGCGATTGGCCCGGCACTATGGCATCGACGGCGTGGAAGGCATCGCGATGCGACGGGTTTCCTTGCCGGGGGACAGTCCCCGTGGAGGACTGATGACGCAGGCGAGCGTGCTGAAAGTCACCGCGAACGGCACGACAACTTCACCGGTCCTTCGAGGACTCTGGATTACGGAGCGCATCCTGGGGCGGAGGATTCCCCCGCCGCCACCCGTGGCCGCGGTCGAACCGGATATCCGTGGCGCCGTGACGATTCGTGAGCAGTTGGCCAAACATCGATCCGATCCGAGCTGCGCGTCGTGTCACAACACAATGGACCCGCCTGGATTTGCCTTGGAAAGCTTTGATGTCATGGGCGGTTGGCGAGATCGCTACCGCGCGGCGGACGAGAAGCGCACTCCGGAAAAGGGTCTGGGGAAGAACGGCCATGCCTTCGCTTTTCACTACGCGTTGCCTGTCGATGCCAGTGGCACGCTGCCCGACGGACGTGACTTTTCGGATATCCGGGATTTCAAGCGACTCCTCCTCCAGGACGAGTCCCACCTGGCGCGTAATCTCGTGCAGCAATGGGTAGTGTATGCGACCGGTTCCCCCGTCCGTTTCAGCGATCGCCTCGAAGTCGACCGCATCGTTGCTCAGGCGAGGTTGTCCGGTTACGGGGTGCGGAGTCTGTTGCACGCTCTGGTCCAAAGCCCTCTTTTCCTGAACAAGTAGGTCTCCGAATGCCGGTTCGCTGCCGATCGAATGCGGCGCGCGTTGACGACACTTCGCCAACTCCGACTCAGGTCGCTGTGTCGGTGACGGGGACGGGTTGGTCCTTGGCAACCAGGCGCGCACGCTCAATACCCGCGGTCGCCTCGGGGTTCTGCATGAACCATCGCCAGACGATTCCGTCACGCAAGTTCTCGACCATGATCAGTGTCATACCTTGCGCGAGGCCGATGCAGTCCCGACCGACCCATCCCGTGTGGGGATTGAAGGCATCCACAAATCCGTAGCGGCCATAAATCTGATTCCCGTACTTTCGGTGGAGATGCTCAAGTGTTGCCGTGCAGATGTCGGGCGCGAAACAGAGAGAGCCCGCGACCGCGCCGGGCACCAGTGTCCCGTCGACTCTTGGATCGCGGCGTTCCGAAACTCCAAGAGAAGGGCCGCCCCAGTCCGTGTAACCGTGTGCCGAATCGCTCGCGCTGACGCCCCACGCCAGGCTGCCCCAGTGGGGGAATTCGCCCGCGAGGCTGGTGCACCAGGATCGGTGGGCGAGGGTGGCATCCACCGAGTTCTGCCAATAATCGACTGTCCCGTCGCGACGGCCCCGGAGGTCGAACCAGCCGTGAACGAATTGGTGGATAAAAAGGGGCGGAAAGTGGAGGAACTTGCGTCCACCGAAGTCGACCCACGGTTCGCGGCGCCAAGCGCGCCAACTGGGGGCGGGCAGAGGGTGATTTGCACTTCCAAGGCCAAGCAGGTAAAGCAGAAGGTGTTCGCTGTAAAAGTCCCAGCGCTCTTCAAGAAGTCCCTGTTCCGGGGTCCATCCGTGGTGCAGGAGATACTTCGAGTCCATCAGGGCCGTCCATTCGACGCGGGCACTCAATGCACTCGCGCGTCGAGCGATTTCGTGGTCGTCAGCGAAGGCCGTGCGCACGGTCAACACGCCGGCCAGGAGGAGGGCGGTGTCGATGGTCGAGATCTCGCTTTGCCAAACTCGCGTTCCGTCATCGGTGCGGACGAAATGATAGAAAAAGCCGTGGTGGTGAGCCATGCTCTCCTCGAGGAAACGCAGCGTGCGGCGGATGCGTGCGGTCGCTTCCGTCCGGGGGATCCACTTTCGCTCCGCTGCGATCGCAATGGCCGTGAGTCCAAATCCCGTGGCCGCAATGTTGGCGATCTGGCCGGATTCCGACCCCGATGCGCGTGCTCGATCGGGGATCAAGCCCGTGTGGGGGTGGGCGGTTTCGGAAAAATACCGCCACGCCCGGCGAGAGACATCGTCGAGAAACGGGGAGATCACGTTGTAACCTGTCCGGCCGATCGGTCGCGGATGACCACAGTGCCGGCGATCCGGTCCTCGACGCCCTGCCGATTCGGCTCCCAGAGGATTTTGAGGAACCCCATCAGCCCCATAGCGACTCCGGCGACGTACCCGCCATGGCGCAGAAAGGCGTCGAAAAAGGTAAACTCGGTGCCGTCGGTCTTGGCAGGGCGGATACCGACAAGACGCTTGCCGAGCGTGCGTCCCCGGAAGGTGCCGGCGACGAGGGTAAAATAGACTCCGGACCAACCAAACGTCACGCCAAGCGCATTCGCCAAGCCCCGCGCCTGATAGACCCAAGAGGCGCGTGCGGCTTGCAGCTCGTCGTTTTCGACCTTCAGTTTATCGACCTGTTTCTGTAGTTTTTCCGCTGCAGCGAGAACCTCGCGGGGTGTGGCGTCGGGTGCGATCCAGATGGTTTCGCGGAGTGCGGTGCTGGGGGCGCGACCCGTAATGACGTCGAGGTGCAGGCCCTCCGTACGGACCAGGGCTCCGCGTCCAAAGACGAGAATCGATAGGATGACGATGGTAGCTCCAAGGATTCGGCAAAGCCAGCGAATGGCCTTTTGCGGCAGCGGCGCGGTTGAAGAGTTGCCGAAAAGCACGATCAAGAGGGCTCCGGTGGCCATTCCCAGCCATGGACCAGAGAGAAACGACAGCAGCCCGATGACGATGAGATCGATGCACATCGCAACCAGCCGTCTCCACGGTTCAGCCAGCGGCTGACCGAGCACCGATGCGGCCACCATCAGGTTCTCTGGTCGAACCGTGCGCCCGGCAGTGAGAGGAGTCGGGGGAGTTGCGCTGGCCACTACCCCCAAAGAGCCAGCCCACGGAGCCCGTGCAAGCGTCGATTTCGGTTCGATCGAGGGACCTGACCGCGTCCATCGATTTTCACGGTAAGGTTCGCGGCTGAACAGGCCGGGTTCCTCGAACGCAAAAAGGGAGATGAAGCGGGATTGATCCTGCTCGCCGCGCGCGCCAAGGTGGGTGCACATGGAGTCGAATATCTTTCCCTGGCTATTCTTCTTGTTCGCGATTTTCGCTCTGGTGGTGGGCGTATTATGTGCCATGTCAGCAGCGCGCAAAACCCGACAGACGATGCGGACGCTGGCGGAGCGACTTGGCTTGTCGATTGTCCAACCGGAGCCGGTGCTAGGCTTCATTGCCCAATCGCCAACGGTCGAGGGTCTCCGGCGCGGTAAATATTTGAGAATCCACACGTTTTCCACCGGAAGTGGAAAGTCGCGCAAAACCTGGGCCGCAGTCTCTGCGAGGACGCGAGGAAGGAGCCTCGCGTTTACATTGGAAAGCCAAGGCATCGGGTCGAAGATCAAGGAGATGTTTGGGGTGAAAGAAATAACGGTGGGTGATCGACTCTTCGACGAAGCCTGGTTCGTTCGGGCGGAGCCGGCGGAGTTCTTTCGGATCGCGCTGATTCCCGAGTTGAGAGAACGCTTGATGGCGGGGCGGACCGCAGGCTTGAAGGGTGTGTTTCGATGCGAGCAGGGGGAAGTCCGTTACGCCGAGGTCGGAGGCTTCGCCGATCCAGGCAAAGTTGAACGCTACCTGCTCGCGGCCGATCTGTGCTGCGACCTCGCCGATGTCGCTGATGTCGCGGGAGCTTAGAACCGCGGACCGGATGGGCACTGCGCTCGCTGGGAAACGACCATGACTTCAAATATTCGCTGAAGGATGAAAGCTTCTCACGCGTTAATGATCGTGGATGTGCAGCGGGCGTTTGGGCCAGCGCCGGAATTTGTTGATCGCATCGAGCGTTATTCGCGGCGGTTTTCTAGCCGGATTCTGACACGATTTATCAATCCCCGAGCATCCCTCCACCGGCGGATCCTGAAAGAGAAATCCTGCGCGCCTGGCTCAACCGACATCGAGTTACTGATATCGCCACGCACGGGGGATCTGATTTTTGATAAGATCGGCCGGTATGGTCTCATCCCTTCGCAGATCCGGCGGCTTCAGCGCCGGGGCATCCGACGTGTGACCGTGTGTGGACTGGATACGGATGCGTGTATCCTTGCGGTGATGTTCTCGCTCTTCGATGCCGGCATCGAATGTCGGCTGCGCGAGGACCTGAGCTGGAGTTCCACGGGTTTGCAGGCGCAGGCACTGGCGATCGTCTGTGCACAGTTCAGGCCGGCGCCCAAGCGCAAGGGGTGATTTGGACCGCAGGCGCCCGTTGAATGCCAGCTGGTGCAATCAGTACGCTCCGACCAGGCGATTTGGACGATCGCTGTTGGGCGGATGCTTGCGTGTGGGATTGCGACCGTTTGGCTGGGGAGATGCGCAACCTGATGGCCACGGTTTTGATGCTGAGCACGGTGGCCGGGATGTAGGCTTAAGGGCGAGCCCGGGGCGGAATCCAACCGGATTGCCCCCCGATCCAACGGTTGTTCCGGTTGCGTGGACGTTTAGAACGACCAGGCGTGCGAGAGGTTGAACCCGACAGCATCGATACCTGGGTTCGGGTCGGTTTGCCCGCCGTTGGAAAGGTGATTGAACATCAAGCCCGCACCGAACCGACGATGGGGAGTGGGCGCATGTTCGAAGCCAAGCCGGGCGAACCAGTTGAGGGTAAAATCCTGGCCTTGGCCACCGGGCACTTGGCGCGAGTCAATCCAGCCGAAGCCTCCCCCGGCGCCGCCGACGAGGGCCCACGTCCCGCGGGCATTCCACCACTCAATCGACGGTGATCCGGAAAAAGCGAAGTAGCGGGATTCTGGCCCCTGCTGGATCCAGTTTCCGATCAGGGTCAATCGATGGCGAATCATCAGGCGACCCCCTCCTTCGAGAACGCGACCGAAGGCTTGAGGCGAGCGCCAGGATAGCTCGGTCGGAACGAGACGGTACGAAAGTGGGGTGTTCCTCCGCAGGCCCCAGAGGACGCCCGAGGAAAGATCAATCGCGTGGGTTTCCCATGGACGTACTCCGATCGCTGGCTCGGAGGCGGTGGTAGGTTTTTCCGCCCGTGAACAGGGGACGACCGCGACGCACACCAGAACCAAGATAAGAATGCGCACGTAAGGAGGATGATAAAATCGAACGCGGGGCGATGCTGCGGGAAACGTCCGGCGATGACCGTGAGGACTAGAGCGAGAAAGGGACAGGTCAGGAGCTGGAAGGGGACAGGTCAGAGCGTCAACCCTGCGCGCGGATGATTTGCCGGCCCGTTTGTTCTGCGCAGTGGGAAAAAGTCCGTGACGCGAACCCGCAGACTGAAGCGACGGTTGCCTTTGTCGTAGGCGATGACACGCTTTCGGACGCGCTCAACGCGTTGTGCCATGCTCATCGATCCCGCCCGCCTTGCTCTTCAACTAAATAATCCCCAGTGGGTTGTCTTTGATTGCCGACACGATCTGATGGATCACTCCAAGGGAGAACGCCTCTTCCGGGAAGGGCATGTCCCGCGGGCGCATTTTGCTCGGGTGGAGAGTGACCTCTCTGGAGATAAAACGGGGAGTAATGGGCGCCACCCGTTGCCATCGCCCCAAGCCTTTGCGGACTTTCTTGGACGGCATGGTGTCGGCGAGGAATCGACGGTGGTCGTTTATGACGATGCCGGAGGTCAATATGCGTCCCGACTCTGGTGGATGACGCGGTGGATCGGTTTCGAGCGGGTGCTCCTGCTGGACGGTGGTTTCCAACGGTGGCTGACGGAAGGGCGGCCCTTGGCGAAGGACTGGCCGATCCCGCGCCCGCCCGGGCTCCTGGCTCGCACGCAGCCGGAGATGGTTTGGTCGGTGGCGACGGTCGAAGCGAACCTGACACGTCGGGACGCGGTAATCCTCGATGCACGGACCCCGGAGCGCTATCGGGGGGAGACTGAGCCGATTGACCGGGTCGCGGGGCACATTCCAGGGGCGATCAATCGATTCTTTAAGATGAACCTGAATTCCGACCTGACCTTTCGCGATGCGGCGGAGCTCCGGCGCGAATTTCAAACGCTGATCGACTCCGTGGGAGGAAAGCCAATCGTGCACCAGTGCGGATCCGGCATCACCGCCTGCGCGAACCTGTTTGCGATGGAATACGCCGGTCTAACCGGCTCGCGCCTCTATGCCGGTTCCTGGAGTGAATGGATCTCTGATCGCTCGAGACCCATCGCCACGGGAGCCGACGCCTGAAGACGATCCCCTGATGGGGAGCGATTCAACTCAGATCTGGGAATATGCGGTCGGACTGAGGATCCGGGCGGTATTCTTGGAGACCGTATCGGCATACTGGGGATCGTTCTTCAGTTTTTCCCAGGTTGGATGAACCTTGAAGGCGTCCCAGTGGCGCTTGTGCGCTTCGGCGTCCGGAGCGGACGTCATGTAGGTAAGGTGGGGCAGATTCGGGCCCGTCAAGGACTGGCCAAAAAAGACCGGTGCGAGCCCGACTTCGCGCATGACGTCGATTTCGCCGTCGTTGAACATGGCGATTTTCTTCAGGGCCTTCACCTCGCTGTAGCTCTCGTACATGCGCAGTTCGAAGAGCCGGGGCTGCCGGGCCTTGGAGTAAGAGGGCAGTTCAATGATGGGCATGCCGGTGAACGCATGCAGCAGCCAACTGTCGATGCGATCGAATCCCGGCGCTGCCTTAGGAGTCAGCAGGTAGGCGGCACCGGCCTGTTTCAGGGCAGGATCCGTCTCGACGAGGGATTGGCCGGCGACGAGCCCATTGAGTGTAGCGTGCGGGATCAGCACCCATACGGTCGGGCCGTCTTTCGGGGTGTTTTCGGTGAATACGCCCACCGTGGCCGAGCCCTGGCGATTGCAGGCGGGAATGAGAGCCTTTTCCAAGTAGGCGTGGAGCGAGGCGTCGGATGCGCCTGGCTTCATTTTGTAGGCTCTCAGCTCGTAAAATTCGCGCTTCCCGGAGGAGGTGCCTGGGGCGGCGGAAAGAGCAGTCGCAGGAAGCACGGCAGCGGCCGAAACGGCGAGGGAGGTTTTAATAAAATTCCGACGGGGAGTTGTCATCGAAAGTAAGTCTGGCACCGCGATTACCGACTGTCGCCGTAAATGACGGCCAAGATGACAATCAGAAGGACCGCAAACACGGCCAGTGAAATTTTCACCCAGCTCTTGGGGTACTCCCCGGCGATCGCGCCGGTGTAACCATTGACCACGCACTGGAAAGCTTTGCCATGGTAGTCGTAGTGGACCATCCACACCGGAGCGAGAATGTGTTTAAAGGTCCAGGCGGAGAAGGTTGCCGCCACCTGCAGGTCGCGGTGGGTATCGCCGGGTACGCGGGCGGCGCAGAGTTTTTCCGTCTTGGATTGAAGGTGTCTCTGGGCCTCTTGGGCAGCCGATGGCAAATCGATCTGGTAGCGTTCGACGACCCAGCCCGAGAGGAACGCGGGATCGTAAGGGACCAGATCCTTCGTCGGGAAAGGTTCGACGTTGCGCAGGAGCTGCGGGTGCACGCCCCGCGAGGCGGAGACGAGTTCGTCGTCAAAAAAATGCTCCAGTGAACCTGCGCTCGGATACCAGCGAACCTTGCGGACCTGGCGGGTTTGCCGGTTGCCCTTTGAGTCCGTGTACCGCTCAGTCTCGTAGTAGTAGTCGCCGGACATCGCGGTCCAGCGAGCGTGAACCTGGGAGTCAAACGTCCAGTAGGGGATATAGAGCCCTTTGACGGTATCCGTCAGGGCGCGGGTCTTAAGTTTGTTCGGTGCGAACCAGCGCGAGGCATACCAAGCTCGGATGGAATCCCGCACTTGGGTTTCACTGAGCTTGAGGGGAAGCAGGCTCTCCGGGCGGAAGGAATCCTTGACCTCGGTGTAGGGCACGAGGGCTGCGGAGCCGCAAAAGTCGCACCGCTGGGCGACGTTTTTTTCGTCGAATACAGAGATAGCCTGGCAGGACTGGCACTTGACCTGGATCTTCTTGGCGTTCCATCCTCGCGCCTCGTCGGGGATGCTGCGGAGCGCGAGGACCAAATCGTGTTCGACGATCTTCTCTTCGGTCTGGCTGAATCCGGTGAGCTCGACCGTGGCCGGCGATTCGGTGCCGCAGAAACCGCAGACCAAGGCTTTCTTGGCGGGATTCCAAGTGGCCTCGGCCCCGCAGGATGGACAGGAAAACTTGGACCGGGCGGTGGCGTCCATGCGGGGAATACGAGGCCGGAGGCCGGGCTTGGATGACGGGTGGCTCAGCCGCGAAGAAACTCATCGAGTGCGGCGCGCGAGATTCGCCACGCTGAGCCGATCTTTTTCCCTTTCAGGGCACCTGATTCCAGTTCGGCAACGACGTCGGCCTCGGAAACACCGAGCGCCTGCGCAGCCTGAGCGGGCCCGATCAGGTCCAGCGGAGGGGAAGAGGCGGGGGCTTGTCCGACACTTACGGGAGCGCCACCTGCCGGTGGAGTGGTTTGCGCGGAGAACATACCTCCGGGCTGGTTCATCATCTGTTGCGCCAGACCGAACCCCATCGCGATTTCGGCGGCAGAACCGGCGGTGCCCCCGCCGTTGCCCTTGCCCAGCCCCTCGGCCATCTGAAACTTGACGTAGTCGTTGAGATTGCCGACCGCGGCCATGCTCGAACGCTTATCAATTGCCTGCTCAACCTCGGGCGGCACCGAAATGTTCTCGATAATGAAGCTACCCATCTCGATGCCGTACTTTTCCCGCAGAGG